>ERZ773260.596-NODE-596-length-52512-cov-9.036811_pt1 | contig 52512 bp, 44 predicted proteins | sample MGYA00511387_ERZ773260 | MGnify/ENA primary metagenome ERZ773260 (study PRJEB29015, sample SAMEA2737745) | human gut metagenome | biome: human gut; feature: human-associated habitat; material: faeces | place: China | collected 2012 ...
AATCGCCTTTGGACAGCATACTCCAACAGATCACAGACTGGCTGAAAGAAATGCTTATTAGTGCCATTATGGGAAATCTGTCGGGGATGTTTGAGTCCGTCAACAATCAGGTTGGCGAGATAGCAACCTCCGTGGGCAGAACTCCGGAGAGTTTCTCTCCGGAGATTTTTGCTATGGTTCGCAACATCTCCGAATCAGTAATTATTCCCATAGCAGGCTTGATTTTAACATTCATAGCCTGTTATGAGCTGATTCAGCTGATAATTGACCACAACAATCTTGCTAATTTTGAAACCTGGATTTTCTTCAAATGGGTTTTCAAGACCTTTGTTGCGGTCATGCTCATCACCAACACGTTCAATATTACAATGGCGGTTTTCGATGTAGCACAGCACGTTGTAAATGCCAGTGGCGGCATTATAGCCGGTAACACAGCCATAGACGCTTCTGGATTGGAAGCACTGGAAGAAACGCTTCAGGGAATGGACTTAGGTCCGCTGATTGGCTTGTTGCTGCAATCTTTTGTTGTGCAGATCACGATGTCTGCCCTTGCCATTATCATTTTTGTCATTGTTTATGGCAGAATGATTGAAATCTATTTAATGGTGAGCCTTGCACCCATTCCGTTCTCAACTTTTGCAAACCGTGAACAAAATCAGATCGGACAGAACTATTTGCGCTCTTTGTTTGCTCTCGGCTTTCAGGGATTTTTAATCATCATCTGTGTTGGCATTTATGCGGTACTGGTACAGTCCCTTGCATTTACAGATGATATTATTGCGGATATTTGGGGGATCATGGGCTACACCGTATTGCTCTGCTTTACCCTGTTTAAGACAGGAACGCTTGCAAAGAGCGTATTCAATGCACACTAACAGAGAGGAGGTGTTTGTTTGGCAGCATATATCCCTGTCCCTCGTGACCTGACGAGGGTAAAATCCAAGGTGTTCTTTAACCTGACAAAACGGCAGCTCATTTGCTTTGGGGCAGCGGCGCTCATCGGAGTGCCGCTTTTCTTTTTGCTCAAATCTTCTGGCAATGTCAGTCTAGCAGCATTGGGCATGATTATCGTCATGCTTCCGTTGTTCTTCCTGGCAATGTACGAAAAAGACGGGCAGCCGCTTGAGGTTATCGCACACCACTTTATTCAGGCGAAGTTTGTTCGCCCCAAAATCCGACCATATCAGACTGACAACTACTATGACGTACTGCTTCGTCAGTACCAACTCGAAAAGGAGGTAGAACGCATTGTTTTTCCAGAAGAAAAACCCGGCAAGAGAAATAAAAATGCCCGCCCATCTCAATCGGAAACAGCAGAGAGAAATTAAAGCTGTTGTCGAACGAGCAAAAAAGGATAATGGTGTTCCGCAGACTGCCCAGCAGTCTATCCCGTTTCAGAGAATGTTCCCAGATGGGATTTGTCGTGTGACAGACAGTTATTACACCAAAACCATTCAGTTCCAAGACATCAACTACCAGCTAGCACAGCAGGAGGACAAAACTGCCATTTTCGATGAATGGTGCAGCTTCCTGAATTTCTTTGACAGTTCCATTCACTTTGAGTTGTCCTTTATGAACATGGGTACTGATGCGGAGAGCTTTGAAAAAAGTGTCCGTATCCCATTCAAAAAGGATGAGTTCAATCCTGTTCGTGCGGAGTACAGCCAGATGCTGAAGAAGCAGCTTGCTCAGGGAAATAATGGCTTGACCAAAACAAAATATCTGACCTTCGGTATCGAGGCAGAGTCCATGCGTCAGGCAAAACCGAGACTGGCTCATATTGAAAATGACCTTCTCAATAATTTCCGTCGCTTGGGTGTCATTGCAACTCCGATGGATGGTAAAGAGCGGTTGCGCCTGATGCACGCTATGTTTCACATGGGAGACGATGATAAGTTCTTCTTTGATTGGAAGTGGCTGGTGGAATCCGGGCTTTCAGTAAAAGACTTCATTGCCCCTACCGCCTTTGCGTTCAAAGGAAACCGCACTTTTCAGATGGGCAGTCTGTATGGCTCCATGTCCTTTCTCTCCATCACGGCATCCGATCTCAGTGACCGGATGCTGGCAGATTTTCTGGATATGGAATCCAGTCAGATTGTGACCATGCACATTCAGTCGGTAGACCAGACCGCTGCTATCAAAACCATCAAGCGCACCATCACAGAGCTTGACCGCAGTAAGATTGAGGAGCAGAAAAAGGCAGTTCGTGCCGGATATGATATGGACATCATTCCGAGCGACCTTGCCACTTATGGCAAAGATGCAAAGGCATTGCTGAAGGAGCTGCAAAGTCAGAATGAGCGTATGTTCATGGTGACGTTTCTTGTTATGAATACCGGACGCACTGAGCAGGAGCTGGAAAACAACGTGTTTCAGGCACAGAGTATCGCTCAGAAACACAACTGCAATCTGCGACGCCTGGATTTTCAGCAGGAACAGGGGCTGATGAGCAGTCTGCCCCTGGCGCAGAACCTGATTGAAATTCGCCGTGGACTGACTACCAGTTCTACGGCTATTTTTGTACCGTTCACTACACAGGAACTGTTCCAGAACGGCGGAGAAACACTTTATTATGGTCTGAACGCACTGTCCAATAACCTAATTATGGTGGACAGGAAGAAACTCAAAAACCCGAACGGACTGATTCTTGGTACTCCCGGTTCCGGTAAGTCCTTCAGTGCAAAACGTGAAATCACCAATGCTTTTCTGGTAACGGATGATGATGTTATCATCTGCGATCCCGAAGCAGAATATACCGCTCTGGTTCACAAGTTCCATGGACAGGTCGTGAAAATCAGTTCCTCCAGCACCAACTATATCAATCCAATGGATATTAACATCAATTATTCAGAGGATGATAATCCGGTGGCATTGAAAGCTGATTTTATCCTGTCCCTTTGTGAACTGATTGTAGGCAGTAAGGATGGATTGCAGCCGGTCGAAAAGACAGTTATTGACCGCTGTGTGCATCAGATTTATCAGCGGTATTTTGATGATCCAAAACCGGAAAATATGCCCATTCTGGAGGACTTGTACAATGCCCTTCTGAAACAGGAAGAAAAAGAAGCGCACCATGTTGCGACTGCCTTGGAAATCTATGTTAAAGGTTCTCTGAAGGTGTTCAATCACCGAACCAATGTAGATATTCAGAACCGTCTGGTGTGTTATGACATTAAGGAACTGGGCAATCAGTTGAAAAAAATTGGGATGCTGGTTGTACAGGATCAGGTCTGGGGACGTGTCACCCAAAACCGTAATGCAGGAAAATCTACTCGATATTATATCGACGAGTTCCACTTGCTGCTCAAAGAGGAACAGACAGCAACCTATTCCATTGAAATCTGGAAGCGATTTCGTAAATGGGGCGGCATTCCGACCGGTATCACCCAGAACGTAAAAGACCTGCTTCGCAGTCCGGAGATTGCCAACATCCTGGAAAATTCGGACTTCATCTATATGCTTAACCAGGCAAGCGAGGACAGAACCATTCTGGCTCAGCGCCTGAATATCTCTCCACATCAGCTCTCCTATGTCACGAACTCCGGTGAGGGCGAAGGACTTTTGTTTTATGGCAACGTGATTCTTCCGTTTGTTGACCGATTCCCGAAGGACATTGAGCTGTACCGTATTATGACCACCAAATTGTCTGAGGTATCCAAAGAAAAGGAGGGGTAATAGATGGCGAAAAGACCTACCCGACTCCGTTTTACTGAGGATGATTTGTCCAGCGATGCGGTAAAAAAGGCTGCTGGAAAAGCGGAAAAAGCCGCAGCAAAGGCAGAAAAGGCAGTGGATAAAATCACTCCAAAGAAACACCGCAAGCTGCGGCAGGAAGCTGATGTTTCCGCTAGCAGGACTGCAAAACTTCGTTTTGGCAAGGCAAAGGCAGATGATATTCCCCCAAAGCCTTCCGGTATCAAACGAACGGCAACTCATGCACCGGTAGATACCCTGTCTGCGAATGTCCACAAATCTATCTCTCGATATGAAGATGATAATGTGGGCGTTCAGACAGCCCATCAGACAGAGCTTGGTGCGGAAACTGCTTACCATGTTGCCGATCATGCGGTTTACAGTCATAAACTGAAAGCCTATGACAAGGCAGAAAAGCTGGTGAGCAAATCAGATAAGGCAAATGTGAATGCACTGTTTGAAAAGTTCAAAAAGGACAATCCCAATGCTTCTTCCAATCCTCTTTCACGATGGCAGCAAAAGCATAACATCAAGAAAGAATATGCCGCAGCACGAGCCGGAAAAGGCGGAAAGGCTACGGCAAAGGGTGCAGAAAAGACTGCAAAAGGGGCAAAAAATCTGACACAGAAGATTACCGATTTTTGTGTATCACACAAGACAGCATTGCTCTGGGTTCTGGCAATAGGACTGTTATTCATGGTCATATCCGGAATGTTCTCCGCCTGTTCTACCATGTTCCAGGGAGGAACTCAGGTGGTGCTGGGGACTTCTTTTACTGCGGAAGATGAGGATATTCTGGGGGTAGATGAAGATTATACAGCTTTGGAAAATGATTTGCGAAGCCAGGTGGACAATATTGAGTCTACCCATCCGGGATACGACGAATACCGTTATGCTCTTGATGAAATCGGACACAACCCCTATGAGCTAGCAGCTTATCTGACGGTTGTTTTTGAGGATTATACCCGTGAAGAAGTGCAGGCAACTTTGCAGCAACTTTTTGAACAGCAGTACGAACTGATTCTGGAAGAAGAAGTGGAAATTCGAACAAGAACAGAAACCAGAACCGGCACTCGAACGCACACTGATCCGGAAACCGGAGAGACTTGGGAAGAAGAATATGAATACGAGGTGGAAGTCGAATATGAATATTATATTCTCAATGTCACTTTGCGAAATTATGGTCTGGGGAGTGTGATTCGTTCATCCGGATTGAGCGCAGATCAGCTTGAGCGATACGAAGTGCTGCTGGAAACCTTGGGAAATCGCTCCTATTTGTTTGGTGAAGATGTTTCTTCTGCTCCCGGAAGTGGTGGTGAATACACCGACTATGATATTCCAGGTGAAGCACTGACGGACACTGCCTTTGCCAACATGATACGGGAAGCTGAAAAATATCTCGGTTATCCGTATGTATGGGGTGGTTCCTCTCCTTCTACCAGTTTTGATTGCTCCGGGTTTGTCAGCTGGGTCATCAATAACTGTGGCAACGGTTGGAGCGTTGGCAGACAAACTGCGAATGGGCTTAAAAATCTCTGTGATATTATCCCACCTTCCGAAGCGAAACCAGGAGATCTGATTTTCTTCCAAGGAACCTACAACACATCGGGCGCTTCTCATGTGGGTATTTATGTGGGCAATGGAATGATGATTCACTGTGGTGATCCGATTTCTTATGCTTCCATCCAAACAAATTATTGGCAGCAACACTTTTACTGCTTTGGCAGAATCCCTTAAACTGCGGGAAAGGAGAAACTATGGGCGCAAAATTAGAAAGGCTTGGTGCTGAACTTGCAAAGGCACGAAAAAAGAAAGCGGAATGGGATTCCAGAGTAAAGGATTTGGAGCGCAGATACCGTGAGGAGGAAAACTCCGAGATTCACGAGATGGTACACGCTGCGAACCTGACTCCTGACCAGCTTTCCGAACTGCTTAAAATGTTTGCGGAAGATTCCGCACCGAAGCCGGAAACGATTCAATCTGTAAAAGAGGAGGAAACTACACATGAAAATTAAATATTTGGGTGCTACCTGCATGGCGTTGCTTTTGAGCATTGGGATGTTTTCCACAACGGCATTTGCCTATGCTTCAGAGGCGCCTGCTGAAACAACACAGGAACAGGTAGAAGAAACAGTCCCGGAATCCAGTGAGCCGATGGAGCCGCTTACTCCGGATGGCAATATGACCCTGGTGGATGATGCGGGGGAACACCCTTCTGCGGGGAAACAGTTTATCACCGTTGTAACAAAAACCGGCAATTATTTCTATCTCATTATCGACCGTGACGATGAGGGCAAAGAAACGGTTCACTTCTTGAATCAGGTAGACGAAGCTGATCTGATGAAATTGATGGATGAAGGAGAACTGGAACAGCTGAAACCTGTTGAGGAAACGACACCGACTCCTGAGCCAGAAACAAAACCTGAGCCTGACACTGAAGTTCAAGAGCCGGAGCCGGAAAAGAAACCCAATATTCTTCCTGCTATTTTGACCATCCTTCTGCTTGCCGGCGGTGGTGGTTTCTTTGCTTTCAAAAAACTCAAGGGTAAGAAAGCAGAAAAAGCCCAGGAAAAGCCTGACCCGGATGCCGATTATGTAGATGATGAAGATTATGGGTATGAAGAATCCGATGATTACTCTTCCGACAAGGATGAGGAAGAATATTCGGATGAAAAGGATGCCAATGAACCGATGTAAATGACCATCGGTGGACAGCCTTCGGGCTGTCTTACATAAAATTTATAGGTTATTCATGACGGCAATAAAATGAATATGATATAATGACGGTAAAAGTGGATTTCGTTGATGGAATGATATAAAAAGTGATAAGGAGGAATGTAATTTATGAAGGATATGATTGGATACTGCGGATTGGATTGCGAAAAATGTGACGCATACCTTGCGACAATTAACAACGATCAAGTCTTGCGGGAGAAAACAGCAAAGCTGTGGGCAGAATTAAACAGCGCCCCTATTCTGCCGGAGCATATTAACTGCGAGGGCTGTCGTATGAATGGAGCGAAAACAGTATTTTGTGACAGCCTGTGTGGTATTCGAAAATGTGCGCTAAACAAAGGTGTTTCCACCTGCGGTGACTGTCCGGAGTTAGGAACTTGTCAAACTGTCGGAGCGATTATCTCAAACAATCCTGCTGCTTTAGAAAATTTGAAAAAATGAACACTTTAAGAGAAAGTTGCAACAAATTTGTGAGGAGATGATTTTATTTGAATGAATATATTGTTAGTTTAGAGCGAGAATTTTCTTTGGTGGAAAATGGCTTTAAAGCAGAAGAAAGTAGAGCCTTAAGTGATTACAAATCTCATGACCATGAATATATCAAAGAATTGGCATATTTAGCATACAAGTCTACGGTATATCAAGTAAGAATGTATGCCGTATTTCTTTTTGGGTATCTTTCAGAGGACGATGATATATTAGACTTTATGAGAGATACAGTTTCAAAAGATGATAACTGGAGAGTTCAGGAAATATTAGCAAAATCATTTGATGAATTCTGCAAGAAAAAAGGATATGAAAACGCCCTTACAATAATTGATGAATGGTTGAAAAACAGTAACCCTAATACTCGAAGAGCGGTTACAGAAGGTCTTAGAATCTGGACGAGCAGATCCTATTTCAAAGAAAATCCAATGGAAGCGATTGAAAGATTGTCTGATTTGAGAGAGGACTCCAGCGAATACGTTAGAAAGTCGGTAGGTAATGCTTTAAGGGATATAAGCAAAAAGCACCCAGAGCTGATTAAAAAAGAACTGGATAGTTGGAAGTTAGATAACCAAGAAATCAATCAAGTATATAAATTGGCAAATAAATTTGTTAAGTAACAATTTCAGCTTGCGGAGGAGATACAATGCTTGAAAAGATACCATCTGAATCAACTCTGAAGGAATTGCTTGGACAATCCCTGTTTGAAGTTTGGCAGAATTTGTGTTCAACGATTGATGAAAAATACGAAATGCAGCAAATATGGAACGCTGGCGGTAAAAATTGGACTTACGAGTATAAGTATCGCAGAGGTGGCAAGACGCTTTGCAGTCTTTTCGGAAAAAGAAATTGTGTTGGCTTTATGATTATCTTTGGAAAAGATGAAAGAGCAAAATTTGAAGATATAAGGGATACGCTTTCTGACTCTGTTTGCAGACAATATGATGCAGCAACAACTTACCGTGACGGAAAGTGGGTAATGTTTAAGCCGACTAATGCTGAGCAATTCAGCGACTATATGAAACTATTAGCTATTAAGAGAAAACCGAATCGGAAATAACAGCTCAGATTGGATCAAAAACATTAGGATGGTAAAAGGATGTGTCAAAATGACAACTTCAAATATAAAAGATATTATAAACAGTGATATTCATAAAGTCTGGGAGATTGTTACCGCAGTGGATAAATACAGTCTGTGGAGAAGTGATTTAAGCAGAACAGAGATAATTGATGATAGCAGATTTATTGAGTATACCAAAGAGGGGTACGGTACAACCTTTTCTGTTACAGTTATAGAACCATATAAACGATGGGAATTTGATATGGAAAACAGCAACATGAAAGGGCATTGGGTTGGTGTTTTTACATCATTAGGAAGCAAAACACAAATAGATTTTACGGAGAATATCACGCCGAAAAAATGGTTTATGAAACCTTTTGTAAAGGCTTATCTAAAAAAGCAACAAAAACAATTCATTCTGGACTTAAAAAAACATTTAGAATAATGTACAATTTACATAGCAGTCTTACATTTCGGTGTATGGCTGCTTTTTTATTTTTCAGAAAGGAGCAGATGCAAATGAAATTAGTATTGGCTGAAAAGCCATCAGTGGCACAAAGTATTGCAAAGGTACTGGGTGCGACAAAGCGTGAGGACGGATACCTGGAGGGAAACGGTTATGTGGTCAGCTGGTGTGTGGGGCATCTGGTGGAGCTGTCACAGCCGGAAGCCTATGACGAGAAATATAATAAGTGGGCGTATGCAGACCTCCCTATTTTTCCGGATCGGTGGAAGTATCAGGTGTCTGCCAGCACCAAAAAGCAGTTTGGAATTCTCAAAAAACTGATGGCAAGAAAAGATGTAGAGAGCCTTGTGTGTGCGACAGATGCCGGACGTGAGGGGGAACTGATTTTCCGTCTGGTTTATCAGCAGGCTGGATGTCGAAAGCCCTTTGAAAGGCTCTGGATTTCCTCTATGGAGGATTCCGCTATCAGAGAGGGCTTTGAGCAGCTGAAACCGTCAACAGAATATGATGCTTTGTATGAAGCGGCATTGTGCCGGGAGCGAGCCGACTGGTTGGTTGGAATTAACGCTACCCGGCTTTTTTCAACCCTTTATGGACAGACGTTGAATGTGGGACGGGTTATGACCCCTACTCTGGCAATGGTCGTGATGCGTGAAGCTGCAATCTCAGCTTTTAGACCGGAGCCTTTTTATACAGTAGAACTGGCTTTTCAGGACTTCACTGCGTCTGGCGAGCGGATGAAGCAAAAAGTTCTTGCGGATGATGTTGCCCGGAAGTGTGTTGGTTCGGTTCTGAATGTCACAAAGGCAGAAAATAAGGAAAAATCTGAAAAGCCGCCTGCCCTGTATGATTTAACTTCTTTGCAGAGGGATGCAAACCGGGTGTTGGGATTCACAGCACAGCAGACACTGGACTATACCCAGAGTCTATACGAGAAAAAGCTGGTCACTTATCCCCGTACTGACAGCCGTTATCTGACAAGTGACATGAAGGATATGCTTCCGGAATTGATAAAGTCGCTTTTCAACATTTTCCCTGTGGAGGATGTGAAAAACGTTCCGGTTCATGTGGAGCAAGTGATCAACGATAAGAAAGTTTCTGACCACCACGCAATTATCCCCACCAAAGAAACTCTAAAATTCGGTCTGGAGGAACTGCCTAAAGGCGAACAGGCGATTCTTCGACTGATTGCAACCCGCCTGTTTTGTGCGGTCGGTGAGCCTTTCCGGTACAACGAAAGCGTGATTGAACTTTCGGATGGAAATTATATCTTTTCTGCCAAGGGCAAAACAATAGTACAGTCTGGATGGAAAATTTTCTCCGGAAAACCTGCTGATAAGGATAAAGAGAGTGAAAAGCAGCTCCCTTCTCTTACAGTTGGTGAGGGCTTGAGTGTTCATTCCGCTGAGGTAAAAGAAGGAAAAACATCACCGCCCAAGCATTTTACAGAGGACACTCTTCTGCAAAGTATGGAAACTGCCGGTGCAGATGAAATGCCGGAAGATGCAGAGCGTAAGGGACTTGGGACACCGGCGACTCGTGCTGCCACGATTGAAAAACTGGTACGAATCGGTTTTTTGGAACGTAAAGGTGATAAGAAAACCAAGCACCTGATTTCCACCCATAAAGGAACCGCACTTGTAACCGTGATGCCGGAACAGATTCAATCTCCATCCATGACCGCTGACTGGGAAGAAAAGCTGCTCATGATTGAGCGTGGAGAATATGACAGCAATGCTTTTCTGAAAGAAATTCAGGATATGATTTCTGCACTGGTGCAGACCTATGAAAAGGTAAAAGGGTCTGATGTGCTTATGGCAAAGGAAGTGCAGACAGTGGGTGTTTGCCCTGTCTGTGGCAGTTCCGTCACAGAACGGCAGAAAGGATTTTTCTGTTCCAAAAGAGAATGCCATTTCGCTCTATGGAAAAACAGCCGTTACTTCGAGAGCATCGGAAAAAGCCTGACATCAGCGGTGGCACAAAAGCTCCTGTCCAATGGAGAGGTTAAGCTCAAAGGGTGTAAATCTGCTAAGACCGGCAGAATGTACGATGCAATCGTTGTGATGACAGTAACGGAGGAAGGTAAACCGCAGTTTAATATGAATTTTGAGAACGGAGGAAACAGTAAATGATGAATGAGTTTAATCCGGATGGCAAGGACATCCGGTTCATTGACAGCCATTACAGAGATTTGTTCCGCATCCCGGATGGCGGAACGATTCAGGTACACTACTCCGATGATTCGGTAGTCATTAAGCCCTGCAAGTTTATTGATGAGTACCATACACAGATTGGAAACAATGTGTTCCATATCTGCCAGTTTGCAGAACTCCTGGAGCGTAACGGAAGCTATTGTCAGGCGGAGCCGGAAATCATGGGTAATGAAGCTGCATGGCAGGTTGGGCGAGATCAGTATCTTGCAATCCAGACCTGTGAAGATGGTTATGACTATACGCTCTTTGATAAAGAATTTCATGAGATTGATGGCGGTCAGTTGGACAATCCAGAGCTGTCTATGCTGGAAGCACGAGCTGAAATTCTGGCTGGATTTGGACTTCAGATGAGAGAACTGCGAGTACAAGTATATGAAGAAGTCATGGAAAAAGCAGAGGCTGTTGAAGCTGTAAATGCTTCTTTGCTTGACCTGGCAAAACAAATTGACCAGTTCTCTGATGAGTACGATCACTATGAATATGCTGACAGAGTTGATGATAAAAAGAGCAACATTGTTGAGATTTATCATGATCTCACAAATGGAAACGCTGCTCCGTACCGAGATTTTTTAGAACAGGTTATTGAAGATTCGGATGAAATTTCTGTGGTACAGGCAGCAACACAGTTAAAGAATGAGTTGGATAAGGCGGTTTCTCGACCTAAAGAATCCGTAATTGATCAGTTAAAACAGATTTCGGGACAGACAGTACCACCTAAAATGTCGCACAGCTTCAAGGAACCCGAAAGATAAGGAGGATAATCTATGTCACAGGAAAAGATTGAACGTTGGAATGAAGTCGATGGCAATCTCGGTAATGAGGAAAAGCTGCAAGCGTTTTTGGACAGCACCACGGATGCGTATGCGATTTTGCAGCTGCGCCGTACAGACGAAACAGTTTATGAACGCTTTGAATCCTATGAAGCCCTGAAACGTCAGGGAAAAGAGCCGGACATCGACCATTATGATGTGGTCTATATTGCTCCGCTCTCCTCTTATACTGACCAGACTGCCATGTTGGAAGGACTGTACACGAAGTTTAATGTGGATCGTCCAGAGGATTTCCGGGGACACAGCCTGTCCGTTAGCGACATCGTGGCACTGAAAACCGATGCTGTGGTATCTTTTCACTATGTGGATTCTATCGGCTTTCAGGAGCTTCAGGGCTTTATGAAGCCGGAGAACTACCTGAAAAATGCAGAGATGGCGATGGAGGACGATTATGGGATGCTGGATGGCGTTATCAATAATGGTAAAGCACCTGCCACGGAAGAACGTTCTTCTGTCCTGGCACAGCTGAAAGAACAGCCTGTTCTGGATAGTCCCCATAAACCGCCCAAAGCTCACTCAGAGAGGGAGATGGAATGATGGATTTAACCATTGATGAAAAAATGCTGATACTCTTATACAGTCCGGGAACCAGAATGGGGCTGTATGGAGCATTGCAGCAAATGAAAGAACAGCTTGAGGAGGATGAAACAGAACTTTTGGATTTGACCAATTCTGTTTTGCAGAAATTATCGGATATGGATGATGAAGCCTTTGAAAAGCTGAATCTTTCTCTGGATTTATGAAGATTGGAGGGAAACAATGAATCCGAAAGAGAGGTATTATTCCGGTGTGGCAAGAGAGACAATCCATAGAATCACTGCCAACCGAGAGAACTGGACTTCTTTTCTGGCGACGATGGCTCGAAATTATGATTTCACCTATCCGGAACAGGTGATGATTTATGCACAGCGTCCCAATGCTACCCTGTGCAAACCTTATGAGGAATGGAACACAGAGCAGTATCGACGCTATGTGAAAAGGGGTTCCACTGGTATTGCCCTTTTTGTGATGAACCAGGATAAACCGTACCTGCGGTATGTCTTTGATGTGGCTGACACAGGTGTGCGTCGTTCTTCCCCGGCTATTACACCGTGGAGAGTGACCGATGAAAACCGCCGTTTTGTAATGGATGAGATGGAGCGTGTCTTTCAGGTTCCGTCAGAGGGAATTCTGGAATATCAGCTGGAAAATATCGCAATCAACCTTGCCAGAGAGTATTGGGACGATTTCAAAAAGCCGATCCTCGACATCGTTGCAGATAGCTTCCTTGAGGAGTATGATGAATATAACATCGAGGTAGCATTTAAGACCGCAGTGGCAAATAGTGTCTCCTATGCGATGTACAGCCGTATTACCGAGAATCCGGATAACTATTTTGAGCATGAAGATTTTCAAAATGTATTCGACTTTAATACCCGTCAGACGGTAAATGCTCTGGGTACGGCGGTCAATGCAGTCAGCTCTCGAATGTTTGGAGAAATCGAAAAAGCCATAGAAGCCTTTGAACAGACAAAAACCGTGGAAAGGAGCCATGATTATGAACGAAATGACTTACACACAGGTCGGGGATTACCGGATTCCGGACATCGAACTGAAGAACACCGAAACGAAACCGTTGGGCAAGTACGGCAGAATGCGGAGGGCGTTTCTGCAAGAGAACAACCCGATGTTGCTGAACGACCTGATTCTCAGCGAGCAGCTGTTCCCGCATCTCCAGGAGATCGACGAGACAGCGCACCGCAGAGTGGAGCAGCTGATGACAGAACTGCTGGAGAAGAATCCGGCACCGGACAAAGCGACACAGCAGATGGCATGGGTGCAGCACATGAACAGCCTGAAAGCACAGGCAGAGGAAATCGTGACAGCGGAGCTTATCAACAGCTGAGTTTGAACCTTTTCCTTTCAGAATCAGAACAAATCAACTTTATTGACGAAGCAGAGAGCAAAGCGCTCTCTGCTTTTTCTTTATCTGAAAATCAGATCGACCAGGTGCTCACTGTTGGCGGCAATGAACCTAATCTCCGAATGATGGTGGCGCTGGAATATATGAAAGGAAAATCCACGGAGGAGATTGCAAAGCGTCTGCCGGAACTCTATCGTGGCAGCAATGGCTTTAAGTTGGACGGTCATGAGGTCAGTGCATGGTTTGATGAGCAGTGTATTCATCTTGCCAGAGGAAAGACTGCCCGTTTTGCACCGTCCAGACAGATCGTATCCTGGCAGGAAGCCGCCGAGCGTATCGGCAATCTGCTGGAGAATGGTGAATACGCCACCAATGTAGAGTTGGTGGAGGCTCCCGGTTATGAGCGAACAAAGGTTGCGGTGTCCTTTTGGTATCTGTATCACGATCTTTCTGAGGAAGCCAAAAGCAAGGGTTTTCTTTCTTCTTTGCAGGAAATTCGTGGTGTTGGATTTCCTGAAGAAACAGCGGAACTGGCTAAAAAATTAAATGACAGTCAATTCAGAGCCACTTTGAAAGCTGAATATCAGAGCTTTTTGGAGGCAGTTGATGCGGATTCATCTTTGCTACGATTCCATTATCATAAATTAAATCATTTGGAGCAGCGGCTAGATGAACTGGCATTGCCACTTAGAGAATATCAGAGTAATGTAGCGACGCCCCCGATTGTCCGTCAGTTCATTACGGACGATGAAATCAATGAGTCGCTGTCCGGTGGCAGTGGATTCTCCGGTGGCAAAGCCCGTATCTATGAATATTGGCAGGAAGGACATTCTGCAAAAGAAAAAGCGGACTTTTTGAAAAATGAGTATGGGACAGGCGGTCACTCCCATGCCCTTTCCGGTGCTTCTGGCAGTGGTGAAGATCATGATTCCAAAGGAATCCGATACACCAAAAGCGGCTGTGATAAGGTGCAGCTATCCTGGACACAGGTTGCCAATCGCATTGATTCGTTGATTAAGCAGGAGCGTTATATTTCCCCTGAAGCTCTGAAAGAGGCTCAGCGAGAACGTGTGCCAGATGTAGAAAACGAGCCGAAGCCCGTGGGACGCATTGAATATCTTGGAACAAATGGCAGACCGGGTGAAGTTATTGAATATACTGATCCGGAACGGTTTATGAAAAAAATTGAGGATGAGACATTCTATGGTGTTCCGCTCACTGTGGTTCTGTACCGGGACGAACAGGGAAAAACCATTCCACAGGAATTTCTCAGTGAACTTGATCCGCCTCCGAGAGGTTTCCGTGTAGAAGATGCTCCGGCAATCGACTTGGAGGAAGAAGCTCCCTCTGTGGATGAAGCAGAGGAAAGCCCGTTTGTTGCACAGGTCATGCGGGATGCAGAAGCCATTGCTGCCGGGGAAGAATCCTATGAGCGATTCAGTGTGATTGAAACGGAAAACGGTTATGCTGTCTGGGATGATATTCGGGATGAAATCTATGTAGATGATGAAGGTGTCAGTGAGGAATTCACCAGTGAGTGGCAGGCAAATGATTATTTGCAGGAGGTCAAAAAGGCGGTTTCCGAAAAAGAAGCTGCGGAGTGGCTGTACAATGAACGCTCTAAATTTGAAGCAACACAGGAACCGGAATATCAGGTGGGCGATACTGTTTTTCTGGAAGGAGAAGCATACAATATCACTGCCATTGGAACTACTGATGTACAGTTGCTGCCTCCAGGAATGGTGTACCCAATTTATCGGGCAGAAAGCAAAGAGAATTTTGAACGTCTTTTAAGACAGGATGAACGCAATGCCCGATTTATTTCAGGTGAAGAACCGGAAAAAACTGTTGCCACAGCTGAGCCGGAACATTTTATCGACCATTACTATGTGGTAGAAGATTTGCAGGTTCGAGGGGCGCTTCAGCTCAAGGAGTACAGCACATTCGAGGACGCAATGAGAGCATACCAGTCCCTTCCAGCTGAAAGAATGAAAGCTCTGGGAGTGCAAAACACACGGACTCCATTCCCCGGTAGCCTGGATCTGATTCAGTGTAAAGATGGCGAAGATAAACTTGTACAGGACTACACAAAAGTTGCTGGTTGGGAAAACCCTGAGATTCTGGACTTGGTTCAAAAAATTGAAACTGCGATTCAAACAAAGGAAAGTCCCGATATTCCAGCAATCAATTTTCACATCACAAATGACCATCTTGGCGAGGGCGGAGCGAAAGCAAAATTCAGAGCCAATATGGATGCAATCCGTGTCCTAAAAGAATTGGAGTTTGATGAGCGAAATGCTACTCCGGAAGAACAGGAAATCCTTTCCCAATATGTCGGTTGGGGTGGACTTGCAGATGCTTTTGATGAAAACAAGGCAAGCTGGGCTGAGGAGTTCAGAGAACTTTATACAGCCCTATCTCCGGAAGAATATGCCGCAGCACGAGCCAGTACCCTGAATGCCCACTATACCAGTCCTACTGTCATTCGTGCCATCTATGATGCGGTCGGACAGATGGGATTTGAAACAGGAAATATTCTGGAACCTGCAATGGGTATCGGTAACTTTTTCGGGATGCTCCCTGACGCCATGCGCAACAGCAATCTCTATGGAGTGGAGTTGGACTCCATCAGTGGGCGTATCGCTCAGAAACTCTATCCTAACGCTGAAATCAAGGTGGCGGGCTTTGAAACTACGGATCGCCGGGATTTTTATGATTTGGCAGTCGGCAACGTTCCGTTCGGCAACTATAAGGTTTCTGATAAGCCCTATGATAAGTTGGGGTTCTCTATTCATAACTATTTTTTTGCAAAAACGCTCGATCAGGTTCGTCCGGGCGGTGTGGTTGCATTTGTGACCAGCCGTTTTACGATGGACTCAAAAAATTCTGATGCCAGAAAATATATGGCACAGAGAGCGGAACTCCTGGGAGCCATTAGACTGCCCAATACGGCATTTAAGGCAAACGCCGGTACAGAGGTTGTATCTGACATCATTTTTCTGCAAAAGCGTGACCACCCCATCGACATCATGCCGGACTGGGTGCAGCTGAATACTACACCGGACGGTTACACCATGAACAGCTACTTTGTAGAGCATCCGGAAATGGTTTTGGGAGAAATTTCTATGGAAAGTACCCAATATGGTAAGGATGATCTCACAGTCCGTCCCCGTGAAGATATGGAACTGGCTGACCTTCTTCGTGAAGCTGTTACCCGTATCGGTGGCACTTATGCTCCTGCGGAGCTAACTGAAGAAGCAGACAGCCAGGAAAAAGAACAGATTACCATTCCTGCCCGCCCAGATGTGAAAAACTTCTCCTACACGGTTGTAGACGGTGAGGTATATTTCCGGGAAAACTCTGTCATGCGTCTGGTAGAGCTGAACGACAAAGCCAAAGAACGTGTCAGCGGCATGGTGGAACTTCGCCGCATTGTAAATGAACTGATTGAATATCAGCTGGAGGACTATCCGGATGATATGATTCAGGCAAAACAGGCAGAGCTGAATGCTGCCTATGATGCGTTTACCGCAAAAAACGGGTTAATCAACAACAGAGCCAACAGTCAGGCTTTTGCTGATGATTCCAGCTATTATCTTCTGTGTTCACTGGAAAACTTGGATGAGGATGGTCATCTCAAGAGCAAAGCGGATATGTTCACTAAGCGTACCATTAAACCGGAACGTAAAGTGAACAGCGTGGATACACCGTCTGAAGCACTGGCGATTTCTATTGGTGAGCATGGCAAGGTGGATTTGCCCTATATGGCAGAACTGCTGGGGACTCCCGGCGAATATAATTCCATTAAAACTGAGCTGCAAGGTGTGATTTTCAAAGACCCGATGGCTCCGGATGACCCTGTTTCGGGCTGGCAGACAGCTGATGAGTATCTCTCCGGCGATGTACGAAGTAAGCTGAGGATTGCACAGATGGCGGCACAGAAAGACAGTTCTTTTGAAATCAATGTGCAGGCACTGGAAAAGGCACAGCCAAAGGATTTGGATGCTTCTGAGATTGATGTCCGTCTGGGCGCAACCTGGATTGACCCTGCCTATATCCAGCAGTTTATGCAGGAAACTTTTGAAACCCCGTATTATCTCCGCCGCACGATTGAGGTCAAGTTTTCGGAACTGACAGCAGAATGGAGAATCAACGGAAAGAGTTCTCCGAGCCAAAATGATGTGGCAGCATACACGACCTATGGTACGGAACGTGCCAACGCCTACCGCATTTTGGAGGAAACTCTGAATCTGAAAGATATTCGTATCTACGACACCATTGAGGATGCGGATGGCAAGCAGAAGCGTGTGCTGAACAAAAAGGAAACTACTCTGGCACAGCAGAAACAACAGGCAATCAAGGATGCCTTCCGGGACTGGATTTGGAAAGACCCACACCGCCGTGAAGCACTTGTGACCAAGTATAATGAACTGTTTAACTCCACCAGACCTCGTGAATACGATGGCAGCCATATCCGATTTGGTGGCATGAATCCCGATATAACCCTTCGGGAACACCAGCGAAATGCCATTGCCCATGTGCTGTATGGTGGGAATACCCTGTTGGCACATGAGGTTGGTGCGGGCAAAACCTTTGAAATGGCGGCTTCCGCTATGGAAAGTAAACGCCTAGGACTGAGCCAGAAGGCATTGTTTGTTGTTCCCAACCATCTGACCTTGCAGTGGGCAAATGAGTTTCTTCATCTGTATCCCAGTGCCAAACTTCTGGTGGCAACCAAAAAGGATTTTGAAACGGCAAACCGCAAGAAATTCTGTGCGAGAATTGCCACCGGTGACTATGATGCAGTCATTATCGGTCACAGTCAGTTTGAAAAAATCCCTCTTTCTCCGGAACGTCAGGAGCGCCAGCTGCGGGAACAGATTGATGAGATTGAGGGAGCGATTGCAGAACTCAAATATCAGAACGGCGAGAATTTCACCATCAAACAGATGGAGAAAACGAGAAAATCCCTGCAAACCAGACTGGATAAACTGCTCTCTACTGACAGAAAGGATGATGTTGTTACCTTTGAACAGCTGGGCGTTGATCGGCTGTTTGTAGATGAAAGCCACGCTTTCAAAAACCTCTTTTTGTACACAAAAATGAGGAATGTTGCTGGTCTTTCCACTTCGGAAGCACAGAAATCTTCGGATATGTTTATGAAGTGCCGCTATATGGATGAATTGACCGGCGGGCGTGGCGTTATCTTTGCAACAGGTACTCCCGTATCGAACTCCATGACGGAGCTTTATACGGTTATGCGATACCTTCAGTACGGGACACTTCAAAAGAAGAATTTGACCCATTTTGACTGCTGGGCATCTACCTTTGGTGAAACAACTACCGCTATTGAGTTGGCTCCGGAAGGAACCGGCTATCGTGCCAGAACCAGATTTGCAAAGTTTTTTAACCTTCCGGAACTCATGAATATGTTTAAGGAAGTTGCGGATATTAAAACCTCCGACCAGCTTCATCTCCCTGTACCGGATGCAAAATTTGAAACGGTTGTTGTACAGCCTTCTGATTATCAGAAAGACATGGTGGCAGAACTTTCGGAACGTGCAGCGGCGGTTCATTCCGGTATAGTTGACCAATCAGAAGATAATATGCTTCTGATTACCGGCGATGGAAGAAAGTTGGGGTTAGATCAGCGTTTAATCAATCCACTCTTGCCGGATGATCCAGAAAGCAAGCTCAATGCCTGTGTGCAAAATGTGCTGCGGATTTGGGAAGAAGGAAAGGCTGACAGACTGACCCAGCTCCTGTTCTGTGACCTCTCTACCCCGAAAAACAATGGCACGTTTAATGTCTATGATGACATCAAGGCAAAGCTGATAGCAGCCGGTGTGCCAGAGAAAGAAATTGCATTTATTCACGATGCAGATTCTGAAGCAAAGAAAAAAGAACTGTTCGCAAAGGTGCGTACTGGTCAGGTTCGTGTGCTGATGGGCAGTACACAGAAAATGGGAGCCGGAACAAACTGCCAGGATCGCCTGGTGGCGCTTCATCACTTGGATGTGGGCTGGCGTCCCTCTGATATGACTCAGCGAAATGGTCGAATTATCCGTCAGGGCAATCAAAACAAGGAGGTGCAGATCTATCAGTATGTAACAGAGGGAACTTTTGATGCATATCTTTATCAGACACTGGAAAACAAACAAAAATTCATCTCGCAAATCATGACCTCGAAATCACCTGTCCGTTCCTGTGACGATGTGGACGAGCAAGCTCTGTCCTATGCCGAAATCAAGGCTCTGTGTGCCGGAAATCCGCTGATTAAAGAGAAAATGGACTTGGACATTGATGTGGCAAGGCTTAAGGTTCTAAAAGCCGACCACCAGAGCCAGCAGTACCGCATGGAAGATAAACTCCTGAAATACTTTCCGGCGGAGATTGAAAAGCAGACAGGCTATATTCGTGGCTTTGAAGCAGACATCCAAACGGTCACAGCTCATCCGCAGATTGCGGAAGGGTTCTGCGGTATGGAAATTCTGGGCAAGCACTATATAGAAAAAGAGGATGCCGGTGAAATGATTCTTGCCGCCTGCAAGGAGATGAAAGGAACCGAGCCAATCCCGCTTGGCAGTTATCGTGGCTTTCAGATGGAACTTTCCTTTGACAGTTTCCGGCATGACTTTGATATTACCCTGAAAGGCGCTGTGAGCCATCGTGTATCGCTTGGAACCGATGCCAGGGGAAATATCATCCGACTGGATAATGCCCTCTCCAGCATCCCTGAGAAGCTGGAGAAATCCCATGAACAGCTCACCAATCTTCAAAATCAGCAGGAAGCGACCAGAGCGGAACTGGGAAAACCCTTCCCACAGGAAGCGGAGCTTGCTGAAAAAAGTGCTCGTCTGGCAGAACTGGATGCAGCTCTTAATATGGAGGACTCCATGCCGGAGCATGAGGAAGCAGAACAGGCAGATAAACCTTCTGTGCTGGCAGATCTGAAAGCTAAGTCAGAGCATATTCCTCCATATCGGGCATCTGGTGGGCGTGAGGAGGTGCTGTAATGGGCAGACGTGACCAGGATGTTCACTTCCTGGCATCGAAAGAGGAAGTACAGCGAATCCATGAAAAAATGGATGAGCTAGGTATCCGGAGCATGGGGGCATATCTCAGGAAGATGGCTCTGGATGGATACTGCATCAACCTGGATTTACAGGATGTGAAAGAGCTGGTTTCCCTTCTGAGAAGATGCAGCAACAACCTGAATCAGTATGCCAAAAGAGCTAATGAAACCGGCAATATTTATGAGTCAGACATCAAGGATTTGCAGGAACGATTGGAGGAAATCTGGACAGATATGAAGGAGGTGCTGGTGCGCCTGTCCAGTATTCAGTAATCATAAAAATGGGCTGTGGCAACAAAATTGCCGCAGCCATACATATTGACATCGTTGTGTTATCAGCTGTAAGGCGGTACAATAAAAACAGAAAGGGGTGTGTGACCGTGAGAATCCTTGTTTTTTTCGTGAAGATTATCTTAAAGCTGATTGCATTGCCGGTATTACTGGGTTTAGGTATTGTTTGCTTGTTGGCGAAAATCGCCTTTGAGCTATCGTCCTTTTTTATAGGCGCACTGATTCTGTACATCATCGGTTGCAGTATTTATTGTGTCTTTCAATCTCTGTGGTTGCAGCTCGCCCTTCTTGTGGGAATCGGCTTGGCGGTCTATGCAGCATTGTTTCTCTTTGTTGTATTTCAGGAGATTGGAGAAAACATAAAGGAAAATCTTCGTGATTTTATTTTTTCATAAGAAAATATGTTGTAAGGCTGCCTGCGGGCAGTCTTATTTTTTTGAGAGGACGGTGAAAAAATGGCGGCAACAAGACTGATTGCCCTTCATATTAACAAGGGAAAAACGGTAGCACAGTGTCTGGCAGATCGTACAGATTATTCCCAAAATGCTGCGAAAACAGAAGATGGAAAATATATAAGTTCTTATGAATGCGATCCTAAAACAGCCGATGAAGAATTTCTTCTGACCAAAAGACAGTATCAGCATATCACAGGCAGACAGCAGAAAAATGACATCATTGCCTATCAGATACGCCAGTCATTTAAGCCAGGAGAGATTACTCCGGAAGAAGCCAACCAAGTCGGATATGAAACAGCGATGCGCTGGACAAAAGGAAAACACGCCTTTATCGTGGCAACACATATTGATCGTTCCCATATCCATAACCATATCATTTATAACTCGACCTCTCTGGACTGTACCCGTAAATTCAAGAACTTTTTTCTTTCCGGGCTTGCGGTTCAGCGATTAAGCGATATGGTTTGTATTGAGCATGGCTTATCAGTCATAGAGCCAAAGCCATACCGGGAACGGGTCAAGAGAACGACCTTTCCCAAAAAGCGTACCAAGCGTGATGAGTTGTGTGCGGCAATCGACCAGATATTAAAAAAGAAACCAAAAGATTTTTCGGATTTTGTTCTTCAGCTTTCAGAGCTTGGGTATGAATTTAAGGATGGAAAGCAACCGGCTTTCCGGCATAGTGAGGAGAAGCGATTTATTCGTCTGCGCTCTCTTGGAGAGGGATACAGTCAGGAGGATATAATTGCAATTCTGTCCGGTAAGTCTGTTCAGAAAGCATCCAGAGTAAGCAAGCAGGTTCATGCTCAAAGAGAGTTTAATTTGCTGATAGATATTCAGGCGAAGATGGCAGAAGGTAAATCAGCGGGCTATGAGCGGTGGGCAAAGAAATATAACCGCAAAGAAGCTGCCAGGACAGTTTGCCTTTTGAAAGAAAAAGGTATCGGCAATTATGAAGAATTGACTGCTTTGACAGAGCAGCTCAGCCACCGATTTGCGGAGCTATCCGATACTATTAAAGCCAATGAAAAAAGAATGGTTGAGATTGGAGCATTACAGACACACATCAACAACTATTCCAGAACCCGTCCGGTATATGAAGCTTATCGAAAATCTGGATACAGCAGAAAATTCTTTGAAGAACACCGAGAAGAAATTCAGATTCACAAAGCTGCAAAGCAGGCATTTGACCAGCTACCGGATAAGAAAGTTCCGTCCAGAAAAACCTTAAACGAGGAGTTCTATCGGTTGTCAGCAGAGAAGAAAAAAGCCTATGCTGAGTATCGACAAGTCCGAAAAGATATGCAAGAATATTTGACTGCAAAACAGACTGTGGAGCATATTCTGGGCATTGACAGGAAGAAACGAGAAGAAAAAGAAAAGCAGCGAGAAGAAGAAAATCGACAGTAGAATAGAAACAGCCATAGGCAGCCCTGTTTCTGGGTTAGCCTATGGCTTTCTTTTTTTATTTTTCGTATGGTTCTGCACTTTCAGCCATTTTAATGATTTCTTCATCAGCGATTGTTTGCGGATTATATTCCAGAACATAGCTGACTTCCGGAGAATCCGTCCAGCATAAATAGCCACGGCTCTTTGTTTTATAAAGTGCGGCATCCCAGTCCTGAATTTTCATTTGTTCACAGCTGTTGGCGGATTCAGGGTTAAAAAGAACGTTGAGGGCATCTATATTCAGACCGGTTATCTCGTTGGGGTCAGCCTCGTAATAGGTGGTTTTGAGGATATGGTAATTGATATTTGCATCTTCTTCTCCGTTGCCATACACCAAAGTTGCCGCCACTTCTGTTTTGGATTGTTTCTTGAAGTCATCACCTAAAGCGTTTTCTACCCGCTGTACCATTTCATCAACATCAGATGATGCGGTATCCGTTGGCTTTAATTTTACCAACCAAAATGCAACTGCAATCAATAAAATCACTACAATAACTGGAATAAATAAATTTCGTTTTTTCCCCATGGTTCCTCCTGCCTCTTACTGACTGGCTATTCTTCAGCAGCCAGATTGATAAATTTTTTCCCTGATTTTTGGACATACCGAAAGGTCTGATATGCTCCGCCGGAAGGATGCTCTACATACAAAATCACTAAGTCAGAGCGGTCTACCATTACCCGGTTTCGGATTTGAAAAGCAGATTTGTAGTGTGTCGTTGCCGCCTGTTCGCAAATCTCAATCTCGTCATAATAGTCACGAAATGAATCTTCATTATCACGAAATTCGGCGGTCGGATACGGCATGACCCAGATCAAAGCACTATTATCGTCCCGAATTCTTCTTTTGCATCTGCGTATGGTTGAGGATACGAGCTGGTCGAATTCACCGTCACGTCCGACCAGAAATTCAATATATTCTTCTCGTTTTAACAAAGAGCTAATAATTTCCTCTAACTGTGATTCTATTTGAAGTGGATTGTCGATTTGCCTGTGTCCGAAAAAGCTGACCGAAAGTATATTCATAAAATCTCCTCCGCAGGAAAGATTAGTAATGTAATCACCAATAATTTTCTATATTCATAATTATACTACCAATCAAAAGGGGAAGAAAGCGAAAATTGACTTTAGCATTACCAATGCCATCTCCTGATTCGTAATAAAATAATTATGGAAGGGAGGAGATGCAGTGGTCGATATGCCATACGAAGATTTTATTCGAACTCGCATTACGGAATTGCGTATTGCAAAAGATGTTTCTGAACACCGGATGAGTTTGGATTTAGGAAAAAGCGGTTCTTATATTCGTGGAGTAACCAGTGGTGCGGCTTTACCCTCACTTAGAGAACTTTTCAATATCATGTCGTATTTTGATATGACACCTTCAGAGTTTTTTGCACCATTGGAGAATAATGACACTCCCTATCATAAGCTCTGCGAACAGCTGCGGATGCTCAGTGATGAAGATTTAGAGAAAATCTCCACTTTTATAAACTGGATCACAGAATAATCAATGCTTATCAGAAATTGGGCATTGGATAAATGAATATGGATATAAAAAATTAACCTGAGTAGTTTTATGGCTACTCAGGTTTTCTGTTTTAAGTAAAACAAAACGGTCAGAATGACTGTGCAGCCGACATCGGAGATGTCGTTCAAAGGGGATTGGGGATGTTTCCCCAACAAGCAGATTTGCGAAGAATGACCCAGAGGAAAATTCGAGAAAATGAGTGAACCTGTACAGGTTTACACTGCTTGCCAATTTGTGAATCCTACGCATCCTTTACAGACTTTCATGTTTGGGGAAATAGTTACCTGAACAAAAAACTGATTTATAAGAAAAAGAAAAAAACTCTGCAAATGCAAAATTTATTATCCCTTTTTGAATGTAATTGTGCTATAATTTAGAATAGAACTTTTTAAGCAATAGTTTTGAAGATGGAGGTCAAGTATGGACGTAACCTATAATAAGCTTTTCAAGCTGTTGATAGACAAAGAAATGAAAAAAATGGAGTTTGCAAAAGATGTTGGTATCAGTCCAAATACCCTCGCAAAACTTTCAAGGAATGAACTTGTTTCTATGGAAGTCATCGTGCGCATTTGCAGAAAATTAAATTGCGGCATCGAAGATATTATGGAAGTCCTTCCTGAAACAAGAGAAAGATCATAAGGGGGGCTTTTGATGGACAATACATATCCATATATTGCATCTTTAACAAGGGAACCATTTTTGTTTTATGAGATGCGAACAACGGCAAAATTATTAAGCAGCGGTATGAGTAATAACGATGTCGTTACACAGATTACGAGCGACAATCTTTTTCAGTATCCGACGGAAAAGTCAGTCGCTCGGATGGCAAAGGCTTGCTTAAAGCGACTGGCTGCTATGGATGATAATGATTTGGTTAGAGCGATTGCGCAGCAGCCGACTGATGTAGCCAAACAGATTTGTCTGTATGCCATGATGAAACAGAGTCGTTTGATGTGGGAGTTTATGCTGACGGTCATTGGCGAGAAGTACCGATTAAAGGACAGCTCTTTTGGTAGGATTGATTTGAATACCTACTTTATGAGATTGCAGGAACAGGATGATGCGGTGGCTACTTGGAGTGAAGGTACGATCACGAAACTGAAGCAGGTGCTTGCGAAAGTTCTCGTAGAAAATGAGTATCTGGATGATATTCGTGCAGACCATTTGAATCCAGTGTACCTGCATCCAATTTTGGAAAATGCAATCAGAAGTCATGGCGACCTGATGGTGTTACCCGCTTTCAACTGCTTCTCATAAGGAGGATACAGATGTATGAGTAATATTGAAGAACGTTTAGATAAAGTCAGAGAACTGATACAAGAACCTGAATTTTTGGAAGGTAAAGGACTCAGCAACGAAGTGAATATTCGTATTTTTTGTTACGATCCAGAAGATGAAATGGCAGTCCGCCACTTTACTCAGCAACTGGAAACCGACCATTCTCTGTCCTGCCGTCTGAGAATCTGTGATCTATATCAGACTTTTCTTTCCATCTGCGAGGATATTGGTATCACGGATGCGATTCCGGATATGGAAGCGGAGGACGGAAGTATCTTCCTTTTGGAACAGCTCCACTCCGCTATTGGCGAAGGTGAGTTTATAGAAAAAATCCAGTTTGAACCGCATGAGTGTGGGGATGTACTGATGCTTACCGGTGTGGGTGAAGTTTTCCCATTTATGAGAATCCATTCACTATTGGAAGCACTGCAACCTCATTTTTCGGATGTTCCGATTCTGGTAATGTATCCGGGTGAGTTTGACGGACGTCATGTGAAATTATTTAACCGATTGCAGCCTAATGATTATTACAGGGCGTTCAATGTTGTATAAGGGGGTACGATTGTGATTATTCGTGATATGTTTGCCGATGACATCAACCGTAAAATCAACGGCGTTATCAAAGTCGATCAGGCTGCGGACGATGTGATCGAGCAGGAATTAAATGAGTATGTTATTACAAAGGAATTGAAGAAGCACTTCATTACCTTTTTTAATTATTATAGTGATGCTCTGGATGAGCCGACCGCTGATACCGGCGTGTGGATTTCCGGATTCTTTGGAAGCGGTAAATCCCACTTCTTGAAAATGCTGTCCTATCTACTGGAGAATAAAGAGGTCAAAGGGATTCATAGTGTTGAGAGATTCCGCAGGAAGTTTGAAGATGACCCTGCAACCTATATGCTGATTGACCGTTCCACGAAGGTGCAGACAGAGACGATTCTGTTTAATATTGATATTGAGGGTTCCATCAATAAAGACAAAACTGCTGTTCTGCGTGTGTTTGCTAAAACCTTCTATAACCATCTGGGCTTCTTTGGTGAGAACCTGAAGGTTGCCAAACTGGAACAGTATATCGACCAACAGGGAAAGACCACTGAGTTCCGCCGTGTCTTTGAAGAAAAGAAAGGGATGCCCTGGGTGGACTCCCGCAAAGCATTTGCCTTTAATGGAAAATATATCATTCCTACTCTGGTGGAAGTCCTGGATATGAGCGAGGAAGATGCCAAGGCTTGGTTCAATGATAAATCTGCCACAGAGTTTTCCATTGCTCAGCTTGTAGAGGATATTAAGGATTACCTAAATACTAAACCGAACAACTTCCGTTTGCTGTTTATGGTGGACGAAGTGGGTCAGTATGTCGGAACGGATACCGATATGCTTTTGAATCTCCAGTCCCTCGTTGAGAAAATCGGCAGTGAGTGCGGTGGTAAGGTGTGGGTTGTCTGCACCGGACAGGAAGCTATTGATGAAATTATTAAAGTCCGTGCTGACGAGTTCTCCAGAATTCAGGCTCGATTCAAAACCCGTTTGAGCCTTTCTTCCTCCTCTGTGGATGAAGTCATTCAGAAGCGTATTTTGAAAAAGAACAATGAAGCCGAGTCCAAACTGGAAGCAGTTTATGAAAAGAACGACTCCGTTCTCCGTAATCTGTTCAGTTTCACAGACTCCATTTTGGATATTAAAGGTTATTCTGGTTCCAGAGAGTTTGCCGTGAATTTCCCATTTGTGCCTTATCAGTTCATCATCATGCAGAAGGTTTTTGCAGAAATCCGCAAGCATGGTAATTCCGGCAAGCATCTGTCCGGCGGTGAACGTTCCATGCTTTCCGGCTTCCAGGAAGCAACCCAGAAAATTCAGGACAAGGACGAGTATGCCCTCGTTCCGTTCTTCCGTTTTTATGATACCGTACATACTTTCCTGGATAGCTCCATCCGTCGTGTAATTGAACGCTGCCAAAAGGCTGCTGATAATGGTGATGGCATCGAAGCACAGGATGTGGATGTGCTGAAACTGCTGTACCTGATTCGTTACATTGACGACATTCCTGCCAATCTGGACAATATTGTAATTTTGATGGCGGATGATATTCGCATGGACAAAATCACCATGCGTGAGACTGTCCGTGAATGTCTGAACCGGCTGATGAGCCAGAACTACATCGGAAGAACAGGAGAAGTTTATAACTTCCTGACCGATGAAGAACAGGATATTCAGAGAGAAATCAAAAACACTCCGGTTGATACCGCTTCTATCGTTGACCGTATCGGGCAGATGATTTTCGGAGATATTTTTACCACCAAGAAATATCGCTACGGCAAATACGACTTTTCCTTCGATCAGATGGTAGATGGTATTACCGTGGGCAATATCACTGGTGGGATGCGCCTGCGCTTCCTGACGGTTGCAACTGACAATCCGGAAAAATCCGAGCTGCGACTAATGACGGATTCTAAGGGCAAGGAAGCCATCGTTGTGCTGTCGGATACCCCTTATTATGAATCTTTGGAAAGTGCCATGAAGATTCGTAAGTATGTCAAACAGCGTAATGTCAACCAGCTTCCGAAATCTGTTCAGGATATTATCCGTGACCAGCAGGAAGAAGCTACCAAGTATGAGCAGACTGCGATGGAAGATTTGGTAAAAGCCATTGAATCCGCACAGTTCTATGTGGACGGTGAACATATCGAACTCAAAGGCGGAAATGCCAAGGGTAAGATTGAGCAGGCTCTGGAATATCTGGTATCCCATGTGTACAGTGATCTTTCCCTGATTGAGAAAAATGTTGATACCGATGCGGATGTTATTGAAATTCTGACCGGTGCTGAAAATATCATGCCCGGTATGGAGCCGAACCGAGGTGCAGCTGCCAAGATCGAAGAATATCTGGAAATGCAGGCAATGAAAAATCTGCCGACCTCTATGGCAGATATTCAGAGCCGTTACAGTGCGATTCCTTACGGCTGGAAAGAAATTGACATTGCCGCCGTGGTCGCTCGTCTGATTTATGACCAGAAAGTTACCATCAAATATGCAGGTTCTACTATTCAGCCGGATAACCCGAAGCTGCCGGATATGCTCCGCAAAAAAAGCGAGATTGGCAAGACCAGCATTAGCAAGCGCCAGATGATTACCGCCACAAAGATGCGGGCTGTCAAGGAGCTGCTGCGTGAATACTTCGATGTCATGGATGTGCCGGACGATGAGGACGGTCTGGTAGCATTTGTGGTTCAGAAGTTCAGTGAACTGAAGGAGCATTATACCGAACTGAAAGGCAGATATGAGGGTCATAAATATCCGGATCAGAGCCTTGTAGCTGCTTCCATTGAGCAGATGGAGAAAGTTCTCTCCCAGCGGAAAGATAATATTGCCCTGATTGATGCGATTCTGAAAGAGGAAGATAACCTCTTTGATAATAAAGAGAAAATGCAGCGTGTTGAAGGGTTCTTCAAAAATCAGGTGCAGGTATTTGATGCCGCCGTTAAGATGGAGGACGACCTGAGAAACGATCTACATTATCTCAGCAAGGAAACAGAAGCCAACGACGCTCTGAATCAGATTCGTTTGATTACTGTGGTCGAGAATGACCCGAAAAATATCTACCGCAGAATCCCGGAACTCAATGGGCTGATGGAGAAAGTCCGGGAAGGACATGGCAGATTGCTGGATTCCAAACGTGCCGAGTTGCTGGAAATCGTCCGCCAGTGTATGGCAGAGGTTCATACCCTTTCCGATGGCAATGTAGACTGCGCTGAACTGGTAAGAAAAGCCGATACATACTTCGACCAGCAGAAAAAGAAACTCAGTGAGCTTCAGAGTCTTGCGCTGCTGGACGGTCTGGTTCCGCAGATTTGGTCTTACAAGGACGACATCTGTGACCGCATCGAGACTGCAAAGCAGCCGCCGAAGCCGGTGGAGAAAAAACAGTCGGATACTCCCGCAAAGCCTGCGCCGAAGAAAGTGATTAAGAATGTGTACCGTCAGATGGCGTTCCCTGCAAAGACCTTGGAGAGCCAGGAAGATATTGACGCTTATGTGGAGCGTATGAGAAGCTATCTGACTGCGATGATGAAGGATTGCGATGGAATCACGCTGAAATAAGGAGATTGTTATGGACAAGAATGCAATTAAAAAATTCGCTGTCTGGGCACGTCGGGAACTGATTGAGCGTGTATCCCAGAAGGCGATGCAATATGGAATTGAAAAGGGCAATATCGTTGATGCTGCAGCTGACAGCATCAATGGAAAAGTCCTGACTGATACACAGAAAAATCAGCGCAGGGCATTGATTTCTCAGATCAATGCCAAGGGCTATGAGGAAGTGATGGAGGAAGTTGCTTACACCTGGTTCAATCGCTTGATTGCCCTACGGTTTATGGAGGTCAACGGCTATCTCCCTACCCGTGTGCGTGTGTTCACGGACGAGGAAAACAACTTCAGACCGCAGATCATTGACGAAGCCTTGCACCTGGATTTGGATGGCTTGAACATGGAAAAAGTCTATGAGTTCAAGAACACTAACCAGACAGAAGAACTCTACAAATACCTGCTGATTACCCAGTGCAACGCCCTGAATAGCATTCTGCCGGGAATGTTCCAGCGTATTTCCGACTACACCGAGCTGCTTCTTCCGGACAACCTGCTTCGTGATGGCAGTGTCATCGAGCAGATGATTTCCACTATTCCGGAGGAAGATTGGCAGGATGCGGTGCAGATTATCGGCTGGCTGTATCAGTATTATAACGCTGAGAAAAAGGACGAGGTGTTTGCCGCTCTCAAGAAAAACGTGAAAATCACCAAGGAGAACATTCCGGCAGCAACCCAGCTATTTACTCCGGACTGGATCGTCCGTTACATGGTGGAGAACTCCCTTGGTCGCCTTTGGGTGGAGGGACACCCGAATGACGAGCTGAAATCCGGGTGGAAGTATTACCTGGAAGAAGCAGAGCAGGAGCCGGAAGTGCAGGCACAGCTGGCAGAAATCCGCAAAGAATACGCCGCTATGACCCCAGAGCAGATCAAGTGTATTGACCCTTGTTGCGGTTCCGGTCATATTCTCGCCTACCTGTTTGATGTGCTGGTGCAGATCTACGAGAGCTACGGCTACACAACCCGTGAAGCGGCGGAAAGTATCGTGAAGAATAATCTCTACGGTTTGGACATTGACGACCGTGCGGCGCAGCTTGCCTACTTTTCGGTGATGATGAAAGCCCGCCAGTACGACCGCCGCTTTTTCAGTCGCAAGATTCAGCCCAATGTCTATGCCATTCAGGAAAGCAACGGTGTTGACCGCTATGCTCTGGATTATTTCTGTAATGGCGATGCCAAGTTGAAAGCGGCGATGGACAGCATTATCAAGGAAATGCACGATGCCAAGGAGTACGGTTCTATCCTGAACATTACTCCGGTGGATTTTGCTGCTCTTTATGCCCGTTTTGATGAGGTGCGGGATGACATCAGCATGAGTAAAGAGAGCGTGCTGAACAGTCTTCTGCCGTTGGTGCAGGTGGCGGAAGCCCTGGATCGGAAGTATGATGTTGTTGTAACCAATCCTCCGTATATGGGTAGTAGCAATATGTCAGCACGCCTGGCGGAGTATATTAAAGAAAATTTCCAGAATGGGAAAACAGATTTATTTGCTGCTTTTATATATAGATGCTATGTAATGACAGGAAAAAATGGATTTATTGCAATGATTACGCAGCATGGCTGGATGTTCCTGTCGAGCTACGAAAAGATGCGCCAAGATTTAATGCAATGTGCAAACCTTGTGAATATGGCTCATTTAGGAGCACGTGCGTTTGATGAGATTAGCGGTGAAGTGGTGCAGACGACATCATTTGTGTTTCGCCATAGAGTCAATGACAGGTATTTCTCACGATTTGAGCGCCTAATCGAAGGAACTTCAGAAGCTGAGAAAGAAAGCTTGTTTTTGAAGCAGAGAAACATCGAATATTTTATGCAAGCTGAAACAATTAAGTCAATTCCAAACCATTTGTTTGCGTATTGGCTTGACCGTGTGCTTATAGATCATCTTGTAAATGATAAAAAAGCAGGTGATTTTGGAGATGCCAAGCAGGGTCTTATAACGTCTGACAATGATCGATTTTTGCGCTTTTGGTATGAAATTGATCCACAAAAAATAGGCACAAAATGGTATATGTACAATAAGGGTGGCGGTTTCAGAAGATGGTATGGAAATATCCTTTACGTTGTGAATTGGGAAAATGATGGATTTGAGATCTGTCATTTTGTAGATGACAAGGGAAAATTGAAGTCCAGACCCCAAAATATCCAATATTTTTTCAAGGAAGGACTAACATGGAATGATGTATCTACGGCGAAGTTTTGCTGTCGATATGTGGATAACACTTGCGCCTTCGATGCAAGCGGACCGATGTTTTTCCTGAGAAATAATGACAATTTGCTGTACTTTTTGGGGTTGCTGAACTCAAGCATTACACAGGAGTTTATGAACTTAATATGCCAGGGGTTACACTATAGCACCGGTCATATTCCTCAAGTTCCAGTGAAACTTGAACATAAAGAAGAAGTCGAACAGCTGGTTAGTGAAAATATCGCCATTGTAAAAGAGGATTGGGACAGCTTTGAAACGTCTTCTGAATTTACGAAACACCCATTGATATAAGGAGTCAATATGAGAACGTTGATTTTAACTTGCACACCAGATAGGTTTGATGTTGCCTCCTATTTTAACGGTAATGATGTGATTACATGGAGACAAACAAAGTCCTGCCAACCTGGGGATCAGGCGTATGTATATGTAGGACGCCCTTTGAGCTGTATAAAATATCTATGCGAGATAATCGAAACGGATATTGCAGCAGAATCTGTCGATTCGGATTATTATCGGAGCCAAACGGCAACAAAACGCTCCAAGAATAAACCCTATATGAAGCTAAAACTATTATGTGAGCTAAGTGGTAGGGGGTTGTCTTTATCGGAGTTATTAGAACACGGACTTAAAACAGTTCAATGTACTACCGAGGCAAGTGATGAACTGAAAAATTATTTAGCCTCTGCGATAAGGAGGAATGGAAATGGCGACACTAATAAAAGATAAGTTTGCTGCTTGGGAAGATGAATGCAGTGAGAGACTAAGAAAGCTGACATCAAATGAAAAGAAACTTAACGAACTTTTCCACGATACATATAATGTTCCTATTCATGGAGAAGTATTTAGTGATGCTTTAAGCTCTGTCTCTCAAGCTGAGTTACAAAGAGAAATTCGATCTCTGATTTCTTATGCGGTGGGCTGTATGTTCGGCAGATACTCTCTGGATGTGGAGGGGCTTGCCTACGCTGGGGGCGAATGGGATGCTGGTAAGTATACCACCTACCCTGCGGACAAGGACAACATCATCCCGATTTGCGACGATGAATACTTTGACGATGATATTGTCAGTCGCTTTGTGAAGTTCATTGCGGCAGTTTACGGCAAAGATACACTGGAAGAGAACCTGAAGTTTATTGCTGATGCGCTGGGAGGAAAGGGACAACCGAGAGAGGTCATCCGCAATTACTTCCTTAACGACTTCTACGCCGACCATTGTAAGACTTACCAGAAACGCCCGATTTACTGGCTGTTTGACAGCGGCAAAAAGAACGGCTTCAAGGCGCTCATCTATATGCACCGCTATCAGCCGGATACCATTGCCCGCATCCGCACCGATTATGTGCATGAGCAGCAGAGCCGTTACCGCACCGCCATTGCCGATATGGAAAACCGCATTGCCAATGCGTCCACCAGCGAACGTGTGAAGCTGAACAAAGTCTTGACGAAACTGAAAGATCAGGATGCCGAGCTGAGAAGCTATGAAGAAAAGATTCATCATCTAGCAGACCAAATGATTGCCATTGATCTGGATGATGGCGTCAAGGTCAACTATGCAAAATTCCAGGATGTACTGGCGAAAATTAAGTAAGGAGATTATGGAATGGAATTATTTGAAGAAATTCAGCGGCTTATTGCTCTTGGAACAGAAGGAGAGTACTGGGATTTCAAAGAACTGTGGCATAATAATAAAGCCAGCCTTCTTCACGACATCATTTGTATGGCTAACAATCAAGTTGGTAGAGATGCCTATATCATTTTTGGTGTAAGTGATAGTAAAAGCCCCGATGGTGTTAAGATAAAAGGAGTACAAGAAGCCAACAGAAAGGATCAACAGCATCTTATTGATTTCTTGCGGAACAAAAAGTTTGTCGGTGGGGTTCGCCCCTCGGTTTATTTACAAACCCTTGAGATTCCAGATGAGAATGGTGTGTGCCAACAAATAGATGTAGTGATTGTCAAGGATTCTGTCAAAACACCTTTTTTCATAGTAGAGAATTTTAGAGATAAAGATAAGGAAATTAGAGCGGGATACATATACACCAGGATTGGAGATACCAACACAGCGATTGATTCTATTGCCGATTTGGATAAGATTGAATATCTGTGGAGAAAGCGTTTTGGAATTGACTTGTCAGCTGTTGAGAAACTGCTTCGGCTCTTAGATTCTCCAGATGATTGGATTGGCGATTTGAACTGGGGCGACTTCAAATATCACAAATATTTCCCGGAATTTCAAATCCGCATCATAGACATTGAAGATCAAGAGCAATTTTCAAGTAACAGCATTATGAGGAATATTGCAGATCATCAAGCTGATAAAGGGTATTCTGTAAGTGATGTGGTTATAACATATCACTCAACAGTTCTCTACCAAGATCATGTCCTCTACTTGGATGGGGGGAGACACCTTATCCCTTTTCCAAAGAGCAATACAGTATATAGAAACAATCTCACTTCTCAAGAACCATCTTTGACTTATCTGTATTTTAATATGGATAGTATTGCAGGAAAGTTGTTTAACTGCTTTGCTTGCGTTAGAAATAATTGGTATAACGAAAAGTGGGATGTACGCCCAGGGGTGGCTTTTCTTACATTCCAAGATAAGGCGGAGCAGCAACAATTCGAGGCATTTGTGTGGGGAGAATTACAAGCAATAGAAGCTGAATATACTGACGCTTTGACGCAGAGACAGTATATTCGTATTCATTCCACCGAGGATTACTTTATCGGTGGTTGGTCTAAAGCAAACGAGATAAAATCTTGGCACTTATATGAGCAGTTTATGGGCTTAACTGGTAGTAGCCTAATCGAAAAACTTCCAGAAATGCCAAACTAAAGAAGGAGGTTGCAGCGTGGATATAGAAAAAGTAATACAAGACCTAAATCGCAGATTTGCTGCACCTTTGCCGGAATATTATCATCGCCGTATTATTTTCTGGCATGATGAGGACAGAGAGTTCGAGGATAAGCTGGATGAAATTAAGCTGGACAATGCCAAACTGGTTGCTTTGAACGGCAGCAACACCTTTAAGGTGAAAAAGTTGCTGGGGAGCGATGACCAGACAAACAATTATTTGGTTTACAATCCTCTCTCTTTTGATAAGCCGGATGATGACTGGCTGATTGACGTGAAACTGTACAGTGAAGAATTCCGTGCTGATCTGATTTCTATGTGGATGGATGAGATGGGCTTGGTGTCAAGTTTTGCGATGCGGAAAGAGGTCAAACACTATCGAAAATTCTTTAATGCCAAGGAGCGCCGGGCAAAGGTAGCAGCTCAGAGTAAAACTCCGGAGAAACCGGCACAGCTGCACATTGCTGTCATGGCAGCAATCTGCGGTATCAAAGAACCCCAGCCGAATCAGATCATGCAGTGCGTGTTTCGTGCCGGTCTGGATAAGCAGAACAACCCGGTCTATCAGGATTTTGTAAACTATGGGGCGCAGGATGCTTTCTGGGCAATGGTGCGCCAAGGAACCGGCTACTGCGAGGAAGAAGGAAACATCGGGCAGCTGGCAATTCATTTACTGCTGACTGCATCTACCCGCACTATGTTCCCAGAACATCTGGCTGGCTTAGAAAGATTCCTGTCCCTTCCCCATCAGGCATATTGCTATGACTTTGTGTCTGACTGGCTGCGGAGTGAGGATAATCATCAGCTTTATGAAATCGCCCGTTATGTAGAGGAAGAAGCCCGCTTGCCGAAGCGGTTCAGCCAGCTGGCACTGGAAGATTTGGTGGATACTGAGTGTTTCCCGTGCATCAATGAAATCATACTGACAAAGCTGATGACGGAAATCAGCAATCAAATCATTGATGCGGATGTCATTACGAAAATAGTGGAAAAACGGCGCACCTGTGTCTGGTATGCGGAGTTTGCCAACTTCTATGAGGGCATTTTGCAGGTGGCGAATATGCAGGAGTTCTTCAAAGAACATTCTGCCGGTTTCCACACGGCACAGGCTCGTGAGATCTGGAAGAACTACACCAATGATTACTACAGGATGGATCGTTATTATCGGCAGTTCCAGCTTTGCTTCCAGAGAAGCCTGGAAACCTCCAATATGTTGTTGGATGATCTGTTCAAGCACGTTGTGGACAAGGTAGAGGGGCTGTATTCTCACTGGTTCCTGGGCGAACTGGGAAGTAACTGGTCGAATGTGTGCGCCGATGAACTGGCACAGTACGGAAAGATACTGGAAATTCCACGGCAGAAGGACTTCTATCGTTCCCGTATCAAAAATGCGGATTCCAGAGTATTTGTCATTATCTCGGATGCCATGCGCTATGAGGTGGCTGCTACCCTTGCGGAAGAACTTGAGCGAGAGAATCAGAGCCAGGTGAAGTTGGAGAATATGCAGAGCATTTTCCCGTCCATTACGAAATTTGGTATGGCAGCATTGCTTCCGCATACGAAGCTGTCCGTCGAGGTCAAGAACGATGTTCTGACCGTACTGGCTGATGGGCAGTCCACCGCCAGTACCAACCGTGACAAAGTGCTGAAAGCGGCTAATTCTGCAAGTGTAGCGTTGCAGTACAAGAACGTCATCGGCATGAAACGTGCCGAGAGAAGTGCCTTGGTGAAAGGTATGGATGTTGTGTACATCTACCACGATACCATTGATGAAGCAAGCCATACCTCTGATACCGCTGTTTTCACGGCTTGTGAGAAAGCAGTTTCTGAGTTGAAAAACATGGTGCGTATTATCGTGAATGAGTTTGGCGGCACGAATATTTTGATTACCGCAGACCACGGGTTCCTGTACACATACAGTCCCCTCAACGAGGATAACAAGGCGGATAAAACCAGCTTTAACAGCATGGATGTGGAATATGGCAGACGATACGCCATTATGCAGAAAGGTGCTTCGCCGGATTATTTGATGCCGGTGAAATTCCTGGATGGAGAAACCGAGTTTGAAGGTTTTGCACCGAGAGAAAACATTCGTATCAAGATGAATGGCGGTGGCTTGAACTTTGTCCACGGTGGTATTAGTTTGCAGGAAATGGTGGTTCCGGTCATCGACTATCACCATTTGAGAAATGATTCGATGGAATATAAGCGCAACAGACAGAAATACGATACGAAACCTGTTACTGTGAGCCTGCTGTCTGCAAGCCGGAAAATCAGCAATATGATTTTTAGCTTGAACTTCTATCAGAAGGATGCGGTGGGTGCGAACCGAGAAGCTGCAACCTATCAGGTTTATTTTACAGATTCTAATGGCAAGCAGATCAGTGATGTTCAGAAGATTATCGCCGATAAAACCACCGACAACGGCACAGAGCGTACATTCCGCTGTACTTTCAATCTGAAGCCGCTGAAGTACAGCAATACCGGAACCTACTATCTGGTGATTGCAGACGAGCAGGGACTCCAGCTTCCGCAGCGTGAGGAATTTCAGATTGACATTGCCTTTGCGGTGGACGAGTTCGACTTTTTCAGTTAAGCATCGCAGGAGGAACCAAGGATGGAACAGATGACTGAGTGTGAAAGCATTCGTGATGAAATAAAAGAAAAACTCCGTCAGCATTTTGACGGAAAGATTGTCCGTAAAGACTTAACCAAGAAAATCAAAGAAGGAGCTAATGTCCCGGTATATGTCCTGGAATTTCTGCTGGGACAGTATTGTAGCTCCGATGACGAAGAAGTGATTGAATCCGGTGTGCAGACAGTAAAAAGGATTCTCGCTGATAACTTTGTGCGTCCAGATGAAGCACAGAAAATTCTTTCCAAACTACGTCAAAAAGGTAGTCATACTGTCATTGATATGATCACCGTCCATTTGGATATAAAAAGGAATTGCTTCTTCGCCTCCTTCTCGAATTTAGGGCTGACTAATGTGCCCATCGAAGATGAATATCCGGAAAAATACGACCGCCTGTTGTGCGGCGGTATCTGGTGCATTGTGCAGCTGGATTATGAATATGTGGAGGAAGAAAAGCAGAACGGTTATCCGATTCAAATCCGTAAACTGACGCCGATTCAGATGCCGCATATTGATATTGCAGACCTGAAACAGGGACGAAAGGCTTTTTCCAAAGAAGAATGGATTGACATCCTGCTCCGTTCTATTGGTATGGAGCCGGATGCACTTTCCTATCGTGAAAAATGGTTGCTTCTGACCCGTATGATTCCATTGGTGGAGAATAACTTCAACCTTTGTGAACTCGGTCCCCGCAGTACCGGTAAATCTCATCTGTACAAGGAGATTTCTCCAAACAGTATTTTGGTTTCCGGTGGTCAGACGACGGTTGCGAACCTTTTCTACAACATGGGAAGAAAAACAGTAGGTCTGGTTGGTCTATGGGATTGTGTTGCCTTTGATGAGGTAGCGGGAATTCGCTTTAAGGACAAAGACGGAATCCAGATTATGAAAGACTATATGGCATCTGGTTCTTTTGCCCGTGGTAAAGAGGAAAAAGCGGCTTCCGCTTCTATGGTATTTGTCGGAAACATCAACCAGAGCGTAGATGTCCTTCTGAAAACTTCCAGCCTGTTTGACCCGTTCCCGCCTGAAATGGGCACGGATACAGCATTTTTAGATCGTATGCACTGCTACCTGCCGGGATGGGAAATTCCGAAGTTCAGACCGGAGCATTTTACGAACGACTATGGGTTCATCAGCGATTATCTCGCTGAGTTTATCCGTGAACTGCGGAAGGAACAATATGGTGATGCCATTGACCGGTACTTCCGGCTTGGAAAAAACCTGAACCAGAGAGATACCATTGCAGTCAGAAGAATGGTTGACGGTTATCTGAAACTGGTTTATCCGGATGGAGAGTTTACCAAAGAACAACTGGAAGAAGTTCTTCAGCTGGCGCTGGAAATGCGCCGACGTGTAAAAGAGCAGCTGAAAAAGCTGGGCGGTATGGAGTTCTATGATGTAAACTTCTCCTACATTGATATGGATGATATGTCCGAACATTATGTGTCTGTGCCAGAACAAGGCGGCGGAAAGTTAATTCCGGAAGGAATGTGCAACCCTGGACAGGTCTATACTGCTTCTCAAGGTAAGAGCGGTATGATCGGTGTGTTCCGGCTGGAGTCCCAGATGCTTCCTGGAAACGGAAAGTTTGAAAGAACTGGCATTGGAACTGACCGTGATGCGAAAGAGTCTACCAACACGGCATTTAATTTCCTGAAAGCAAATGCTAACCGTATCAGCGGCAGCATCAGCACCACGATGAAGGACTATATCATCAACTACCAGGATTTACAGGGCATTGGCATGACCGGGAAACTGGCATTACCTACACTGATTGCTTTGTGTTCTGTTGCATTGGGAAAACCGGTGCAGAGTTCTTTGGTGGTGCTTGGGGAAATCAGCATCAGCGGCACAATGATAAAAGTGGATGAACTTGCAAGTACATTGCAGGTGTGTCTGGACAGCGGTGCAAAACGAGTGCTGATACCGAGTACATCTTTCGTCGATTTTGCGACAGTTCCTCCAGATTTAATGAGTGCATTTCAGTTGATTCCTTATCAGAGCGCAGAGGATGCCGTGTTTAAGGCTTTAGGGGTAGAGTAATCAGTAAAACCTGCCTATTCTCTTAACACATAGAAAAAACGATTACACAGTAGCAACTAAGGGAGGTTGATAGCATGAAGGAAAAAAGTCCAAGTTTTCTGAAGATTGTATATTTTGATGAAGCTGCGGCACAGGATTATTTGGACATTACAAATGGAGGCAGACTTGATTGGAGCAAAGAAGAAAACAGAAAGCGTGCTGCTCAAATACTTGCGGAAATTGAGGCACAAGCAAAGGGTGGTTTTAATATAATTAGCTTCTTAAAAGGAAGTATATCTGGAAATATTGATGCTAAGACCAGTGGTGAAGTATCTAAATTATTAGACACGACAATAAAGAATACCCTGCTGACAGACTATATAGCAAAGGCGCATACAGACGAAAAAATCAAAAAATTCGGGGACTCTGGGGTTTACGCTCCTAAAAACTCAGTGACTCTGTATAAAATGTATAGCTCATATCTGTCAATTGTTCCAAAAGAGCAATTACCGTTTGACTTTGATGTAGAGAAATTAAATGAAGCTGTACTAGGTGAACGAGGTTATTATGCTATGTTGCTGAAAACAGAAAGTGTGCCTTCATCTGTTCTGAGATTTAACATCAATGCATTCAAAAATAACTATAGTCTCGCTGATTTGAGCAAAATGAATCTTACATATTATGGGGTTGAAGTTGGAACTTGTAAACAGGCGGAATTAGGTATAGATCAAGAATTTGACTTTCAAGGGAAGTCACCGAAGGTAACCGCCGAAAGTGTATTAGGGATGAACGAAGATGCACCAAACCAGGAAAACGACCTTGCAGTATATGATATTGTACTAGCGGGAGTAAAAGCATGAAAAAAATTGTTTTATTTTATGGCTCTGATAGAGCTTTTGCAGAAATTATACCCAAGGGTCATAGAAATCTGCTGAGTATTGCCATGCAAATGGATGACGAGAGCAAGAAAATTGTAATGGAAGTTAAAGGATTTCCACAGCAAGAATCAGAGCCGGAAAAGCCCAAAAAGAAAAAGCCACGTGTTGCTAATCTGGTAATATACGCAAATGAATACAATAGTGTCAATGAACACGTTATTACAAACTTCATTGATTTCATAGCCCAAATCAATGTAACCAATATGTATATTCAAAATCCACCAGCGCTGTTACTCGATCAAGTTGAAAGAGTATATGGTGATAGTTGTGAGATTAAACCTAAGCATCAAAAGTACAATGCTATAAGCGAGGATATTATCAAACGTATATATGCTGGATTCGATGACAGAATTATTGGTCAGGAATCTGTAAAAATGAAACTGCTGAAAGCTCTTTACCCCCTTATGGATAATAGGCAGAACAAACCCGTTGTAATATTATTCTACGGGGATTCTGGACTTGGAAAAACAGAAACAGTACAGTACCTTACAGAGTTACTTGGAGGTGTGCTGCTTAGAAAACAGTTTTCTATGTACCAGAATAATGAGTTCTCAAATTATCTTTTTGGAGGAAAGCATAATCAGAAGAGCTTTGCTAAAGACTTACTAGCCAGAGACTCTAATGTCATTTTGCTTGATGAGTTTGATAAAGCGAATCCCGTTTTCCATAGCGCATTTTATCAATTGTTTGATGAGGGAATTTTTGAGGATCAAAATTACAAAGTGGATGTTCGTCATGCAGTGATTTTTTGTACATCAAACTATCAGACAGAAGATGAAATCAAAGAAAAGCTAGGATTGCCAATATATAATCGTTTTGATGCGATTATTAAGTTTAACCCACTTTCTAATTATGCAAAGACGAAAATTGCGGAATTGGCGTTGAAAAATACTGATAATGGTGATGTGTTACCGAATGAAATCAGAGAAAGAGTGGTTTCTGCATCTATGGAATTAAGTAACGCTAGAGAAATTCAGCGATTGGTCAAAGATACTATTTCACTGCACGAAATAAAGAAAATTTGTAATGGATTGAAACTGGAAAATGGAACGAATTAAACTGTTTGAATGGGTAAAAGGAATGTACGGTACAGAGCCAGACTATCCTTGGAATGATTGGAATGCCGTCCTTCGCCATGCAGAAAACAAAAAATGGTATGCTCTGATTATGGAAGTGCCTGCTCAAAAGCTCGGATTGGATGAAAACCGTATTATAGACATCTTAAATGTTAAATGTGATCCTCTTTTGATCGGTTCACTGCGCAGCAAATCAGGATATTTTCCCGCATACCACATGAATAAAGAAAAATGGTTGAGCATTGCCTTGGATGGCAGTGTTCAAGAGGATGAAATAAAAGATCTTCTGGATATGAGTTATAAACTGACTCAAAAGTGAGCTTTTCAATTCTTTTGATGGCTTGACTCCTTAAATGCAAAAGCAGACCTGTAAACTCGGCACAGGTCTGCTTTATGAATTTGGAACCATCTTAATTTTTCTCTTTATACTCGGAAATCAGTTCCTCTGTCAAATACTCATCGCTCATACAGTGCAGATCAGATACTCCTTCACTTATTAGACGATAAATGGTTGAACGATAGAAGAAGCTTAAGGCATCATCCAAGGACAGGTTTTCTTTTTCCGAAAATTGCTCGATAATTCGGGCATATTTTTTTTGCAATAAAATAGGATTGGCGGTCAAATCTGTTCACTCCCTTCATAGTGCAGATACTCATCAAGAGCGTTCTGCGTTCGGAAACATATTTGTAAGTTGGGCTTTTCATAGCGCAGGCGGCGAATCGCTTCTCCTTTGTCAATCAGATTATCAAAGTAAAGCTCAACGGTATTAAATACCTTATCGTTGGCGACACCGCCAATCACTATATCATAATCTGTTGTATCATTTCCAGTTCTGCATTTCAGAATAAAGTCGAGCCATTCTTCAGAATAGCTTTCAAATATCAAAATCTTAAGTTCCTGATAAGCCTTTTCATCAAAAATATAACGAGAAACAATTCCGTTTTTGCCACGACGCTTGAATTTTTCACACCACTTTACTGCTTGATCGTAAAGAGGTGTTGTGTAAAAGCCACGTCCAAAATCGACATTTTCTCTGGAATGTAATAAATCTGGAGTTTGAATTTCCAGATAGGAGCCATGATATAAAATCATAATTGGATACCCCTTTCTTCCATTAAGCTGATAATATCATCTACGATATAGTCCTTACTTTGGGTATGAAGCATCTCATACTCCGGTACGATATAGCTACTCAAAATATCGCTTTTTTCAGTCAACGCCTGATAAACTTCTTCGGCATTTTTTCCCAGCTTGATGGCAATATTTTCGATACAGAATACAGCAAATTCCAGCTCATCTGTATTTGTTATTTTAGAGTTATCTAACATGGTTGAAGCACCCCCCTGTTATTCGTAATCAAAATGGTTTGTATCGTCGTAATCTCCAAGATCGTCTTTCAGGAAATCTGACTTCCGGATGTACATGGGATTTAGCAGCTCACCTTTTTCGTGCAGAAGGCTGAATTTATAGTCCAGCAGTGCTGCGGGAACGTAAAGCTGTTTTGCGGTTTCAAAGAAAGAGTATTCGGACAAAAGCTCTAATACTTCGCTATCTTCTAAGAGTAACTCTGCTGCAAAGAAGTTTGCTTCATCTTCTTCCAACGAGCTACCGTCCAACACTTCCATTTCCTGAAATCCTTTCATCATGGCAATCTGAGCATGAAGCACAGCGTGTCCTAATTCGTGAGCAACTAAGATACGTTCCAATATATCATTCACATTACTGTCAATGACAATATTCTTTTGTCTCGACTGGTAGAAGAAAAATCCTTTTAATTTTTTCTCCATATCATAAAAATGAATTTTGATTCCCAGACATTTGCAAAGCTCATAAGGATCTCTGGTGTCATATTTTTTTATCAGTTTTTCAACTGTTTCAATAATGCGTGCTGCCGTTCTCACTTGCTTCACCTCCTAATCGGACACAGAAAACAGTTATCTGCGAGTGAGGTCTGACTTAATGGCTGCTATTCCGTTTGCTTGTGTTTTCTGTATTTTTTAGGAGTGAATTTTTCCCTTGCATTCTTTTTGGAGTCCATATAGACCGACATCAACGCCTGAAAAAACACATCTTTGGCATCTTCATCCAGATCTCCACCGGCAAATAAAGAACTTACTCGTCCTAATACTTCCTGAGCTTCCTTTGCACCTTTGGCACCAAACTGCTTTCGTGCTTCAGCGAGGAACATATCTTCATCTATACGGCTTTGTTTGTCGGTTTCCTCATCGTCCAAAAGATAAGAAACAGATATATGCAAGGCTTCCGCCAATTTTCTGATATTGCTTTTTCGAGGGAGTGTTCCCAACTGCTCATAGGTGTAGAGAGAGCGTTCAGAGATTCCGGTTAACTGGGCAAGTTCTGTCTGAGAAAGATTCATTGCCAACCGAGCCTCCTTTACTTTTTCGCCAAATGTCATATCCTTTCCTTCCTTTCTATGAAATTATTTATTCATAACTTCCGATTATTCATTGACAAACTTCTGAAAATGGATATAATAGAATTTGGAAACAGAAGTTTAACCTCGTATTTATTATATATCGGAAGTTGCAATTAGTCAATAAGTTCCGACTGTAACTTCTGGTTTTTATATTGTATCTTACAGTTTGAACATGATATGTACTGGTTATTCTGTCCATGCTTCGGCATTTTCTTTCCCTTTGGCTGAAAGTGGACTTAGAAAGGAATTTGTATATGAAATAGAACCGAAAGGAGTTTTTTATGAGCAGGAATAACACTCAGGCTTTACATAGCATCCGTATGATGTGCAGGATGCAGCAAGTGGATGAAAAAGTTTTGTATGACCGTTCCAGGCTGATTCTTTCCATTTATCGGGATGTCTGCTGGTCTACAATGGGAAGAGCAGAAGAAGTCTATGATGATTTGATTTGTACCTGTGGTACCAGTTTGGATGGAGCACTGATTTATCTGGAAACCTTTGCTCCTGATGAAGCAAGAGAACGTTTTGAAGAAAAAATCCGGAGCCTGTTTGAAACAAAATGGATCATTGAACTGGTGGATAATGCTATGGGACGAATTCGGGAATACCCTTGTCGGGGAGATTTATATTGTGAGATACTCTCCAAGTGTTATTTGAGCAGATTTAAGTATAAAGAAGCTGAGATGCTGGAAATAATGGATATGGAACGCAGCACCTATTACGACCGCAAAAAAGAAGCTGTTATGCTTTTTGGTTTGTCCCTGTGGGGCAATGCAATTCCCATGCTGAAAGAGTTTCTGGCGACTGCGAGAGAAGATGAAACAATGGGTTATGAAATTTAGAAAGTCCGATAAAAGTCCGACAAAATCCCGACACTTTTCCTACTGAAAGTCCGACCTTGCAGGTGTTAAGATTAGTATGCTGGGAGAGCGCAGCATCTAATTAAATCAATAATTTTGCCTCGTACCGAAAGGTATGGGGCTTTTTTTATGCCTTCTTCCAGACAACGGCATGAATGGGAGTCAGAGAAATCCTCTGGCTCTTTTTTCATGCCTGCATGGAGGACGGACAAATGAAAAGACGGTTTACAAATCGTATTCGTGATTCTCCTTTGTTCTTGAAATTTTGATTTTCAAATTTCAAGAACACGGAGGAATAAAGAATGTATTTTGACCCAAAAGAGGTAGGAAAACGAATTGCGAAACTTAGAGAATTATTGGGATACAACCAGGAACAATATTCTCAAAAAATCAATATCAGCAGGAGTGCTTTATCAAAAATTGAGATTGGTGACAGAAGCCCCTCTATTGATTTACTTATTGAAATTGCAGAGCTGTCTGGAGTTACATTGGACTATTTAATTTTGGGAAGAACGCCACAGGAGGGTAACAAGAAATTAGGGATGCAGTTGGTTATTTCTTTTTTGACTGAGTTGGAACGGGAAATGTAATTGTGCACAGATTGTGCAACGGTTGCGCACTGCCAGTCAATCGGATTGTCCGTGTATTTTCAGTACAATTTAATCAAGGTTAAAAACACAAATTAACCGTTTGTACCTTGAAAACTGCATAGACATTCATCAAACACGTTCCTGTTGCCGGTGCGAGAGCATCAGCCACATCAGCAATACGCCAGGACGACTGCAATCAGAAACACAGGGTCACCTATTTTATTTTGTCTGTTCATTCTGATGGTCAGAGCGAGAACTATTGGCTTGTAAATGTCGGATTGCTTCCGGCAAGGCAATGAAAGCAACAGGTATAATGATACTTCTGCCCAGCCACAGTCCACACAATGGGGGCAGCCCGGTGAGAACCACGGGGAGGTTAGATTCCTATGGTGCTGGTCAGCAGCCAGCCGTTTGATGACTTCCCTGTAAGAAATCATCTTACTGCCCAGGGGTGTTGAGAACAAATTTGGGTATATCACATATTTTCGGGGAGGGCTGCGATAGCTGTATGGTTATTTGCAGCCCTTCGTACATACCCAACGAGAGGAGGAAACATACAATGATGAAGAAAGATTGGGTGTATCGCAGAGGCGATATTTACTATGCAGATTTGAACCCGGTATGTGGTTCTGAGCAGGGTGGCAAGCGACCGGTTGTTGTTATCCAGAACAACATTGGAAATGTACATTCTCCTACTTTGATTGTCGCCACTATTACCACAAAACAGGATAAACGGAAATACCCAACACATTATCCGATCAAAGAAAATCCTGCTTTTACAGAACCGTCTGTTATTATGCTGGAGCAGCTTCGTACCATTGATAAAAACAGAGTGATTGGATACTTAGGAAAAATCACAGCAAAGGATATGCTTGGTATTGATCAGGCGTTAGTGCTCAGTCTTGCACTTGAACACCTTGGAAATGCTGTTGTGAAATATATCGTGAAGGAATAAGGAGGGCTACATAATGTTTGAAGATAGAATCGCTGCCTTGAATCAGGCAAACATTGAGAAGATGGCAATGGGAGCCATGCAGTATGATAAGAGAACCTATACAGTTGATGAAATCCAGGATATTTTGGGAATCAGCCGGACATCTGCTTATAATCTGGTCAAAAAGAACTATTTCCGCTGTGTACGCATTGGTGGGACAATTCGCATTTCCAAAAAGAGTTTTGATGAATGGTTAGATCAGCAGAGTTGAATTTGTCAAGGATGTCAGTTCTCCTGGCGACAAACTTAAGGAATTGTTATTTGTTCGATATACTTTAGCTAAGCCAAATGACTTAGCTAAAGTTTTTACATAAGGAGGACATGATTATGCTACAAGCAAGAAAGCGCACGAGTATGTCTGTAATTGAAATGGGCAAACGACTCGGACTTGGTAAAACAGAATCTTACTGGCTTATCAAGAAGAATTATTTCCAAACGATTATGGTAGGAAAGAAAATGAGGGTGATGATTGCGAGCTTTGAAGATTGGTACGCCAATCAATGCCGCTATCATAAAATTGATGGTACACCACCAGGAGCACATATTAAAGAGATTTCCATGACAGCTGATGAGCTGGGGAATCTCCTCGGAATATCAGAAGCATCTGCCTATGAGCTGATTGCAAAGGGTCATTTTGAAAAAGTCGATGATCTTGCGAAGATGCGTATTACGAAGGAGAGTTTTTGGAAATGGTACACAGCACAGACATTTTACCGAACGGTTGAAGATCAGGAAGAAGATAAAAAACTACGGCAAGATGCCTATACAATGCCGGAGATCGGTAAAATGCTTGGGCTGTATCGCAATCAAGTTTATTATATCGTTTCAAAGGGTGTATTCGATATTGTGCAGATTGGACGGTATAAATGTGTTACAAAAGACAGCTTTCATCGTTGGTATGAGAGCCAGTCCCACTACAAAATGGTGGGAAAAGCTGATATAGAAGAAAGGAGCGAGTAACTATGGCATCTATCGTAAAACGAAAAAAGAAATACTCTGTGGTCTATACATACATCGATGAATCGGGCAAAAAGCGTCAGAAGTGGGAAACCTTCGATACCAGCACTGAAGCGAAAAAAAGAAAGAATCAAATTGAGTACGAACAGGAAACGGGCAGCTTCATTGTTCCGACTGCCAAAACGGTAAACGATCTCCTGGAAGAATATATGTCTATCTATGGAGTAAACACCTGGGCGATGTCTACTTATGAAAGCCGTCAGAGCTTGCTTTCCAATTATGTTCGTCCAATCATTGGCGATATGAAACTGGAAGATCTGAATCCCAGAGTGATGGACAAATATTATCGTGACCTGTTGACTGTTAAGGCGGTATCGACTCGATTCGTAAAAGCGAGGACTGAATTTGTGACAGCGAAAACCGTCAGACAAATCCACAAGGTACTACATAATGCCTTTAATCAGGCGGTAAAGTGGGAACTGATTTCCCGTAATCCGGTAGAACACGCAACTCTGCCAAAGACAGAAACCAAGCCAAGAGAAATTTGGACAGCGGACACGCTGATTAAAGCTCTGGAGGTTTGTGATGATGAAATTTTGAGCTTGGCAATCAATCTAGCTTTCTCCTGTTCCTTGCGAATGGGTGAGCTGCTGGGATTGACATGGGATTGTGTGGATATTTCTCCTGCAAGTATTGAACAGGGGCGAGCAAGTATTTTCGTAGAGAAAGAATTGCAGCGTGTCAATCGAAATGCGATGGAGAACCTGAATGAAAAAGATATTATGTTTAAGTTTCCCCGAACATTTGCCAGCACACACACTGCTTTAGTTTTGAAAACTCCAAAAACCAAAACAAGCGTGAGAAAAATCTTCCTGCCTAAAACGGTTGCCGAAATGCTCGTTGAGAGAAAAGCTACCATTGAGGAACTGAAAGATTTGTTTGGCGATGAATTTGTTGACTTTAATCTTGTGTTTTGCTCCAGCAATGGAAAGCCGATAGAAGGACAGGTCATCAATCGAGGATTCAGTAAGTTAATCGAGGAACATGGGCTTCCAAAGGTGGTTTTCCATTCCCTCCGTCATTCCAGTATCACTTATAAGTTGAAGCTGAATGGTGGCGATATGAAGTCGGTGCAAGGCGATTCCGGTCATGCACAGATCAAGATGGTAGCTGATGTATATTCGCATATTATTGATGATGACCGTCGGGTGAATGCTGCGAGACTGGAAGAAGCATTTTATTCTGGCAGACAAGCTGAACCGGAAGAAGTGGTTGAAAAACCGGCTGAGCAAAAACCTCAAAGTGATCAGGAACTTCTCCTGTCGCTCCTTCAAAAGCCCGGTATGGCTGAACTGCTTAAGACGCTTGCTAAGTCGATGTAAAATCAAAAGGCAGATCCTTTCTTTTGAGAGGGTCTGCTTTTTCAGTACATATTTAGAATTTGGTAACACAAATTATGCTGATTTCGTGTTACAATACATATAGCATACGGTAAGATAAGGGCGTCTGCACTTTGAATTTGTACGGTATATCACTATACTGTGTTTCGTATCATTTGGCGGTACTCAGCAGGTTAGACTTGAACTGAAAACAGCCACCATTTTTCAGATGCTCAGCTAATTACTTGCCAATTAGACCTGGTAAAATCCCCTTGTACAGGCTATCACACGGTAGTATCTCATGAGATATGGAACAGTGAAAAATCCTTGAAATTACGGGATTTCTTAGCACTACATAGCATCTCCTGATGTCGTATCGGAGCTTCTCCTAAGCGTTAGGCCGCTGGTTCGATTCCAGTCGGGGACACCATGCCGGATACGGTTGTCCGTGCGGAAAGCCGGAGGGTGCTTTGAATGCGGCCTCCGGCTTTGCTGTATCCTTTGGAGGCATGCATCCTGTACATCGCCCGGCGGCGGGGGGCAAGGTGGCATTGCCCGATGACGTCGTCTCCTGTCATTGCGACAACCTGGCCCGCCGCCTTGTATGCGCGCACGATGCGAAGCTTGTGGGCGGGGGAAACGCGGGCGTAAACAGAGACGCGCATGCACCGCGCGGCAAGCTCCGGATCGGACAGCGCGTCCAGCTCCGTACCCGAGAGCACGCCGTCCCCCGCGCGGGCGATGCCTACGTCCCGGGCAATGGCCAGCGCTGTTTCCTTGTAATCTCCGGTGATCATCACAGGCTTGATGCCGGCCTCGCGGCACCGCTGTACGGCGGGACGCACCTCGGGCCGGGGCGGGTCCAGCATGCCCATCAGGCCCAAGAAGCACAGCTTTTCCTCCCCGGCGGCGGGGGTGCTGCTTTCCGCGAAGCCCAGCACGCGCAGCGCTTCGCCCGCCATGCGGGCACAGGCGGCGTTGATATCGGCGCGGTCCCGCGGGGCCAGCAGCCGCGGACCTGCGGGGGTTTCGATATGCGTACAGCGGGCCAGCAGCATATCGGGCGCGCCCTTGCACAGCAGGCGTACGCCGCCGGGACCGCTCACGGTCACGCTCATGCGTTTGCGTGCGGCGTCGAATGGGTTTTCGCCTATGACGGTATATTGCTGCAGCAGCGCCTCTTTTGTTACGCCGGCCTTGGCGGCGGCCACCAGCACGGCAACCTCGGTCGGGTCGCCCATCACGTCGTAGACGTCTTTGGCGCGGGTGATGTGCGCGGTGGTGCACAGGGAGGCGGCCTCGCACAGCCTCCCCAGTGCCGCGTCCCGCGCGGCCTGTACGAGACGGCCGTTTTCCTCCACGGCGCCCTGCGCCCTGTAACCGCTGCCCGAGACGTTCAGTGTGCGCCCGGGCACCCAGATGCGCTGTACCGTCATTTTGTTCTGCGTGATGGTGCCGGTTTTGTCTGTGCAGATAACGCCTGCGCAGCCCAGTGTTTCCACAGCGTGCAGCTTGCGGATGACGGCGCCGCGCCGCAGGATGCGGTTGACGCTGAGCGCCAGCGTGATGGTTACGATGGCGGGCAGGCCCTCGGGGATGGCGGCTACGGCGAGGGAGATGCCTGTGAGAAGCATCTCCAGAAAATCGTTGCCCTGCAAAAAGCCCAGGAAGCCGACGGCCAGACAGATGGTGACGCAGGCCACGGCCACGAACCGTCCCAGCTGTTTGAGCTTGAGCTGCAGGGGGGTGGGCTCCTCGCCGGCGGTTTCCATCATCCCGGCGATCTTTCCCATCTCGGTCTCCATGCCGGTGGCCGTCACCACGCCTTCGCCCCGGCCCGTCATCACGATGCAGCCCATGTACAGTCTGTCTCCGGGCTGCTTTGCGGCGGGAAGGCTCTCGCCCGTGAGCATGGCCTCGTTGCACGATACCTGCACACCGGTTTGCAGCGTGCAGTCCGCCGCTACCTTATCGCCGGCCTCGAACAGCAGCACGTCGCCGGGCACCACGGTACGCGCGCCGACCTCCAGTTCCCTGCCGCTGCGGCGCACGCGCGCCGTGGGCGCCGAAAGCTCTTTCAGTGCTTCCAGCGTTTTTTCCGTGCGGTATTCCTGCAGAAAGCCCATGGTGGCGTTCATCAGCACGATGATTATAATGGTAATGGCTTCCGTGCCCTCGCCCATCAGCACAGAGATGAGCGTGGCCGCCGCCAGGATCAGGATCATCAGGTCCTTGAACTGCGAGAAGAACATGGCGGCCACGCTGGCTCCCTTTTTCCCGCGCAGGCGGTTTTCGCCCACTTTCGCAAGGCGGGCTTTTGCCTCGGCTTCGGACAAGCCCGCAGATGTGTTTTGCAGCATGCGTTTCTCCCCTTTTTTGATTTGGGCAAAGAGGCCCATGATTGCTAAAACTTATGAAAAAATGCGCCGCGCTATGCCGGACGAAAATTTTTCTGAAAATTTCTCCCGATTTTGCAGACAAATCGGCCGCTGTCTCGTATTATAGGCATGGAATGAAAAAAACACGGAATTTACCGGGCTTCGGCCCTTTAAAGGAGATGAACCCCAAATGGTGACTTTGATTCTGACACGGATCGTTTTTGTGCTGAGCATCCCGCTTTGCCTGTACGCCGTTTATTTCGGTGTGGTCGCACTGTTCGGCCTGCGCAAAAAACTGCCTGCGGCGCCCCAGGCGAAGCCTGAAAAACGCTTTGCACTTGTGGTGGCGGCACGCAACGAGGCGGCGGTGATCGGCCATCTGGTGGACAGCCTGTATGGGCAGGATTATCCCCGCGAGCTGTATGAGGTGATCGTCGCGCCCAACAACTGCACCGACGACACCGAGGCAGTGGCTGCCGGGCGCGGCGCGCGCATTTTCCGTCCGGAGGGCGTCATCCGCAGCAAGGGCGAGGTGCTCACCCAGGTGGTGGATAAAATCGTGCTGGCGGAGGAGTTCGATGCCATGTGCGTTTTTGATGCGGACAATCTGGTGGACGGCCAGTTCCTGGCGCGTATGAACGATGCGCTGGTGAGCGGCGCACAGGTGGCGCAGGGTTTCCGCGACAGCAAGAATCCCGAACAGAGCGCGATCTCCGGCTGTTATTCTATCTGCTACTGGATGCTGAACCGTTTCTACAATGGTGCGCGCAGCGCGCTGCACCTCTCCGCGCTGGTGAACGGAAGCGGCTTTGCCGTTACCACTGCGCTGCTGCGCCGTTTGGGCGGCTGGCACACGGTTACCATGACAGAGGATTATGAATTCAGCGCCCAGTGCGCCATGCTGGGCGAACGTGTGCACTTTGTGCCCGAGGCCCTCATCTACGACGAGCAGCCCCTTACATTCCGCCAGAGCTGGAAGCAGCGCCGCCGCTGGACGACCGGCAGCCTGCAGGGGCTGCAGAACTACGGCCACGGCCTGTTCAGCAGCTTTGTACTGCACGGCAGCTTGATCTGCCTGGACATGTACCTCACGTTTCTCGTGCCGATGGTGCAGCTTGCCAGCGTAGTGCTGGGGATCGCGGGGCTGGTGCTCACGCTGTTGGGCAGCGGCATCACCTTCGGCGGCATTATGCTGCACGGCATGATGCTGGCGGCGCTGATGACGGCCGGAGGCTTTGTGGCAAGCGTGGTGGGCTCGGCGGTATTCGCCGCGTTCACCGTGGCGCTGAAGAATGAATCGCTTTCCGGCATGGCCAAGGGCATTCTGGCCTATTGGGTGTTTCTGATGAGCCAGATGGTGCTCACGCTGCTGAGCTTTGTGAAAAAGCAGGAAAAATGGGAACCCATCGCGCATACCAGCGCAAAGCGGCTGGAGGACATGCGCACCGCCTGAGACGGGCGGCGGCCGTCTCAGGCCATCGGGATGGGCTTTTATTGCGGAGCAGGAGCAATGGAAAAACGCGGGACACGGCCTTTGGCTGTGTCCCGCGTTTCAGACCGTAAAAAA
>ERZ773260.608-NODE-608-length-51803-cov-11.707061_pt1 | contig 51803 bp, 42 predicted proteins | sample MGYA00511387_ERZ773260 | MGnify/ENA primary metagenome ERZ773260 (study PRJEB29015, sample SAMEA2737745) | human gut metagenome | biome: human gut; feature: human-associated habitat; material: faeces | place: China | collected 2012 ...
GTGAACGGGCAAAGAGAAGATATTTTATCATTCTTTTAGCAATACTCTCCAAAAATGTTGTCCGAATCCCTGTGAGGAAGACGGGAAACGGCAGGGCCCCCGGCCTTCTGTCTTCCGTGCTGCCTTCAGCAGCCATCGAACAGGGGGATGCATGGCTGCCTGTGCTCCCCTGTGCCGGGAAAAGTCTCGCAGGCTGTCGGATGGGATGCTTCCGAAGGACATGCACCGCTAAGGGCATAGGAAGGCCTCCCTCGCGCGCCGGCAAATGGCGGCCCCTCCGGGACAGCGCCCGCTGGATGCAGAACACTGCGGATACCGGCAGCCGCTATAGGTGCCTTCTTCGCTGGCGCGGCCGCAGGGTGCTGGCTGTTTGTCGTGCTTTGGGCTATGGTCAGGCGGCGTCCGCCGGAGGCGGACAGGAATTTTTTAGAGCCCTTGTTAGGAGCGATCATGGAAAGACAGGCCGATTGGCGACAGGAAAAAGCACAGGCGCTGGCCCGTGCCCGTGTGGTGGTCATCAAGGTGGGCAGTGCGGTATTGACCGATGCCCAGGGGCTGAGCACCCCCGTGCTGGAAAGCCTGGCCCGTCAGATGGCCGCCCTGCGCACCGCGCCGGACGGGCATGAGCGCCGTCTGGTGCTGGTCTCTTCCGGGGCCGTGGCGGCCGGTCGCGCCGTCCTGCGCGCCCACGGCCACAGCGGCGAGACCTCCGGCCTGTCCGCCCGTCAGGCGGCTGCCGCCGTGGGACAGGGCCAGCTCATGCGCGCCTGGGACGAGGTCTTCCGGGCCTATGATTTCCCCACCTCGCAGGTGCTGCTCACCCGCGACGACCTGCGCGCCCGCCAGCGTTTCCTCAATGCCCGCAACACCTTCGCCGAGCTCATGGACTGGGGCGTGCTGCCCATCGTCAACGAGAACGACACGGTCTCGGTCAGCGAGCTGAAATTCGGCGACAACGACTGTCTGGCCAGCCTGCTGGTCAACCTCATCGGCGCCGACCTCTACATCAACCTGACCTCGGCTCCGGGCGTCTACGCGGCCAATCCGCAGGAAGTGCCCGACGCGGGCATCCTGGAATGCGTGGAGGACGTGGCGGGCCTCGATCTGGGGCGCATGTGCGGCGGCAAGACCAGCGTGGGCACCGGCGGCATGTACTCCAAGCTGCAGGCCGCGCGCCGCGCCGCCCAGCTGGGCGTGCCCACCCTCATCCTGCCCGGCCGCGAAGCGGACGTGCTGGCGCGCGCCTTTGCCGGTGAGGCCGTGGGCACCTGGGTCCGTCCCGAGGAACACGCCATCCCGCGGCGCAAGTTCTGGCTGGCCTACCAGTCCGATCCGGCGGGCACGGTGCTGGTGGATGCCGGTGCGGCCGAGGCCCTGCTCAGCAAGGGCAGCAGCCTGCTGCCCGGCGGTGTGCGTCAGGTGCTGGGCAATTTTCAAAAGGGCGCGCTGGTGCGCGTGGCCCGTCTGGGCGAGAGCGACAGCCACGCCAGTCTGGGCGTGGGCCTGTCCAATTACAGCGCGGCGGACCTGCGCAAGATCATGGGCCTGCGGCGTCATGAGGTGGCCGCCATCCTAGGCGATGCCCACTATCCCGAGGTCATCCACCGCGACAACCTGCTCATGGATGCCGCCATCTAGGCAGCGGCGTTTGCCGGGCGGCAGGGCGTATCCGTAGGGCATGCAGCGCTGAAGAGCGGGGCTTGGCCCGGCGGCGGGAGCCGGAGCGGCTTCCCTCCTTGGGCGGAGGAGCCCGGAAGACGGGCAGATCCTCAGGAGTTGGTGAGCGATGGTCATATTGATCGCAGGGGAGACCCATACGGGAAAGACCCTGCTGGCGCAGAAGCTGCTGGAGGCATACCGCTATCCCTGCCTGTCGCTGGATCACCTGAAGATGGGGCTCATCAGGAGCGGCCAGTGCGCGCTGTCTCCTGAAAGCGATGGTGCCGAGCTCACACGCTACCTGTGGCCCATCGTCAGGGAGATGATCAAGACATGCATAGAGAACCGCCAGAACATGATCATCGAGGGATGCTATATCCCCTTTGGCTGGGAAGATGATTTCCCGGACGAGTACAGAAAAGAAATCGCCTATGTCTGCCTCGTGTTCAGCGAGGACTACATCAAAGAACGATATGCGGACATAGCCAGGTATGAAAGCGTGAGCGAAAACAGGAAGGAAGCATGTCCTGCGCCTGAGAGCCTGCTTGAGGGAAATCGGCGCAATTTGCGGCAGTGCATCCTGCATTCCTATGAGTACATTCTGATGGACAAAGACTATGCCCTGGATATCGAAATGATACGGCGGCTCCTGCATACGGCAGCGCCCAAGGCCGATGCCGTTGCGGGATAATGAAGTCTTTTTCCCGTGCGCCTGCCCCAGCAGGCAGGGCACAGAGGCATCCTGCAATCCACTGCTCTCTGTCATCAAGGAGGGACCATGTCCGGTAAAACAACTGTCATGAAACCCGGTGCGGCCATCGCCGCCTGCTTCGGCAAATTCGCCCGCTGCTACGGTCGCAGCTGCCGGGCCGAGTTCATCTGGTTCCTGCTGTTCTTCCTGGTGCTGGGGGCGCTGGCCGTGTGGTTCACCTCGCCCATGATCGTGGGCATGCTCTGGGCCCTGCTGATGATCCCGCTCAGCTCCGTGGGCATCCGCCGTCTGCACGACCTGAACCTGCCCGGCGGCATCTGGACGGTCTGGCTGACCATCACCGTCATCCTGCCCATGTTCGGCCTTTCCAACTACATGAACAATGAAGGGCATTTGTCGGACTACATGCTCTATCTGCACTATGCCTGGCTGTTCGTCACCGGTACGCTGCTGCTCTTCCTCTGCTTCGCCAGCGGTCAGGAAGGCCCCAACAAGTACGGCCCGGCGCCGTGCGTGAAGGCCGCCGTCGCTGCGGACGAGGAAGAAACGGCCAAGGAAGACTAACCATCTTTTCCTCTTCGATTTACATGATGAAGCGGAGCCCTCGGGCTCCGCTTTTTTCATGGCGCACGGGGCGGCCCTAAAGAGGCCCCGCATCTTTGTGCGAGCTCCTCATATCCGCAATGGCCGGGCGGCCCCATGAGCGGCCATCCGTCATCTTGCGCATCGACTTTTTTGCCTGTCATCAAAAAAGGCCCGCGGCCCGCCATTTGGCGGGACGTGGGCCTTGGTAAAGCGCGCTGGGGAGGGATGGGGGTACGGGGGAAGGGGACCGCTCTCGCGCGAGCAGAGGGGTCCCCTTCCCCCGTCCAGTTCGTTACGCGAAGTCGTAGCCGGCCTGCAGGGCCTTGGCGTTGACCGGGATCAGCTTGGCGTAGTGGGCGCTGACCACGCGGTTGAGGGCTTCCTGCACGGCTTCCAGGGGCAGGGCGCCGGTAGCCTTGATCCAGGCGCCCAGGGCCACCATGTTGGCCAGTTTCACATTGCCCAGTTCGTGGGCGATGTCGTTGACCGGGATGTAGACCGTGCGGTGCTTGCCGTCCAGCAGGCCTTCGGAGATGAGCGAGGCGTTGACGATCTGCACGCCGTCGGGATGCAGCCGGGGCTGGAACTTGGCCAGCGAGGGCTCGTTGAGCACGATGATGGAGCGGGGCGTGTTGACCAGGGGCGAACCCACGGGATGCTCGTCCAGCACCACGGTGCAGTTGGCGGTACCGCCGCGCATCTCGGCGCCGTAGACCGGGATGAAGCTCACTTCGAGGCCGTGTTCCATACCGGCCTGGGCCAGCAGGTTGCCGATGAGCATGACGCCCTGGCCGCCGAAACCGGCGATGATGACGTCCTGATACTTAGCCATGCTGCACCTCGCTTTCGGCCGGGGCGGTCACGTCTTTGTACACGCCCAGAGGGAATACAGGGATCATGGCCTCGCTGATGCGCTTGTTGGCGCTGACGGGGTCCATATGCCAGTTGGTGGGGCAGCCGGAGAGCAGCTCCACGAAGCCGAAGCCCAGGCCCTGCAGCTGCACTTCGAAGGCCTTGCGCAGGGCCTTCTTGGCCGCGCGCACATGCTTGACGCTGTCCAGGGCGCAGCGTTCGGAATAGGCCACGCCGGAGAGCTGAGCCATGAGCTCGGCCATGCGGATGGGGCCGCCTTCGTGGCGGGCCATGTCGCGGCCGCGGGGGCTGGTGGTGGTCTTCTGGCCCAGCAGGGTGGTGGGGGCCATCTGGCCGCCGGTCATGCCGTAGACGGTGTTGTTGATGAAGATGCCGGTGATGAGCTCGCCGCGGTTGGCCGCGTGGATGGACTCGGCCAGACCGATGGCGCCCATGTCGCCGTCGCCCTGATAGGTGAAGACAACGCTTTCGGGGCGGGCACGGCGCACGCCGGTGGCCACGGCGCAGGCACGGCCGTGGGGGGCTTCGAGGCCGTCCACGTTGAAGTAGTCGTAAGTGAAGGTGGCGCAGCCCACGGAGGCCACCAGGATGGTCCTGTCGGCCACGCCCAGCTCGTGCAGCACCTCGCTCACCAGGCGGTGGGCGATGCCGTGGTGGCAGCCGGGGCAGTAGTGGGTCACGCGCTCGTTGAGCACGGGATTGGTGTCGAAGACCAGGGTCTCGCCATCCTGGGGCACAAGGGCCTGTTCAAGTTCGTGCGCGTGCATCTTAGTTCTCCTTGCAGGCCTGACGGATGGGATCTTCCAGGGCATCGGCGCCGATGAACAGGCCGGGCATGACGCCGTGCCAGTCCACCTTGGCGTTCTCGCCCATCAGGGACAGGCGCACGTCTTCCACCATCTGGCCGGTGTTCTGTTCGATGACCAGGAAGCGGCGGCCCGGAGCCAGGGCGCGCAGGGCGTCGGCCGGGAAGGGATAGAGCGTCTTGGGACGGAACAGGCCCGCCTTGAGGCCTTCTTCGCGCAGCTTGCGGATGGCGCTGCGGGCGATGCGGGCCATGGAGCCGAAGGCCACCACCACGAGTTCGGCGTCGTCGGTGTTCCAGCATTCGGCGCAGGCTTCGGCCTGCATGGCGGCGTACTTTTCCATGAGCAGGCGGTTGCGGGCGGCCAGGGCGCCTTCGGCCAGGTACACGGACTTGAGCAGACGGGGCTTGGCGCCGGGGCCGCGCTTGCCGTAGCCTTCCATGCGCCAGGGCGCGGCCAGTTCGGCCAGGGCCTCGGGGCTCAGGGCGTCGGCCGGGGGCTGACGGCGCACGGGCTCCTTGATCTGGGCCACGATGGCGTCACCCAGCAGCATGACCGGGTTGGCGTACTTGAAGGCCAGAGCGAAGGCGCGGAACATCATGTCGTAGCATTCCTGCGCGGTGGAGGGGGCCAGCACCAGGTTGCGGTGGTCGCCGTGACCGCCGCCCTTGACGGCCTGGAAGTAGTCGCCCTGCGAGGGGCCGATATCGCCCAGGCCCGGGCCGCCGCGTTCCATATTGACGATGACGGCCGGGATATGGCTGCCCGCCATGTAGGAGATGCCTTCCTGCATCAGCGAGATGCCGCAGCTGGACGAAGAGGTCATGGCCGGGATGCCGCAGGCGCCGGCGCCCAGCAGCATGTTGATGGCGGCCACTTCGCTTTCGGCCTGCACGAACTGGCCGCCGCATTCGGGCAGCCGGAGGGACATGGTCTCGGGGATCTCGTTCTGCGGCGTGATGGGATAGCCGAAATAGCAGCGGCAGCCGGCGTCCAGGGCGCCAAAGGCCACAGCTTCATTGCCCTTGATGAGAATGCGGTCGTGACTCATGCGGTCTTCTCCGTTTTTTTGGATTTGAAGACACGGATGGCCACGTCCGGGCACATGAGCGCACAGGAGGCGCAGCCCGTACAGCGGCCTTCGGTTTCCATCACCTCATAGCCCTGGCGGTTGAACCGTCCCGAGGGGCGAATGATGTGCGCCGGGCAGACCGCTACACACAGGCCGCAGCCTTTGCAGCGTTCTTCCAGAAAAACAATTCGCGACATGCTGTTCCCCTGATCGATACAGATTGCACATGGCGCGGCATCCTGCCACAGGGTGCCGCACCATGCGGTGTTGACACTTATCATGCCCCGAAGGGCCGGTTGCGGATGCGTCCGGCTCCGTCCGTACCGGAAAGCCGGGCAGCCGCAAAAAACGCCTACCGGATGAGCATGGCATCCCCGTAGGAGAAGAAGCGGTAGCCTTCCTTCACGGCCTCCTGATAGGCTTCCAGGATGCGTTTGCGGCCCGCGAAGGCCGAGACCAGCATCAGCAGGGAGGACTCGGGCAGGTGGAAATTGGTGATGATCCCGTCCACCACGCGGAAGGGACGGCCGGGGTAGAGGAAGATGTCCGTCCAGCCGGCAAAGGGCTGGGCACGGCCGCAGACCTGGGCCACGCCTTCCAGCGTGCGCACCGAGGTGGTGCCCACGGCGATGACGGGCCGGTGCCGGGCCTTGGCCTCGGCGATGGCGTTGGCCGTCTCTTCGGGCAGTTCCACGTATTCCCGGTGCATCTGGTGGTTGCGGATGTCTTCGCAGCGCACGGGGCTGAAGGTGCCGTAGCCCACATAGAGCGTCACTTCGGCCCACTGGAAGCCGCGCCGGCGCAGGGTCTCGCGCAGCTCGTCGGTAAAGTGCAGGCCCGCCGTGGGCGCGGCCACGGAACCGGTCTTCTCCTCGCGGGAGTAGATGGTCTGGTAACGGTTGAAATCTTCTTCGGCGTCGGAACGCTTGATGTAGGGCGGCAGGGGGATGTGCCCGGTGGCGGCAAAGGCGTCGGCCACGTCGCCCTTCCAGCACATGCGCACACGCCGGTGGCCGAAGGTGCCGCATTCAAGGATGGTCACGCTGATGCCCGCGCCGAAGTGCAGGGTCTCGCCTTCGCGCACGCTGCCCCCGGAACGGACCAGGCCGTTGACCTCGGCGCTCCAGGTGTCCTCACGGCCCTTGACGGGCGTGGCGGCGGCCCGTACCAGCGGCAGGGGCGTCAGCAGCAGGAATTCCACCTTGCCGCCGGTACTGCGGCTGCCCAGCAGGCGGGCCTGCAGCACGCGGGAGTTGTTGGCCACCAGCAGGGCGCCTTCGGGCAGGCAGTCCGGCAGGTCGCTGAACATGTGGTGCTCCAGGTCCAGGGCGCCGTTGCGGCGCATGGTCAGCAGGCGCGACGTGCCCCGCTGTTCCGGCGGATACTGGGCTATCTGCTCCTGGGGCAGCTCGTAGGTATAGTTTTGCAGCAGAAAATCATCTTCGGAAACGAAAACAGGCGGCATGGGTCTTTTCCTTCACTTCTCTTCGGGCCGCGTGGCGGCCGCAACATCTGCCGTCGGACAGGGCCGGGCGATGCCGTTTTCCATGCCCGCCCCGCAGGGGGAGGGGCAGCCGGGCAGCCGGAGAGACGCTTGTCAGTCCGTGCCGGAGAGGCTATCCTTTTCGGGCTGTCCGGCCTTCCGGACGACAGTTGAAGGAGTATAGCCAATGCGACGCCTACTTGTCACCTTGATCCTTGGGGTCTTCCTGGCCAGCGCCGCCGGTTGCGCGGACCTGGGCATCAGCAACCCCTTTGAATCCACGCCGACCGCCGCGAGCAGCCAGCTTTTGGGCATCAGTCTGCCTGCGGGCATGGAACTTTCCACGCAGCACTGCGCCCGCACCACCGGCAGCGACGGCCAGCCCCAGGGCATGGAGACCGCGTACGGTCAGGCCGACCGGATGCAGGTGGCGCAGAGCCTGTTCAACAACATGCAGGGGGCGGGCTGGAACGTGCGCATGAGCCTGCGCAAGGCCGACCGCATCATGCTGGCCTTTGAGAACGGCAACCGCCTTGCCGTGATCAATATCTATCCGCAGACGGTCTACAGCTGCGTGACAGAGATCTGGGTCTCGGAAAAGATGGCCGACGGTTCCTCCCTGAACCTCCTGCCCCTGCGCGGTGAAGGCAGCCAGAACAGCGGCGGTTTCGGCGGCTTTGGCGGCAGCTCCGACGGTGCTTCCGGCGGCGGCTTCGAGAGCAACGGGCCCGCCACGGGCGGCGGTTTCGAGACGCCCGACGGCGGCAGCACGCCGCCTCCGGTGGGCAACAGCGGGGGCTGGGGCTCCTCTTCGGGCGGCAGCAGCGGCAGCGGTCTGCAGGAGCGTCTGCTGTGAGCGCGTCGCCCTTCCACAACAGCCGCCGTTTCGCGGGCAAGCGTCTGCATCTGGGCGTGTGCGGCTCCATCGCCTGCTACAAGGCGCTGGATCTGCTGCGCGCCCTGCACGCCCTGGACATCCACGTTTCCGTCACCCTCACCGACGGCGCGCGCCGTTTCGTGACGCCCCTGCTTTTCGAGGCCCTGGGCGCCATGCCGGTCTATGGCCGCATGTTCGAGGGCGACGAGGTCTTCGATCATCTGGAGCCGGGCCAGCGGGCCCAGGCCATGCTGGTGGCCCCGGCCTCGGCCGACGCCCTGTCGCGTCTGGCGGCCGGAGCGGCGTCGGACATGCTCTCGGCGCAGGCGCTTGCCTTTGACGGGCCGCTGGTGGTGGCCCCGGCCATGAACCCGCGCATGTGGCGGCACCCGGCCACCCAGGACAATGTGGCCACCCTGCGGCGGCGCGGGGCCCGGGTCGTCGTGCCCGGCTGCGGCGGCACGGCCTGCGGCGATACCGGCCAGGGCCGTCTGGCCCCGGTGGAGGATCTTTTTCTGGCCGCCCTGCGTGCCCTTTCGCCGCAGGACATGGCGGGACAGCGCGTCATGCTGACCATGGGCCCCACCCGCGAAAAGTGGGACGGCGTGCGCTACTGGACCAATCCCAGCAGCGGCACCATGGGTGCGGCGCTGGCCACCTCCGCCTGGCTGCGCGGGGCCGAGGTCACGGCCGTGTGCGGGCCCGGCTGCCCCGACCTGCCCGCCGGGGTGGAGCGCATCGGCGTGGGCAGTGCCCGCGAGATGTTCGAGGCCGCGTCCGACTGCTGGCCCCGCATGGACATGGGCCTGTTCTGCGCCGCTGTGGCGGACTTTTCGCCCGAACCGCTGGGCCCGCAGAAGTTCAAGAAAGAAGGGCGGCAGGACGGCTTCAGCATCCGCTTCACGGCCAATCCCGACATCTTGCGGACCCTGTCGCACCAGCGGCGGGAAGGGCAGAAAGTGCTGGGCTTCGCGGCCGAGACCACGCCCGACATGGACAGCCTGCTGGAGCTGGCCCGCGGCAAGCGTGCCCGCAAGGATGCCGATCTGCTGGCGGGCAACCGCGTCAACAGCGGCGACAGCGGCTTCGGCGCGGCCACCAACAGCATGGCCGTGGTGGACCGTACCGGCCATGAAGAGATCTGGCCCAACCAGAGCAAGGCCGACGTGGCCTGGGATCTTTGTTCGTGGCTTTTGCGCCTGTAAACCCGCTGGCGGCCCCCTGGCAGGCACGCGGCCTCGACTGGCTGCTCATGCCCGAGGATCTGCCTCCGGAGCTCTCCCTGTGCGTCATGCCGGACGCCGTCCCGGCCGCGCCCGTGCGCCGTCCGCAGCCTGCGGCCCCGCGGGCGCCCCGTCCCGTGCGTCCTTTGCCTTCCCAGCTGCAGCAGGAAGGCCAGGGCAGTGCGCCCGCCGCACCGGCACAGGCCGTGAGGCAGGGCGGTGCCCCCGTGGCTTCTCCCGCTCCCGCAGCGCCCGCCCCGGAACAGCGGCGCCCGTCCCGTCCGCAAGCCGCGGAACAGGCCCCGGAGACCGCCGCACCGGTCAGGAGCTGGCGGCCCCTGCCGCCCCACGTCTGGCCCGCCGTCTGGCAGGAGCGCCTTTCGCGCACCCGGCAGGGACGGGTGGTCTGGACCTACTGGAACCTCGGCCCGGACCTTTGCGAAGCGCAGGCCCCGGGCAAGGCGCAGCGCAGCGCCTTTTTCCGCCGTCTCATGCAGGATCTGGCCTATCCGGCGGGCACCAGCACCTTCTGGCCCGCCTGTCTGCCCGATCCTGACGCCATGCCCGCCTCCCCGGCCCCGGCCGAGGGGGAGGACAGGCCCCGCTACCAGCCCAATGCCGACGTGTTTTGGTCCGGCGTGCAGGCCCTGCATGCCCGTGCCGTGGTGGTCATGGGCTCCGTGGCGGCCCGCGCCCTGGGGCTGCCCGCCGGGGTGCGCCCCCTCCAGCAGTTGCGGCATCGCGGCACGCTGGTCTGGGTGCTCTGGGACGTGGAATTCCTTCTTGATGAACCGCAGCGCTACGCGGCCATGCTGGCCTTTGTGCGCCGGGCGCTGCAACAGATCTCCAGACGCTGAAAACAACGCCATGTTCACTGCTATCGGACTGATGCTCACGGGCATCGCTCTGGGCTTTGCCCTGCGCTCTTTCCAGTGGCCCGAACTGCTGGGCCGCGCCATCTCTCCCACCATCATGCTCATGCTCTTCGCCCTCGGCGTGGCCGTGGGCGGCAACGAGACCCTGATGACCAACCTGCCCGTACTGGGCGGCAAGGCCCTGATCCTCACCGTGGCCTGTGTGGCGGGCAGCCTCATCTGCATCGTGGCCGTGCGCCGTTTCTTTCCCGATGCCGGGCCCCGGCGCCATGCGGCCGCTGGGGCCGACAGCGAGGACGCGGGCGCGGCCATGAGCGTGCGCCGTGACCGGGAAGACGGGGAGGGCCGGGCATGAGCGGGAGCCTGATGATCCTGGGCTGTTTCGTGCTGGGCGTGCTGCTGGCCTGGCTGGGCTGGATCCCGGACTATTTTCTGGAGCACGACGGCACGCTCTACGTGCTCTATGTGCTGATGTTCCTGGTGGGCATCTCCATCGGGCACGACCGCCGTCTGGGCGAGATATTGCGCACCCTGCGGCCCCGGGTGCTGCTGCTGCCCCTGGCCACCACCGTGGGCACCTTTGCCGGGGCGGCCCTGGCCAGCATCACGCTGGCCTATTCCCTCAGCGAATGCCTGGCCGTGGGTTCCGGCTTTGCCTATTATTCCCTTTCGTCCATCTTCATCACCCAGTACAAGGGCGCGGAGCTGGGCACCGTGGCCCTGCTGGCCAACATCATGCGCGAGCTGGCCACATTGCTTTTCACGCCGCTCATGGTACGCTGGATCAGCCCGCTGGCCGCCATCTCGTGCGGCGGCGCCTCCACCATGGATTCCACCCTGCCGGTCATCACCCGCTTCGCGGGCAAGCAGTGGGTGTTCGTTTCCATCGTGCACGCCATGATCCTGGATTTCAGCGTGCCTTTCTGGGTGACTTTCTTCTGTACCCTGTAACGCAAGGAGCTGCGCCATGGCCCGTATGCGTGCCGTCAAACAGCAACTGAAAGATCTGCTTTCCGCGCCCGACTGGCGTGACCATCTGTCCGAACTGCGCTCCATGGGCCAGCCCGCCGTGGGGCCGCTCTTCTCCTTCCTGCTGCTGGAACCGCTCATGCGCCACAAGGCCGCCCTGGCCCTGGGGCAGGTGGTGGCCGGTCTGGAAGAGGGCAGCGCCGAAGACATGCACAACATCATGCGCCGTCTCATGTGGCACATGAACGAGGAGTCCGGCAACATCGGCTGGGGCATCCCCGAAGCCTTCGGCGAAGTGCTGGCTGCCTGTCCCCGCGCGGCCAAGGAGTTCCACCGGGTGCTCATCTCCTATGTCATCGACCTGGGCCGGGACGACAACTTCTGCGATCACGGCCCGCTGCGCCGCTCCTGCTTCTGGGCCATCGGCCGTCTGGCGCAGGCCCGGCGGGACCTGGCCGTCATCGCCCGTCCCTGGCTGCTCAAGGGGCTGGAGGACGAGGACATTCCCTGCCGCGGCATGGCCGCCTGGGCCCTTGCCCAGCTGCCCCGCGACTTCATGGATGCCCCGGCCCTGCGCCGTCTGGCCGAAGCCGGACATGAGGAAATCTGCGAGGTCTTCGACGGCGAGAAGGTGGTGGAAAAGACCGTTTCCGAGCTGGCCCGCGAGGCCCTGGGGTAGAGTGATGCCATGTTGAGGGGGAGAGGGGAACTTTTTTCTTGGAAAAAGTTCCCCTCTCCGCCTCAAGCTCCCCCTTTCCCTTCAAAAAACGCTGTTCCGGTCATTGGGCGGGGAGCGTGACGCCCCTGTCCGTACCGTGTTTGATGGTCCCCCGGTAGTGCGGGGGACTTTTTTTGTGCCCGGTGGACGGAGCGGGGGAAAGGATGGGCCGGGGACAGATACCGCAGGATGGGGCAGGCAGGACGGGAGCGGGGCGGGGAGGATGGCGCGGACGTCTTGGGATGGAAAGAAAGGCAGGGGAGCGGGCAGTTCGGACAGCGTCCGCTTTTTGAGGCTGACGGGCTTGAAATATATGCAAAAGGCCACCCGAGCGGGTGGCCTTTTGTGTTCATGGGGATGCCGGAGCAGGGCAGGCCCGCTCCGGGGGATTTTTTACAGGCCCTTTTCCTGCATCAGGCAGACCAGGTCGCAGACGCGGTTGGAGTAGCCCCATTCGTTGTCGTACCAGGCCACGACCTTCACCAGATTGCCGTTCTGCACGGTGGTGTAGGGCGCTTCCAGGATGGAGGAATGCGGGTCGCCCTTGAAGTCCATGGAGACCAGGGGCAGGGTGTTATAGCCCAGGATGCCCTTGAGGTAGGTCTCGCTGGCGTCCTTGAGGGCGGCCAGCAGGGTCTCGGTATCGGTCTCCTTTTCCAGGATGCCGTTGAAGTCCACCACGGAGACCGTGGGGGTGGGCACGCGCAGGGAGTAGCCGGTGAATTTGCCGGCCAGTTCGGGGATGACCTTGGCCACGGCCTGGGCCGCACCGGTGGAGGTGGGGATGATGTTGCAAGCGGCGGCGCGGGCACGACGCGGGTCCTTGTGGGCCATGTCGAGGATGCGCTGGTCGTTGGTGTAGGAGTGGATGGTGGTCATGTTGCCCAGCTTGATGCCGAAGTTGCGCTGCAGCACCAGGGCCACGGGCGCCAGGCAGTTGGTGGTGCACGAGGCGTTGGACACGATGTGGTGCTTTTCGGGGTCGTACTGGTCGTGGTTCACGCCCATGACGATGGTGATGTCTTCTTCCTTGGCCGGAGCGGTGATGATGACCTTTTTGGCGCCGTTGTCCATGTGCACGGACGCCTGGGAAGCCTTGCGGAAGATACCGGTGCTTTCCACCACCACGTCCACGTCATACTGGCCCCAGGCCAGCTGATGGGGATCGCGCTCGGCGAAGCAGTGGATGTTCCAGTCACCGACCTTCACTTCCTGACCGTCCACCTGGGCGTCCAGGAAGGCGCGGCCATAGACGGAGTCGTATTCCAGCAGCTGGAAGTTGGTGGTGGCGTCGAAGAGGTCGTTGATGGCCACCACTTCCACGCGATCAGCGTAGCTCTGGCGCAGGGCGCGGAACACCTGGCGGCCGATGCGGCCGAAACCATTGATACCGACACGAACTTTTTTCATTGTATTCACCTTTGCCCTTGCGGGCATACTGTCTTGATGGGGGCGGAGCGGCACGGCGGCGGGCAGGGCCCCTGATGCCGTCATGCCGGGGCGCATGCCGCCTGGCCCGGCGGATCGGGACGTGCGACAGGGCCGGCTAGTCTTCGTAGACCGAGTAGGCGTGTTTGGCCATCAGCTCGTAATTGTTGCGCAGGGCGTCATGCAGACGGGCATTTTCGATGGCCACGGCGGAGATGGCGGCCACGGCCATCATGAAGCTGTCTTCATCGGCGGTGAACTCGCGTTCTTCCGAGGAGTAGACGCGGATCAGGCCGATGACCTTGCCGCCCACGCTCAGGGGAGCGGAAAGCACGGAGACCAGGCCCTCAGCCTTGGCGGATTCGGGATACTGGAAGCGGCCGTCAGAGGTGGCGTCCTTCAGGTGGATGGCCTTGCCGGACAGCACTTCGCTGTCCAGGCCACTGCGTTTCACTTCCACGGGGCCTTTGCGCATGTAGGTGGCGGAGAGGCCGTAAGCGGCGCTGGGCAGCAGGAAGTGCCCGGTGCTGTCCAGCAGGCGGATGGTGCAAGCCTTGCAGTTCATGGTCTGTGCCGTGTGCTCGCTGATCTTGTGCAGCACGTCCTTGGGATCAAGGCTGGCATTGATGGCCAGGGCCACATCACGCAGGGCGCGGAAATAATCCTGGGGCATGGAAGACCTCCTTTGGATGGGGTGACGCCTTCCCCGGCAGGCGTCGGTGATTGCCGTTGGCCGCCCCGGGCGCAGGCGCGTTACCGGGGATGACGGACGCGCGCAGGACGGCGGGGATGGGATAGTCGTCGGCCGGTCGCCCGGCAACGGGATATCCGGATGGGACATGCGGCGGGTTCCCGGCTGTGCCCCGGGAAAGGAGGTGGGAGGTCTCCTGTCCGGCATGCCTGTCCAGGCAGGCATGCCTCAGGCTCAGCTCTTGAACATGAAGCGCCGCATAGAAACATTAAGCACGATGCCCAGTAATGTGAAGTTCACTACCGTGGCACTGCCGCCGTAGCTGATGAAGGGCAGGGGGATGCCCACCACGGGCATGAGCCCGATGACCATGCCCATATTGATACATATCTGCCAGAAAAAGTAAAAGAAGACCCCCACGGCCAGCATGCTGCCGAAACGGTCCTTGGCTTGGACCACCGTGGAGAAGATGGACAGCAGGAACAGGCAGAACAGCGTCACCAGGGCCACGCAGCCCACAAAGCCCCATTCCTCGCCGAATACGGCCAGGGCAAAGTCCGAGTGGCGCTCGGGCAGGAAGTTGAGCTTGTTCATCATGCCTTCCATGTAGCCCTTGCCCCACAGCTCGCCGGAACCGATGGCGATGCGCGACTGCAGGATGTGGTAGCCCGCACCCAGGGGGTCGTCGCCGGGATTGAGGAAGGTGAGCACGCGCTGCTTCTGGTAATCGTGCATGAGTACGCACCACATGAGGGCGGCCACGCCGGGCACGGCCAGCAGGCAGGTGCCCAGCACATAGCGGCGCAGGCCGTGGAACAGGATCATGCCGCCCATGATGAGCAGCACCATCATGGCCGTGCCGAGGTCGGGCTGCTTGAGGATGAAGACCACGGGCACCAGCCCCACGGCCAGGACGGAAAAGAAGTTCTTCCAGCCCAGGGGCTGGCTGTCGCGGGCCAGCAGGCGCGCCACCAGGATGAGCACGGCGATCTTGATGGGTTCCGAAGGCTGGATGGTGAACAGGCCGAAGGAGATCCAGCGCTTGGCGCCGTAGAAGGTGGAGCCGACCAGGGGCACCAGCATCAGCAGCACCAGGAAGATCAGATAGGCGGGCCAGGCCAGATTGCGCAGCTGCCGGTAGTCGAATAGCGTGGCCAGCAGCATGCAGCCCAGGCCGCACAGGCCCCAGACCAGCTGGCGCTGGTAGAAGCTCTCGAAGGCGAAGCCGGTCTCCACGCGGGTGCCGCTGGCGGAATAGAGGTTGGCCACGCCCGTGAAGTAGAGCAGCAGCATGCAGGCCAGCAGTGCCCAGTTGATATAGCCGAGAAGGCGCTTGTCCATGGGGCGTTCCTGTTGTCGTCAGCGGCGACGGCGCTTGGGGGGATCGTTGCTGTCGTTGGTCATGCCCGGCAGGGGGCCTGATACGGTGCCCAGCATCCTGCCGGCGGGCTGGGGCGCTTCCGGCGCCCTGTAGCCGGGCGCGGCGGTATCCGGCCCGAAAAGATATTCGTAGACTTTTTTGGCCACGGGGCCGGCCACGCTGGAACCGCCGCCACCGTGTTCCACCATGACGATGACCACATAGGTCTTGCCGTTCTTGCTGCCCCAGGTGGCGATCCAGGCATGGTCGCGGTGCAGGTAGGCCAGCTCCGCGGTGCGCAGGCGGCGGTCGTTGGCGGTCATCTTCAGTTTGGTCACCTGGGCCGTACCGGTCTTGCCGCCCATGTCGGCATCGTGGCGGCCCACCACCTTGGCGGTGCCGCCCCCGGCCGTGCGGCGCATGGCCTGGACCACGAAGCGCAGATGGCCCAGCTCGGCGGGGATGCGGCCGCGCACCTCGCGGGGGGCATCTTCCAGCAGCTGGGGCTTGAGCAGGTCGCCGCCGTTGAGCATGGCCGACACATAGACGGCCATCTGGATGGGCGTGACCAGGGTGAAGCCCTGACCGATGGAGGTGTTGAACGTATCGCCGCGCACCCAGACCTGCTTGCGGTAGCGCTGCTTCCAGTCACGCGAGGGCACCAGGCCCGAACGCTCGTGGGGCAGATCCACCCCGGTGGGGCGGCCGAAGCCGCATTGCTTGGCAAAGGCCGAGATCTTGTCGATGCCCAGGCGCTCGGCCATGATGTAATAATACACGTCGCAGGAGTTGATGAGCGACTGTTCCAGTGTCTGGCTGCCGTGCCCGCCGCGCCGCCAGCAGCGGAAGATCTGGTTGCCCAGCTTGGTCTGGCCGCCGCAGAAGACGGTCTCGCGGGGATCCACGCCGTTCTCGAGGAAGAACACGGCCATGAGCAGCTTCCAGACCGATCCCGGCGGGTAGACGCTCTGGATGACGCGGTTCTGCAGGGGATAGCGCTTGCTGGTGCGCAGGGCTTCCCAGTCGCGACGGGAGATGCCCGCGGCGAACAAATTGTTGTCGTAGGCCGGGGAGGTCACCAGCGCGCGCAGCTTGCCGGTGTCCGGCTCCATGACCACCACGCAGCCCGCCTCGCCGGCAAGGGCGTCCCAGGCGGCCTGCTGCAGGTCGCGGTCCAGCGAAAGGGCCAGCTCCTGTCCGGCGCTGGGGGCCTCGCTCAGGCTCTTGGCCAGCATGCGCCCGTGGGCGTCCACTTCCATCTGGTACAGGCCCTTGTGGCCGCGCAGGCGCTTTTCCAGCTCCAGTTCCAGACCGGCCTTGCCCACCAGATCGCCCATGGCCAGATCGGGATCTTTCTCCATCTCGGCGCTGTTGGCTTCGGCCACATAGCCGAGCACGTGGGCGAAAAGGTCTTTTTCGGGATAGTAGCGGTTGGTACGGACCATGATCTCCAGGCCGGGCCAGTTGACCAGCTCGGCCTCGATGCGGGCCACCTGGCCGAAATCCAGGCCGGAGACCAGCGGCAGGGCCTCGAAGGGCTTGGTCTTGAAGCGGTCCTGGTTGTAGCGGTTCTGGAGCTGCTCCAGCGGCGTATCCGTCCACTGGCTGATCTGGGCCAGGGTGGCGGGGATGTCCGGGCAGTCCTCGCGGATGATGGCCAGGCCGTAGGCCGTGCGGTTGTCGGCCAGGATATTGCCGTGATCGTCGAAGATGCGGCCGCGCGGGGCGAAGATGCGCTCCGTGCGCAGGCGGTTCTTCTGGGCCTGTGTGGTCATCTCCGGCCCCAGATGGAGCTGGAGGTACCAGAAGCGGGTGACGAAGACGAAAAAGAAGATGCCCACCAGCACCTGCAGGAGCAGGATGCCGCTGCGCGGCGGCTGGTAGCGTTCGCTTTCCACCTGTATGGTCAGCCAGGAACGCCAGTTCTTGCGCTTGCGGCGGGGGGCCTCCGTCAGGGGAGAGGCCGGTTCCGGAGCGGCAGAGGGGAAGATACGCCTATTCTTCGTCATGCGAACATGCCAGGGGCCGCGTGGCCGTCAGAAGCAACCAGGCCACGGGCAGGTAAAGGGCCTGGATCAGGCTCCTGTCCAAAAATTCCTGCGGATCGAAATGCACGGCATAGAGCGGGGAGAACAGCCAGCCCAGGCCGAAGCAGGCCCCGCCCAGGCAGATGGAGAGCAGCAGCACGAGGAAGAAGTTCCCCAGGCCCAGCAGCCAGCGCAGCAGGCGGTAGATCAGGCAGACCAGCGCGTACCAGACGATGGTGGCCCCGAAGGGGCTGGTGCCGATGCCTTCCTGCAGCAGGACGAAGAGCGGCAGCAGCCAGCAAAGGTTTTTGTAGTCCCTTTCCTGCAACAGGATGACCAGCCCCACCACCAGGGCATCGAGGCAGGGGACGAGGCTTTGCACGCAGATGCCCAGGGCCACGAAGCACAGCCACCAGAAGATGTTGCGCACGGCCTGCATGGGCTAGCGCTCCCTTTTGGGGGGCCGGGGTGGGCCCACGAAGTCCGGGGCGGGCTCGCTGGGGCGCAGGGGCCGGTTGATGCCGCTGGGCTCCAGCAGCAGCACCTCTTCCAGACGGCGCACGTCCACCAGGGGCCGGGCCGTGACGGCCAGAAACTGGGTGGAGTCCGAGGGGGCCACGCTGTCCACGGTGGCCACGGGGATGCCCTTGGGATATTTGCCGTCCAGACCGGAGGTGATGAGGATCTCCCCGGCGGTCACCGGGGCGTCGCGTTCCACAAAGCCCACTTCCAGCGGCTGTTCCAGGCCCTGTCCGCTCAGGATGCCGGCCGAGCGGCTCTGCTGGGCGAACACGGCGATGCGGCTGCCCGGGTCGGTGATGAGCAGGACCGTGGCGGCATGGGGGCTGGCCCGCAGCACGCGGCCCACAAGGCCCATGTTGGTGACGATGGGGGTGCCGGGGCGGGCGCCCGAGGTGTAGCCCCGGTTGATGGTGATGCTGTCCTGGATGGCGTTGGGGCCCATGCGTCCGGCCAGGATGCGGGCGCCCACGGGCTTCCAGGCGCTGTCCACGGGCAGCTGCACCAGCTCGCGCAGCCGGGCCAGTTCCGCCAGATCCTCGCCGTGGGAGACGATGCGGGCCTGCAGTTCGGCCACCTGGGCGCGCAGGCGCTCGTTCTCTTCGCGCACGCCCACCAGATCCACATAGCGCCGCCAGGCGTCCATGACGCTGCCCTTGACGGAATCGAAGGTGCCCAGCACCGTGCCGCTCATCTCCAGGCCGACGTTGGCGGCGATGTCATCGAGCGTGTGCGTGCGCTGGTTCCAGGAGTACATGCCCAGAAACAGCACCAGAAGGCCGCCCGCCATGAGGAGAAAGCGTCGGAATGTCACAGTGGCACCCGTGAGAGCAGCAGGAAAAAAAAGGACGGCCGTGCCGGAAAAAGGCGACGGGCCGTCCTGCACTTGCAAAGATTAGTCGATGCAGACGTCTTTGAGCACGTGGATGTTGTCCAGGGCCCGGCCCGTACCCATGACGACGGTGGACAGGGGGTCGTCCACCACGGTGATGGGCAGGGAGGTCTGCTCGCGCAGCAGCTGGTCGAGGCCCTTGAGCAGCGCGCCGCCGCCGGTCAGCACGATACCGCGGTCCACGATGTCGGCGGCCAGTTCCGGGGGCGTCTGTTCCAGGGCGATGCGCACGGCCTGCACGATGCTTTCCACCTGTTCGGAGATGGCTTTGCGCACTTCCTCGGAGGTGATGATGATGTTCTGCGGGATGCCCGTCACCAGGTCGCGGCCTTTGACCTCGATCTGCTGTTCGGGATCCATGGGATAGGCCGAGGCGATCTTGATCTTGATCTCTTCCGCCGAGGCTTCGCCGATGAGCATGTTATACTTGCGTTTGACATGCGTCATGATGGCTTCGTCCATCTTGTCGCCGCCCACGCGCACGGAGCGGGCATAGACGATGCCGGCCAGGGAGATGACGGCCACTTCCGTGGTACCGCCGCCGATGTCCACCACCATGTTGGAGGTAGGCTCCTGGATGGGCAGGTCGGCGCCGATGGCGGCGGCCATGGGCTCCTCGATGAGGTAGACCTCACGGGCACCGGCGGACTGGGCCGATTCCTTGACCGCACGCTTTTCCACCTGCGTGATGCCGGTGGGCACACAGACCATGATGCGGGGGCGAACCAGATGACGGGAATTGTGCACCTTGGTGATGAAGTGGCGCAGCATGGCCTCGGTCACCTCGAAGTCGGCGATGACGCCGTCCTTCATGGGACGGATGGCCTTGATGTTGCCGGGGGTCTTGCCCAGCATGCGCTTGGCGTCGGCGCCCACGGCCAGGACCACGGTGTTGCCGCGCGAATCTTTCTTGACCGCCACCACGGACGGTTCACGCAGGACGATGCCCTGACCCTTGACATAGACACAGGTGTTGGCCGTGCCCAGGTCGATGGCCAGGTCATTGGAGAACATTCCCAAGAAGAAATCCACAATTTTGGACATTACGCTAGCTTGCCTCGTTCTACTGGTATGCGTATGTTGCTGCCGGTCGTGCGGAGAAGGGAGGGCGGAACCTGTGGGGGATGCCGTAAGGCTCCGGGCCGGTTCCCGCGGGAACCATGGCCTTGAAGGCGAAAAGCGCACGGCAGCAGACAAAACTTGTTCGGCTAAAATGGGCTTGAAGTCAAGCTGTTGCGGACACAGTACAAATTTTTTCTCCTGTCCGCGGCCCTGAAAAATCCGCTAAAAAGGCGTGAATCATGCTGCTTTGGCATACCCTGGCCACCTATTTCCGGCGCAAATACGGCGTCCGGGTGCAAAAAATTCCACTGGATGCGGGCGCCACCTGCCCCAACCGGGACGGCACGCTCTCCGCGCGGGGCTGCATCTTCTGCAACGACAGCGGCTCCGGTTCCGGCATGGGCCTGCGCGGTCTCGACCTGCGCGCCCAGTGGGACGCCTGGTACACCAAGTACACCACCACGGACAGCGACCGCCTGTTCATGGCCTATCTGCAATCCTTTTCCAATACCTACGGCCCGGCCTCCCGGCTGGCGCATCTGCTGGAACAGGTGGCGGCCCTGCCCGGCTGCCGGGGCATCGCCGTAGGCACGCGGCCGGACTGCCTGGACGGGGAAAAGCTGGCCCTGCTGGCCGGCTGCGGGCTGGACGAGGTCTGGCTGGAGCTGGGCCTCCAGACCTGCCGGGACGACACCCTGCGCCGTATCAACCGCGGCCACACGGCGCGTCAGGCCGAAGAGGCCGTACGCGCCGCGCTGGATGCCGGGCTGCTGGTCTGCGGGCACCTCATGGCCGGGCTGCCCGGCGAGGACGAGAACGATTTCCTCGACGGTGTGGACTGGGCCGTCTCGCTGGGCATGCAGGGCCTCAAGCTGCACAACGTCTATGTGCCGCAGGGCACGGAACTGGCCCGGCAGTGGCGGGCGGGCGGCTACCGTCCCCTTGCCCGGGACGAATATGTGGACATGCTGTGCGCCGCCCTGCCGCGCATCCCCTCCACCGTGGTCATGCAGCGCATCCAGGCCGACCCCGCGCCGGGCGAGCTGCTGGCCCCTGCCTGGGCCCTGGAGAAACGCGGCATCATCACCGATCTGCGCCGGGCCCTGGCCGCCCGCGGCCTTTGGCAGGGCTGCCGCGCCGATGCCGCGGAGGCCCGGCCGGAGTGGTTCGGCGGGTAGGGGACAGGAACGTTTTTTTGAGGGGCTGGGAACTATGGTGCTGTGACCGCGGTCTCCGGGAAGGGGAAGGCGAACAGACCGGGAGCGCCAGGCCATCGGGGAGATACCATGTGGGGCAGGCCGCCCCGCAGACAGGCAGGCAACGGGCCGTGCCCTTCCTTGCGAACGGGCGGGCTTTCTGGCATACTTTCTGCCTGCGGATTCCTGTGCGCGGGGCATCTGTTCCCCAAGGAGTATGACATGCAGCCAGAGCTTCTTCTTTTCGACATCGGCAATACCTGCATCAAGGTCGGTCTGGCCGACTCCCGGGGGGTGATGACCTCCTACAATCTGCGCACGGACCCCGCCCAGACCTCGGACAGTCTGGGCCTGACCCTGCTGGAGCTGCTGCGCCACGCCGGTGCCGAGCCCCGTTTCACGGCCTGTGTGGCCTCGTCGGTGGTGCCGGGTTTCGATCCCCTGTTGCGTGAAGCCGTCCAGCGCTATCTGGGCTGCCCCCTGTGGATGGTGCCGCAGGACATGCCCATCCCCCTGCAGAACCATTACGAGCGCCCGCAGGAAGTGGGCGCCGACCGCCTGGTGGGCGCCTATGAGGCGCGCCGTCTGCATCCCGGCCCGGAATCCCTCATCGTGGTGGACTTCGGCACGGCCGTCACCTTTGACTGCATCAGCGGCAATGCCTACCTCGGCGGCCTGATCTTTCCCGGCCCGCGCACGGCCATCTCGGCCCTGGCGCGCGAAACGGCCCAGCTGCCCCGCGTCAACCTGGACGTGGACGCCCTGGAGCCCGCGCCCGGCCGCAGCACGTCGGTGAGTATCCAGCACGGTCTGGTCTTCGGCTTCGCCTGCATGGTGGAAGGCCTGACGCAGCGCCTGAAAAAGGGGCTGCCCGGTGACTGCCTGGTGCTGGCCACGGGCGGCTTTGCCCCGTCCATCGCGCGCATCAGCCCCGACGTCTTCGATGCCGTGCTGCCCTCGCTCTTGCTGGAGGGCCTGCGCCGCCTGTATTACGAACGTCACCCCTATTGAGGGCCGTACCGGCCGTGCCGCCCCGTGCGGCAGTGGGCCCGGGCCTGCCGTCGCGCGCAGGGCCCGGAGGCCTCTCGTTGAGGAAGAAAGATTTTTGCGGCAGGGCTTCCCTGCCGCCGGACAATGGCCCCGCCACCGCCCGTGGGGGCGCAGCGGAGAAAACGACTCTTTCGCGCGGCGGAAGAATCAACCTTCAAAGGAGCGATTATGAGCAGCAGCATTGCGTCTGTGTATGCCCGCGAGATCCTGGATTCGCGCGGCAATCCGACCGTGGAAGTGGAAGTTTCTCTGGAGTCCGGCCACAGCGGCCGCGCGGCCGTGCCTTCCGGCGCCTCCACCGGCAGCCGTGAGGCCCTGGAACTGCGTGACGGCGGCAAGCGTTACGGCGGCAAGGGCGTGACCAAGGCCGTGGAGAACGTCAACAGCGAGATCGCTGACGCCCTGCTGGGCCTGGACGCCCTGCAGCAGGTGCAGCTGGACAACACCCTCATCGACCTGGACGGCACCGACAACAAGAGCCGTCTGGGCGCCAACGCCATGCTGGGCGTGTCCATGGCCTGCGCCCGTGCCGCCAGCGAATACCTGGGCCTGCCCCTGTACAAGTACCTGGGCGGCGTCAACGCCAAGGTGCTGCCCGCGCCCATGATGAACATCATCAACGGCGGCGCCCACGCCCCCAACAACCTGGACATCCAGGAATTCATGATCATGCCCCTGCGCGCCCAGAGCTTCCGTGATGCCCTGCGCATGGGTTCCGAGATCTTCCACGTGCTGAAAAAGCTGCTGGAAAAGGACGGCCACGTGACCAGCGTGGGCGACGAAGGCGGCTTTGCCCCCAACCTGAAGAACCACGACGAAGCTTTCAGCTACATCGTCAAGGCCATCGAAGAAGCCGGTTACATCCCCGGCAGCGAAGTGGCCCTGGCCATCGACGCCGCCGCTTCCGAATTCTATCAGGACGGCAAGTACGTGCTGAAGGGTGAGAACAAGACCTTCAACAATGCCGAAATGGCCCAGTGGCTGGCCGAGTTCACCAGCAAGTACCCCCTGATCTCCATCGAAGACGGCATGGCCGAGAGCGACTGGGACGGTTGGGGCATGCTGACCGCCAGCCTGGGCGAACGCACCCAGCTGGTGGGCGACGACGTGTTCGTGACCAACCCCTCCATCCTGGCTGAAGGCATCGCCGAAGGCGTGGCCAACTCCATCCTCATCAAGCTGAACCAGATCGGCACCGTGACCGAGACCCTGGACACCATCGAGATGGCCAAGGAAGCCGCCTACACCACGGTGGTCTCCCACCGTTCCGGCGAGACCGAAGACAGCTTCATCGCCGACCTGGCCGTGGGCGTCAACGCTGGCCAGATCAAGACCGGCTCCCTGTGCCGCTCCGAGCGCATGGCCAAGTACAACCAGCTGCTGCGCATCGAAGAAGAACTGGGCGACGGCGCCGAATTCTTCGGTCCCATGCTGGCGGAATACTACGCCCTGGACGAGAGCGAAGACTAATCCGGCGGACGCAGGCACGGCCTGCCGTCATCCGTATTCCCGAGGGGGCCGCAAGGCCCCCTTTTTTATGCGGCAGGGAGAGCTTGCCGGACAAAAGCGCCGCCTTCATCAAGAGAAGGCGGCGCATTGCATTTGGGGGAGGGGCGTCAGACGGAGCCCTTCTCCGTCGAAGGAGAGACCCTCCGGAGCATGTGGCTATTTCCGCTCCAGCTCGTGGGCATCCACGTAGGCGTCGAAGGTCTCCAGATCCATGGGCGGGGAAAAGAGATAGCCCTGTCCGTACTTGCAGTGCGAGGCAAGGAGTTTTTGCAGCTGGTCTTCGGTCTCCACGCCCTCGCAAAGGATCTCGATGCCGAGGCGGCGGGCCATGTCCACGAGCGAGGAAATGATGATCCAGACCGAGCGCTGCTTTTCCTGCCCGGGGGCCAGGAAGGCCCGGTCCAGCTTGATGGTGTCGAAGCCGAAGGAATGCAGCATGGCCATGGAGGAATAGCCCTTGCCGAAGTCGTCGAGGCTCAGGCCGATGCCCGCACGGCGCAAGGCATCAAGGGTGCGGATGAAGGCTTCTTCATCCAGCCAGGCCATGCTTTCCGTGACCTCCACATGCAGCAGGTGGGCGGGAACATCGTGGCGGGCCGCGATGCCGAGGACGGTCTCGACATAGTTGTCGTGGAAGAACAGGGCCTTGGACTGGTTGATGCTGATGGGGGGCACCTTTTTGCCTTCGTCCAGGCGGCGGCGTATCCAGGCGCAGACCGTATCCAGGACAAAGAGGTCCAGTTCGCGGATGAAGCCGTTCTGCTCGAACAGGGGGATGAATTCGTCGGGATAGACCATCTTCCCGTCCGGGCCCTGCCAGCGGATGAGGGCCTCGGCCCCGAGCAGTCTCCTGTCCGCAAGGCAGACCTGGGGCTGCATGAAGACGGTGAACTCCCCGTGTTCCAGGGCATTGACCATGCGGTTCTCGATGTCGTTGGCCTTGAGCTGCCGGGCCCCGATGAGCTCGTTGTAGATCAGGAACTGCGAGCGGTAGCCGCCGGAAGCGATACTGGCTTCCGCCGTTTCGGCATAGAGCAGATAACGGGAGACGAAGCGCTCGGATTCGTTGATGTTTTTTCCCGCCCCCGACGTGGGCTGCGGTTCGTGTTCTTCCATGTCGGCGTCGTTGCGGATGACGTACACGCCGCAGGAGAAGCTCACCGGGCGCTGGTACAGCTTGCGGGCCATGTCCGCGACGCTGAACAGCTCTTCCATGCGCTGGGTGAAGGTGGTCTCGTCAGGGCATCTCCAGAGCAGGAGATATTGTCCCGAGCCGCTGTAGGCGGCCAGTTCCCCCTGGCGGCTGCGCAGGGCGAACTCGCGGTTGCAGAAGCGGATCAGGCTGTCCCCGGTGCGCAGGCCGCAGGCCCGGTTGATGAGCTTGAGCTTGCGGATGTTGATGGTGGACAGATAGTAACGCCGCGGGTCCTTTTGCAGGATCTTGGCCGCATCTATAAGGAACCTGGCCCGGTTGGGGCCCTGCGTCACGGGATCGGTGAGCGCCGCCGCGCGGAGATCGGCCAGACGCCGCCTGTTGTGGCGCATGACGAGGAGCATGATCAGGCCCAGCAGCAGGCCCAGGCCGCAGAGCGTCTCCACCAGGTTCCGGCGCAGGAAACGGCGGATGACGTCCAGCAGGGAATCCGGCGCGGCGGAAAGGAGCAGGGCGTCGATGGTGGCCGTGGTGGTGGAGGTGATGACCTTGTCCAGCACGGAAGTCACGAAGGGCGAGGCATGGGGCGAGATGCCCAGCGCCATGGGATACATGGCCCGGGTGGGGAGCAGCAGCCCGTCCTTGGGCGGATCGTCCTGGAGGGAGGCCGCAGGGTAGGGCCAGAGGTAAACGTCCACTTCCCCCTTCTCAAAAGCTTTGCGGCAGGCGTCGATATTGGGGAAGATCTTGGGGATGTCCTCGGGGTAGGCGCTCTGGTAGGCCAGCATCACGCTGCGCATCTCGCGGGTGAAGCCCACCGTGCAGGACTGGCCGGGGATATTTTTGTCATGGAGCCGGCCCACCACCGTGATGGGCGCGTTATAGAAGATCCTGCCCGAAAAGATGTTCTGGCTGCGCAGGAAGGAAAGCTGGGGATAGACGTCGGGCATGATGTCCGCCGTACCGTCGGCCAGCGCCTTGAGACAGGCGTCATAGGAGGGCAGGGGAAGGAATTCGAAACGGATGCCGCTCTGGCGTTCCAGCATCTTCAGGAAGGCATAGAGGAAATGGCCCCCGTGTTCGGGGTCCATCATATCCTGTTCGCGGCTGTAGGCCACGCGGATGGCGGGCTTGGTGGCCAGCCACCGGCATTCGGACCGGGTGAAGACCACGGGCACGCCCGAGGAGACGTTGAGATAACTGTCGTACAGGCGGGCCAGATAGGTGGGGTGGTTCAGCAGGATCTGGCGCATGGCCTCGTTGAGCGGGTCCATGATAGCACTGTCATCCTTGCGGGTGACGAAGAAGAAGGGGTCCGTGGAGATGGTGGCCACCACCTTGGTGCCCTTGCCCTGGAGGACGCCGTCCACATAGCCGTCGATGCGGCCTTCGGCCAGGGCCTGGGACATCTCGTTGCTTTCCTTGAAGAAGAACGACTCGAAGGAAAAACCGTTCTGGGCGGCAAAGCGCTTCATCACGTCATACTGGAGGGAGTCGGTGAAAAAGCCGATGCGCATGCCGTTGAAGGCTTCCAGATCCATGTAATGCATGTCGCTCATGCTGGAGACATGCAGACAGGTGTTCTCGTATCCGGCACGCAGTTTGGAAAAGCTGTAGAGCCGGGAACGCTCGGGCGTGAAGCTGATGCCGCAGGAAAGGTCGATGGTGCCGTCGTCCAGGCGCTGGGCCAGCTCGTCGAAGCGGATCTTGACCCACTTGTATTCCCATCCCGTATAGCGCGAGATGGCCGTGAGCAGGGCCACGGCATAGCCGGAAAGGTGTTCCCCTTCACCTTCGAAAACGCCGTGCTGGTCGAAATAGCCCACACGGATGATCGTGGATGCTTTATAATTGGCGGCGATGTCTTCGGGAGAGAAAAAATGGAAAGTCGTCCTGTTCAGGGGCAGGCTCGTTTCCGCCTGGACCGGGGTTTTCCCGGAGGAGGCGGCGAGAGCTCCCTGGGGAACGGGCAGGAGCAGGCAAAGCAGGAAAAGCAGCAAAGTTCGGAGCATGGTACGTTCTCACATCATGCCGCCGCATCGGAGACATGGCATCACGGCAGGGACTTCCCGGGGACGGGAAGGGCCGTTCAAAGTATGAATGTACAACGCATCATGCTCGGAGCGCAAGACGCTGCGGGGCCTATGGGTCAGGGATATCGCGAACTTGAGCTTGCCGCGCTCCCGGAGTATACTCCGCCCCTTCCACGCGCCGGCCCCGGCGCCAACGTCAGCCACGAGGTCGCCATGATCCTTATTGATGGAAAGCAGACTGCCCGCGACATCCGCGCGGAACTCAAGGCCCAGGTGGAGGCCGCTGTGTCGGCCGGCCGCCGCGCTCCCGGCCTGGCCGTGATCCTGGTGGGAGAAGATCCCGCATCGCAGGTCTACGTGCGCAACAAGGAACGTGCCTGCGCCGAGGCGGGCATCCTTTCCTTCCCCTACCGTCTGCCTGCCGATACCACGCAGGAGGCCCTGCTGGCCCTCATCGCCGAGCTCAACGGCCGTGACGACGTGGACGGCATCCTTCTGCAGCTGCCCTTGCCCAAACATCTTTCCGCCTCCGCCTGCCTGCTGGCCATCGACCCGGCCAAGGACGTGGACGGCTTCCATCCCGAGAACGTGGGGCGCCTTTCCCTCAACCTGCCCGGCATGGTCTCGTGCACGCCGGCGGGCGTCATCGAGCTGCTGCGCCGCTACAACCTGCCCACCCGCGGCAAGAAGGCCGTGGTGCTGGGCCGTTCGGACATCGTGGGCAAGCCCCTGGCCCTGCTGCTGGCCCGTCCCGGCGAATTCGGCGATGCCACGGTGACCCTGTGCCACTCCCGCACGCCCGATCTGGCGGCGGAATGCCGCAGCGCGGATTTCCTCTTCCTGGCCATCGGCCGCCCGCGCATGATCACGGGCGACATGGTCCGCGAAGGCGCGGTGATCATCGATGTGGGCATCAACCGTACGGACGACGGCCTGTGCGGCGACGCGGACTTCGAATCCGTGAGCAAGAAGGCCGCGGCCATCACGCCCGTGCCCGGCGGCGTGGGCCCCATGACCATCGCCATGCTGTTGAAGAACACCGTCCAGGCCTGGGAAGGCCGTGCGTAACGGCCCGCTCGCGGCATAAGCCTGACTTGTATTGGGGGAAGGAAGCATCCTGCGTCCTTCCCCTTTTTTCGTCCTGCCGGTCATCCCTGGCGGATGGGGTGCTGTGCTGCTGTTGCTTCGATACCCGTGATGTCCGGCCGTCTGCGGAGGGCCCGTCTTCCCTGCTGCCGGTTTGTCCGCAAGGCCGGAGGGGCGCTGCGGCGGACAGGCGGAGGAAGCTCTGTGTTGCAGGGCGGGACATGCCGGATGGCCTGCATACAGTGCGGCACAAGACATGGAACGTACTCTGGCCGTGGTAGACACGACCGCGTCCCCGAAAGGCGGGACGCCGGCAAATAAGAAGGAAGGAGACGCATCATGCGCGTGATGATGGCCCTGCTGCTGGGCCTGTATCTGGTCGTGCCCGCGCGGGCGGCCGACGGCGGGCCGGTCCTGCTCCTGCCGGGGCTGTCCGGCCCGACGGCGGAAGCGGCGCCGGGCTACCGCTGTGCCGATTTTCTGGAAGAGGCGGGACTCAGGCCGGAGGGGCTGGAATATCTTTTTTGCCGTCCTGCCACGGAACCGCGCACAGGACGTCGGACCCTCACGGCCCGCTATCGTGTGCCGGGGCCGCAGGCCGCCGCCGTGGAGACGGCCTTGCGGGAGCGCACCGGCATGGCCGCTCTGGAACGCCAGATGGGTATCTGGCAGCTGCCGGAAGGCGGGGAAGGTCGGTTCGTCCTGCGGCAAAGCACAGGGGAGGGCAGGCCCGGCGGACAAATGGCGGGCACGTTTTTTTCGGTCCAAGGGCTGCGGGACGGTCTTTCCGGGGATGGCGCCACCGGCAGCGAGGCCGGCACGCTCCCGTCTGCCGGGCGCTCTGTCCCTGCGGCACAGGATGACGGGATGGCCGGAGCTGCCGGAAGCGTCGCGGAGGGGAGCCCGGCCGCTGTACCGGGTGCCGCAGCTAAGGAGGGGACGGCGGCCCTTGCGGACAGCGCTCCAAAGAAGGGGCCGTCCTGCACGGTAAGCATGGGAGAGGTCCCGCAGCAGGGGACGTTCGCACCACAGCGGGAAGACTGGGGAAAAGTGTCCTGGTTCGCGGTGACGGTGCGTTTGCCTGTGGAGTGATGTCCTGCTGTCCCGCCGCACGGTACGGCCGGGGAAAACTCCTCCACCAGAAGAAATCCACTATCCCATATTCAAGAGGTCTACTTCAAAAATAAAAAGTTACTGTTTTGCCTGTGAAAACAGTCAAGATATAAATGTATAATTTTCAGTATGTTACTATTGATGCTCCGAGTGGTATGGATCTTGCTTTAAGTCCTGCAGTTCGGAACCGTACGGTTCGTACCAAAAGGAGCACTCATTATGGTCATGGAAAGGGATACATTTGTTCTCAGTAATGAGGACCGCCGCAGACGCTGTGAAGCGGCTGTTGCACGCATAAAGGAATTTCTTCTTAATGCTCCCCAGAAAGTCGATACAGAGCGCCTCAAGTTTTTGCTTGAGGCTTATGAAGAGTACGGCAGTGAACCCGTCATCCTGCTGCGTGCTCACCTTTTTGAGAAGGTCCTGCTGAACAAGACCCTCTACCTTGATGACAATCCGATCGTGGGTACTGTCACGGGACAGCCTGCCGGCGTCTATGTGTACCCTGAATGGGATGCGGACTGGATCATGAAGGAAATGAACCAGGCGATGATGAGCCACCTGGGCAAGGTGGATATCAGCGCCGAGGGCAAAAAGCTGATGCGCGAGGCCGGCAAATACTTCAAGCACCGCAGTGCGACGGCCAGGGCCCACCAGCTTTCCCGCGAGATCAACGGCTATGATCCTACGGACGACATCAAGGCCGGCCTGTTCACGGAGGGCACCCTGTACACCGTGGGCGCGGGCAATGTGGACTACGAGACCTTCGTGCGCCGTGGCCTGAACGACATCATCGCCGAGACGGAAGAGCGCCTGGCGGCCCTGCCTGTCACGGCGGAAAACAGTTCCAAGATCGACTTTTATCGTGCCGCCATCATTTCCATGCGTGCCCTGGTCAGCCTTGCCGGTCGTTATGCTGAGCTGGCGGAAAAGATAGCGGCCGAATGTGAAGACGCCGAGCGCAAGGCCGAGCTGCTCGAGATCGCCGAGACCTGCCGCCAGGTGCCGGCCAATCCGCCCCGCTCCTTCCGCGAAGCCGTGCAGTCCTGGTGGTTCCTGCACCTTGGCGTGCAGATCGAACAGGCGGGCTGCGGCTCCTCTCCGGGGCGTCTCGGCCAGTACCTGGATGTCTATTACCAGCGCGACAAGGAAAAGGGCCTGGGCAAGGAAGACGCTCTCCCCTGGATCAAGTGCCTGTTCTGCAAGATCCTCGAATTCGGCTATTATCAGGGCATAGCCTATTCCCAGCTCGTGTCCGGCCATACCGGCCACACCATCAACGTCGGTGGCCTTGACGCCAATGGGAACGATGCCACGACCGAGCTCGACTATCTGCTGCTCGATGCCCAGATCGCCCTGCGCAACATCCAGCCCACCATCACGGTCCTGTACCACGACGGTCTCAAGGAAGACTTCCTGCTGAAGTGCGTCGATCTCGACCGGACGGGCCTTGGTCAGCCCCAGTGGATGAATACCAATGTCATCATCCAGCGCCTGCTGGCCCGGCATGCCAATGTCGGTATCACCATCGAAGATGCCCGCAACTGCATCAACATGAGCTGCGTGGGCACCGGTGTGGCGGGCAAGACCTGCTTCATCCGCGAGAATGCCACCTACAACCTCGCCAAGTGCATGGAGCTGGCCCTGTATGACGGCCTCGATCCCATGACCGGGAAGCAGGTAGGTGCCCATACGGGCGATCCGTGCTCTTTTGCCACCTTCGAGGATCTTTTTGCCGCCTACAGCACCCAGGTTGGCCACATGTTCAAGAAGATCCGCGCGTATGGTTCCATCTCGAACAAGAGCCTTGGCGATACGGTGCCCACCTCGTTCAGATCGGCCATGTACCATGGCTGCCTGCAGCGCGGCATGCACGAATGCCAGGGCGGGGCGGACTACTATCTGTATTACACCATCAGCACTGCCGGGGTGGATGCTGCGAACTCGCTCGCTGCCCTGAAGTACCTTGTTTTTGATGAAAAAAAGGTCACCATGGCCCAGATGCTGGAAGCCCTGAAGGCCAACTTCGAAGGCTTCGAGGAACTGCGGGAGATGTGTCTTGCGGCTCCCAAGCATGGCAACAACGATCCGGAAATGAATGCCATCGTGCGCCGGGTCTATGATGATGCCTACCGCCAGTTCCACGCCAACGGTTCCAGCTTCTACGGCAAGCACCTTTCCAACTGTGAGGCCTATTCGCTGTCGATCCACAATTACTTCGGCATGCTCACGGGGGCCCTGCCCATGGGACGCTGCAAGGGCAAGCCTTTGACCGACGCCAGCGTGTCCGCCATGCCCGGTACGGACAAGAACGGTCCCCTTGCCCTGATCGCTTCCGCAGCCAAGGCCCTGGACACCGTCCGTTACGGGTCGAACCACTTCAATATGAAGTTCCACCCCTCTTCGCTGCAGGGGATCAGCGGGGCCCGCAAGCTGCTGGCCCTCATCAAGAGCTATATGGACATGGGGGGATCCCACATCCAGTTCAATATCGTCAGTACGGATACCCTGCGGCAGGCAAAGGCCAAGCCGGAAGATTACAAGGGCCTTACGGTCCGCGTGGCCGGGTTCAGCGCCTATTTCACGCGGCTGCATGAAGGTGTGCAGGACGAGATCATCGCCCGCAGCGAATTGACCATGTAAGACAGGCAGCCGAGCTGCCATGGAGAGAATATGAAGATATCTGCCGAAGCCAGAACGTGCCTGGCCGAATTCCTGGAAGATGCCGAAGACAGCTTTATCCGTGTGGGCCAGACGACTGTGGGGGGCGGTTGCTGCTCCCGTCTGATCCTCGGGGTGTCGATTGATGACGAATTCCATGAGGACGATGATCTTCGCATGGATGTGGACGGTATCCCGGTGGTGATCGACAGGCATTTGAACGAACGCCTTGGCGAGATCAGCATCGATGTGGATCCCGACAAGGGGATCGTGATAAATCACAACTAAAGCCAGACAGCATAAAAGGGAGTATCGGGCACGGTCCGGTACTCCCTTGTTTTTTGCATCTCGGTTAGCAGGAGCCGGTCATGAGCCTGACAGCAACCATATTCGATATCCAGCATTTCAGTCTGCACGATGGCCCGGGGGTACGTTCCACGGTATTTTTCAAGGGGTGTCCGCTCTCCTGTTTCTGGTGCAGCAACCCCGAGTCGCAGCACATGTTCCCGGAGGTCCTTTACTACAGGAGCCAGTGCAAGCAGTGCGGTGCCTGTCTGGCTGCCTGTCCGGAAGGGCTGCTGCATGTCGAGGACGGGAGGGTGAAACGCGCGCAAGGATGCAAAGCCTGCGGCCAGTGTGCGGCCGCCTGCCGCTATGGAGCGCAGATCCTTTCCGGGAAGAAGATGTCCGTCAGTGAGGTGTGCGACGAGGTCCACCAGCACTGGCGCATCTTCATGCAGAGCGGCGGCGGGGTGACGTGCAGCGGCGGAGAGCCCATGGCACAGTTCCCCTTTCTTTTTGAACTGTTGAAGACCCTGCATGAAGACATCGGTCTGAATACCTGCATCGAGACCTGCGGTTTTTCCTCATGGGAGAACTATCGGAAGATCCTGCCCTATATCGATGAGCTCTATATGGATATCAAGCATATGGACAGCACGATGCACCAACGGGGCACAGGCAGGGGGAACGAGATCATCCTGTCCAACATCAGGAACATGGCACAGGCAGGAAAGGACGTGACCATACGCGTGCCGCTGATCCCGTCCTTCAATGACACGGATGAAAACCTGGAACAGCTTGCCGGCTTCATGCGCGGCAACGGGCTGCGCCGGGTGGAGTTCATGCCCATGCATGTCTACGGACGCTCAAAGTACGAGGCCCTGGGACGGACGCTGGACGTGGATGAGAGCAGGCCGCCCAGGACAGACGTCGCGGTGGCCTGCCTGGAGGCTGCGGGCATCGAGGCTGCGGTGCAGCACTTGTGATCATTCTATCTCGCTCAGGATGCGCCAGAGGGTATTGTAGCTGATGCCCAGTTCGTGGGCAGCCTGCTGCTTGTTCCAGGAACAGCGGATGATGGTGTCCTGGACGATCTGGCGGCGCAATGTCTCTATCCTGTCCTTGAGGGATCCGGTCAGGGTCGGTGCAACGGGTACCGGCCGGACCGGATCCTGCTTTTTTTCGCAGGCCCATTCGTCAAGGATGCTGCAGAACAGGGCCGGGTCCGCCGTTTCCTGCTGGCCAAGCAGGATGATGTAGCTTTCAAAAACGGAGCGCAGCTCTCTGACATTGCCGGGCCAGGTATGGGCGGAAAGTTTTTCGAAAATGGCCGGGCTGATGATGTCGGCCGTTTTTCCGTATTGGTGCAGAAGGGGCGTGAGCAGGTCAGGGATATCCTCCAGCCGATGCCGCAGGGGAGGGACCTGCAGGCGCAGGCAGGCCAGACGGTAAAAGAGGTCCGCGCGAAAATTGCCTTTTTGGACCATTTCCGGAAGGGATTTGTGCGATGCGCTGATGATGCGTATGTCGACAGGGATGATGTGGCTTCCGCCCACACGGATGACCTCGCGTGTTTCTAGGACGCGTAGCAGGCGCAGCTGGGTGCTGTAGCCCAGGTCCCCCACTTCATCCAGGAACAGGGTCCCCCCGTGTGCCATCTCAAAAACGCCGGCCTTGCCGCTGCGCTTGGCCCCGGTAAAAGCGCCTTCTTCATATCCGAACAATTCGCTTTCGAGCAGGGTCTCCGGTATGGCCGCACAGTTGATGGCCAGAAAAGGAGCGTTCCTGCGGGGGCTGGCATTATGGATGGCCTGGGCTACCAGATCCTTGCCTGTCCCGGTCTCGCCGTGGATCAGGATGGAGGCATCATGCGGGGCGTACGTATTGATGCGCTCACGAAGGGTCTTCATGACGCTGCTTTTTCCAAGGATATCATTTACCTGGGTGTGCGCGACGAAGCCGTGCTGCTTTTGTGACGCCCGGATGCGCCCCGCAAAGTCATACAGCGAGGCCAGGTCCCGTATGAAGGCGACAGCGCCATGCCGCCGTGAATCGATGGAAAACGGGATGACGTTGATGATCAGCTGCCGCTTGTTGATGGTGACGATCTTGTCGACGATGGATATGCCCGTATTGAGGGTCTCTGTAAGGAAAAGCTGGTCGAAGTAGAATGAAAAGTCATTCTGCTTTAGCGGAATCTTTGTAGGGGAAAGGAGTTTTGCCGCAGTGATGTTGCTGTAGATGCAGTTTTCATTTTCATCAATGAAAACGACACCTTCATTGTAGAGCTTCAGGATGGATAACAGCTGCTCGTGATGCAGCTGTTCCTCCCTTTTCATCTGGGCGATGATCTTTGCCCTGTTGAGGGCGATCCGAAAACTGTAGCTTGTGGGCTCTACCGGAAAGTAGGAGATATCCTGCTTGTTCTGGACGACCTCCGAGGAAAAGCCGCCGCCAACGATGGCGCGACAGCCGGACGCCATAACGGTGTTCAGGTTTTTTTCAAGATCGATGATGTTGTTATACCGGATGGGGATGAGGGAGACATCACACAGCTTTTCAAGAAGCTCTATGTTGATGTTTTCGTTCGCATGGATGGTCAGGCCTATTTCCCGTGTCTTTTCCCTGGCTTCGAGAACGGCCTGGATGATGTCCATGTCTGTTTTTTGTATCTGTATGGCAAAATAGCCTATGTTTTTTACGGAATGAAAAAATGTGCTGTAGATGAGGATGACATCATACCCTTCGCGCAAAAGTTTTGCCGTCCCGAGGTCCTGTTCCGAATAGTCTATGATAAAGTAGTCGATCGTATATTCAAGACTATTGTTAAATTCCTTCATCCTGCTTTCAAAGTTATGGAAGTATGAAAGCACGGCAAATTTGAATGGGGACGAGAGCGGCATGATCGCCTCCTGAAAAGCCGATAGGATAATATATCTTATTGTTTTGATTGGATATAAAAATAGAGTATGCACAATTTTTAGTTTTGTACATACTCTATCAGGCGGGAAGAATCAGGAATTAAAATGCATTATTGGGTATCCAGAGTGCCAGCATGGGGAAGACCGTAAGCAGCAGGACCAGACCGATATTGATACACATGAAGGGCAGCACACCCTGGAAGATCGTCTTCATAGGCACATCGGGGGCGGCGTCGTGCATGACGAACACATTGACCCCGACAGGAGGTGACAGGAGGCCCACCTCGGACATGATCACGGCAAAGACGCCGAACCAGACAGGGTCGATACCGAAGTGACGGACCAGGGGGAACAGGAACGGAATGGTCAGGATCAGGAGCCCGAACATGTCGAGCATGGTACCGAGGATCAGGTAGATGATGCCGACGGTCAGCAGGAAGGTGTAGGGGCTGAGGTTGAGGGCAGCCACCCAGTCGACCAGGGCCTGCGACGCACCGGTGATGGCCAGGAATCGGGCCATCAGATAGCCGGTCAGGATGATGCCGTAGATCATGGCGGCCACATAGGCGGTCTCGATCATGGCCTTCTTGGTATTGGCCCATGTGAGCTTCTTCTGCACTGCAGAGATGATGAGCACACCGACCACACCGATCCCCGAGGCTTCCGTGGGGGTACAGAAGCCGCCGTAGATGCCGCCGATGACGATGCCGAACAGCACCAGCAGGCCCCAGGTCCCCTTGAGGGAGACGATGCGTTCCTTCCAGCTGTACGACTGGCCGATGGGGCCGAGACTGGGATTGATCTTGCAGCTCAGCCAGCAATAGATGCAGTAGAGCGCGGTGGAGATGAGGCCGGGGATGATGCCGGCCAGGAACAGACGGCCCACGGATGTATCGGTCAGGACGCCGTAGAAGATGAAGCCTGCACTGGGGGGGATGAGGATGGCCAGGGTGCCGGCCGAGGTGATGGCGCCGGTACTGAGCTTGTCGTCATACTTGTAGCGCTTCAGCTCCGGGCGCAGGATCCCGGCCATGGTCGCCACCGAGGCGGACGAGGAGCCCGTGATGGCGCCGAAGCAGGCGCAGGTGACGACGGAGGAGATGAGCAGGCCGCCCTGCAAACGTCCGAGCCAGCGCTCGATGCAGGTGAAAAGGTCGCGTGCGATACCGGTATGGAAAACCATCTTGCCCATGAACACGAAGAGCGGGATGCACAGCAGGATGAAGTCCGTACCTGTCTGCATGGCCACCATGATGGTCTGTTGCAGCATGCTGTCCAGCCCTGCCACCAGCGTCAGACCCACAGCGGCGACGGCACCAAGGGCAAAGGTGACCGGGACCCCCATGACCAGCAGGAAAATCATGCATGCAAGACCGTAGAATCCGATTGAGACCATATGATTCTCCTACGACTGCTTTCCAAAAAGCTTCTTCAGGGTGAAACGGGCAAGAAGGGCAAGGGTCAGCAGGCAACTTAAAATCATCAGAGAGGTGAAGGGCCAGAGGGGCCATTCGAGTTCCATGGTACCTTCGTTGATATGGAACTGGTATTCAAGACCGCTGATGCCTTCAAAAGCGATGGCGGTATAGAATATGGATCCGCAAAGAATGGTCAAAAAGTTTGATATCCTTCTGAACAAAGGCGAGAAGTTGTTATAGAAGATATCCATGCGGATATGTCTGTCTTCCTGCCAGGTATTGCTCTGACACAGGAAGACCAGCAGGAAGAATGCCAGCCCGCAGAGCTCCTGGGACCATGTGAAACCGGAGTTGAAGAAGTAGCGGCCGATAACTTCGAGGGTGATGGTACACGTCATGACCGCCAGGCAGATCTGGGCGGTGATGGAATGTACGGTTTGGGATAACCTCCCCAGGAAGGAATCCGTTTGCCGGTATGCGCTGTGATCTTTTTCCATAATGTCCCTGCATGGGTTGATGTCATGGCCTGCTTGTTCAGGGGCAGGACGTGCCCGGGGGGACATCCCCGGGCACGATGGGGAATCAGAAGCCGGTAATGATGCCCTTGACGGGATTCTTCGTCACCAGCTCCAGGGCCTGTTCGGGGGTAAGATCCTTGTACTGTTCGGTCAGCTTCGTCAGCTCTTCAAACATGGCCTTTGCCGGGTAGCCTTCGGCTTCGCAGTCGGCGATGAACTGGTCGTAAACGGGCTGGACGGCCTTGCGCATCTTTGCCTTCTCCTCAGGGGAGATCTCGATGAACTCGACGCCGTTTTCCTTCATGGTCTTGGCCGCGATCTTGTCATCGATGTCATAGGACTGGGAAGCGATCTGGGAGGCCTGGCGCATCTTGAGGTAGAAGAACTTCTGCTGTTCGGGCGTCAGGCCCTTGAAGAAGGCCTTGTTCATGCAATAGGGAACGCCCATGTTCATGATGCCGAGGCGGGTGGAGTACTTGGCGATCTCGTACAGCTTGTAGGCAGCAGCCGAACCGTCAGCGTACAGCACGCCGTCAATGACGCCGCTCTGGAGGCCGGTGTAGGATTCGGCGGACTGCATCATGACGGGCACGGCGCCCAGGGCCTCCAGAAAGTCGGAGCAAAGGCCGCCGACGGAGCGGATCTTCATGCCCTTGAGGTCTGCCATGCAGCGGACGGGCTTCTTGGAGATCAGGTGATACTGCGAGACGTTCACCCAGGCACCCAGGTAGACACCCATCTTTTCGTATTCCTTCTTGAAATACTTGGGATAGAGCGTTTCCATGACCAGGGGGCCGACGTAGGTGTTGGGGAAGAGGAAAGGCAGGTCATTGACCTTGGAAAGGTGGAAGGACTTGGCAGCATAGCTGGGATAGCCGGTCGTCAGGTCACAAACACCGGAGGCAACGGCACGGAAGCCCTGGTTGGCAGGGTGGAGGACACCGTTCAGGAAATTGCGGAATGTAAATTCCCCATTGCTTTCTTTGGTGACCATTTCTTCCCATGTCTTCCATCCAAACTTGAAGACGGGATAATGCTCAGGATAGTATGCGGAAAAGCGTACTTCAACCTCCTTTGCAAAAGAATCGCGAGGCTGTAAAAGAGTTATTGTGCAGAGGATAAGGATACCAAGGACCGTGTACTGCAGAATGCGCTTCATGATTTCCTCCCAAAGCAGTTTGTGATAAATGTAGCAATTGTCATGCCAGAATATTTTTTTGATAAAAACAAGTTAAAATAGCATCTTATAGAAGATTTATATAAATAACTATTATTGTTTTCTTTTATTTTTAAAAAAGACTATTTGAAAAATGGATGCAGGCAGGCAATCGAAGCGTTTTTTAAACATACTAAAATAATATGTTTTGTCGTGGAAAACAGTCTGCACCATCCATAACCAGTTAAATTATATAGAAGGAGTATGGCTGTTTCGTGCTGGAGCTTCTGCCCGCCCCCAGCTTCTCCCAAGGGGGAGGTTTGCGCCGTACAGAGGGGGGCAGAGGGACATGATCCTGCAACAGCCGGAAAAAAGGGCATGCCTGAAGGAAAGACATGGCGCGAGGCGGGGCCATGTCCGGAGGTGGGGCGAGAGAGGTCAGGAATGTCTGCAGGCAAGAGGCTTACTTTTGCCGGGGCGGCATCTCGGCCTTGATTTGGCGCAGGAGCCGGCGCTGTTCCGGGGACCAGAGCAGGGGCTTCAGCTTGCGTGTCCAGGGCGAGGTCAGGCGGGCGAACATGCCCACCAGGACGGCCGAGAGCACGGTGCCTTCGCGCAGGCCCACGATGCTGCCCAGCACGGCAAGCCCGAGAAGGCACGAGGCCAGGACCAGCGAGCAGTCGAACAGGACCTTGATGTTGCCGAAGTTCTTGCGGGAACGTGCCGCGATGACGATGACCAGGCCTTCGCCGGGGATGACCGTGGCATTGCTCATGATCTCAAGACTGATGCCCGCGCCCAGCACGGCACTGCCCACGATGCACATGACGATCTGCCAGACATAGACGTCCGTGACCAGCGCGCCGGTGAGGTGCATCCAGAAGTCGATGAACACGCTGAAGATGAGCACGGCCGGGATCTGCAAGAGCTCCGCGATGCCCAGCCTGCGCTGGAGCAGGATGCGCTGGAGCAGCAGGAAGAGCAGGTTGCAGGCAAAGGTCGTGGTGCCCAGGGTCAGGCCAAAGATGGCGGCCAGGGTATAAGGCAGGGTCGTGATGGGGGTGGTGCCCAGGTGGGCCTGGGTGATCAGGGCGATGCCCAGGGCGTTGAAGAACAGCGAGACGGAAAGACAACCATACCGTTTGACGACATCCGAAGTTTTCACGATGGCCCCCTTGCACGCGGCATGTCCGGGAAATAGCGCGTCTCCTCCCCCCTGGGACGGCTGCCGGGAAGCTCCTGACCGGCGTGTGAGACACAGAGTAATCATTGCGGGGAAGACTGCAAGGAGGGGCGCTGCCACAGGGCCGGCCGGACAGGCGGGGACGGTCAGCGCTTGAGGACGACGTATTCTTTTTCTTCCCGTGTCCCTTTTTGCAAGTTGCACTGCGGACAGGAGAGTTCCAGGTTGGACAGATCCCATTCGTCGCCCCCGGCCGCGATGGGGACGATATGGTCCACATGGAAGTTCTTTTTACTGACCAAGGCGCCGCATTTCATGCAGATGCCGCCGTCGCGCACATAGACAACCTGGCGTACACGCGACCAGTCCGTGAGCATGAAGAAGTCCCGCAGGCAGCGGGGCCCGCAGAAGGTGTGGCGGTTGTCCAGGGTGCGCTGGCCGCACATGCGGCAGAGCATCCGTCCTTCCTCGTCCTTGCGGCGCGGGAAGCGCTCCTTGTTGCTGCGTCCGTGTCTGTCGCTCATGGCGTATCGTCCTGCTGTTTGCGGTGTAGCGTTGGCGTCTTGCCGAGGGCTGCCGGGCAGACGCCCGATTCTTCAAGGTTGCCATGACGGTGTTCCAGAATGTGGACACTGTGGGGGAAATTTTTCAAGGGTAGCCGGATCACCAAAAAAGAAAGCCATCCCGATGGATTGGGATGGCTTGGGGAAATTCTGCCGGCTGGGAAGTTAGTCGTTGCTAAATACAGCTTGCTCCATTTTTTTATTGAGCAAGTTATTGGGAAAACAGCGTATCAGCAGGGATTCTGCAATATCGATAAACTCATCGGCAACGCTATAGGCACTGAAGTAGGTCGCGATATCAGAAAGGCATACATTGCACTCAACGATCTGTCTCGGCTTATCGCAAGATGGTATGAATTGTTGGTTCCGTGTAGGGTGGCTAACGAGCATCATACGTTGCAAATTTTTTCTTTTCCTATTGAGGGCAGAATTCATCTCCATCCAGAGACTTTGTCTTTTGGCTTTCCCAACATAGATAGATTTTCCTCTGCTGTCGAAGAAGACGTAAATCCCGTGGTGTTCTTCCAGTGAGTCTCTGAGACCGGCGGCATATGTGCTACTGTTCGCATCGAAGAGTTCCCAGTTGGCTGCCCTTCTGCTGAGTGTCAGGTCGATAGGGTAAAACTCCACGAGTGGACTGATGGCTGTTTGAAAAGCCTGTTTTCGTGCTCTCCTCTGTATTTCTTTGTGTGCATGGATGAGACGCCTATCAACATATTTCTCGGACAGAGATTCTTGTTTATACAGCCTGCTGATATGCTCTGCGGTGATTCCCAAAAAAAGAAGCCAGTTCTTTATTGGTAGTTACCCCTAGAACCTTTTTCATCATGTCGATAAACTCGCTACCTTGCACGACAGCCTCTTTGAAGGGATAGATAATAAAAAAAGCGGTCCATTCCTAGAATGAACCGCTCTGTGCGCTTTAGATGGCGGAGAGGGAGGGATTTGAACCCTCGATACAGGTTTAAGCCCGTATACTCGCTTAGCAGGCGAGCTCCTTCGGCCGACTCGGACACCTCTCCGCTCAGGGAAGACATCGTCATTCCCGCGTGAGGCTGTACATTAGGCGGGAAGGGCCTACTTGTCAAGGGAAAATCCGGCAAAGGCACAAAAAAATCTTCGTCTTTGCCGGGAAGGCCCGGCGGGCGGCGTTGACCCCCGTACCGGCTTGGCGTATCCTGCTGCGTTCAATATCTTACGGAGGAACAACGCCATGAGCGAAAACAAGGCCGAGACCGTGGCCGCTGCCGCGGAAAGCAACGACAATCCCAAAGCCGGTGTGGACTTCATCCGCGCCCGCATCATGGACGACAACGCGTCGGGTCGTTTCGGGGGTCAGGTGCACACGCGCTTTCCTCCGGAACCCAACGGCTACCTGCATCTGGGCCATGCCAAGTCCATCTGCCTGAACTTCGGCGTGGCGCGCGAGTTCGGCGGCATGTGCAACCTGCGCTTCGACGACACCAACCCCGTCAAGGAAGACACCGAATACGTGGATTCCATCCGCGAGGACGTGAAGTGGCTGGGTGGTGAATGGGATGACCGCGAATTCTACGCGTCCAACTATTTCGACAAGCTCTACGAATACGCCGAGCAGCTCATCCTCAAGGGCAAGGCCTATGTGGACGACCTGAGCGCCGACGAGATCCGCGAGTACCGCGGCACCCTGACCCGTCCCGGCAAGGAGAGCCCCTGCCGCAACCGCAGCGTGGAAGAGAACCTGGACCTGTTCCGCCGCATGCGCGCCGGGGAATTCGCCGACGGCGAACATGTGCTGCGCGCCAAGATCGACATGGCCTCGCCCAATCTGGTCATGCGCGACCCCACCCTGTACCGCATCCGCCATGCCGAACATCACCGCACGGGCAACAAGTGGTGCATCTATCCCATGTACGACTTCACCCACTGCCTGTCGGACTCGCTGGAAGGCATCACCCACTCCATCTGCACGCTGGAGTTCGAGAACAACCGCGAGCTCTATGACTGGGTGCTGGACGCCCTGGAAGTGTACCATCCCCAGCAGATCGAGTTCGCGCGCCTCAACCTCACCCACACGGTGCTGTCCAAGCGCAAGCTCATCCAGCTGGTGAAGGAAGGCTACGTCAAGGGCTGGGACGATCCGCGCATGCCCACCCTGAGCGGCCTGCGCCGCCGCGGCGTGCCGCCGGAGGCCCTGCGCGAGTTCTGCAGCCGCATCGGCATCGCCCGCTCCGACTCCATGGTGGATTACGCCGTGCTGGAATTCTGCATCCGCGAATACCTCAACGCCCACACCCCGCGCGCCATGGCCGTGCTGGATCCCGTGAAGGTGGTCATCGAGAACTACCCCGAAGACCAGGTGGAAGAGTTCGAGATGCCCTGGCATCCCGAAGATGCCGCCTACGGCAGCCGCACCGTGCCCTTCTCGCGTGAACTGTGGATCGAGCGCGACGACTTCCGTCAGGATCCGCCCAAGAAGTATCACCGCCTGGCGCCCGGCGCGGAAGTGCGTCTGCGTTACGCCTATTTCATCACCTGCCGCGAAGCCGTGTACGACGATGCCGGCAATCTGGTGGAACTGCGCTGCACCTACGATCCCGAGAGCCGCGGCGGCCAGAGCCCCGACGGCCGCAAGGTCAAGGGTACCATCCACTGGGTCTCCGCGCGCCATGCCGTGCCCGCCACCGTGCGCCTGTACGAGCATCTGTTCTCGGCCGAGAACCCCAATGCCATGCCTGAAGGCCAGACCTTCCTGGATGCCATCAATCCCGACTCCCTGCGCGAAGTGACCGCCATGCTGGAACCGGCCCTGGCTGCCAAGGAAGTGGGCGCCAAGGTGCAGTTCGAGCGCGTGGGCTACTTCTGCAAGGACAAGGACAGCACCGACGAGCGTCCGGTCTTCAACCGCACCGTGGGCCTGCGCGATTCCTGGGCCAAGCAGGAAAAGAAGAACGCCTAGCCCCGGCGAAAGACGTTAGGGTGTCCGGCCGTGGCGGTGCCCCGCGCGATGAGGGGGGACAAAGCCATGCCGTTGTGGCATGGAACGGCCGGAAAAACGGATTTGTGGAAAATAATCCTTGACTTCATGTGGGGATTTGTATATCTGAAACGTCTCAACGGGTCGTTAACTCAGTAGGTAGAGTATCTGCCTTTTAAGCAGAGAGTCGCAGGTTCGAACCCCGCACGACCCACCATTGCATGCAAGCCCCTGATGCGAGAGCGTCAGGGGCTTTTTGCGTCTGTGGGGCCGCTGTGTCCCGCGGATAACGAAACGGGCCGTCCCGAAAGGGGCGGCCCGTTGGTGTTTCGGAGCCAGGCGGCCGGTACGGAGGCCGGTAAAAAACAAGGGCCTGGGAGGACACGGAGAACATCCTTCCCGGCCCCTTGGGAGCTGTCGTCTGCAGCCGACAGTCTCCGGGATCTTGCCTGTCTATCAGTGCTGGGGGGCACCTTCCCCGCTCAGGGGCCGGGAGGAGGCATGTTCCTCCGTCGGGGGCGTGTTCTCCGTTTTCTTGCCCAGGGCCAGCAGGGCCACACCGCCGAAAAGCAGTCCCATACCTGCCAGCTCCTGCCCGCCGACAGGCTCATGCAGCAAAAAGATGCCCCAGCAGGCGGCGCCCAGCGGCTCCACCAGGGCCAGCGTGGCGGCCATGGCCGTGGGGGTGCGGCGCAGCCCGGCCAGGGTAAGGCTGAAGGCCAGGGCGGCGGTCACGACGCCCAGATACAGGGTCATCCCCATCCCCTGGGGGTGCAGCAGCCAGAGCGGCGGCGTGCAGAAATGGACGGGCAGCAGCAGGAGCCCGCTGCCCGCGCAGAGCAGGAGCATGATGTGCTCCGGCGCGTGGGTCCGACCCAGAGGCTTGCTGAAGACGAAGTAAGCGCCGTAGCAGGCCCCCGCCAGCAGGGGCAGGAGCAGGGCGGCCGTGCTGGTGTCCTGGCTGCTGCCCAGATTGAGCAGCACGAGCCCGGCCAGGGCCAGGCCCGTGGCCGGGTACCAGATGCGGGCAGGGCGTTCGCCCAGGATGATGCGGGCCAGGATGGCGGCCATGACGGGAGAGAAGCCGATGGCCGTCACCGTGCCCACGGCGACGCCCGCCTGCTGGACGCCCCAGAAGAAAAAGACCTGGAAGCCCAGCAGGCCCAGCGTGGCGGGGATGAGCCAGCGCAACTGCCAGTGCCGCAGCCCCGCGGGCAGGGAATGCCGGCAGGCGCACCAGGCCCAGAGGGCCAGCGCCCCGATCTGCATGCGCAGGGCCCCGATGCCCAGAGGATGGCTGCCATCCGGGGCCAGGGCCTGCACGGTGCCGGTGGTGCTGAAGCACAGGGCGCCGAGGATGATGCACAAAGGGCCGCCGGCCAGCAGGGAAGAGCCGCAGGAAAGCCGCCCGGGGCTCGCTGAGATGCTCATGGTACGTCAACTCCATCTGTAAGGACGTTCGCCAGTCCGCATGAGCAGGCCGGTGATGTGGTCACAAAGTTGTGCCGTAAGGCGCAAGCTAGCCTGACGGCAGCAATTTCCATGCCGCATCAGGGGGATTTGAACGATCTTCAATTATATTGGCTGCGTAAGGTTGTTTTGCCTTTATCTGCGGGCCGGGAGCCCTTGGCTCAGGGCATTCATGGCCGGTGACCGATGCCGCTGTCGCGGGTCTGTCTGCAGGGATGGGCTGCATAAGGCAGATAAATCAAGGTGCTGGAGGGGGTGCCCGGCTGAAGGGGCCTCAGGAGGGTGTGGTTAGCCAAATAATCACAAGCGGGTCTTTTTTTACAGAATGTAATATAAATTTTGATATAAAAATCAAAATTTTTTTATTTTACTTATCATTTTTTAAATTTAAATAATGGTTATTATTCCTTTTTCGTGAGAAAACGGGATATTGTCCGACATAGGGAAGTTTTTCACATATGGCACGCTTATTGCTGTGCAGGGAGGGACTATAGTTTTCGCCCGGGAGTTCGCCAAAGGGTGCAACGACCAGGCTTCATGTGCATGTATGGCAGCCATAACAAGCAATCCGCAGCGGTATCAAATTCATAACGGAGAAAATGGTATGTCGGAACAGGTCAAGTTGGAAAAGTCCCTCTCGCCGTTGCAGGTGTGCGCACTGGCTTTGGGCTCCATTGTCGGTTGGGGTTGCTTTGTGCTGCCCGGTGATATGTTCCTGCCCCAGGCCGGTCCTGTGGGTACCCTGCTTGGTTTCTTTGTAGGTGCCTGCCTGATCAGCTTCGTTGCTGTATGCCTCAGCTACATGGTCAAATACGCCCCTGTTGCTGGCGGTGCTTTTGCTTATGCCTATATCGGTTTTGGCCCCCGCGCCGCTTTTGTTTGCGGCTGGGCGCTGGTGATCGGCTATCTTGCCATTGTTGCTATCGACATCGCAGCCCTTTCGGTCATTTTCCGCTTCCTCTTCCCCGGTGTGTTTGAGTTCGGAGAGCTCTATTCCATCGCCGGCTGGACCGTGTATTCCGGTGAAGTCATATTGATGACGGCCGGTACCCTCTTCTTCGGTCACATCAACTACCGCGGTATCGGCTTTGCCGGCGCCCTGCAGCTGATCCTGGCCTTCATGCTGACCTTCGGCATCCTGGCCCTGTTCGGCGGCGTGCTGACCCTGGATACCGCCAGCGTGGCCAACCTGAGCCCCGCCTTCTCCGACAAGCGCAGCATGATCGCCTGCGTGCTGCTGGTCTTCGCCATCTCTCCCTTCCTGTTCGTGGGCTTCGATACCGTGCCCCAGGCTGCTGAAGAATTCGCCTTCGATCCTTCCCGTGCCCGCAACATCATGGTCGTCGCCATCTTCTGCGGCGTGCTCCTGTACGCCATGGTGATGCTCTCCGTGGGCATGGCCGTGCCGTATCCTGAACTGCTGGCCAAGCTCGACGCCCAGCGCGCCACCGGCGGCGCCGCCTGGGGCACCGGTGAAGTGGCCACCATGGCCTTCGGCAAGTTCGGCTCCATCGTGCTGGCCGTGGCCGTGTTCGGCGCCGTGTGCACCGGTACCAACGGCTTCTTCATCGCCACCAGCCGCCTGCTGCTCAGCATGTCCCGCAGCGGCATCCTGCCCGCCTGGTTCGGTGAGATCCATCCCAAGTATCGCACCCCCTACAAGGCCATCCTGTTCACCATCATCGTCGTGCTGCTGACTCCCTTCGCCGGCCGCTCCGCCGTGGCCTGGACCGTGGACATGAGCTCCGTGGGTACCGGTATCGGCTACCTGTTCACCTGCCTTGCCGCCCGCCGCGTGATCATGGGCAGCGAAGGCGTGGACAAGAAGGGCCTCAAGCTGTTCTACTGCGCCGTGGGTACCATCACCGCCGTCATGTGCATCCTGCTCCTGCTGGTGCCCGGTTCCCCCGCCCGCATCGGTACCGCCCCCTTCATCTGCCTGGCCGTGTGGGTCGTGCTGGGCTTCATCTTCTACTTCTCCAACAAGAAGCACTGGATCTCCCTGCCTGAAGAAAAGGTCCGTGAGAACGTGCTGGGCCGCAAGGACATCGCGGTCTTCTTCAAGAAGTAACCTCCGGCGGCTCCCCGCAAGGGGAGCCGGACACTGGCTGTCCGTTCGCCGGACCGCCTTTCATGGAAGCCGCCCTGCCCCCCGGGGCGGCTTTTTTATCGGGCTCCCGGCGCCCCTTGCCAAAACGGCATGGGGCCCCTATGCAGGAGCAGCAATCCAGATCATACGGGACGCCGCGGCCCCGGGAAGACCGGCGGCGGGGCAGCGTCCACAGGAGGGAAGGTTATGCCCGAAGCTACGGACCTTTTTGTTTTCTTCGCCTGGATCCTGGGCGGTTTCGTCTCCGGCGTGAGCGGCATCGGCGGGGCCATGGTGGCCTTTCCCCTGCTGGCGCTGGTCATCCCCGTCCACCAGCTCATCGCGCTGACGTGCATCATCAACGTGGTCATGGACGGCTGTCTGGCCGGCATGCATTTTCGCCATTGCCGGCTTTCTTCCCTTTGGCCCATGCTGGCGGGGTCCGTGCCCGGGTCCTTCGCCGGGCTCTATATCCTGCAGATCTGTTCCGGCGCCGTCCTGCAGGGGGCCGTGGGCCTGCTGCTGCTTTACTATGTGTACTGGCAGATGACCTACCGCGCCGCACAGGGGCCTGTGTCCCACCCGCAGATGCTGGGTGCCGCGGCGGGCTTCGGGGCCGGGCTGCTGGGCACGGCCATCTCCTTCGACGGCCCGCCCATCGGCGCCTATGGCCTGTGCATGGGCTGGGAGCCGCGCGTCTTCCTGGGCACGCTGGGCGTCTTTTTCGTGATCCGCGGTTCCCTCACCGTGATCCTGCAGGCCACGGCCGGCTTCTATACCCCGGAAGTCCTGGGCTATGCCCTGTACGGGGCGCCCGGTGTCATCCTGGGCACGCTGCTGGCCTTCCCCGTGGCCAAGCGCATCCCGCAGGAGACCTTCCGCAAGGTGCTGCTCTGCGTCATCGCCGTGGCGGGCCTGGTCTGCCTGGTGCGGGCGCTGGGCTAGGGCGCCTGCGTGGACACGGCAGGGGTGCGTACTTTTGGGGCCGCCCGGATGGCGGCTGCTGCCCGGCATCACGGGCTGGGCAAGCGCGGCGATGCGGCAAGGGGCCGGGGCTTGCGCAGCCCCAGGCCCCCTGCACCCCGCATTGCGGCCCGCCGTCAAAGCGGCTATCCTGCGAAAAGATGCGAGAAGCATCCTTTCCGCACTCCAGCAGTGAGGCCGCGCCATGAATCCCGTCACCGACATCCTTGCCCGCGCCGTGGTCCCCGAGCATTCCGCGCCCTTCATGCAGGCCGTTTCCGGGGGCCGGGTGCTGATGGTGGATAACTTCGTCTTTTACGCCGCCGAAGACTGGCTCATGGCCATCGCCTACCCCTTGCGGGATGGCGGCGAATACAGCCACCAGCGTTTCGAGGCCGCCTTGTCCGGGGCCCTGCGCGAGACCGGGGCCACGGCCTGCTTTGCCGTGGGGCCCGACCTGCCGCCGCGTCTGGCGGACAACGTGCTGGAGCGGGACGAGTTCTACACGCTTCCGGCCGATGCGCCCGTGCCGCCGCGTCTGCGTTCGCCCGTGCGCAAGGCCCGGGAACGCCTGCGCATCGACGAGACGCGCGAGTTCGGTCCGCAGCATCGCCGCCTGTGGGCCGAGTTCATGGGCCGGGCCGTGCTGCGGGCCAACGTGCGCGAGCTCTTTGCCCGCACGCCGCAGATGCTGGCCGCCGAAGGCGCCGATGTTCGCCTGCTCAACGCCTGGGACGGCGACCGGCTGGTGGCCTGTCTGGTGCTGGATTACAGCACGCCCGCCTTCGTCAGCTATATCGTGGGCGCCCGCTCGCGCAGCCATCCCGTGCCCCACGCCGGGGACGCGCTCTTTGCCGTCATGCTGGAAAAGGCCCGTGCGGCGGGCTGTGATTTCGTCCAGCTGGGCCTGGGCGTCAACGAGGGCATCACCCGCTTCAAGCGCAAGTGGGGCGGAGCGCCGCAGCTTTTCTACGTCATGGCCCAGTGGCAGGAGCGACCGCGTGCGGACGTGCATAAAGTGGTGCTGGACGAGCTCATGCAGGCCTTGGTGGAGCGCAGCGACGAGGGTCTTTCCAAGCGCCAGATACTGGACAGGCTGCCCGACCAGCGCCCCTTTGCCATGCTCTGGGAGCTGGAGAAGCAGGGCCGCCGCTCCTGGATCTGCGGCACGGCGCATTTCTTCTGCTATTCCTTTGCCGACTCGTTCCGCCGCCTGTTCCGCAAGGTGGATACCGTCATCTTTGAAGGCCCGCTGGATGCCGAGAGTCTGGCGCAGGTGGAGGCCTGCGGCAAATCCCCCGATCCCGGGGCCGTGCCGCTGGACGGCCTGATGACCGAGGCCGAGATCCGGCGGCTGGAGCGCGTGGTCTGCGGCGTGCGCGGGCCGGTGGCGCGTTTTCTGAACATGGAGTGGGAGGACGCGCCGGACGTGCGGGAGCGCCTGCATGCCACCCGGCACTGGTACGCCTTTTTCTCCCTCTGGACGGCCTTTCTGGAGCGGCAGGGCTGGCGTGATTCCGTGGATCTGGAGGCCTGGCATCTGGCCCGCGACATGGGCAAGACCGTGCTGGGCATGGAGACCATGGAAGAGCAGCTCCATTCCCTGGAAGTGGTGCCCGTGCCGCGCGTGCTGGATTTCTTCCGCCACTGCGGCCAGTGGCGCTCCTACATGAAGCGCAATATCTACCACTACTTGCGTGGCGAGCTGGAACCCATGATGGGCACCAGCACGGAATTCCCCACGCGCACGCAGCAGGTCATCGACTTCCGTGACCAGCGCTTCCGCGAGCGCATGCGGCCTTTTATCGAAAAGGGCGGGGTCGCGGTCTTCGTGGGCGCGGCCCACATGCTGCGCCTGCGCCGCATGCTCACCGAGGACGGCTTCACCGTGCGGCAGGTGCGGCCCACCTGGATCCACAGGATGCGCGCCCGCCTGCGTGGCGAGGACGATCTTTACCGCATCCCCGCTGACGGGGATCGCTGACAGCCGGGGGCGTCCCGCCGGTCCGTATCCCGTTGGGGACAGGCGTGGCCCGGGCGCTCCGCCACAAGGAGACCATCATGTTTTCACAGGGATTGCAGCATTTCACGGCCGAGGCCGTGGTCCCGGAACAGCTGCTGCACTATGTGACGGCCGTGGCCGGTTCCCGTCCGCTCGCCTGCGCCGGTTTTCCCGCCTATTTTCTGGAAGGGCATCTGGTGCTGGTGGCCTACGACGCGGCCATGCTGGAGACCTTTGCCGGAGGGCCGGATCTGGAAGCGGCCGCCGCCAGAGTGAAGGAGGCCACGGATGCCGCCGCCCGTCTGGAGGCCGTGAGCGTGCGCCAGAGCGCCGAGGCCGCCACGGCGGAGGGCGTGCAGCTGCGTGTGGATGCCGCTGTGGATGCGGCCCTTGCCCTGCCGGAGGTGCGCCAGATCACCGTCCTGGCCCCGGTGCGCCCCACGCGTGCCCCGCAGGATGCCGGCACGGGCACGCCGGATGCCTACTGGGATCTTGAGCTGCCCCTGCTGCGCGAGGACGGCTCCCTGCCGTGGCAGAAGCTGCGCAACATGGAGCGCCGCGCCCTGCGCGAGGTGGAGGTGGTGCGCGAGGCCTGGCAGCCGGATCACGCCGCGCTGGTGCAGGACTTTTTGCGCCGCAAGCCCTTCGAGCCCGGCACGGTGCACATCTTCAGCCATCTGGAAAGCTATGTGGGCTCCTATCCCGACGTGCAGCTCTGGGCCGCCCGCCACCGGGAGGACAACAGCCTCCAGGCCTTCGCCGTGGGCGATTACGCCTCCCTGACCACGGCTTTCTATATGTTCGCCTTCCGGCGGCAGGGGGCCGTGCCCGGCTGCGCCGACGCCCTGCTGGCCGGGCTGGTCAGCGAGGCCGAGGCCCGCGGGCATATGCGTTTCTGTCTGGGGCTGGGCATCGATCCCGGCATCCGTTTCTTCAAGCGCAAGTGGCATGCCCGTCCGGCGCTGCCCTGTCTGGAGACCGGCTGGAGCACCCGCGCCACCACCTCGGGCGGCGGCTGGTTTGCCCGCCTGCGCCGCCTGCTGGGCGGAGAGGAGGCCGCATGAGCACGCCCGATCCCCTGAGCCCCAAGGCCCTGCCCGGGCCGGGACTGCGTCAGTGGCTGCGCGAGGCCTTCACCGGGTGGCCCACGCCCTTGCTCTGCATGCAGGTGGAGGTCTCGTCCGTTTGCGCCTGCCGCTGCACCTACTGCCCGCACACCACCAAAAAAGACGTTTGGCAGTCGCGCCTTATGAGCGCCGAGACCTTCGCCGCCCTCTGGCCGCTCATGCGCCAGTGCGGCCGCGTCCATCTGCAGGGCTGGGGCGAGCCCTTCCTGCATCCCCGCTTCATGGACTTCGTCAGCGTGGCCCGGCGGGCGGGCTGTGCCGTGTCCACCACCACCTGCGGCCAGCACATGGACGAGTCCCTGGCCGCCGCCATCGTGGACAGCGGCATGGACGTGGTGGCCTTTTCCCTGGCCGGTACCGACGAGGCCAGCAACGCCAGCCGCCAGGGCATCCCTTTCAGCCGGGTCTGCGAGGCCATCCGCTGCCTGCAGGAGGTGCGCCGCAAAAAGCAGGGCGTCCATCTGGAAGTGCATCTGGCCTATCTGCTCCTGCCTTCGCAGCTGGAAGCCGTGAAGCGTCTGCCCGAACTCATGGAAGAGCTGGACGTGCATTGCGCGGTGGTCAGCACCATGGATTACATCGCTTCGCCGGAGCTGGCCGTGGAGGCCTACCGCCCCGAAGAGGCGGACAAGGTGGCCGCAGCGGCCGCCGTGCTGGCGCCTGTGGCGGCCCGGGTGCGCCAGAGCGGCCGGGAGCTGTGGTACGCCCTGCCTGACCCCGAGGCCGTGGGCCGCGTGCGCAACGGCTGCCGGGAAAACGTGGACCGCACCATCTATGTGGACACGCAGGGCAATCTTTCGCCCTGTGTGTACGTCAACCTGCCCACCAGCGAGGATGACCCCAAGCGGCGTATCTTCGCCCGCGCCGAATACGGCCGCCCCGCCGGGGAGCTGGCCGAGCTGTGGCGCACCAGGGGCTTCAGGGATTTCCGCGCCGCTCTGGCAGGGCCCTGGCCCGACCTGCCCTGTGCGGGCTGCTCCAAGCGTTTCGAGAAGATCTGGTAGGGCTGGTGGAAGTTTTGGGATGAGGGGGGAAGGGAGAACCTTTTTGGAAAAAGGTTTCCCTTCCCCCCTCAACCTCCCCCATCCTTTCCAAAAACTTTTGTCAGGGAGGATGGCAGGGCAGGGGACATTGTCGACCTGCCGCTGGCTGCCGGTCCCCGCCGTTGTTCGTGCGGGAGAGGTTTGCGGCACGGGAAAGCGATGAAAGGCCGGGAACAGGAGCATTTCCTGCTCCCGGTCTTTTGGAGTTGCGGGCTTCAGGCTGTTGAGTGCTACGGCGCGACACGGGAAATCTTCAACTTTGTGATGGCTTCGATTCCTGGCGGTAGCGGGGCCCTATCCGCAAGTCTTTGCTGGAAAGCGGATTCCCCTGATGCCGGACGGATGATGGCTGGCACACCATATGCCTTGTGCTCCATGTGCCTGGAGCGGCGATATGCCAGCGGCCGTCCGGTCAGCGACGGGGACCGTCCATACCGGTCAGAGCAAAAGTTTTTTCGGGGTGGGGGAGAGCACGAGAGG
>ERZ773260.614-NODE-614-length-51623-cov-8.728940_pt1 | contig 51623 bp, 48 predicted proteins | sample MGYA00511387_ERZ773260 | MGnify/ENA primary metagenome ERZ773260 (study PRJEB29015, sample SAMEA2737745) | human gut metagenome | biome: human gut; feature: human-associated habitat; material: faeces | place: China | collected 2012 ...
AAACGCTGAAAGCATCTAAGCGTGAAACTCCCCCTAAGATAAGATCTCTCATCCTTTATGGAGTAAGGCTCGTCGTAGACTATGACGTTGATAGGTCAGAGGTGGAAGCGCCGTAAGGTGTGTAGCTGACTGATACTAATAAGCCGAGGGCTTGACCTACAATTGGTAGTTAGCAGGCTCTGTAAAGTGCTTTCCGATTTGCAGAACTTCCATGGTGTTCGGTTTTCAGGGTGTAATCCTCAATAGTTGGTGCTGATTGGTGTGAGGGTCCACCTGTTCCCATACCGAACACAGAAGTTAAGCTCACATGCGCCGAAGATACTTGTCGGGTGACTGACCGGGAAAATAGGGAGTGCCAACACAAAAGAAACCTGATCTCGATCAGGTTTCTTTTTTAGTCGGTGTTGATTGGCGCGAGGGTCCACCTGTTCCCATACCGAACACAGAAGTTAAGCTCGTGATCGCCGAAAATACTTGCCGGGCGACTGGCCGGGAAAATAGGGAATGCCGACATGAAAAGACTGGTATAGCTGAGGCTATACCAGTCTTTTTGCTTGATCACAACTGTCGCAGATGCACGAACCGGCAGGCCCGAAGTATGGGCCTGCCGGTTTTCAATACTTGGGATACTGAGCAGGATCAGCGCAGGCAGGAAAGCTCCTTCGCGCCGGACATGAGAAGGCCAAGATCACTGCTGCACATATTGAGCGTCATGCCCTGGCTCAGCCACGGCTGCAGCGGTGCTGCTGCACCGAAATGTGCGCCGGAAACCTTGCCGTGCCGCGCAGCGGCGTCGATGACCTGCCGGAAGGCAGCCTGCATGGTGGGATGGGCGTACTGGCCCAGAATGCCGAAATCCTGTGACATATCGTTTGGGCCGATCATCGCGCCGTCAATGCCGTTGACAGCCATGATGGCGTCAATGTTGGATACGCCGAGCTGGGATTCGATCTGGCAGAGCAGAACGGTATCGCGGTTAGCGCTTTGCATATAGGCGGCGCTGTCCTGCTTCAGAAAATCCGTATGCGGCCGGGAGAGGGAAACACCGCGGTGCCCCATGGGCGCGTATTTGGCATAATCGACGAGCTGACGCGCCTGCTCCGCCGTTTCTGTGTTCGGCAGCAGCAATCCCGCCGCGCCAAGCTCCATGCAATGGAGCACGTGCTCGCGCCGCAGCTCCGGGATACGCACCATGCCGGGCAGCTCGATCGCCCGTGCAACGCAGATCATGTCGGCAACCTCGCGCGTCGTAAATGAGCCGTGCTCACAGTCGATGATGAAGAAATCAAAGCCGCAGGCTTTCAGAATTTTCGGCAGATCGGCGCTTGCGAAGGTCGTGACCATTGTGCCGAGCAGATGCTCACCGCTTTGGATCCGGGTTTTCCATTCATGCAATTTCATGTTTGTGCTCCTTTTCATACAATGCTTGCAGAGATTCCATATGCAGGCGTGCAGGATGCAAGCGCATCATGTCCAGAACCTGCTCACGGGTGGGGATCGCCATGCCGATGGCACCGCGCTTGGTACATACCAGCGTCCCGGCGCAGTTGCAGAAGGAGATGGCGTCCTCCATCCGCACATTTTCCTCGATGCAGCAGGCAAGTGCAGCCGCGAATGTATCACCCGCGCCGGTGGGGTCGACAACGGGCACGTCGATGCCCTCTGCGCTCAGAACCTGCCCGTCGAAGCTGAACAGCGCGCCGTCCTTGTCCCGTGTCAGAACGACAAGGCGGGGGCCTGCTGCGTGCAGTGCGCGCAGCACGTCGCTGATCGCGGTGCAGCCGGTGATGATCCGCGCTTCTTCGAGCGTCGGCTCGATCACGTCAGCCATGGAAAGCATCTGCATCATCCGCTGGCGCATCTGCGCATCATTGCGCAGCTCCTTGCGCAGATTGGGATCAAAGGAAAACAGAACATGGTTCTGCTTTGCCAGCTCGACTGCGCGGAAGCAGCTCTGACGCATACTGTCGTTCAGCTCAAGCAGCATTCCCGGCAGGTGCAGGATCGACGCGTCGGCAAAGACTGCCTCCGTCAGCTCCTCGGGGCGCAGCTGGCTGCCAACGGAACCGTCACGGTAATAGGTATAATTCCGGCCGGAGGGGAGGTATTCGAGAAACGCAAGCCCCAGCTGACCGGAATCGGAACGGACGACGGCGTCTGTCCGGACGCCCCGCGAGGCGATGGACGACAGGGCAAGCTGGCTGAACGGGTCGGAGCCGACCTTCCCGATAAAGCTGCAGTCCAGCCCGAAGCCCGCGGCGGCGCAGGCGTAAATACCGGACGAGCCGCTGACGGTTTTCAGGACCGTGCCGGGCTGGGACAGCCGCATATCGGAGTCACAGGGAACAAAGTCCAGCAGCAGCTCACCCAGAACGAGCACGCGTCCGCTGCCGGAAGCATCAGGAAACAGGTCTTTGATTCTCATCATGTCGGTTACTCCAATATTAGTAGTATTAAAACAAGCGCGGGTTACGCGCATAATAAACGTGTTAACGGGTCGTTTCTTCGAAAAACGATGAAAAACGGAAAGAAGAAATTGACAAGTCTGCAGGGAAATGATAAAATATTAGTAATAACAAAAGCTGCGGGAGAAACGAAAATGGCGGAGAAAAAACAGAGAAAACCGACGTCTACAGACGTCGCGGAGCTTGCGGGCGTATCGCAGACCAGCGTTTCGCTCGTTCTGAGCGGAAGCAGCCGGGCAACGTTTTCCGAGCAGACCAGAGCGCGCGTCTTTGAGGCGGCCCGGCAGCTCGGCTATCAGCCGCCTGCGCATCGCACCAGAAAGAAAAACGGCAATGACCGGCGGCTCATTCTGGTCCTGACGCCCACGCTGGCGAACCAGTATTATTCCGAGCTGATCCAGACGCTGGAGGATTATGCGGGCAGTCAGGAGTTCCGCGTGCTGGTCTGCAACACGTTCCGCAAGCGGGAGCTGGAAAAATACTATCTGGAGCAGTTTTCCGATAACCGCATCAGCGGCATTGTTTATACTTTCCTGCCCAGCTTCCCGGACGAGGCGGTGCGGCTGTCGGCGCGTATTCCGCTCGTGCTGATCGGCGAGAAGCGCGAGGAGCTGCCGATCTGCTCCATCGAGCTGAGCAACCAGCGCGCAGGCGCGATGCTGGCCGACCATCTGTACAGCCTCGGACACCGGCACGCGGCGTTCATCTCCACGCCGATGGACCAGACGACGCTGGCGCGCAAGCAGCGGCTGGAGGGCCTCCGGCAGCGCTTTCATGAGCGAGGAAAACAGGACGGCGTCGAAACCTCGGTCGAGGCGCTTGTCGCGCCGGACAGCCGGGAGGAGGACGGCGTGGGCGGCAGCGTGCCGTTTGAGTACGCGACGGGCGCACGGCTGGCACGGGAGCTGCTGGCACGGGAGCACCGCGCGACGGCCCTTGTCGGGGCGAACGATATGATCGCCATCGGCGTGATCTCCGTGCTGCGCGAAAAGGGGCTGCGCGTGCCGGAGGACTATTCCGTCTGCGGCTTTGACAATATCTTTACCTCATCCATTATCACGCCGCCGCTGACCAGCATCGATCACCGGCTCTGGGCGCGCTGCCGTTCGGCGGTCGATCAGATCGTCAAGCAGAACGATCAGGGACACGGCGCGGACAAGAGCGCGGTCATGGCGGATAAGATCGAGTACGCGCCGCAGCTCATGATCCGGAAATCGACCGGCCCTGCGCGCACATCAGACTGAGCCTGTGCCTCCCCTCTGCATTGCAGAGGGGAGTTTTTTCGGGCTTCAGTCCGTAATTTCCAGAACAAGATGCTCGATGGCGGTGTGCCGGTGCATATAGATCACGTTGAGACGGCCCTGTGCGTCGCGGCACATGGCAGGCTGGCATTTGTTGCCAGGGGCGGGCGCAAGCGTGATGAGGTTCTGCCAGGTCAGGCCCTCGTCTTTGGAATATGCCAGCGTCAGCGGGCTGCGCTCGTGCCAGTCGGTCTCCGGCGTGTCGTTATAGGCCATCAGGATGGTTTCTTTGTCCCAGCTGATGACGTCCAGCTTGGATTCGTTGTTCAGAATGCCGCAGGGCTTCGGCTGGCTCCAGGTCAGGCCGCCGTCGAGGCTTTCCGCGCGGTAGGACGGCAGCGAACAGTTGCCCGCCGTGCCCCATCCGGCAGTGCCGGGACAGGTACGGGTGAACAGCAGCAGCCGTCCGTCCGGGCGCAGGCAGATCGCGGGCTCGCGGATGCGGTTGCCGTCGTCCGCGGTGAGCAGCGCGCCCTTTTCCCAGCTTTCGCCGTCGTCGTGGGAACGGTAGATCTGCACGGCGCCGAAATAATACTCCGGCAGCTCGGTGCTGGTGGAGGCGAAGACGATCGTGCCGTCCGGCAGCAGAACGCTGTCGTTGGAAGCGTGGCCGGACTGGATCCCCGCCGGGACAGCCGGGAGCCACGTGCGGCCGTTGTCCTGCGTCTTGCGCATCCAGAGCTCGTCGCGGCCGTTGCACCAGGTCGTAAAGTTGACCTCGGTGTCCAGAAATTTTGCGAACAGCAGGATGATCTCGCCCTTGCGGTTTTTCAAAAAAATGGGGTCGTGGCAGCAATAGCGGATGTCGCAGCCGACGGCGTCGGGGTTGCTCCAACTTTTTGCGCCCGGCTCGAGTCGGGAGACCCAGTCCTTGGCGTCACGGCCCATGGGGTCTCCGTTCCACTGCAGAAAGCCGCCGTTCCAGACGGCAAGCAGCGTGCCGTCCGGCGCCATGGTCAGGCTCGGCATATGATAGCACTGCCGTTCGTCGAACCATTCCACGACCCAGTTCCGTTCGATAATAGCTGCATTCATGCGGGTTCCTCCTCTTGCAATGTCAGGCACAGCAGCGCCGCGTCCATCGGCGCGAGCCGCAGATCAAAGGTGAAGCGTCCGTCCGGCCCCTCTGTGTAAGGAATCGTGCGGCGTTCGTTTCGGCTTGTGAGTGCCCATGCCCCGGAAAAGCGGAGCGCGCCCATCGCCAGCGTCACGGACGAAGCCTCGTCCATGCTGCCGTTGACCAGATACAGATACAGATCCCTGCCGTCACAGGTGCAGTACGGCTGCAGATACGCCTGCCCGGCGACCATCGGCGCGTCAAGGCGCGATGCAAGCATATCCTGCAGCAGCTCGCGCCGCAGTGCGTTCAGCTGCATGGGCGGCATGTCGCCGGGGCTGGAAAAGCGTCCGAACGGATGGATCAGGACGCGTCCGCGCGAAACAGCATGACCCGGCGCGGCAGGACGGCGGAAGGAATCGAAAAATTCGGTGTAAAGCTCCGGCTGCTCCAGATAGTCGATCTGTAAAACATCGGTGCTGGAAATCACGGCGGAGGCCCGTGCCTGCGGAAGGCCCAGATACGCCTTACCGTTTACGACCTGCTCATAGGTGTATGCGCCGCTGTTCTGCCGCATCCAGCGGCAGCTGCGCACTCCGGCCAATTCGCCGAGGCACATCTGGCAGAGCGTATCCACGGCGTCGCCGGAAAGCAGCAGCGTGTTATGCGCAAACAGGTGCGCGATCTGCTCCGGGGTCAGGTTCCGGAAATACTGACCGCTCACGGCCACGACCTGACCGGAGACGCCGGGGTCGGTGCAGTACTGATACGCGATGCCCATCGCGTTTAAAAGGCCCGCAAAATAGACCTCGTGCGGGTACAGCTCCGCCATGTCCGCGCCGTGCGCGGTCTGAAGGGTATAGGCCGAGTCCTCGCTCGTCATCACGCACACGCCGCGCTTCGGCAGTGCGAAGACGCCCATGGCGTTGACGGCGTTTAAAAACGGCTTGACCGCGCGCAGCATCTGCTGATAGCCGTCAGAAAAGACGATGCCGCTGCCGTTGAGATCGAACAGGTCAATCGTCATGCCCTTCAGGTTCAGCGGCAGACTGCTCAGCAGCTGGAAGCGCGTGAACGCGCGGGATTTGGCGAACAGGGAATAGGGATAGTTTTCAAGCTCGGGATAAACCTCTGTCTCCGGCGGCAGCAGCGCGCGGTTGTGCATGGAAACCATGTTGAACCGCAGCAGATACTGTCCGGGGGCGGTTTCCTGATACGCGGGCAGGTGGATGCGGCTGACGGGCGGCTGCCCGGCGGCAAGACCGCGCAGAATGCCGTACCAGTCGCGGCCCTCCGCCGCGTGAATGTAGGGGACGGAGCTCATCAGGCCGACCTTTGCCGTCGGGCTTGCCTGCCGGACAGCCTGTCCGATGCGTGCGGCAAGGGCCGTCATGGTCTCGCGGTTCACGTCCAGCCAGATCTTCCGGTAGGGGTGCACCGCGCCCGGCTGCAGGATGCCGCGCACGAATTCCTCGCGCGTCAGCTCCGGCTTTCCGGCCCGGCGGGCGTATTCGCGCATATGCGCCGGGCAGAAGCAGCCGCCCCAGCGCAGCGGATCGTGGTTATGCAGGCGGAAATCGTCCTCCACCCACAGAATGTGCGGCGAAAGCGCCGCGTAGCGCGCGTAAAGCCCGGCAAAATAGGTCTGCCAGCGTTCGCACATCGGGCAGACGCACAGATCGGCCTCCCGGCCGTCCATGTCGACCATGCGGCGGAACGGCTGGCTCTGCGGCAGCGTCTTGCCGAGGTCGGCGTGCATCAGACTGTGCCAGTGGTTGACCGACAGCTGCACGCCCTCCGGCGCAAGCGCGGCCTGCACGTCGCAGAGCAGGCGCAGCCAGATGGTTTCCTGCTCCTCCTCGGTCATGTGGCCGGTATTCAGCTCTTCTACGTTACAGAACACGGCCACGTCATCGATCTGCGCCTCGCGGACGAAGCGCCGCAGCGACGCGATCTCGCGCCGGTCATTGAAGCCGGGGTCGCAGCAGAAGCGGAAGCTGTAGCAATAGGACTGATTCATGTTACTCCTCAATGGGCAGATTGTAGAACGAAAGCATCGGCATACGCATACAGTCGCATGGCGTGCACGGGCCGGGGTTGGCGCGCCAGACGCCGTGCAGCACGGCGGAATGCTCCAGAGGCCGGGCAAAATAAAGCGTCAGCGTATCATTGCCGGTTTCATAGCGCTCACAGCGCAGAAGTCCCTGCGCATCCTCTGCCTCAAAGGGCAGAAGCGCCGCAGCCACGTCAAACGGATTGAGCCAGTTGCAGATCCGGCTGAAGTGCAGCACAATGGCATCCGGCGCTTTGCGCTCCGCACGGCAGACCTCCGGGGCCTGCCACATCAGCGGCTTTCCGTAAAGCTCGGCCAGCGCGCAGCGTGCGCAGCGCTCACCGATGACAAGGTTGCCCTGTGCGCTGTTGTGAATAAAATCATAAAGCGCGACATCGGACGACGGCAGAACGTACACGCCGGGGATGCTGCGCGCAGCGGCGACCTGCGCCTGCCGCACCATGCCCCACTGCCGGTCGAGCGCCGTGTCGCACGGGGTCATGCAGCGGTTGAGCTGCACGGTGATGACGGGCAGCTCCGGCTGGTTCAGATCGCGGCGCAGCGCGCCGACAAACTGCGTAAAGCGGGCAAGATAGGTCTCCGCTGCGTTTTCGTAGCCCTCGGCCTCGCCCTGGTACCAGAGCATGGCCTTCGGGTGCAGCTCGTGATCTGCAAGCTGCTCAAGCATATTGAAATACAGCGAACCGTTTTCCTCCGGGTTCCACCAGCGCAGCGGCGCACCGCCGTAGGCGCTCATAACGATGCCAATGGGGTAGCCAAGCTCCCGCTTGAGGAGCTTCGCAAAGTGCAGCCATGGCGTATGGCCGGGGTTGTGGTTCTCAAAGTGTCCCTGATGGACAGAGCCGGTCGTCTCGCCCAGCGGATGCGTCGCCAGATCCCAGACGCCGGAATCGCGCAGCAGATGCACGCCAAGCTCCGGCGCGTCCTCTACCGGGTTCTTTGCGCGTCCGGCGGCGTTGCTCTGCCCGGCGACGACGAACACGTCGCCGACGCCGATGTTGTGGATCATATCGCCCCGCGTTGAGGACAGACCGTCCCAGCCCTGATATTCCATATAGGTCTCTACGCGGTACAGTCCGCCCGCCGGGACGCGGTCAAACGTGACCGACCAGCGGCCGGCCGCGTCTGTCCGGCAGACGGTCCACGGGCAGACGCTCTCGCCGCTGCTTTCCAGCGCGATGCGGGCCTTGACGGTGATCGAGCCCTCCGGTACGGCGGAGAATTCCAGCGGCAGCTCAAAGCTCTGCCGGACGCGGTGCGCCGTGCCGGAAAGGCGGATAACGGCGAAGCCCTGCTCGTTTTGCTGGAAGATCTGCCAGGGGGAAGCGCCGCGTTCAATGACGACGCCCTTTTTCAGTTCAGAGCCGTGCAGCTGCATATCTGTTTCTCCTGTCTGTCAAAAGATCGCCGCAGCCTCTTCCAGCTGCGCCCGGCGCTTCACGCCCAACAGCACGCACCGGACGGCGGGCTGCCGCAGCGCCCAGGCAAGGGCGTACTGCGTCATGCTCTGCCCGGCGGCCTTCGCTTCGGCCTCCACGCGCGCAAGCGTCGCGTAGACCTCGTCCGTCATGGGCTTCATCCAGTCGGGCTTTTCTGCTGCGCGGCTGCCTGCGGGCGGCTGCTGTCCGGCGTGATATTTTCCGGTCAGAATGCCGCCCTGCAGCACCTGATAGGGGATCACGCCGATGCCCTCCTGCACGCACAGCGGCAGAAGCGCGTCCAGCGCGCCGGTGTTGAGCAGGCTCAGCGGCGGCTGGCACATACTGGGCAGCGGGATATTTTCCTCGCGCGCTGCGGCAAGCAGCGCGGAAAGCTGCTCCGCAGAATAGTTGCTCACGCCCCAGGCCCGGATGGTGCCGGCCTTCAGCTCCTCGCCGATGGCGCGGGCGATCTCGCCGGGTGCAGTGTTGGGATCGTAGCGGTGCAGATAGTACAAATCAATATAATCGGTGTTTATCCGGCGCAGGCTGCGGCGCAGCTGGACGCGGATGGCCTCGGGCGAGGTGTTTTCGTCGACGGGGGTATCGCCGACCTTCATGCCGAGCTTCGTCGCGACGACGAAGTCCGCCCGCCGTCCGGCGACGGCCTTGCCGACAATTTCCTCGGCCACGCCGCCTGCAGAGCCTGCGAAGCGGTTGTAGCCCTCGTACATATTGGCCGTGTCGATGAAATTGACGCCAAGCTCCGCCGCGTCATGCACCAGCCGGATCGCGTCCGGCTCGGCGACGGGGCTGCCGAAGGTCATGGTGCCGAGGCACAGACGGGAGACGGAAATGCCGGTTCCCGGTAAAGTTGTAAACTGCATAACAGGTTCCTCCAGTGAAAGCAGAGACGTCAGGACATGGACGCGGCAAGCGCGTTCAGCCCGTCCAGATCGGCCAGCAGCTCCTGCAGCAGCGGCTCCGGCATGGAGCCGGGCTGCCAGATGGCGGGGGCGCGGAAGCATTTTTCCGCATAGCCGAGACTGCGCATCAGCTCCTGAAATGCGTTCAGAATGCCGAACTGCCAGCCCTTGCGCAAAAACTCCGTATAGGCCGTCTGCAGCCGGTTCAGCTCCGCGCAGCGGCCTGCCTGCGCAAGCGTCCAGAGCTTGCAGTAAAACTCCGGCAGCAGATTGATCCACGTGCCGATGGAGCCGTCCGCGCCGTAGAGAAGGCCCGGAACGACCATTTCGTCAAGGCCGGTATAGACGATCTTTTCCGGGTAATCCGCCTTGATGCGGCGGATCAGGAAGATGTTCCAGTCGCTGACCTTGATCCCGGCTACGCCGGGCAGCTCCAGCAGCTGCCGCAGCTGGTCATAGTCTGCCGAAACGTGCGTCAGACCGGGAATGTAATAGATGAAGACCGGCGCCTGCGCGGCCAGCGCGGTGTAATACGCAACCGTTTCGCTCCAGCCGCCCTGCGGCGGGACGGACGCGACCGCGTCCGCGCCCAGCGTCATCGCGTGCTCCGCCAGCTCCAGCGCGTGCCGCTGAAGCGTCTGGCCGACATGGACGATGGTCCTGCGTCCGGCGGCCTTGGTCTGCGCGATGGTCAGCTCCGCCGTCCTGCAACGCTCGGCGAACGTCAGACGGCTGCCGTCTCCGGTGCCGCCGCAGACATAAAAGCCGGTGATGGGCGCGCGCAGCAGCCGCGCCAGATTTTCCTGCAGGCTGTCGTAATCGACGCCCTCATTCGATGTGCAGGGCGAAACAACGGGGCAGACGATCCCGCGAAGCGCTGTAAAATCAGACAAATCCGCTTCCTCCCGGCGCTCAGCCGCGCAGCTCTTCAACGGCGGAGATCAGGCTGGAGCACAGCGTGTCGATGACAGTGTCGTCCATGCCGCACCACCACGGGAAGGAGAACGAGCCGTCCCACCACTTGTCGAGCACGGGGCAGTCAAACTCGCCGCAGCCCTTGCGCTGGAACAGTGGGTAGCGGTACAGGGGATAATACTGCACGATGCAGCGGATGCCGTATTTTTTCGTCATCAGATCGAGCAGATCATCGCGCGTTTTGCCGCAGGCGCTGCCGTCATAATGCATGATGTACTGGTGCACGACATAGCGGCCGTTTTCCGGGCAGCGGGAGAAGGAAATCTCAGGCAGACCGGCAAGCTTTTCACGGATCTTGCGGTCCTGCTCGATCAGGGTGTTGTTGTTGGCGATGACACTCTTGAGCTCCTCCGTGCCCAGCGCGCACTGCGCTTCGCCGATGCAGAAGTTCTGCGGCCAGCGGTCGTCCAGGAAGCTGTCGACGCAGCTCATGGCCGGGGACCAGTAGCGCTCACGGTCAGCCGGATACGCGCAGCAGCCGTTGTGCCGGATGCCGGGCGCGGCAGCGGCGTCCGCGTCGTCTGCGCAGACGAACATACCGCCCTCGCCGAGCGTCGTCATGGTCTTTGCGGAGTGGAAGCTGAAGCAGCCGAAATCGCCGAACGTGCCGACGTGCTGGCCGTCAATGCGGCAGTCGAGCGCCTGCGCGCAGTCCTCCACGACCTTCAGACCGTGCGCTCTTGCGATGGGGACGATCTTTTTCATGTCGCACGGCATACCGAGCAGGTGCACGCAGACTACAGCCTTCGTTTTGGGCGTGATCTTGCGGGCGATATCGTCCGGGTCGATGGTCCAGGTATCCGGGTTGATGTCGGCCCAGACGATCTTTGCACCCAGATCGCCGAAGGGGATCGCGGAGGCGCAGAAGGTATAGGCGGGGATGATGACCTCGTCGCCAGGCTGGATATGGCAGAAGATCGCGGCCATTTTCAGCGCGCTTGTGCAGTTATTGACGGCAAAGGCGTGCTTCGCGCCGGTAAAGGCGCAGAAGGCCTGCTCAAACTCGACCATGTATTTGCCCTGCGTCTGGCCGCAGGCCTCACGCATGACCTTGACGACTGCGTCGATCTCTGCTTCTGTATAGGGATGCTGCATGGCGGGGCAGGTCACGCGGAAGCCGTCAACGGCGCCGCGGCCGGATGCATCACCGAGCATAGTTTTGTTGGACATGGAACATTACCTCCTGAGTGCGGAAAAATAGTGGATAAGAAATTTGGATAGGCATCAGGCAGCCGTCGTGCCGGCCTTCTGATGGTCAAAGCCCGTGTGCGGGCGCAGGATGCGCGCGGGTGTGCAGGGGGGGAATCCCCCCTGCACATCGGGAATGGAATGTGGTTAGCCGCCGTAGGTGGTGCGGGCGGTCGCGACAGCGTCGTTGATCATCGTTTCGAGCTCGGCTGCACCGGCAGCTTCATAAGCGGCGGCATAGTCGCCCCAGGAAGCGTCGATGTCCAGCTGACCGCCGATGAACTGGGTCAGATACTCATTGGTGATGGTCGTGAGCTGGTTGATGATATCGGTCGCCTCTGCGGGCAGCGCGACCATGTTATAATAGGCGGGCAGGGGCTGCACGACCTCGTTGACAAAGCCGGAGATGGTGTCCTTGGCCTTGCTGACGAGCGCGGCGTCCTCTTCGGTCGCCCAGGAGTTGGAGAAGTCAACGGGATGGGAAACGGCGTCCCACCAGCTCTGGTTCTCAAAGTCGCAATAGTACTCGACACCGCTGAACATATAGCTGAACCAGACGTACTTGCAGCGACCGTCGCCGTAGCCGTATGCGCCGTCGATCGCAGACCAGTAATCGGAGCCGACGCTGGTGTTGAATTCGCCGTTCACGCAGTTATGCAGCAGATCCTGGCCTGCGTTGGAGGCAAGGAACTCGACCAGATCGAGAACACGGTCGGGATACGCGCAGGAGGTGGGGACAAAGTAGTGGGAGCCGATCCACGTGCCGGTGGAGTAGGTCTTGCCGTAGCTGCCGTTGGAGGTCAGAGCCTGACCGACGGCCAGATCGTCGATGGAAGCGTCCGGATGGACGGCGAGCCATGCGCTCTTGAAGAAATCGCGGAACTGGCCGGGATAGCCGAAGCCGAAGTTCACAGCACCCAGCGTGCCGTTGCCGAAATCGGCATACGCGTCGTCAAAGTCGCCCTTGACGCCGATGTTGGCGTCAAGACCGCCGTTCTTATAAAGCTCAGCCAGCTGCTTGACGACGGCCTTGCTCTGCTCGGAGACGGCGCTCACGGTCCAGTATTCGCTGTCCGTGCCGGCCTCGCCGGAGAGGATGGTGCCGGTGCCGGCGCCTCTGGGAACGGTGATGCTGGTGCCCTGCGGCAGAGCAAGCGTCGCGTCGATCTCGTTCCAATTGGTGAGCTTGTCGTTGCGCGGCCACCAGCCGACATAACCGGCGGAGCCTGCGGCCTCGCAGTAGGTCAGGAACTCATCGACCGTTGCGGGGACCTTGCCCTCGTTGACCTCGTCAAGGATGGCCTGGTTGTAAACGGGAACGCCGCCGAAGGAGGGATCTGCGAAGGCGGCTACGGAGTAGATGGCGTAGGAGGCGGTCTCGTCGCCGGTGTAGAGCTTGTTGTACGCCTTCCATTCCTCGCTGTTCATCATCTTGTAGAGCGTGGGATAGCGGTCGGGATCGGCGTTGACGATCTCGCCGAGGTTGGTGACGAGGCCGTCCTGCACCCAGCTGGCGATCTTGTCGCTCTCGCCCCAGGTCGGGAACAGATCGGGGGCGCTGCCGGTGAAGAGCTCGGTCTGCATACGGTCGTCGAAGCCGTCCGTGCCGGTGTCATATTCCAGCGTCACGCCGACGGCCTGCTCGATGGCGGCCTTGATGGGGTCGTTGGCATAGCCGTCGAGATCGTCGAGGTTGTTGCCGAACTGGGCAAAGCGGATGTTGACCGTTTCGCGCGTGTCGGCGGGTTCAGCCGGGGTGGAATCCTCGGGGGTGGTGTCAGTCGTCTGCGCAGGCTCCGTGGTGTCGGCGGGGTCCGACTGCGCGGGCTGCTTGGCGCAGCCGGTGAAGCAGGCCATGACCATGACCAGCGCCAGAAGCAGGCAGAGCAGGGTGGTGTACTTTTTCATTGTGATCCTCCTTAGTTTTTATAAAACCGCGCGGTTCCCGCGCAGAGTTTCAAAATCATTCCTTCACGGCGCCGAGCGTCATGCCCTGCGTGAAGTACGGCTGGATAAACGGGTAGATGATGATAATGGGGAGCGTCGCGCAGATGATCGTCGCCATGCGCAGCGCCATGGGAGGCGGCAGCGTGAAGCCGAGGCTGGCCGCGCCGTTGCGCACCTGATTCATAAGGCTCTTGTCCGTCAGCATCCGGTGCAGCACCCACGCGAACGGCTGCAGCTTCGTCTTGTTGCCGATGAACATCATGTAGCTATAATAGTCGTTCCAGTTGATGACCGCGATAAACAGCGTCACAGCCGCGATCATGCCGCGCGCAAGCGGCATGACGATGCGGAAGAAAATGCCGACCTCGTTGCAGCCGTCGATCATGGCGGCATCCTCCAGCTCGCGGGAGACGGAGAAGGAGAAATAGTTCCGCATGATGATGAAATAGGAGATATTCAGCGTGCCGGGCAGGACCATGACCCAGAAGTTCCCGGTCAGGTGGAGCGATTTGTAGAGCATATACTGCGGGATGAGGCCGCCGGCAAAGAACAGGTTGAAGACCACAAGCGCGTTGATGAGCTTCATGCCGCGGATATGGACCTTGCTGACGGCGTAGGCCATGGCGGACGTGACCAGCACGGAAAGCGCGGTTGCCAGAACCGTCTTGACGGCGGAGACGAGCAGACTGTTTGTATAGACCTTGGTGCTGAAAATCTGAATATAGTATTGCAGATCGATGCCCTTGAACCAGAGCATCAGACCGCCCTTGACGTATTCCTCATACGGCATGACCGATGCGACCAGGCAGTACCAGAGCGGGTAAAAGCACAGCAGGCCGAACGCGACGCAGAAGATCGTCACGGCCACGTCGTAGAAGTTAAAGCCCAGCCGCATGAACATACTGCGGCGCAGGGAAGTGGGTTTCTTTTTCATGCGCGGCCCTCCCATTAGAAAATGCCCATGATATCGAGCTTGGAAACGAACTTGTTGGTGATCAGCACGACGATCAGGCCGAGAACCTGCAGAACCAGATTGATCGCCGTGGAAAGCTCGAAGGACGTGCCGCCGCCGAGGCTGATGCGGTAGATATACGTGGAGAGCACATCGCCGGTGGAGAGCACATAATTGTTGTACAGATTGTAGATCTGGTCAAAGTTCGCGCTGAACAGGCTGGACAGATCCAGGATCAGCAAAATCACGATGGTCGGCAGGATCGCGGGGATGGTGATGTGCAGCATCATCTGCAGCCGGTTGGAGCCGTCCATCTTCGCCGCCTCGTACAGAGCCGGGTTGATCGTGGACATGGACGCGAGATAGACGATCGTGCTGTAGCCCGCGTTCTTGATAATGTTGGAGATCACGACGATCGCGCGGAACAGATCGGGCCGCGTCAGGAAATTGATCGGCTCGCCGCCGAAAAACATGATGACCTGATTGATCACGCCGCCGCTGCTGCCGGAGGAAGACGGGTATTCCAGAAACACCTGCACCAGACCGGCAAAAATGACCCAGGACAGGAAATACGGCAGATAGGCCGCCGTCTGCACGCAGCTTTTGACCTTTTTCAGGCGCAGCTCATTGAGCATGAGTGCGAGGAAAATCGTGAACGTCGTCTTGAATACGATGTTATAGCCGTTGATGATCAGCGTGTTTTTTGCCGCGCGCCAGAAATTGGCGTCGGCGATCATCTCGCGGAAATGCTCAAGACCGACCCACGGCGAGCCCCAGATGCCGAGGTTTGCGTGATAGTCCTTAAAGGCCAGCTGAATGCCGTACATGGGGCCGTAATTGAACACGATCATAAAGACAAAGCCCGGCAGGACAAGCAGATATAAGAACCAGTAGCGCTTCAGATAGGCCAGCAGCTTCTGGAATCGGGTGCGCTGACTGCGGACACCGGGGACGTCAGGCGGATTACGCATAGGACCACTCGCTTTCGAAAATTAGTAATAATTAAATGAGGAAATGGGCGGAACGCCCCAATCCGAAATGATCAAAGAAGAAAAAAGGATTGATATTTTCTTCTTTTTGTTGTAGTATAGCAACAGAAACGATGCAAGTCAATAGACACATTTCATAATATTTGATTGGATTATTATTCGTTTACGACTAAAAAATTCGCATATTATTAGTAATATTAAAAAACAATACGTGCAGACAGGAGTGCGAAGCATATGACAAAGAAGCTTGCCTTTCTCGGCTACGGCCTGCGTTCGAAAACCATGCTGCAGGCCTTCCGGGAGATCGAGGCGGATATTTCCGTCGCCGCAGTCGCGGACCCGCGCTGGGAGCAGATCAAAGAGGAAAATGCCGGAGATCCGCTGTTCGCTGAAGCGCGGTATTTTGAAAACGCGGACGCGCTGCTGGGGGGCTGTGAACCGGACGGCGTATTCATCGGCACGCGCTGCCCGCTGCATACGCCGCTGGCGGTCGAGGTCCTGAAGCGGGATATCCCGCTGTTTCTGGAAAAGCCCGTCTGCATCAGCGAAGCGCAGTACCGGACGCTGCGTGAGGCCGCAGAGGGAAAGCTGGACCGGGCCGTCGTGTCCTTCCCTCTGCGCGTGGCGGATATCACCGTCCGCCTGCGGCAGCTGGTCGAAAGCGGCGCGCTCGGGCGCGTCACCATGGTGCAGGCCGTCAACAATGTGCCCTACGGCAGCGTGTACTATCACAGCTGGTACCGCGACCCGCGCCTGACCGGCGGGCTGTTTTTGCAGAAAACGACGCATGATATCGACTATATCTGCCACGCCGCCGGGCTGACGCCGAAGCGTGTCTTCGCGCACACCGAGAAGCTCTATTATAAAGGAGACAGGCCCGCCGGGCTGCACTGCCCCGACTGTCCCGACTACCGCACCTGCGTGGAGAGCAGCTATGTCGTCGGCAAGCTGCGCGGCGAGGACGTGCAGGGCGATTGCTGCTGCTTCGCCGTGGATACCGGCAACGAGGACGTCGCCTCGGCCATGTTCCTGTGCGAGGACGGCGCGATCATCAGCTATAATCAGAACTTTACCGTCAAGCGCACGGCGGCCAGACGCGGCTGCCGCATCATCGGAACAAAGGGCAGCGCCGAGTTTGATTTCTATACCGGCGTCATCCGCCATGACGACTATGCATTCGACCAGACCGCGACGATCCGGATCCGGCCCATCGGCGGCAATCACTTCGGCGGCGACCGGCGGCTGGCGCAGGATTTTATGAACCTGCTGGCGGGTGGAACGCCGTCGTCAGATCTTCTGGGCGGTCTGCGCAGCGCGGCGTGCTGTCTGGCGGCAAAACGCTCTGCTGAGACGAATTGTCTGACTGATATTCTGCCTTAAGGAGAGAGCACATGGAGTTGATTCTGACGCTGGACGTCGGCACGACGTCCGTAAAAGCCTGCCTGTTTGACCGTCAGCTCCGGCAGACGGCGCTGACGAGCCGGGAATATGCTCTGCAAACGCGCGGTGTGTGCGCCGAGGCAGAGGCGCAGGTGTATCTGGATGCGGCGGCGCAATGCATCCTGTCGCTGCCCGCCGAAGCGCGGGCGAGGGTCTGTGCCGTCGCGCTGACGACGCAGGGCGAAACGCTGCTCTGCGTGGACAGGCAGGGAAAGGCCCTGCGGCCCGCGATCGTCTGGCTGGACAGCCGGGCGGAGGCGCAGGCGGCGCGGCTTGCCGCCGCGCTTGACCGGCAGCGCTTTTACGAGCGCACCGGCCTGCCGGAGCTGAGCGGCGCGCTGCCGCTGGCGAAGCTGCTCTGGCTTCGGGAGCAGGAGCCGGAGAGTTGGGCGCGGACCGACAAATTCCTCCTGCTGGAGGATTATCTGATGCTTTGGCTCACGGGCCGGGCAGTCACGGAAAAATCGCTGCTGACCTCCACCGGGTATTTTGACCTGCAAAGCGACGATTACTGGGACGAGGCGCTCGCGCTGGCAGAGCTTGACCGGACGCGCCTGCCGCAGGCGCTTGCGTGCGGCAGCATTGTGGGGCCGGTTCTGCCGGAGGTGGCGGAAGCACTGGGATTGCCTGCCTCTGCCTGCGTCGTGACCGGCGCGATGGATCAGACCGCCGCGGCGCTGGCCGCAGGCTGCACCCGCCCGGGCACGCTCTGCGAGACGACGGGCACGGCCATGGTCGCCGCCGCGTTTACGGCCTATCCGCAATTTTCCGAAGACCATCATGTGACCATCTACCGCCATGCCATGCCGGGCGCGTATTTGTATCTTCCCATCAGCAACACCATCGGCATGAGCCTGCGCTGGTTCCGCGACGAATTCTGCCGCGATCTGGACGGCGGCTATGCTGCGCTTGACCGGCTGGCGGAGCAGGTGCCGCCCGGCGCGCAGGGCGTGACATTCCTGCCGTATCTGGCCGGGTGCGTCGATCCCGACAATCTGCCGGAGGCCTCCGGCGGCTTTTACGGGCTGCGGCTGTCCAGCACAAGAGCCGCCTGCGCCCGTGCGATTCTGGAGGCAGCGGCCTTCCAGCTGCGCGATTTTCTGAATATGCTGTCTGCGCTCGGCTGCACGGCGCAGACCGTGACCTCGCTCGGCGGGGGAGCGGGGAGCGCGCTTTGGATGCAGATCAAGGCGGATGCCTGCCGCCGCCCGTTCCACACGCTCTCCACGGTGCAGGCCACGTCGCGCGGCGCGGCCATGCTGGCCGCAGGCGCGCTTGGCTGGGCGCTGCATGATGCGGAGGAGCAAACCGTCTATCAGCCGCAGGCGGAAACCGCCGATGCGTATGAAGAAGCCTACGCGGCCTACCGGCGCGTCTATGAGGCGCTGTATTTGCAGAAAGGATGAGAGACATGACACAGAAAAAACCGAAACTCGGCGTTCTGGCTCTGATGCTGGAGGACTATCTGCCGCTGTTTCCTGGCATCGACCGGGCGCAGACGGCGTATGTAAACGAGGTTCTGGACGGCCTGCGGGACGCGGCGGAGTTCGTTTTCCCGCACGCAGCCATGAACCGGGCGCAGATCGAGTCGCTCGTGGCGCAATATAATCATGAGAAGCTGGATGGAATTCTGATCCTGCTGCTGACCTATTCGAAGGGGGCGTATCTGGTGCGTGCGCTGGAGGAGAACCACCTGCCGCTGGCCCTTGCCCTCATCCAGCCGGAGCAGACTGTCCGGCCGGACTTTATCGAGTGGGACTATACGGTCAATCAGGGCATCCATGGCAGTCAGGATCAGGCGAACGTCATGACGCGCATGGGCGTCAACTGCGTCTATTACGCCGGGAACCGCTGCGACGGCTCGTTTGTGCGGTTCGTCGCGGATTTTGGCCGCGCGGCCATGACCGTGCGCGCCATGAAGCGGATGCGCATCGGCGTGATCGGCAAGCTGCCCGGCATGGGGGACGTCATTACCGACGATATGGCGATCTACCGCTTCCTGGGGCCGGAACTGGTCTATGACTCTATCGGGACCGTCCGCCGCTTCTGCGCCGAAGTCGAAGAGGACGCGGTGCGGGCACAGATGGACGCGGATCAGGCCGTTTTTGAGCTTGACCCCACGCTGGACGAGCCGACGCACGCAGAGGCGGCGCGGATGTATCTGGGCCTCAGGGCCTATCTGCAGTCCGGCGGCTTGTCCGGCTATACGCTGCACTACGGCGAATGCGGCGAGGATGGCCGTTTTACGCAGCTGCCGCTGCTTGCGGCGTCAAACCTGCTGGCCGACGGCTATGGCTACGCCGCCGAGGGCGATTCCACCGCCGCCGTGCTGGTGGCGGCCATGCAGACGCTCTGCGGCGCGGCGGGCTTTACGGAAATGTACATGATGGACTTCAAACGCGAAGCGATCCTGATGTGCCATCAGGGCGAGGGCAACTGGAAACTCTGCCGCGCCGACCGCCGCCCGTATCTGAAAAACAGAGTCCTGTCCGAGGGCGGACTTTCCAATCCGCCCACGCCGATCTTCACGCCGGAGCCGGGCCGCGCGTGCATCCTGTCGCTGACGCATCTGACGGCGGACCGCTTCCGGCTGGTCTGCGCGCCGGGCGAGATCCTGCCGGACGCGGATCTGCTGCACGTGGATATGCCGTATCTGTTCTTCCGGCCGGACAGCGGCGTGCGCAGCTGCGTGACGGCATGGCTCGAACAGGGCGGCACACACCACGAGGCGCTCGTCCTGGGCGACCGGCTCGACCGCATCCGCCTGTTCTGCCGCCTTTGGAATGTTGAATTTGTACAACTGTAAGAGCATAAGGGGGAACCGATATGATCAAAAATTTCAGCCGCAGTTTAGAGTCGCTTCTGGGCGCGGAGTATACCTCTGCCGTTTGCCGCGCACGCGCGGCGCTGACCGGAGAATCGGAGCAGGCGCTTGTGAAGCTCGCGCAGGAGCCGGTCGAATTTTATCCGGATCCGTTTGCCGCGCGTCAGGAGATTCTGATGGAGCAGGTCGGGCGGCAGCTCTGCCCGGCCGCGCAGGCCGTCTCGGCAGAGCCGGGCGCGCCGACCGATAGCTTTGCCGCCGCACAGCACTATGCCCCCGCGCCGCTCAGCGCGCTCGGCTGCTTCCGCCTCGGCGAGGACGGACGTCTGTATTTTGCCGGAAAGAGCGAGCACTATCACATTCCGCTCGGCCACGGCTTCCCGGGCTACGCGCTGCTGGACAGGGCGCACGCGCTTGGCATTCCCAACGCCACGCATAATAATACGCGCGGATATATCACGCGCCTGCTCGAACGCCGCCTGATCGCCGCAGCCAACGGCCGTCCCATGGACGAGCCGCTGCCGCAGACGCTTCTGCAGGCGCGGCAGCCCGGCGTTCTGAACCGCGTGCTCAATCTGGAAACGGGCTCTTTGGCAGTGGAGGCGGCGCTCAAGATGATGCTCAGCCGCTTTGACACGCTGGACGGCTCCGCGCCCGCGTATCCTGACCGCATTCCGGTGTTCCTTGTCATGGCGGATAACGACGGCGGCGTGACCGCCGGATACCACGGCACGACGATTCTGGCCCAGATCCTGCGCGGCCTGTGGCCGTCGCTCGCGGAAAAATGCAAAGACGCGCTGCGCGTCGAGGCCGTTGCGATCAACGATCCCGAAAGCTTCCGCAGCGCCATCGAGCGCTGGAACACGCCGCCCTATAAGACGGCGGGCTTCTGCCACGAGCTGATCATGATGAATTACAGCGGTACGCGTCTGGATCAGGCATATCTGACCGGGGCCTACCGCCTGTGCCGCGAAACGGACACGCCCGTGCTCTGCGACGAAATCCAGTCCAGCGCATGGTACGACACGCTCTTCCTGTTCCGCAAATACGGTCTGCAGCCGGACTTCGTCTCCATCGGCAAGGGCTTCCCCGGCGGCCTGTATCCGGCCAGCCGCCTGCTGGTCAGCGGCGCGTTCGACTGCCTGAGCCAGTTCGGCGCGCTCGTCACCAACGGACAGGAAGAACTGGCAAGCCTTGCGTATCTTGTCACGATGGAATTTGTCAGCCATAACGGCGCGCATATCGAAGCGGTCGGAAAGACCTATCACGATGCGCTGCGCCAGCTTGCCGCGCGCCATCCCGCGCTTTGCAGCGGCGCGGAGGGCGACGGGCATATGAGCGCCCTGTGCTTCCATCAGGTGCCGGACGCGGCGGCCTTCGCCGCGCGGATGAACCGCGAGTTCTGCGTCGACATCAGCGCCCAGACCTACAAGGCCAACTGCCGCCCCGTCGCGCTGACAAAGCTGCCGCTGCTGGTCACGGAGCCGATGGTGGGGAAGCTGATCGCGTGGATGGAGCAGTGCCTGTCCGAAATGGAGGGCTGAGCGTGGAGAAGACCATCAAATTCGGCGTCATCGGCTGCGGGCTGATGGGCCGGGAGTTTGCAAGCGCCTCCATGCGCTGGCTGCATCTGCAGACCGACCTGCCGCGCCCACAGATCATCGCCGCGTGCAGCCGGACGGACAAAAGCCTCGACTGGTTCCGGCGCGTGCCAGACACGCGGTATTTTTACCATGATTATCACGAGCTTCTGGAAAATCCGGAGGTCGAAGCCGTTTACTGCGCCGTGCCGCATGACCAGCACGCGCAGATCTATACCGATATCATCCGTTCCGGCAAGCATCTGCTGGCCGAAAAGCCGTTCGGGATCGATCTGCCCGCCTGCCAGAGCATTCTGACCGCCATGCGGGAGCATCCGCAGGTCTTTGTCCGCTGCTCGAGCGAATTTCCGTATTACCCCGCCGCGCAGCAGCTCTTCCGCTGGTATCAGGAGGGCTTCTTCGGCCGCGTGATCGAGGCACGCTTCACCATCAAGCACGCGTCGGATATGGACCTGAGCAAGCCCATCAACTGGAAGCGGCAGCTGAAGACCAACGGCGCGTATGGCTGCATGGGCGACCTCGGCATCCACACCCAGCACCTGCCGTTCCGGCTCGGCTTCCGGGTCGATTCCGTGAGCGCGCAGCTGGCCAACCTCGTCCCGCAGCGGCCCTGCGGCGACGGCTTTGCGCCCTGCGAGACATATGACAACGCGATTTTGCTCTGCGGCGCGCACAATGCGGCGGGCGACCGGTTCCCGATGGTGATGGAAATGAAGCGCATGGCCCCCGGCTGCACCAATACGGTGGAATACGAGATCTACGGGCTGGACGGCTCTGCGAAATTTTCCACAGAGGACGCAAACGCCGTCTGGTACACGCGCAATCAGGGCCGGGAGCAGGCGTGGAGCCGCCTGATACTGGGGCAGAGGACGCTCTTCCCGGTCATCACCGGCGGCATTTTCGAGTTTGGCTTTTCCGACGCCATGCTGCAGATGTTCGCGGCGTTTATCGCCGAACTCTGCGGCGAACCGTGCGCGTTCGGCTGCTTCCGGCCGGACGAGGCGCTTTTGAGCCACCAGCTGCTCACCGGCGCGCTGCGGGCCTATGAAACGGGAAGCGTCGTCCGGCTTGACTGACGCGGAAGGAGGCGGTATGATGGACATATCTTCGGCCCCGCACGCGGCGGATGCCGAGCGCCGCATGATCTACGAGCCCGCGGACGCCTTGGGCTTTACGGCGTGGACGGACTGCTTCGACTATCAGAACGGGCGGCTTGGCCTGTCCTTTAAGGAGATCCGCCGGGCGCATGACGCGGCCTTTGTGCCGCCGAGACTGGAAATGGGCGAGGCCATCGGCGCGCCGGTGTCCTATTGCTCGGCGGAATGCGGCAGTGCGGATACCGTCTCGGAGCGCGTCTATATGGCCTCCGACGACGGCGGGGAACACTGGTACGAGACGGGCAGGTGCCCGCTGACCGAAGGCTCGTTTCTGAACGCGGGCTTTGCCGACGGGCGGCTGGTCGGGCTGGACGTGGGCCGCGTCAACGCCGCGCGCACCGGCTGGTGCGACTATATTGCCGTCCGGGAAAGCACGGACGGCGGCAGCACCTGGACGGAAACGGCCCGTCTGCTGGAGGGCTGCGCCGTCTATCTCTGGCGGCTGCGCCGCCTGCGCGACGGTTCGCTTCTCGTGCTTGCCAGCTTCTACGGCACGCCGTGGGGCATTGGCTGCGAACGCGCAACGCGCAACACCATGCTTCCCGGCGAGACGTATCTCAATAAAATTCAGACTTTTTTCCTTCATAGTACGGACGGCCGGAGCTTTTCGGGGCCGCACTATGTCCTTCCGGGCATCGGCGCGCATGAGTACGACGCGGCAGAGCTGTCTGACGGACGGCTTCTGTTCGTGGCGGGCGACGTGCAGGGCACGCCGGTCGGGCGGCAGCTCGTCCGCCGCTCGGCGCAGGGCTTCATCAACGGGCCGCTGCTGCCCATCGGCGCGGGCGCTCCGCCAGAGCCTGCGAAAAATCCGCAGGGCGGCTTCGTCCCGGAAAGCATCGTGTGCCTGCCGGGCGATGTTCTCGTCGGTGCGCGGCGAGGCAAGCCCTTCAGCTGCTCCGGCGATCTCGGCCAGACATGGACGGTGATCGAGGGCGTGGGAAACGGACTCTATCAGCCGTGCATCCGCCTGCTGCCGGACGGACGCGCTGCGGCCTTCGGCCACTGCGGCGCGGACAGCGCGGTCGGGCAGACGCGCATGGCGATTGCCGCCGATCTGTTCCGGCTGGACGGTGCGCCTCCCGCGGGGTGTGAGCTGTCTCTTGAACGCGTGCTTTCTGCGGACGGGAGCCATTACGGCAACACATATACGGCGCGGCTGACCTGCAAGGGAAGTCCTGTCGCCGGGCGGCAGATGACGTTCCGCGTTGTACCGTTCTGGACGGAGGACGGAGCGGTCAATACCCTTGCGCAGGAGCAGGCACCGATCCGGCTTTCCGCCGTGACAGACGCGGACGGCCTCGCCAATGCGGCCTTTCCCGCGTTTGACGCCGTCCGGGACATTCACTTTGCCTACACCATCGACGCATTTGCCGAAGCCGCGCCCGGACAGGCATCCTGCGTCAGTGCCAGCCGCTGCGAGCTTGCCATGACGCCGTACCGCCGCTGCCGTCACCCGTACCCGGCCTATTTTGCCGAAGACACCCTCTATCTGTCACCGGAGTTGGAAAAAGCGTTCCCGGACTGCCGCCGCAGGCTTGCGGAGGAAGCGGGACGGGATGTTCCCGCAGTTTCGGACGCGCCGCTTCGGCAGGCACTTTTGGATGCGGGCGTATTGCGGCAGACGGAGGACGGCCTCCGGTGGATCGCGCGCGTACACGGCGCGCAGGCGCTCGAGGCGGTACTCCCGCAGCCGGACGGAGACTGGTATATCTGAACCTCCGCGTATGCGCGGAATGCAAATAACAAACAGGAGAGAGCTGCTATGAAACTTGTAGTATTGGACGGCTATACGGAAAATCCCGGCGATCTGAGCTGGGCAGAGCTGGCCGCGCTTGGCGAGCTGACGGTCTATGACCGCACGTCGTATACCGAGTCCCCGCTGATCGCGGAGCGCATCGGCGACGCGGAGATCGTGGTCGTGAACAAGACGCCGATCTCCCGCGCGACGATCGACGCGTGCCCGAATATCCGGCTGATCGCGGTGCTTGCGACGGGCTATAACGTTGTGGATTACAACTACGCGCGGGAAAAGGGCATCCCGGTCGTGAACGTGCCGGCCTACGGCACAGCGTCGGTCAGCCAGTATTCCATCGCCCTTCTGCTGGAGATCTGCCACCATATCGGCCATCACAGCGCGTCTGTCCATGCGGGCAATTGGGCCTCGAATCCCGACTGGTGCTATTGGGACTATCCGCTCATCGAGCTGGAGGGCAAGACTATCGGCATCATCGGCTTTGGCCGCATCGGCCAAGCGGAGGGCCGCATCGCGCGGGCGATGGGCATGCACGTTCTGGCATATGACGTCTATCCGAACGACGCCGGGCGCGCCATCGGCGAGTACGTTGATCTGGATACGCTGCTTGCGCAGGCGGATGTGGTGTCGCTGCACTGCAATCTGACGCCGGAGAACACCGGACTCATCAATAAAGAGAACATCGCGAAAATGAAGGATGGCGCGATCCTCATCAACAACGCCCGTGGCCAGCTGATCGTGGAGCAGGACGTCGCCGACGCGCTGAACAGCGGCAAGCTGGCTGCCGCCGGGCTGGATGTAGTCTACACAGAGCCGATCCGCCCGGACAATCCGCTCCTGACCGCGAAAAACTGCATCATCACGCCGCATATCTCCTGGGCCCCGAAGGAGAGCCGCCAGCGGATCATGGACGCCACGGCAGAAAACATCCGTGCCTTCCTCGCCGGAACGCCGCAGAACGTCGTCAATCGCTGAAGCGCTGAAAAACCCGCTGCCGCCTGCTCCGCAGGGACAGCGGGTTTTATGCGGCGGGGCTTTTCGCTGCGCCTGCGTGCCGTTTTGCGGCGTTGCAATATTAACAGAAATATGGTATGATGTTCCCACTTACCGGAAGGGGGAACTGCTTTGCTTTATCTGCTGCTTGCGCTGTTTACGGCGGCGATCGTCGCGGTCGATCAGCTGACAAAATATCTGGCTGCGGCCAATCTCGTGGGGAAGACCGTCACGCTCATCCCCGGCTGGCTCCAGCTGCACTACATCACGAACGACGGCATGGCGCTGAGCCTTCTGCGCGGCGCGCGGTGGCTGTTCGTGGTCATGACGGCGGTGTATCTCGCGGTCGTGATCTACGTGCTCGTGAAAAAATGGTTCAAAAAGACGCCGGAGCTGTGGTGCATCGCGGCCATCACCGGCGGCGCGATCGGCAATTTCATCGACCGCATTTCCACCGGCCTTGTCATTGACATGATCTGCATCCCGTGGTTCTCCACGTTCAACGTGGCGGATCTGTTCATCACGTTCGGCGCGCTTTTCCTTGTGATCTATATTCTGACGAAGGATAAGGAGCTGCTGGCCGACAAGCCGAAGGAGCAGAAGAAACCGCATGACGCTGACGCTTGACAGAGACGGCGAACGGCTCGACAGCGCGCTCAGCCGCCTCGTGCCGGAGCTGACCCGCAGCCAGGCCCAGCGCCTGATCGAGCAGGGTGCGGTCACGCAGGCCGGAAGGCCCGTCAAAAAGAACGAAAAGCTCCCCGCCGGGACGGCGCTGGAGCTGGAAATTCCGGAGGTGCACGAAACGCCCATCGCGGCGCAGGACATTCCTCTGGAGGTCTGCTATGAGGACGCGGACGTGATCGTCGTGAACAAGCCCAAGGGGCTTGTCGTCCACCCGGCCCCCGGTCACGCGGACGGCACGCTCGTCAACGCGCTGCTGGCCCACTGCGGCGACTCCCTGTCCGGCATCGGCGGGGAAAAGCGCCCCGGCATCGTCCATCGCATCGACAAGGACACATCCGGCCTCATTATCGCGGCCAAGAACGACTTTGCGCACGCCGCGCTGGCCGCGCAGCTGAAGGATCACAGTCTGGCCCGGACGTATGTGTGCATCGTCTGCGGCAAGATCAAAGACGATTCCGGCATCATCGATGCGCCCATCGGCCGCCACCCGGCCGACCGCAAGAAAATGGCCGTCACAGAGAAAAACAGCCGCAGCGCCGTGACGCACTGGCGCGTGTTGGAGCGATTTTCCGGCTATACGCTCGTCGAGTGCAAGCTGGAAACGGGCCGGACGCACCAGATCCGCGTCCACATGGCCTATCGCGGCCACCCGATCCTGGGCGATATGGTCTACGGCCATAAAAAGCCCGAGCTGGGGCAGGACAGTCAATGCCTGCACGCAAAGGAACTCCGCTTCGTGCACCCGCGCACGGGGCAGCCCGTGACCGTCTGCTGTGAGCTGCCGGACTATTTTACCGCGCTTCTGGAAAAGCTGCGCGCAAGGGCTTGACATTCCAGTCCCGGTCTGCTACCATGATGCCATCTTCGAAATGAGGTTATCCATGATGTACGTTTCCGCCATGTTCGCGTTTCTCTTTACCTTTACTGGCTTGCAGTAAGGGTAATTTGTGATGCGCAGAAACGAAGTCAGGTTCGCAACGCGGCACAGATTACGCTGTGCCGCGTTTTTTGTTTGTATTTTCTGAAAGGATGGATATCGCTATGGAACTTTCTGATTACAGGACACAGATCGACCGGATCGACGCGGAGCTTCTGCAGCTGTTTGCCGAGCGGATGCAGACGGCTGCGGGGATCGCGGCGTATAAAAAATCGCACGGCCTGCCGGTTCTGGACGCCGGGCGGGAGCGCGAAAAGCTCGCGCAGATCGTAAAGGCCGCGCCGGAGGATCTGCAAGAGGAGGCCGTGAGCCTCTACCGGCTGCTGTTCTCCCTCAGCCGCAGCTATCAGCGCGATCTGCTGGACGAAAAGACGGCGCTTCCGGCGCTTCTCAAAGCGGCGCTGGAGCAGACGCCGCAGCTGTTCCCGCCCACAGCAGCCGTTGCCTGCCAGGGCGTTGAGGGCGCGTATTCGCAGCAGGCCTGCGACAAGCTGTTCCAACATCCGAGCGTATTCTTCTGCGCGACATTTGACAAGGTTTTCTCCGCTATCGAGCAGGGCCTGTGCCAGTACGGCGTTCTGCCGCTGGAAAACAGCACGGCAGGCTCGGTCAACGCGGTGTATGACCTCATGCAGAAGCACAATTTCTCCATCGTCCGCAGCGTCCGCCTGCGCGTAGATCACAGTCTGCTGGCACTTCCGGGCGTAAAGCTGTCCGAAATTCGCGAGGTCGTCTCGCACGGACAGGCGCTGGAGCAGTGCTCCGAATTTTTGAAGCAGCTGCCGAACGTGACCGTGACCCGCTGCGAAAACACGGCGGCGGCGGCCCGCATGGTCGCCGGAGCGGGACGGCGCGATCTCGCCGCCATCGCCTCGCCAGCCTGCGCGGAAATTTACGGCCTGCAGCCGCTGCAGGAGCGCGTGCAGAACGAGCACGGAAACTACACCCGCTTCATCTGCATCGCGGCCAAGCCCGAAGTCTATCCCGGCGCCGACCGGACGAGCCTGCTCGTCACGCTCTCCAACGAACCCGGCAGCCTCTATCAGGTGCTGGCCCGCATCTATGGCCGGGGCATCAACCTGACAAAGCTGGAAAGCCGCCCCATTCCCGGATCGGACGACACATTCCGGTTCTACTTCGATCTCGAAGCCTCCGTCTACTCACCGGAGCTGCCGAAGCTCCTCGGCGAGCTGGAATCCGTCTGCGAACACGTCTGCTACCTCGGCAGCTATTCCGAAACGGTTTGAGATGACCAAGATCAGTCTGAACGCACCAAAAGGCTCCCCTTGCGCGCAAGGGAGAGCCTTTTCGTGCGTAAAGCTTACTGCGACACCGTATACAGCGCGTAGAAATAGCCCTTCTGTTCCATCAGCTCGTCGAAGGAGCCGGACTCTGCGATGCGGCCGTCCTTCAGGACGAGAATGCCGTCATAGCGGCGCAGCGCCGCCTGCTCCAGCGTGCGGTTGCTCTCGGCAAACAGGCGGAGGCTCTCTTTTTCTGCCCAGAAGGTCTTGACGACGGAGAAGCTGCCGAGGCAGTCGGAAAGCGCGGCGGTAAAGTCGCGGTTCTGGTCGGAGACGCGCTTTTCCGCGGCCTGCAGCTGCCCACCCGTCAGCGCGGCGAACACCGCAAGGGCGAACATCGGGACATTGCCCCGGAAAAACTGCGCGGTCAGCTGCCGCGCCAGCGGTTTATGCTTCATCGGAATCAATTTCCTTCCACCATGCCAGTAATTCCGCGTCGTCCAGATCCCGCACGATCTTCCGCACGCCGTCCATGGCGGTCGCGCCCAGATCGTCGTAGATCCCGGCAGGCTCGCCGCCGCTTACAAAGCGGAGCGCGTCGCCGCGGTAATCCGGCGCGGCGTCAAACTGCGCGGCGAGCGCCTGCGCCTGCCGCAGAGAAGCGGCGGCTGCTTCCGGCTCCCCGCTATTTTTCTGCGCACCGGCCAGACACACCAGCATCGATGCATTCACCTTGTCCAGAAAGCACGGTTTGTCTGCATCCTTCAGCCCGCCGAACGTGTCCAGCCCCCATCGAATGATGGCTTTTGTTGCCGCGAAGTCCTGCTGCTTATAATAGACGTTGAGATAGCCCACCACGATGTTGACAAGATTCGCGCACGCGCTCAGCAGGGCGTCGGACAGAAACGGCAGCGCATCCTGCGGCCGGTCGCAGCTGCTCGAAAGCGTCGAGCCGATGATATGGCTGTAAAAGCCGCCTGCGTTGTGCGTTTTCCAGAGCGAAACGGCTTTATCCGCCTCGCCAAGCGACAGCAGCGTCTGCGCCGTTTCCGCGTAAAGCACTGTCTCGTTGATCTTCGGGTCCGCGTTCTGCGGTAAAAGCAGCCGCGCCTTGTCCAGCAGCGTCAGTGCCCGCCGCAGCAGCGCCTCATCCCCCTCTACGATGCCGAACACGCGGTAGAGTCCCGCGCTTCTGTAGACGATCTCAAAGTCGTTCGGGTATTTTTGAAGCGCCTTTTCTGCCTCCGCAAGTCCCACGCGGTCCTTCTCCGTCCGGTACCGCCGCAGGCGCTCCGCCGTCGTCTGACGGCGGTTGTCCTTCACTTCATAGCCCAGCAGCACGTCGACCGACGTGTCGAACAGGTCGGCCAGCTCGACGATGATCGCCAGCTCCGGCTGGGAAAGCCCCGCCTCCCACTTATAGACCGCGCCGGGCGTCACGCCCAGGCTTTCGGCCAGCTGCTCCTGCGTGAATCTGTGCTGCCTGCGCAGCGCGCGGATATTTTCCGCAAGTCTGATCTGCATATCCATCCCTCCCGATGCCTCTATCGTATCAGATACCGCGCCGGAATGAAACACACAATTCATATGATTCGGACGGAAATTATCCATACCAATAGTATGGATTTTGGGCGGCACTGCAGAAAAACTTCCTGCGGTGCCGAGGTTCCCGTTGTTTTTTTGCCTGGAATATGGTATGATGAATAAAATTTTCATGCACGGCATGTGCAGGAACCGGGGTGGACATCCCGGAAAATACGGGTACAGGAGGTATTCTTATGAAGTTGTCCAGCAAAGCACTTGCATGCGGGCAGTCCCCCATGCGCAAATTCCATCCCTACGCAGTGGCAGCAGCGGCAGCCGGCAAGAAAATCTATCATCTGAATATCGGCCAGCCCGATATCCACACGCCGGACGCACTGTACGACGCGATCCACAATTTCCGCACGCCGGTTCTGGCCTACGCAGCCTCGCCCGGCATTCCGGAGCTGATCGAAGCTATCCGGAAGTACTATGAAAACATCGGCGTTGGACTGGACGAGTCCGACATCCTCATTACGACCGGCGGCAGCGAAGCATTGCAGATTGCGGCAAACTGTCTGCTGGACGACGGCGACGAGGTCATTGTCCCCGAGCCGTTCTACCCGAACTATCACACGTTCATCACGACCGCCGGAGGCGTCATCCACCCCCTGCACACGAAGCCGGAGGAGGGCTATTTCTATGCCGACCGCGCACGCATTGAGGCCTGCATCACGCCAAAGACGAAGGCCATTATGATCACGAATCCCGGCAATCCCACCGGCACCTGTCTGACAGAGGCGCAGATGAAGATGCTTCTGGACGTAGCCGTGGAGCATGATCTGTATTTGGTGGCCGACGAGGTCTACCGCGAGTTTACCTACGACGGCGAGCCGCTGCATTCGTTCGGCAAATTTGACTACGGAAAGGAAAACCTGATCCTCATCGATTCCGTCTCCAAGCGCTTTTCCGCCTGCGGCGCACGCATCGGCTGCCTCATCAGCCGCAACCGGGAGTTTATGGCCAACGCCCTCAAATACTGTCAGGCGCGGCTGTCGGTCGCGACGCTCGACCAGATCGCAGCGGCGGCACTCTACTCCGTCGGGCCGGAATATTTCGAGCAGGTGCGGCAGGAATACAAGCGCCGCCGGGATACCGTCGTGCGCAAGCTGCACGAGATCCCCGGCGTCATCTGCGAATGCCCGCGCGGCGCGTTTTATCTCATGGCCGCGCTGCCGGTCGACGACGCGGAGAAATTCCAGCTCTGGCTGCTGCAGGAGTTTGAGGATCACGGCGACACCGTCATGTTCTCCGCCGGAGAGCCCTTCTACGCCACGCCCGGCAAGGGCCGCAGCGAGATCCGCATTGCCTACGTCCTCAAGCAGGAGGATCTGGAACGCGCCATGGACCTTCTGGCCCTCGGCATCCGCAAATACAACGAAACGCATTGAAAACCTGCAAAAGCGCCCCGTCTGTCATAAGACAGGCGGGGCTTTGCACTGTCCGCAATATGCGGACAAGCATAAAAAACAGCCCGCCGGAGGCGGACGCCTCCGGCGGTGGGTACAGGTTTAGTATAGCATAGCTGCCCGCGCGCTGCAAGGAAAAAATACCGGTTTGTGAAAATTTCGGCTTGCTCCACAAAAGCCTGTGTTTTTCGTGATTTTATCTTCGTAAAAGTTTCATTCTTGACGTTTTGTGCGCGCGGCGGTACAATACCGACCGTATTTTGTTTTTCGCAGAAACTGGGAGTTGGAGGCATACAGGATGAAGTATATTTTTATCACCGGCGGCGTCGTGTCCGGCCTTGGCAAGGGCATCTGCGCCGCATCGCTCGGCAGGCTCTTGAAGCAGCGCGGTCTGCGCGTGCAGAACCAGAAATTTGACCCGTATCTGAACGTTGACCCCGGCACCATGAGCCCGTATCAGCACGGCGAGGTCTTCGTCACCGACGACGGCGCGGAAACGGACCTTGATCTCGGCCATTACGAGCGCTTCACGGACGAGAGTCTGACGGCGGGCTGCTCCGTCTCGGCGGGCAAGGTCTATTGGAGCGTTCTGTGCCGCGAGCGCGAGGGCGGCTATCTGGGCCGCACCGTGCAGATCATCCCGCATATCACGGACGAGATCAAGTCCCGCATCTACCAGATGGACAACGGAACATCCGATGTGCTCATCACCGAGATCGGCGGCACGGTCGGAGATATCGAGTCACAGCCGTTCCTCGAGGCCATCCGGCAGGTGGCTGCCGAGCAGGGGAAGAAAAACGTCCTGTTCATCCATGTGCCCATGATCGTTGAAATTCCCGGCTCGGGCGAGCTTAAGAGCAAGCCCACACAGCACTCCGTCAAGGAGCTGCTGTCCATCGGCATCCAGCCGGATATCCTCGTCTGCCGCACGAACCAGCCCATGACGGAGGGCATCTGCCGCAAAATCGCCCTGTTCTGCAACATGGAGCCGGACTGCGTCATTCCGAACACGACGGCCTCGACGCTCTATGAGGTGCCGCTGCTGCTCGAACGCGAGGGCCTTGCAAACGTCGTCTGCCGCAAGCTGGAGCTTGCCTGCGGCGCGCCGGACCTGACCGCGTGGAGCGAGATGGTCGCGCGCATCAAGACGGCCAGCCGCCATGTGTCCATCGCGCTGGTCGGCAAATATACGGAGCTGCACGACGCGTATCTGTCCGTCGAGGAATCGCTGTTCCACGCGGGCACGGCGAATAACGTGATCGTCGATATCAACTGGGTCGATTCCTCGAAGCTGACGCAGGAAAACGCGGAGTCCGTTCTCGGCGGCTGCGCAGGTATCCTCGTCCCCGGCGGCTTCGGCGACCGCGGCATTGAGGGCATGATCGTCGCCGCACAGTACGCCCGCACGCATAAGATCCCCTATTTCGGCATCTGCCTCGGTATGCAGATCGCCGTGATCGAGTTCGCGCGGCACGTGCTGGGCTGGGAGGATGCGCATTCGGCGGAATTCGATGAGTTTACCAAGCATCCCGTCATTGATATCATGCCCGAACAGAAGTCCATCACCCAGAAGGGCGGCACGATGCGCCTCGGCGCATATCCGTGCGTGCTGTCGGAGGGCAGCCGCGCAGCGGCGCTCTATGGAAAAACGGAGATCTCCGAGCGTCACCGCCACCGCTATGAATTCTGCAACGACTTCCGCGATGCGTTCGTCGCCGCCGGACTGGTTCCGACCGGCCTGTCCCCGGACGGACGGCTCGTCGAGATCGTCGAGCTGCCGGACCACCCGTGGTTCACCGCCTGCCAGTTCCACCCCGAATTCAAAAGCCGCCCCGACCGTCCGCACCCGCTGTTCTTCGGCTTCGTAGAGGCCGCAGCCAGCCGGATCTGACCCATATCACACCGCGAGCCGCCCCAGACGGGGCGGCTCGTTTTGCATATGGACTTATCTAAATACGATCTGCGCCAGAACGGCGGGGCGGCCGTCTGCATGGCGGACGGCCATGCGGCAGAGCCGCTCCTTCCGGCAGCAGAAGACGCCGAGCGTTTCGCCCTCCAGACATGGGCTTGCATAGTGTGCCTCGACGCTTTTGATCCTGCCGGAGGCAAGCTCCTTTGCCGGCAGGCAGTCAAGCAGCAGGCGGATATAGACGACGTTGTTCATATGCCGCCCCATGTCGATATCCGTCGCGCGGACGAGGTGCGTGTAGATAAGCTCGTCCTGCGTCAGCTCGTCGTGGAAGCGCACGGGCGGCTCGGCAATGGCGGCTGCGTCCGGAAAGGGGAAGTCCGCCGGGAAGCCGGACTGCTCAAAGCGCAGGATCTTCTGCTCCGGGCCGAGAATGGCCCACTGCGTCCGGCCCAGCGCGACGGTCTGTTCGCCCTTCGTCAGCCGGTAACTGCGGAAGCAGCGGATGTCCCGGCCCTCGCATTGCTCCGGCCACGTGCGGGCTGTCAGCTCGTCCATGAGATACGCTGGCTCGTAAAAATCCACCCGGCTGTGGACGGTCAGCCAGAATTCGCCCCGCTTTGCCATGGCCGCGCCGCCGACGCCGATCCTCTCCGCGTGCTCCGACGCGATGCCCTGAAAGATCGTGAACGCCGCCAGCGGCGAAAGCGCCGCCGCGCTGCCGCAAAGATCCGGGGTCAGAACGATCTGCTTTTCAAAAAAACCTGCCTGCATGGCTGCTCATGCCTCCTGTTTGTGTTTGCCTGTATTATATCATGTTGGCTTTCTGTTTGCCAGTCTTGGAATTCTGTAAGAATTCCAGAAATTTTTCGTTGTTTGCCTTGGAATCATGTTGATTTCTGCGCGGGTTTGGAGTATGATAGTGCCATGTTCGAGACATACGTCCGCGGCTTTCAAAAACCGCGCCCGCATTTCATACGCAAGGAGACGTTAGCATGATTATTACGCAAAAGAAGCCCATGGAAGAACTCATGGCGATGGTCGGCGACGCAAAAACAGTCGCGATCGTCGGCTGCAACAGCTGCGCAACGGCTTGTCACACCGGCGGCGAGCCGGAGGTCGCCGCGCTGGCAAAGGCACTGGAGGCAGCAGGCAAGAAGGTCGTCGGCACGACGATCGCCGATTACTGCTGCATGAACCTCGGTGTCAAGGGCAAGATGAAGCCCCTCGTCGCGGCAAAGCCGGACTGCGTGATCTGTATGTCCTGCGGCGACGGCGTACAGTGCGTCGCAAAAAATGCCCCCGGCATCCCCACCTATCCGTCCAACAACACCATGTACCTCGGCGAAGCCGTCCGATTCGGCGTCTGGGAAGAGGCGTGCCACTTCTGCGGCGACTGCGTTCTGGGCCAGACCGGCGGCATCTGTCCCGTGACCCAGTGTGCCAAAAGCCTCGTCAACGGCCCCTGCGGCGGCCAGAAGAACGGCAAGTGCGAGGTCAACCCGGAAAACGACTGCGCATGGATCAAGATCTACAAGCGGCTCGAGGAGATCGGCCAGCTCGATAAGCTCGGCCACACCCGCGAGGACAAGGGCTACGCGAAGTTCAGCTATCCGAGAACGATCAGCTTAAAGGGGAAGAAATAATATGAGTATGTTGAAAGAGGCTTTTGAAGCCGGTAAATTTGGCGTCACCGCCGAAATGGCCCCCCCGAAGGGTTATGATTTTTCCGAGCAGCTGGAGGCTGCAAAGCTCCTGAACGGCAAGGTTCACGGCGTCAACGTGACCGATATGCAGTCCGCCAGTCTCAAGGCGTCCAGCCTCGGTCTGTGCGTCGCGCTCAAGAATGCGGGCATCGAGCCGATCCTGCAGATGACCGGCCGCGACCGCAACCGTATGGCCATCATGGGCGATATTTTGTCCGCAGCGGCCTTCGGCATCGACACGATGCTGGCTCTGACGGGCGACCATCCCGTCGTCGGCGACTGTCCGGAATCCAAGCCTGTCTATGATCTGGATTCCGTCGGCATTCTGAAAATGCTCACAAAGATGGAGCAGACAAACTGCGACTGCGGCGGCAATGAGATCGCCGGCGGCGCGCCGAAGTTCTACAAGGGCGCTTCCGTCACTCCGGTCTATGACCCCATCGAGCTGCAGATCAACAAGCTGCGCCAGAAGGTCGAAAACGGCGCGGAGTACATCCAGACGCAGGGTATTTTTGATCTGGAAACGTTCAAGCGCTTCCTGGATAAGGTCGACGCGGCCGGTATCAAGACGCATATCATGGCTGGTATCATCCCGCTCAAGGCTGCGGGCATGGCGCGGTACATGAACGAAAACGTCCCCGGCATCGCGGTGCCGCAGGATATGATCGACAAGCTTGCCGCAGCGGCAGCCGAGGGCAAGGAAAAGGGTGTCAAGGGTCTTCCCATGCAGCTCGGCATCGAGATGGCAGCGGAGATGATCGCGAAGATCAAGGACGAGCATCTGTGCGACGGCGTCCATATCATGGCCATCGGCGCAGAAAAGAACGTCCCGGCCATCCTCGAAAAGGCCGGCGTTACGATCTGAGTTTTCTCAGCTATATTTCAGCATCCAACCGTCCAAATGGATTGCCTGAGTTTCGATACAAAACCATAATATAGCAGCAGACGGCAGCCCCGTGTCCGGGGGCTGCCGTTTTGCGTCCTGAAAAATGGGGATTGATGGAATGCCGGATCACAGTTAAACTAGGGTGTATCTGAAAACTCCCAACGCACCCGGACAGCGGGCCTTTTTGCGGTGCGCCGCGTCATTTTTCCTTGAAATACGTCAGTATTCCTGCGAAAAAATGTCTTGCGCAACGCAAAAATCCCTCGCTGCCGGTCACATCATGAGTTTTCAGATACACCCTAGAAACAGAACATAAAGAAAGGGGCTAACCTTGGGCGTTTCCACGCGGAAGCGTCTGATAAAAAAGCCGTGAAGCCCCGGCGTTGGAGCTTCACGGTTTTTGGCTGTACAGGGGGCCTCAGCAGAGCTTCGCGCCGGCGGGGATGGCGTCGTTCAGCATGAGAAGGTTCAGCTTTTCCTCGCCCTTTTCCTTGTGGACGGCGGACAGGAGCATCCCGCACGATTCCTGCCCCATCATCTTTCTGGGCGGCAGGTTGATGATCGCGGCAAGCGTCTTGCCGACGAGCGCCTCCGGCTCATAGAACTTCGCAATGCCGGAGAGGATCTGACGGTCCGTGCCGCTGCCGTCGTCGAGCGTGAAGCGCAGGAGCTTGTCGGATTTTTTCACGCGCTCGCAGGACTTGACCTTGACGGCGCGGAGGTCGGATTTGCAGAAGGTGTCGAAGTCGACCTTTTCCTCCAGCTGCGGCTCGACCTCAACGGCGGGCAGGAGGGCCTTTTTCTGCTCGGCCTCGAGCTCGGCCAGCTCGGCAAGGGCCTTGGCCGCGTCAATGCGGGGGAAGATCGCCTCGCCCTTGTGCACGCAGGCGGTCTGCGAAAGCGCGCCCCAGACGTTGGCCTTGTCCCAGGTCTGGACAGCTGCGTCCGCGCCGATCTGCGCGAAAATTTTCTCGCAGGAGGCCGGGATGAACGGCAGCAGGAGCGTCGTGCAGATGCGGATGGTTTCGAGCAGGTTATACATGACGGAGGCCAGACGCGGCTTGTTTGCCTCGTCCTTGGCAAGCGCCCAGGGCATCGTCTCGTCGATATACTTGTTCGCGCGCTGGATGCACTTGAAGATCTCGTCCAGTCCGTTCTGGAACTGGAACTTCTCCATCTGCGCCTCATAGCGGTCGCGAAGGCCGGAGAGCATGGAGATCAGGCTCTCGTCGGCCTCGCCCGCTTCGCGCGCCTCGGGGAGCGTCCCGCCGAAATATTTTTCGACCATCGCCGTCGTGCGGGAGACGAGGTTGCCGAGATCGTTGGCCAGATCGATGTTGATGGTGTTGATGAGCAGCTCGTTGGAGAAATTGCCGTCGGAGCCGAAGGGGAACGTGCGCAGCAGGAAGAAGCGCAGCGCATCGACGCCGAATTTTTCCGCCAGAATATAGGGGTCAACCACGTTGCCCTTGGATTTGGACATCTTGCCGCCGTCCATGACGAGCCAGCCGTGGCCGTAGACGTGCTTCGGAAGCGGCATACCCATGCTCATGAGCATGGCGGGCCAGATGATGGAGTGGAAGCGCACGATCTCCTTGCCGACAAAGTGCACGTCCGCGGGCCAGTATTTCTCATAATCGTGGTATTTTTCGTTCATGAAGCCGAGCGCTGTGGTGTAGTTGAACAGCGCGTCGACCCAGACGTAGACCACATGGCCCGGATCAAAATCGACCGGCACGCCCCAGCTGAAGCTGGTGCGGGAGACGCAGAGGTCTTCGAGGCCCGGATCGATGAAGTTGTTGACCATTTCGTTGACGCGGGACTTCGGCTGCAGATAGTCCGTCGTCGTCAGCAGCTCGCGCACGCGGCCCGCGTATTTGGACAGGCGGAAGAAATAGGCCTCCTCCGACGCGTCGTGCACCTCACGGCCGCAGTCGGGGCACTTGCCGTCCACCAGCTGGCTCTCCGTCCAGAAGCTTTCGCAGGGCGTGCAGTATTTGCCCTTGTATTCGCCCTTATAGATATCGCCGTTTTCATACATCTTCCGGAAGATCTTCTGAATGGCCTCCACATGATAATCGTCCGTGGTGCGGATGAAGCGGTCGTTGGAGATATTCATGAGCTTCCACAGATCGAGAATGCCCTTCGGCCCGGCGACGATGTTGTCGACGAACTGCTGCGGCGTGACGCCTGCGGCCTTCGCCTTGTCCTCGATTTTCTGGCCGTGCTCGTCCGTGCCGGTCAGGAACATGACGTCGCAGCCCTGCAGGCGCTTGTACCGCGCCATGGCGTCGGTCGCGACGGTGCAGTAGGTGTGGCCGATGTGGAGCTTATCCGACGGATAATAGATCGGCGTGGTGATATAAAACGGTTTCTTGCATACTTCGCACATATATTTTTCCTCTTTTCTGCCCGCTCCGAATGAAAGAGGGGCTGTTACTCTATACTGTATCCTTTTCCCGTATTTTTGTCAACGCTGTTGCGAAATATTTGACATTCGTGGTATACTGACAATGAGTCGATTTTTTATCATAATACAGACAGGAGTTCCGATTTTTCTATGATCTCTTTTCACAAGGCGGAGGCCGCCGACCGCGCGTGGGCGCATGAAATCCTGAAACGCTGCGCCTATCCCGGCGCGGAGTACGCGTTCAGCTGTATGTATCTCTGGTCAGATTATTTCGGCGAGCTTGGACGGGCGGGGGAGCGCCTGACCCAGCACGCGCCGTGGCGCGGCCGCGAGGTCTATCTCTACCCCGCTGGGACCGGCGATCTGCGCGAGGCCATTGAGGCCATCCGTGCCGACGCGGCCGAACGCGGCAATCCCATGCGCCTGCGCAGTCTGACGAACGAAACGCGTGCGGAGCTGGAGGCGCTCTATCCGGGCAAATTTGAGTTTACCGCCTGCCGCAATTCCTACGACTATATCTACACCGTCGAAGAGCTTTCCGAGCTGCACGGCAAAAAGCTCCAGTCCAAGCGCAACCACTGCAACCGCTTTGAAGACGAATTCCCCGACTGGTTCACGGCTCCCATTACCGATGAAAATCTTCCGCAGTGCCACGAGATGCTGCGCATCTGGTATGAGACGCATGAACCTGCCGTGAACGCGCAGGAGCTTGACCAGCTGCAGCTGGAAAAGGCCGCGCTGCAGCGCGCGTTCGACCATTTTGACGAGCTGGAGATGGACGGCCTGCTGCTGTCCGACGGCGAACGCATCATCGCCTTTTCCATGGGCAGCCGCATGAACCGGGACTATTATGACGTCGGCTTTGAAAAGGCGTTCCCGGATGTGAACGGGGCCTACGCCATGATCAACCGCGAGTTTTCCCGCATGATCGCGGAAAAATATCCCGAGGTGCGCTTTCTCAACCGCGAGGACGACATGGGCTCCGAGGGCCTGCGCCGCGCGAAGGAATCGTACCAGCCGACGGTGCTGCTGGAAAAATACACAGCCGACTGGAAGGAGAGCTGAACCATGCGCCTGCGCAAAACGAACCCCGGCGATCTGCCGCAGCTGAAGGCGCTCTGGGCGCTTGGCTTCGGCGACACGGAACAGGAGATCGAGGCGTTTTTTGCCATTTCCTATCCCACCGCGACCGGCTTCTGTGCAGAAGAGGACGGCAGGCTCATCGCCGCCGCCTACGCCCTGCCGCAGGAGCTTGCGTGGGGCGAAAAAAGCTGCCGCTCGGCCTATCTGTATGCCGTGACTACGCACCCGGACTTCCGGCGGCGCGGGATCTGCGCGAAGCTGCTGGCCTACGCGGAAAAGGAGCTGAAAAAGCGGTATTTCGACTGCCTGACGCTCGTCCCGGCGACGGACGCGCTGCGCGCGTATTATGAGACGCTGGGCTTCGTCTCGCAGAACGCGGCCTTTTTTGACGAGGGCGGCGCGCCGGAGGCGCGCGGCGTATGCGAGGCGCTGAGTCCGACCGAGTACGCGGGCCTGCGCGAAACTGTGCTCTATGACGCGCCGCACGTGCGTTATTCGCTTGCCGATCTGCGCTATCAGGCCTCCATGTCCGGCTTTTACCGGCTGGAACTCGGCAGCCACTTTGGCTGCGCCTGCGCGCATCCGGACGGCGAAACGCTCGTCGTGGACGAAATTCTGCCGGACTGCTCTGTCCTGCCCGCGCTTTTGAAGCAGCTTCCGGCCAAGCGGTGCCGCGTGCGCACCGTGGGCGGCAGCACGCCGTTTGCCATGTGCAAATGGCTTTCGGATGCACGTATGCCGGATGTCTATCTGGCGTTTGATTTCGGATGATTCCGGTTTTATGAAAGGGGGCGCTCGCCTTGGCGGAACCGCTTCTCATCCCCGCCGACGCCGCGCAGCGGCTGCTGGCCGCCGCCAACGGCGACGCTGCGCTGCTGTATCTCTATCTTTTTGAGAACCGCCCGATTTCGGGCGCGCAGACGGCGCTGCGTATGACGCAGGCCCGGTACGATCTGGCCTGCGCGACGCTCCAGCAGCTGGGGCTCTGGCCGCAGGAGGCAAGAACACACCTCGACGCGTCGCAGGCCCCGGTCTATACCGAGCAGGACGTCATTCGCGAGACGCGCACCAGCCGCGAGTTTGAAGCCATCACCGGCGAGACGCAGCGGCGGCTGGGACGGGTCCTGTCCAATGAAGAATTAAAAATCCTGCTGTCGATCTACCGCTATCTGGGGCTTCCCGGCGAGGTCATTTCGATCCTCGTCAACTATTGCATCCAGCGGCAGCGTTCGCGCGGCATTTCGCGGATGCCGTCGCTGCGGTCAATCGAAAAGGAAGCGTATTACTGGGCCGACCACGGCATCGACACGATGGAGCAGGCGGCGGTCTATATGCAGAACCAGCTTCTGCGGCAGTCGCAGCTGGGCAAGATCCGGGAGCTGTTCGGCATTACGGGCCGCAGGCTGACGACGGGCGAGGAGAATTATATCCTGACGTGGCTCTCATGGGGCTTCGGCGAACAGGAAATCGGCCTTGCCTATGAAAAGACCTGCATGGCGACCGGCGGGCTGAAATGGCCCTACTGCAACTCCATCCTGCGCAGCTGGCACGAGCAGGGCTTCACCACCCTCAGCCAGATCGAATCCGGCGACCGTGCCCCGCAGCGTAGCTACGCGGGTGCAAAACTCTCGCAGGGCGTCCAGCAGCACAACGACACGCTCAGCGACTTCCAGCTTGCTGCTATTGACCGGATGTTGAATAACAAGGAGGATTGACCGTGGCATATTCTCAGGCCATTGTGCAGCGCGCCATGCAGCGCCTGCAAAGCGAAAACGAGCAGAACGAGCAGTCCTCCCGCGCCCGCATCGCGGCGATCTATGAAAAGCAGCCGCGTCTGGGCGAGATCGATCGGGAGCTGCGCAGGACCGCCGCGCACGTGCTTGCCGCGACGTTCCGCCGGCAGGGCGACCCCGTGGCCGCCATGCAGCAGCTGAAAAAGGACAATCTGGCCCTTCAGCAGGAGCGGGATTGGATCTTACAGGCCGAGGGACTGGAGCCGGACGATCTGACCGTCCAGCCGCTCTGCCCGAAGTGCGGCGGAACGGGCTATGTGGGCGCGCAGATGTGCGAATGCCTCCGGGAGCTTTGCCGGCAGGAGCAGAAGAAGGAGCTGGCTGCACTGTTCGGCACGGACAGCTTTGAAAAATTTCGATTGGAACTCTATTCTGACCAATATGACGCAAAATGCCACAGCAGCCCGCGCGAGCTGATGCGTGCAACGTACCGGCGGGCGCAGAGCTATGCACAGTGCTTTCCGGCAGAAGGACAGTCTCTACTGTTTTCTGGTGCGACCGGGCTAGGAAAGACCTATTTATCTGCCTGCATCGCGCGCGTCGTTGCGGACCGTGGCTTTTCCGTCTGCTATGCGCCCGTTGGGCAGCTGTTCTCCGCATTTGAAGACGATAAATTCCGCCCGCGGCCGGATATATCTCGGACAGAGGCGTTTTTCATCAGCGATCTGCTGGTCCTCGATGATCTCGGTACAGAGATGACCACGCAGTTTACTATTTCAGTGCTTTATCAGCTTCTGAATACCCGTCTGATGGAGAAAAAGCCTGTGATCCTGTCTACGAATCTTGCACCGAGCGAGCTGACCGCCCGTTATACGCCACAGATTACCTCACGCCTGTTGGGTACGTATTGTCTCTTCCAATTCTACGGCGACGACATCCGATTCAAGCTGAAATGACCCGCCTGTTTCCCAAAGCTTAAAAAACCGGAGCCGCAGTATCGCGGCTCCGGCGTTTTATGCAGTTCAGATCTTCGGGTGGCCGCACGTCGGGCAGAAGCGCGTGTTCGCGTCCAGGGTTGCGCCGCAGGTCGGGCAGACCCAGCTGGTCGGCGCGTACCGCGTAACCGGCGAACCGCAGTTCGGGCAGAACGTATATCCGTTGTCAACGGCCGCGCCGCAGGTCTGGCAGATCGTGGCGGCTGCAGCCGGTCTTGCCTGTGCAGCGGGTGCGCCGCAGTGGGAGCAGAAGCGCTCGGATGGATCCAGTCTGCTGCCGCAGGATGCGCAGGTCAGAGCCGGTGCGGAAGGACGCGCATAAGCACGCGTATTCGCACGCGCGGGAGTGTAGGCGGAAGCCTTGATATTCGGCAGGAGCTTCATGGGAACCGCGCACAGCACACCGAGGAACGGCCACAGCGTCAGGCGGAGCACGCTGTCTTCCAACTTGCCGTTTGCCCAGATCGTGACGATGATCGCCGCAAGAGCCAGCAGGATCATCACAGCGAAATACGCGATGTCCAGATTCTGCGACCGCCCAAGAACGCGCATGGCCAGTGCGGCAATGCCGAGCAGGAGCGCTGCCCAGAACATCAGCGAGATAACGAACATGATCGTCTTTCCACGCTTGTACTCATCTGAATCGGTCGTGCTCTCACTAATCATCTCGTATTTTACCGCAGTGCGGAGAATGCTGCTGGCATCCGCGCAGATCAGCGCGGCATCGCGGGGCGACAACGCAAAATCTTTGATCGTTTTTAAAATGCGGGTAGCCTTTTTCGCAACAGAGCGCGCTTTGTTGGCCGGAATGTCATAATAGTATTCCAGATCTTCGGCGGAATCCCTAAGGTCATCCAGCGTGTCATCCAGACTATCGATGGCATCCTCGATCAGCGCGTCGGTGTAGGAGTAGTCTGAAAAGAAGCCAAGGCTGTCTGAAGCCGCCTTTTGGAGGTTTTTGATATAGCGCGCGGCGCTGATCCAGTTGAAGAACAGCGTGAAAACAGACACGATGACAAGCAGAATGCCAAGATACTTTGTGTAGGACTTTGTTTTCATACTTCAATACCCCTTATCTTTCTCTTTTTCTGATATTACCGGACGGGCTTGCCGCACTGCGTACAGAAGGCCGCGCCGGGCTTGAGCTTGCTGCCGCAGGCCGGGCAGCTGAACACACCGGCCTTTGCCTCCTGCAGACTTGCGCCGCAGTTGGTGCAGAAGCTGCCTTCCGCGCTGCACGAAGCGCCGCACTTGGGGCAGATCATGACCTGCTGAATGACGCGGATGGTCTGCTGCTTGTCGAGCAGCTGCTGCTTCCGCTCCCGAAGGCTTGTCAGCAGAGACGCGATCGGCTCGGATGCGGCCTCGGACGGCAGCTGTTCCGGGGAACACGCTTCGCACATCCGGCAATACGCTTTTCCGATGGACAGGTAAATGCCCTCGATCGCCCGCTCGTCCTCGCTGACGGCGAGCTTCAGCTTCGTGACCTGCGCGGTGTCGCGCGCCTTCTGCGCCAGGCCCTGACCGGCCCTGGACAGGGTCTGGCCGACCTCTTCAAACAGCTCCATCTTTCCTTCCTCCTGTTTCGTAAAGATTTCCCAAATTTCTGTTTCTTCCGACTGAGCGGGAAGGGCATATTGCACAAAAGCCGCTGCGCAAATAAGCGGATCCACCGATTTGTATGAACCCGCCTTTTTCGTTATTATAAGCCAAACCGGGCATGCTTTTCAAGATGCGTTTCCTATCTTTTTTCCAAAAACAGAAGATGATGGGTTTGCATCCCGGCGGGGCTGTGCTGTCTGCATGAGCAGGAGACGCCCGGATGGAATTATAAAAAACAGGCTGTGCGGCGGCACAGCCTGCTCTGCGGTGCTGTCAGAGAATTGTCCGGTGTGCGGCAGCGGCATATGCCACGCCGGTTCTTCTGGCGGCTTCTGCAACGGCCTTTGCGACGGCTGGGCCGACGCGGTGGTCGAAGGCTTTGGGGATGATATAGTCCGCCGAAAGCTCCTCATCGGAGATGAGCTCTGCCAGCGCGTGCGCGGCGGCGACCTTCATCTCCTCGTTGATGTCGCCTGCGCGCACGTCGAACGCGCCGCGGAAGATGCCGGGGAAGGCCAGAACATTGTTGATCTGGTTCGGGTAATCGCTTCGGCCGGTCGAGATGACCTTCGCGCCGCCCGCCTTCGCGTCCTCCGGGAAGATCTCCGGCGTCGGGTTCGCACAGGCGAAGACGATCGCATCCCTGTTCATGGTCTTGACCATCTCGGTGGTAACGGTTCCGGGCGCGGAGACGCCGATGAACACGTCCGCGCCGACGAGTATGTCGGCAAGGCTCCCGGCCTTATGCTCCAGATTCGTGACCTCCGCCATCTCTTCCTTGATCCAGTTGAGGCCGTCCCGGCCCTTGTAAATTGCGCCCTTGCGGTCGCACATGGTCACATTTTTGAAGCCTGCGGACAGGAGCAGCTTCACGATTGCAATCGCTGCCGCGCCTGCACCGGACGTGACGATCCTCACGGCCTCCTTCTTTTTGCCGACGACCTTCAGCGCATTGGTCAGGCCCGCAAGCGTGATGACCGCCGTGCCGTGTTGGTCGTCGTGGAAGATGGGGATGTCACAGCGCTCCTTGAGCCTGCGCTCGATCTCAAAGCAGCGGGGAGCGGAAATATCCTCCAGATTCACGCCGCCGAACGAGCCGGAGATGAGTGCGACGGTATTGACGAATTCGTCCACATCATGCGTCCTGACGCACAGTGGGAACGCGTCCACATCGCCGAAGGCCTTGAAGAGCACGCACTTGCCCTCCATGACCGGCATACCGGCCTCCGGGCCGATATCGCCGAGGCCGAGAACGGCGGAGCCGTCGGTAATGACGGCGCATAAATTCCAGCGGCGGGTCAGCTCGTAGCTTTTGTTGATGTCTTTTTGAATTTCGAGGCACGGCTGCGCCACGCCCGGCGTGTAGGCAAGCGACAGATCGTCCTTCGTCTCGACCGGCACGCGCGCCGTGACCTCGATTTTTCCCTTCCATTCGCCATGCAGACGAAGGGATTCCTTTGCGTAATCCATAGTGCTTCCTTTCAGAAAGAAGAGCGGCTGCTTTGAACAGCCGCTCAATAATTATGAGTTGCCGGGGATCAAGCTTCAATCCGAAGCTTATCGGCTTCCGGAGCGGTCAGGACCGTACAGTCATAGGCATAGAGCCGTTCCGGCAGGATGATGAGCGTCTGCAGGGAGTCTGTATCCACGCAGAACGGGACGTGGTGCCAGACGCCGGGGCGAAGCGTGACCATCGTTCCCTTTGGAACGCGGAAAACCTCGACCTCGTCATACGGGACATGGTCAGCAGGACCGGCAGGCGCGACGTGGATATACGCATCGCTGTCGAGCGGCAGCATGGCCTCTGCACAGGTGTTATGGTATTCATAGGTGTCGATCCCGCGCGTACCGCCGATGATAAAACCTGTCTTGCCGTGCAGATCCAGTTTCTCCATTGTTTTTCCCTCCTGCGTTATAAATATTCTTCAAATGTGAATCCGAACGGTGCAGCCTGTTCATTCAGTTCGCTGATCTGGAACGGCTGGATGGGAACGCCGCCCTTTTTGCGGTTGGCGATCTCGGCGCGGAATTCGATCTCACCCGGCATGAGAACTTCGTCCGTACCGGCTTCAAGCTTCACGTTTTTGACCTCATCGATCAGAGCATCGACATTGCGGCGGAACTCGCCCTGCTCACAGAATGCCTCTGTCTTGATGGCGAGGAAGCTGCTGCCGACGATGGGCTTGTCCTTCGGCGTATCGACCGCGACGCCGAAGCCGCTGCCGTTGAGCACACCGGAGAGCATATCCACGATCACCGCCATGCCGTAGCCCTTGTAGCCGAGTGGCAGCAGAATGCCGCGGAAGGCCTGCGCGGCGTCGGTCGTGCGGCTGCCGTCGATTGCGAGCGCCCAGTCGTCCGGGACAGGCTCACCCTTTTTCATGTTGACGAGCAGCTTGCCGCGGGAAACGCGGCTGGTGGCCATCCACCATCCGGACTGGCCAAGCTGCGTCCTGCGCGCAGGCGAGGTCTTTGACAGCAAGACCATCTATTCGTTTACGACGGAATAAGAAGGAAGGAATCTATAAATATGGCTGATTTTACAATGGACCGGTTCAGTCTGAAGGGCAAGACCGCCCTTGTGACCGGCGCGGAGCGCGGCATCGGGCTGGAGATCGCAAAGGGTCTGGCCGCGGCGGGCGCGGATATTATCATCGCGGGGCTGATGGAAGAAGAATTTCCCAAAGCGGAGGCTGCCGTGCGCGCCAAGGGCGTGAGCTGCACGGTGCTGAAAGCGGATATCTCGAAGGAAGAAGACGTGCTGCGGCTTGCGGAGCAGGCGTGGGAGATCTTCCCGAACGGACTTGATATTCTGGTCAACAACGCGGGCGTCAACAAGCTGGCGCCTGCCGAGGAGATGCCGCTGGAGGTCTGGCAGAAGGCCGTCGGCGTCAATCTGACGGGCACGTTCCTCATGTGCCGCACGTTCGGAAACCGGATGCTGCAGCAGGGACACGGCAATATTGTGAACGTTGCGTCCATGTCCGGTCTGGTCGTGAACCCGCTGCCGCAGCAGCAGTGCGCATACAATTCATCCAAGGTGGGTGTCATCATGCTGACGAAGTGCATGGCCAACGAGTGGGCGCAGCGCGGCGTGCGCGTCAACGCGATCTGCCCCGGCTTTACCGACACGCCGCTCACAGCCAGACGGCTGAGTACGCCGAACGACCCCGCGGTCGCGAAGTGGCTCGGCGGCACGCCGATGGGAAGAGTCGCCCAGCCGGACGAAATGGTCGGACTGGTGCTCTATTTTGCAAGCGACGCGTCCACGTTCACGACCGGCGCAGTCCTCTCCGTTGACGGCGGATATACGTGCCTGTAAGCAATACAGAATCAAAATCTCCCGGAATACACGGAGTTGCAGAAGTTTGACGCGGCTGTTCATCGAAGCTTCCCGTGTTGACAAGAGCTCCAGGCAGCCGCAGCGCGATATGAGCTATGCAGCCATACCCGACCTGCGGGAACAGTATCATCCGGGCGACGAATTAACCTGCGTGGTCAAGCAGTTTGACCGCAAGGCAGGTACCTTTGAGATCTCCGTCAAGGAAACCGTTCCGAACCCCTTCGACGAAGCCAGCCTGCGCCACCCGTCGGCTGCCGCCGCTGGGCAAGCATCGCGGGTTAATACGCCGACGGCGTGTTCTGCAACCTCCCCGACGGCGCGGTTGTCATGTGCCGGTATTCGTTCCATTACGAAGACTCAGACTTCAAAACCGGCGATACCGTCATGATTGTGATCCAGCGGTATGATGAGGGGAAAAAGCAGATATTCGGGAAGATCGTAGGGAAATGAGGCTGGCTTCCCAAAGTGCCCTTATATCTATAATACTAATATCCTTTTAAAGCGATTGATAATTTATCACTGTTGATGTATCATGAAGATAGTGATGAGAAATGAAAAGATACACTTTCACGCTTGAGGAAACGTAAGAAATCAAGGCTGCGAGGAAAAAGAATCGAGACAAGAATGTTGAAAAAAAGACTGGCAGCACTTGAGATGCGAGCAGAAGGGAAGCAGAACAAAGAAATTAACAAGCTTCATATCCCGGAAAACATAGAGTTGTTTTACATTGAAACTGTCCAGCCGAACAGCAAGCCGACGATCAGCGCGTCCGCCGTATTGTAAAGCTGCTGGAACACCTGACTGAGGAATACCGGCACGGCAAACTGTACGATCAGCTTCCACGCGCTTCCCTTTGTCATATCCAGCGTATTTCCGCCCACAGCGCATCCTTCCCTTCACGTAAAAAATACCGCGTACACAGCGCGGTACATAAAGCATAACAGAAATAAGCAGAAAATGCAAACCAGTTTCTTCCGCGCATCAAATGCTGCCTCGCCATATTTTCTGATGGCATTGCACACTTCGCTGTTGTATAATAAAATTGCAAAACGCAGGGAGGTAACAGGATGTATTTCGCATGCGGAGAACAGGCGCTTTCCTATCTGCGCAAAAAGGACAAGCGGCTCTGTGAGGTGATCGACCGCATCGGGCATATCGACCGCACGGTGGACCCGGACCTGTTTTCGTCCGTCTTGCACCACATCATCGGCCAACAGATCTCAACGAAGGCGCAGGCGACGATCTGGCAGCGAGTGCAGGACGCGCTGGGCACGGTCAATGCCGAAGCCATTCTGGCCGCAGGCGTTCCGAGCCTGCAGGCGCTTGGCATGACGTTCCGCAAGGCGGCGTATATCACGGACTTTGCCGAACGGGTCCATACGGGTGCATTCGATCTGGACGCCGTGGCGCATATGAGTGATGAAGCTGCTATCCGGGCATTGAGCAGTCTGAAGGGCATCGGCGTCTGGACGGCGGAAATGATTTTGCTGTTCTGCCTGCAGCGCCCTGATATTTTCAGCTATGACGACCTTGCCATCCGGCGCGGGCTGCGCATGGTGTACCACCACCGGGAGATCGACCGCGACTTGTTTGAAAAATACCGCCGGCGGTTCTGCCCGTACTGCAGCGTGGCCAGTCTGTATCTCTGGGCCGTGTCAGGCGGGGCTATCCCGGAAATGAAGGATTACAAGCAAAAAAGCAAATAGAAGTGTACAATATGGTTTATACGACAGAATACGCGTCCCCGCTCGGCCCCATCACGCTGGCCTGCGACGGGGAGGCGATCATCGGTCTGTGGTTCAATGGACAGCGGTATTTCGGCAATATTCTGCCGGAGCAGACCGAAAAAAAAGAACACCCGCTGTTCGCGGACGCAAAGCGCTGGCTGGATGTGTTCTTCTCCGGACGTGAGCCGGACTTCCTTCCTCCGCTGCGCTATGACTCCACGCCGTTCCGCAGGCTGATCTGCGAGATCATGCTGACGATCCCGTATGGAAAAACCATGACCTACGGCCAGATCGCCGCCGAGGCCGCGAAGCAGCTGGGCGCAGAGAAGATGTCCGCGCAGGCGGTCGGCGGCGCGGTCGGGCACAACCCGATCTCGCTCATGATCCCGTGCCACCGCGTCGTGGGCACAAGCGGCAGTCTCACCGGCTATGGCGGCGGCATCGCGCGGAAGGTCAAGCTGCTGGAATTGGAGCACGCCGATATGCGCGGCCTGTTTGTACCGAAAACGGGAACCGCACTTTAAGAACGGAGGGAATCACATGATCGTTTCAACCGCAATTCAAAAAATGATCGAATTCTACAAGGGCAACCGCCATGACGTCAACCATTTTCTCAAGGTCTGGGCCATGGCAAAGACCATCGGAGAGCTGGAGGGGCTGGACAGACACACGCAGGAGGTGCTGGAGCTTGCCGCGGTGATCCACGACATCGCCTGCCCGCTGTGCCGGGAGAAATACGGCGACACCGACGGCAAGCATCAGGAGCTGGAAAGCCCGGCGCTGGTAGAGGCGTTTTTCACAGAGCTGCCCGCTGCGCGTCCTGACGTGGACCGCATTTCGTGGCTGGCCGCGCACCACCATACCTATACGGACATCAGCGGCATCGACCACCAGATCCTGCTGGAGGCAGACTATCTCGTCAACGCGGACGAGCAGGGCCATTCACGCTCCGCCATCGAGAATTTCCGCCGGCGCGTGTTCCGCACCGCCTCGGGCACTCACCTGCTGGACAGCATTTATCTGCAGGGCTGAGGCCGCCGAACCGGCTGTGAAAATTGGAGATATGTTGAAAAAATCCGCCTCGCGGCGGATTTTTTCTTGTGGAGCCGGACGGCTCCGGTCAGCTTTTTGTCAGCCTCTGGCAGACGGCCTTGACTGCGCCGATGCAGGCGCAGACCCCTCCGGCGACCAGTACGGATGTGAGAAGTTCCATTCGGACGCCTCCTTTTCAGTAACCGCGGCTCAGCCGCTCCATCATCTGCGGCACAGCGTCCGGCAGCTGCGCAAGCACCGCGCAGGCCGCGCTGCGCGCGTCCTCTTCGTTCAGTCCCAGCGTCTGCTGCATCCTTCCGCGCAGGAGCGAACAGCAGACCGCATAGCGCTCCGCCTGCATCCGGCCCTCCGGCGTCAAGAACACCGTGCCGTATTTCTTCTTTTCCGCAAGTCCCGCCGCGCACAGATTTTCGATCATCGAGTGCACGCTCGGCTTCGTCACGCGCAGCTGCTCCGCGATGTCCATGCACCGCGCGCCTGCGTCCTTCTGGCAGAGCTCCAGCAGCGTCAGCAGATATTTGATCGCAGACGGCGTCAGGGGTTTCTGTGCATCCGCCATACCGCAGCCCTCCCGATTGCCCGATTTGGTTAGTCCCCTCTAACCAAACGCCAGTTTAACATATTTAACTTGTTTCGTCAAGTATTTTCTGCATATCCTTTCATGCAGACAGGCGATGCTGCCGCTTTTCTTCAGCAGGCTTTTCTGATATACTGACGCTATCTCGATCTGCAAAAGAGGATTGTCTATGAACACCACTGCAAAGGAGCTTGCGCTGGGCGGAATGTTCACGGCGCTGGGCGTCGTGCTGCTGTGTCTGGGCGGCGTTGTCCCGCTGGCACTGTACGCCTGTCCGATCCTGGCCTCGGCTGTGCTGCTGCCGGTGCGGGAGCGCTGCCGGAAGCAGGTCGCGTGGAGCTGCTACGCGGCCATCGCCATTCTGGGTACGCTGCTCGGCCCGGACAAGGAGGCGTCCATGCTGTTCGTCTTTCTCGGCTATTATCCGCTTGTCAAGCCGCAGCTCGATGCCGTCCGCAGCCGCGCGCTGCGCCTGAGCATAAAGCTGCTGCTGGCCGTTTTGGCCGTGGGCGTGGATTATCTGTTTCTGCTGTTCGTCCTGCGCCTCGACGCCGTCACGCAGGAGCTTGCCGGGACGGCTCCCGCCATCCTCTGGGCGACCTGCGCGCTGGGCCTGGCGCTGTTTTTCCTGTACGACCTGACCCTCTCCCGCCTGACCCTTCTGTACCGCCGCAGAAGGCGGTAACGCCAACGCTTACCACGCGGTGCATGGCAGGGGGAGGCTTGGGTACGGTCGATTTTTGTTCGTTTTCAGCGTAAATTTTGGATGGTTCTGTATGCCGCAGCAAGTGCGTTATTCAATCTCAATATTTTTCACGCCATGCGCCAGAATGAGGTTGATCAGCTCGTTTCTGGAGCGGTTGCTTTCCGCGGCAAGCCGGTCAAGCTCTGCCAGCGTATCCTCGCGGATGCGAACTGTAATGATACGGTTTCCATCGTCTCCGCGCTTCTTGATAATTAAAGGATCGTTCTTCATTGCACAGTACCTCTCAATCTGTATTAAATTATAGATTGACAAGTAGATTCGATATATATTACAATAAGATATCAAATTGTATTATATACATGAGAGGTGTGCCATATGCACAGCAACGACTACGAAGCAGCCTTCGGGCGGTTTTTGGAGCAAACAGAATATGACGAAGCGGAGGACGCGCTGTTTTCGCTGGTGCGGGCGGCGTTTCAGGCCGGGTGGCTGGCTGCGGGCGGCGAGGAAAGCGCGGCTGTGCGGATGTTTGAGGTGCTGCGGGCAGAGGACTTCCGGAAAAAATCATAGAAAAAACTCCCCTGCTTTGCAGCCAATGTCACTTAGTTAGCAAGGAAGGAACCTCACAAAGACAGCACACAGCAAAGCGAAAGCAAGCTGTGTGCTGTTTTTTGCGACATTAGGGCATGACAACAAAGCGGATCGGAAAATCCGCTTTAAAAAGAATGTTCAAATCACAAGAATTATGCTACTCTATAGGTGAAGCTGGCAGAAGATTTCTGCGTTAGCTTACGAGTATCTTTTCGACCGAGGCGAATGGGCGAAATATATCTCATAAGCATGGCTTCAAGAATGGGTGGAGGGACATCTCCAAGGAAGAATTGTCTGCAAATATGTACTGCATCAGAGAAATTAACCTTATCAGTGAGAAGTCGTTGGCAAACCGTGAGTTGTGGAGGTGAAAACAAATGA
>ERZ773260.627-NODE-627-length-50862-cov-14.583069_pt1 | contig 50862 bp, 50 predicted proteins | sample MGYA00511387_ERZ773260 | MGnify/ENA primary metagenome ERZ773260 (study PRJEB29015, sample SAMEA2737745) | human gut metagenome | biome: human gut; feature: human-associated habitat; material: faeces | place: China | collected 2012 ...
CGCAAGAAGAGCAGCGGGGAAAACGGGAACACCGACAGATCCGTCCGCAAGAAGAGCAGCGGGGAAAACGGGAACACCGACAGATCCGTCCGCAAGAAGAACGGCAGGGAAAGCGGGAGCGCCGACAGATCCGTCCGCAAGAAGAACGGCAGGGAAAGCGGGAACGCCGACAGATCCGTCCGCAAGAAGAACAGCGGGGAAAGCGGGAACGCCGGCAGATCCGTCCTTAAGAAGAGCGGCGGGAAAGGCTCAGGGAAATCCTGCAGAACAGAAGCCGGTCAGATCGGCAGATGGAATTGTCAGAAAGCAAGGCGGTCATCCGAACGGAAAATCAAAGGCGATGTCAAAAAAGAAAAAGAAACAAAAACGGGCAGCATTTAATTTTGCTTCCGGAGGAGTGCTTATTATAGCGGCGTGCGTGTTTATTTTTTCGTTGTATCAGCTTATCACGATGCTGATTCCGTATTACTCCGGCGGGGAAGAGTACGATAAGATTAAAAACATTGCCATTACGGCGGATGAAGAAGGGAAAGGTTTTACTGTTGATTTTGACGCTTTGCTGAAAGAAAACGAAGACACGGTTGCATGGATTCGCTTTGATGAGCCGGCGGTGATCAATTATCCCGTTGTAAAGAGCGCGGATAATAATGAGTATCTGACAAAGACGTTTACGGCAAATGACAATAAGCTTGGTGCGATTTTTGTAGATATGAGAAACAGTAATGATTTTTCAGACAAAAACACGTTTATCTACGGTCATCATCTTAACGTCGGAGGAGAAATGTTTTCGGAGCTTCTTAAATACGAAAATGAATCTTTCTGTAAGAAGCATCCAAACTTCTACATATATACACCGGATGGAAAGGTTAGAACATATAAGGTGTTCTCAGCTGGAGTTGTGAAAGATACGGCGGATAATTATAAGCTTGATTATGCTACGGATGCGGATTATGAGGCGTATTTGAAGCTTTGCGAGGAATCCTCGAATTATAAGGTAGAAGACGTGGAATTGACGGCGCAGTCGCAGATTGTCAGTCTGTCAACGTGTACAAATGTCCGCGATGACGAACGTTTTCTTGTACAGGGAGTTCTGACTGCGGTAGATTGATGACGAAGAAAGGAAATTATATGGCAGACAGATTTGATATAGGCGATATCATTACGATGAAGAAGCCTCATCCGTGCGGGAGCAAGGAGTGGGAAGTGCTTCGGGTCGGAGCTGATTTCAGATTGAAGTGCGTAGGCTGCGGACATCAGATCATGGTTGCCCGCAAATTAGTCGAAAAAAACACGAGACAAATCGTAAAAAGGACTTGAAACTAAAAAAGACTTATGGTATCATCAATAATTGTGACATACTGTCGGATTGAAACCGATATGTATCATAATTCCTTGTTCCTGTAATGAAAACAGGAGCCAGAGACCATAAGGAGGTATAAGAACATGAATAAGTATGAATTAGCTGTTGTTGTGAGCGCAAAACTCGAAGACGAAGCAAGAGCGAACGTAATCGAGAAAGTGAAAGCTCTTATCACACGTTTCGGCGGTAACGTAACAGACGTGGATGAGTGGGGCAAAAGAAGATTCGCTTATGAAATCCAGAAAATGACAGAAGGATTTTACTACTTCGTACACTTCGAAGCTGAAAGTACAGTTCCGGGAGAAGTGGAGCAGCGTATCCGCATCATGGACAACGTACTCAGATATTTATGCGTGAAACAGGAAGCATAAGCGGAAAGAGGTATATATGAATAAGGCAGTTTTAGTGGGACGGTTGACTAGAGATCCTGAAGTCAGATATTCACAGGGAGATAATACAACGGCAGTTGCAAGATATACAGTTGCCGTTGACCGTAGATTTAAAAGAGACGGCGAACCGACAGCGGATTTTATTCCGTGCGTTGTATTCGGCCGCTCGGCAGAGTTTGCGGAAAAATATTTTCGTCAGGGCATGCGGGTTTCTGTTTCCGGTCGTATTCAGACAGGAAGCTACACGAATAAAGACGGTATGAAAGTATACACAACAGAAGTGATCGTGGAAGAGCAGGAGTTCGCAGAGAGCAGAGCAGAGAGCGAAGCCAACAGAGGTATGTATCAGCAGTCTGCACCGAGTCCGGCGCCGAGCGCTCCGGCAGGAGACGGATTTATGAATATCCCGGATGGTATTGATGAGGAGCTGCCGTTCAATTAGGAAAGGAGAATCATCATGGCTTACGAAAAGGGAAGCAGACCGGAAGGCGGATTTAAGAGAAGAGGTCCGGCTCGCAGAAGAAAAAAAGTCTGCGTATTCTGTGGAAAAGAAAATAACGAGATCAATTACAAGGATGTAGCAAAATTAAAGAAATATGTTTCTGAAAGAGGAAAAATTCTTCCGAGAAGAATCACAGGAAACTGTGCAAAACATCAGAGAGCTCTTACAGTAGCAATCAAAAGAGCAAGACATATCGCTTTGATGCCATACGTTCAGGACTAATCAAGAATATAAGGCTGATTCTTAGGGGAAACTCTTTGAGTCAGCCTTTTTTGATACTGATATGATACTATTCGTAATGATATAACCTTTCGAGTTTTTCCGCAACTTCTGAATGCTTAGAGGGGAAAAGATGGGAGTATACGTTTAGTGTGGTTGACACGTTCTCGTGTCCCAGTCGTTCAGATACCAAAATAGCAGAAAAACCACGTTCAATCAATAGCGAGGCGTGAGAAATGCCGGAGATCGTGAACGCGGATCTGTTTCACTCCGGCTTTTTTGAAAATGATCGAAGATAATTGACATATTTTATTTAATTAACTATAATATATTTAACAAGGGAGCCGATAGCTAGTGCACACCTAGCCGCCGGCAAAATAAAACCTATAAAGATAGCGCCTTAGTTTACCAGACAGGGGCGCTATTTTTTGTGTCTAAAAATCGTAACAACAAGGGTTATGACTGCACAAAGCATAATTACAAACGTGAACAAGTCAGAGTATGTAACCATATTACCAGCTCCTTTCAATGTGTCCGGCAACTGGTATAGCACCTCATCGGCTCCCTGGGTAAGTATATTATTGTTAATGTACGGTTTCGCTCATTTTTGAGCAGGTTGCACTGCACGATTTTGTGTAATGGCTATTCGGCTTCTCCCAATTCTGGGAAAACTCATTTACCGGCGTACTTTAAGGTACGGTGGTTATTTTGTATACTTTTCTAAATGGGTAAGTTCTTCTACTCTTTTTGCGGCCTCTTTCTTTCCGGTTTCATTTAGTTTTTTACAATTTTCCAATACAGTCCGTTCTTCTTCTGTGTCTGGTACAAGATGAGTCAGACCATATTCCGAGAGTTTCTCTTTTAATTCATCCCTAGATATAATTTTTCCGGCAAGCAAACGGTTTACCGGAATATCTAAGGCATCGGCTATTTTTTGAAGCGTTTCTATTTTAGGGTTTTGATTACCGGACTCATATTTTCTTATATTTGAGTCAGCGATACCACATAATTCGCCGAGTTTCTTCTGTGTCAGTCCTTTTTCGGTGCGGTATTTTCGTATCATATCGCCTGTATAGGTTGGCATATCTATTCACCTCTTTTCATTTAAAAACAGAATGCCATATTTGACTCGAAATGTACAGAGTGAAAACAATCTAAAAAAGAAGTTTACAGATTGAAAAACATCTGAAAACAATCTGAAAAGTGAGGTGATATAAAGATGAAACTTGACAGACAAAAGTATGAGCTTGCGAGAGCAAGGGCGTGCATGGGACAAAAGGATCTCGTAGCAGCTGGAATCCCGAAAGGAACATTGCCGTGGATCAGCTCCCGGATAGGTTACCTGCTGTCATTCGCTTAAGATATGAGAGCGGGTTGACCTATCTGCTGGGCGAAGTTCCAGGCTTTCCGGTGATACCAAAATGATACTAGAAAAATGTAAAGAGTGGAAAATCTGCACAATTTCAAGGCAAAACACCGCTAAAAACAGCGAATAATCATGCATGTAACTGGTAAAAAGTACATAGCCGATGCCGTACGTTCAGGACTAATCAAGAATATAAGGCTGATTCTTAGGGGAAACTCTTTGAGTCAGCCTTTTTTGTAACAGTCAATTACTTTTTGGGGAAGTCGCCTGGGATTTTCCTTTTCTATTTATAATATAGCGTATAGGTAGGGAATTAAGGTTTTTGATACTAAAATAATAGGTGATTGCAATAATTTGAAGAAAAAAGTATAGTAGAATAAAATTCAAAAAGATGTTATAATAAGACATTGTAGCGAAACAAAGTTTTTTGGTAATCTAATGATGCACATTGCATGTGCCCTAAAGGGTGCGGATGAGGTAGTATCACTATGAAAAAGAAGAAAATGCGCTTAAAAGGAAAACTCAGGCTGTATATGAACTGGCCGCTTATCATGACGTTTTTACTCGTTGCGATGAATATATGGGTTTTAATGGTAGACCGGAAAGCAGCGTTTATCATGTTTATGTTTATCCTGATTTATCTGGCGATTGCGGGAGGATTGTATTTTTATAACAGATCGCTTATTTTAGCGGATTTGATTCAATTTTCCACGCAGTATAAGGGGATTGAAAATACGCTGTTAAAGGAACTTGCGGTTCCTTATGCGATCGCTCTTGAGGATGGACGTATTCTTTGGAAAAATGATGCGTTTTCAAAATTAACGCAAAGTTCAAGAAAAGAAAAATATCTGTACAGGATGATACCGGCTCTTACGACAAGTGTTTTTCCTAAAGACGACATGGAACATGTTGAGATGGAGGTGGAGTACTGTGACAGACACTATCAGGCAGAATTGCGCAGAGTATCGCTTCACGGCTTCAGCGACAAGGAAAAATTGTTACAGATTCCCGAGGAAGAGGAGTTTTTCGTAGCGGTATCCATGCAGGATGTAACAGAATTGAATGCGTATATCCGCGAAAATGAAGAGCAGCGGATGATCGCAGGGCTGATCTACATCGATAATTACGACGAGGTGATGGAGAGCGTTGAAGAGGTACGACAGTCGCTTCTGGTTGCTCTGATCGATCGAAAGATCAATAAATATATCGGCGATGTGGACGGTATTGTAAAGAAAATGGAGAAGGACAAATATTTTATTGTTCTTCGCAAATCTGCTTACAAAAAAATAGCGGAAGACCGTTTTTCGCTTCTTGAAGAAGTAAAGCAGGTTAATATCGGAAATGCCCGCTCGGCAACGTTAAGTATCGGACTTGGTCTGAATACGGCGACATATGCGCTTAGTTACCAGTATGCGCGTGTGGCGATCGACCTTGCCCTTGCGCGCGGAGGCGACCAGGCGGTGATAAAAGACTGCAGCGGAATCACTTATTTTGGCGGTAAGAAAGAACAGACTGCTAAAAACACCCGTGTAAAAGCCCGTGTAAAAGCAGAGGCTTTAAGAGAGTTTATCGTGACGAAAGACAGAGTTCTTGTCATGGGTCATAAGATTGCGGATCCGGATTCGTTCGGCGCTTGTATGGGAATTTACAGAGCGGCGGTCAGCCTTGAGAAGAAAGCTCATATTATCGTGAATACGGTGACAGAGTCGGTTCGGCCGCTTTATAATGAGATTGTGGAAAGTCCGGCGTATGAGGATGATATCTTTCTGACTTCAGATGAAGCTATGGATTATATTACGGATAATACGATGGTGATCGTAGTCGATACAAATAAGCCGCAGATGACAGAATGTCCCGAACTTTTGAGGCGTTCCAGAATGACTGCCGTTTTAGATCATCACCGTCAGAGCAGTACGGTAATCGCAAATGCAGTCTTATCTTATGTAGAACCGTATTCTTCATCTACATGTGAAATGGTAGCCGAAGTGCTTCAATATATCTCTGACAGTATCAAAATCCCGGCTGTCGAGGCGGAGTGCATGTACGCGGGAATTATGATCGACACAAGGAACTTTATGAACAGGACGGGAGTGCGTACGTTTGAAGCGGCGGCATTCCTTCGCCGCTGCGGTGCGGATATCACCCGGGTAAGAAAGATGTTCAGGGACGATATGGAATCATACAGAGCGAAAGCAGAGGCGATGAGGGAGGCTGAGGTTTATAAGAATCAGTTTGCGATCGCAGTCTGCCCGGGCGATATTGAAAGTCCGACGGTTCTTGCGGCGCAGACCGCAAACGAGCTTCTTGATATCAGTGGGATCAACGCGTCGTTTGTATTGACGGTTTATCAGGAAAAGATTTATATGAGTGCGCGTTCAATCGACGAGGTAAATGTGCAGATTATTGCCGAAAAGCTGGGAGGCGGAGGTCATATTAATTCTGCGGGAGCGCAGTTTGACCATACGAATATGGAAGAGGCGATCAGCACATTGAAAGAAACGATAGACGATATGATTGAGAAAGGAGATATATAGATGAAAGTTATTTTATTGGAAAATGTAAAATCTCTCGGGAAAAAAGGGGAGATCGTTAATGTGAACGACGGATACGCAAGGAATTTTATCTTGCCGAAAAAACTGGGCGTGGAAGCAACGGGAAAAAATCTGAATGATCTGAAACTTCAGAAAAATAACGAGAAAAAAGTGGCTCAGGAAAATCTTGACGCTGCGAAAGAACTTGCAGCGGAATTATCGGCAGGCAAAGTCGAGCTTGCGATCAAAGTCGGCGAAGGCGGAAGAACGTTCGGTTCTGTTTCCAGCAAAGAAATCGCGGTAGCGGTCAAAGATCAGATGCAGTTAGATATTGATAAGAAAAAAATCCAGTTGAAAGAGTCGATCAAGTCGCTTGGTACGCATATCGTGACAGTAAAACTTCATCCTGAAGTTTCGGCAGAGTTGAAAGTTGTTGTAAAAGAAGAAGCATAAGGAGTTCTCATGGAAAATATAGAAGCTGCCATGAAGCGGATACCGCCCCATAGTACAGAAGCCGAGCAGGCTGTACTTGGGGCGATGCTGATGAATAAAGATGCGATTACGGTCACATCGGAGATTTTGGCCGGACAGGATTTTTATCAGACGGCATATGGGATCTTATTCGACGCTATGACAGATCTGTTTAAATCGGGGCGTCCGGTAGATTTGATCACGCTTCAGGAATATTTAAAAACAAAAGACGTGCCTCCGGAAGTAAGCAGTATGGAATTTGCAAGAGATCTTCTCGTAGGAACTCAGACATCTGCCAACGTAAAATATTATGCGGAAATCGTAAAAGAAAAATCGGTTTTACGCAGTTTGATCAAACTTAACGAAGAGACGGCGAATGCGTGTTATCTTGAAAACGAGCCTCTTGATGAACTGCTTGAACGAACAGAGAAGCGAGTGTTTGAACTTGCGGAAAACGGGAATTCCCAGGAATACGTTCCGATAAAGCAGGTCGTATTAAACGCGCTGGATGTGATCGAAAAGGCGTCTAAGACGAAAGGAAACGTCACCGGAATACCGACAGGGTTCATCGACCTTGATTACAAACTGTCCGGTCTGCAAAGATCAGACCTTGTTCTTATAGCGGCGCGTCCGTCTATGGGAAAAACGGCGTTCGTGCTCAATATTGCGCAGCATGTAGCGTTTCGGCAAAATCTTGCGGTAGCGATCTTCAGTCTTGAGATGTCAAAGGAACAGCTTGTAAACCGTCTGTTTTCACTGGAATCGCATGTTGACGCACAGGTGCTGAGAAACGGAAACCTGACAGATACGGATTGGGAGAAACTGATCGAGGGAGCAGGCACGATCGGAAGCTCTCGTATGATCATAGACGATACGTCGGGTATCAGTATTTCGGAGATGCGCTCAAAATGTCGTAAATACAAATTGGAGCAGGGACTTGATCTGATCATCATCGACTATTTGCAGTTGATGAGCGGAAGCGGCGGACGTAAAAATGAAAGCCGCCAGCAGGAAATTTCGGAGATTTCACGATCGTTGAAAGGACTTGCCAGAGAATTGAACGTACCGGTGATCGCATTGTCTCAGTTGAGCCGTGCGGTTGAGCAGAGAACGGATAAAAGACCGATGCTTTCCGACCTTCGTGAATCGGGAGCAATCGAGCAGGATGCCGACGTATGTATGTTTATTTACCGTGATGATTATTATAATCCGGATACGGAGGATAAGAATATTGCGGAGATCATTATCGCAAAACAGAGGAACGGTCCCATCGGAACCGTCCGTCTTGCGTGGATGCCGCAGTATACCCGTTTCGGAAATGAACTGCGTCAGCAGCAGTGATTATGTAAATATGCTTTTTAATTTCATGATCGCGCCTGATTTAGAGGATTCTTTTCGCGCGGTCTGCTGTCTGCGGATGAGCATGTCCAGTTTGCGGAAATGTTCTTCCTGACGGCGTTCTTTTGCCTCAAGTATAAAATCCATTTCATGAATGACGTCAGTGGTGATCGTACTGCTGATGTCATTTTTTAATATGGAGTTGTTTTCATTCAGCGCTTCGCGGAAAACATCGCCTACGAGAGCACGCATTTGATCGATCGTATTAAGAGGAAGAAGAATATCTCCTGTTTCTGAAGTGACTGTCTGAAGTTGAGTTTTTTCTTTTTCGGGAGTTTTTAACTTAGATTTTTTTTCTTTTAATTCGGGAATGAGTGGTTTTAAGTCTTTTAAGAGCATTCCTTCGTTTTTGAGTTTTTTGATACAGCAGAAGAGCTGAATGTCATCTTTGGTGTAGTATCGATGTCCCATTTCCGTTCGCCCGATCGTCAGGTCGAGTTCTTCTTCCCAATATCTTAATACATGTGATTCGACATTGACCTGTTTTGCGGCTTCGGAAATCATAAATCTGACTTCACCCATTAATATGTGAACCTCCTCATTTTGCTTTTGAGGTTATTATAGCATAGACCATGACTTCAGAACGAAAAAATCGTTCGTCAAGTTCCTACAAAAAAACACCGCTCCACATAGGAGCGGTGCTTCTCTTTTGTGATCACTTTGCGATTTATATTACTCAGCTGAGATAGCGCCTGTCGGACACGCAGCTTCACAAGCTCCGCAGTCTACACAAGCATCAGCGTCGATCTCGTATTTGCCATCGCCTTCAGAGATAGCGCCTACAGGACATTCAGCTTCGCAAGAACCACAGCTTACGCATTCATCACTAATAACGTGTGCCATAGTATGTATCCTCCTTTTTTGAATTTAAAAAGAGAAACAAAGAAAGGTAGTTCTCTTTATTATCACTATTTTAATACAATGAGTTTGAATATACAAGTGATTTGTATGTTCTAAATTAAGAACCTAAACCCGGTCGAATTCTTCTGTGATCTCTTTTGAAGGTGCTTTTGTGAGCAGGCTTACAATGACGATCATAAGGCATGATACGCTGAAAGCCGGGAGCAGCTCATAAATGTTCCATACACCGCCGAGAGGACGTACGAGGTATTTCCAGATGAATACCATAGCTCCGCCTGAAATCATTCCGGCAAGTGCGCCCTGCCAGTTTGAGCGTCTCCAGAAGAGGGCAAATAATACGACAGGACCGAATACGGCGCCGAAACCTGCCCATGCAAAGGAAACGATGCCGAATACCGAACTGTTCGGATCACGGGCAATAAAAGCGGCGATTACCGCGATGGCAAGCAAGGTGAAGCGAGCTGCGTTCATTGCTTTTTTCTTGTCTCCCGTTTTGGCAACTCTGTCGCCGAAAAGGTCGGAAGATACGGCGGAGGATGCAGCCAAAAGCTGTGAGTCTGCCGTGGACATTGTAGAGGCAAGAATGCCGGCAAGGATCGTTCCCGCAAGTAAGGCAGGAAGAATACCGTGTTTACTTAACAAGTCGGCGATCTGCACAATGATTGTTTCAGAATCGGAACCTGTCAGAGTTTTTAAAGCGCCTACATCGCTCATTGCCAGACCGATCACACCGATCAAAACCGCAACTGCAAGGGAAATGACAACCCAGATTGTCGCAACGCGTCTGGAGAGCGTGAGTTTTTCTTCGTCCTCGATAGCCATGAAGCGAAGCAGGATATGAGGCATACCGAAGTAACCGAGCCCCCATGCGATCATGGAAATAATATTGATGATCGGATAAGGCTGTTCGACACCTGCAACAGGATCGTATGTAGTCATCATCGTCAAATATCCCGGAAGCGACTGTGCGTTCTCAACTACGGCAGGGATACCTCCGGCAATATTGATGCCGAATATAAAGACGATGATCAGGGCAACAGACATGATAATACTCTGAATGAAGTCTGTTGTTGAGGCGGCAAGAAATCCGCCAAGCGCCGTATACCCTACGATGACGATCGCACTTATGATCATAGCGGCAACATAATTAACCCCGAACAGGCTGGAAAACAGTTTTCCGCATGCGGCGAATCCGGAGGCTGTGTACGGTATGAAAAATATAACGATAAAAATCGCTCCGATAGATTGAAGGATCTTACGCTGATCTCTGTATCGGTTACTGAAAAAAGAAGGAAGCGTGATCGAATTGCCGGCTACGAGAGTGTAGCGGCGGATCCGTTTTGCTACGATCCTCCAGTTTATGTACGTTCCGATGGCGAGTCCGATGGCAGTCCATCCGGCGTCGGCAATACCTGTCAGATAGGCCAGACCGGGAAGCCCCATCAGAAGCCAGCTGCTCATATCGGAGGCTTCGGCGCTCATTGCCGTCACAAGAGGTCCGAGCTTACGCCCTCCAAGATAAAAATCGGTCGTATCATGGTTGTTCTTGGAACAACGGTAGCCGACATAGAGCATGGCGCCAAGATAAACAATAATGGCGATCATAATACAAATGTGTTCTGTTGTCATGTTTGTCACTCATTCCTTTCGCAAAATGTGCAATATATTGTAAAATTGTACCATAATAAGGGGATTTCTTCAAGAAATAAAAGTTTAGTAAAAATTCACATTTATTTTGTATGATATGGTGTATTATAAAAGGATAAAAGCGGAGGGATAAATTATAATGAAGAGAAAAATTACAGCAGCGGCGGCATTTGCATTGTGTGTGGCAATGGGAGTCTGCGCATGCAGTCCGTCTGAAAAGGAAGATACATTTACGGGAAAGGAAAAGGAAGAGCTTGCGTGGCAGCCGAATCTTGACCGGATTTCCCCTGAAGTATATGCAGATATCAGTAATCTTGACCTGAAGCCGGGGACGTATATATCAGTCATCGGAAAGAGAGAGGGAACGGCTTACTGGAGCGAAGTGCAGGCCGGAGTTGAGCAGGCGGCGGAAGACATTAATAAGCATCTGGGATATAAAGGGGAGGACAAGATAAAAGTTCTTTATAACGCTCCGGCAGACAGTGAGAATATTGACGAACAGGTGAATATCCTTGACGAGGAGCTGGCGCGATATCCGGATGTGATCGCTGTTGCAAGCGTAGCGGAAGATGCGTCGGCTGTTCAGTTCGATCTTGCGGCAGAAAACGGAATTGCAGTCGTGGCATTTGATTCGAGGAACAATTATCAGGGAATTCAGTGCACCTGCATGACGGATAATGTGGCGGCGGCAAAAGAAGGGGCTCGGAAAATGAGCGAGGCGATCGAAGAAAAAGGAGAGATTCTGTTGATCGCACAGGATTCTGTTTCGGGAACGGCAAAAGAGCGAACAAAGGCAGTGACAGAAGAAATTACGGCAAATTATCCGAATGTGAAGGTTGTAGAGACGATCTATATGGATCAGTTTGACGATCTTAAGATGCAGGCTGCAGCGGACGAACTCGGGGTGACGAAAGAGCAGCTTGCCGAGTGGACGGTGGAATCGTCCGGTCAGACTCCGGCAGATGAAGGGGAAGAAGCGATGTCGGAAGAGGTGCGCACGAAACTGGAAGATATTCGCGCTGTCGCGGACGGGATGACAGATGCGGATGTGGTTGCCCGTTATATGGAAAAATACCCGAACCTGAAGGGCTGTTTTGCGGTAAATGCCGATGCGGTTTTACTGGCAATGGATGCTTTTGAGACAGCAGAAAATGAAGAAGATATCGTGTTGATGGGATTTGATGCCGGAAAGGAACAGATCGCGGCATTGAAAAACGGAACGATAGATGGTCTTATTGTGCAAAATCCGTTCGGCATGGGATATGCGACAGTTGTGGCGGCGGCGCGGGCTGCGCTTGAGATCGGAAATGAGGCAACCGTCGATACAGGATATGTTTGGGTGGATAAAGAAAATATGGACGACCCGGACGTGAAGGGGATGCTTTACGAATAGTCTTCGTCAGGCGTAAGCGGATGCTTTACAAATAGTTTTCGTCAGGCGTAAGCGAGGAAACTCTGTTTTCCATTAGCGGGTAAAGAGTTACCCGCTCCGACTGAGTGAAAAGATAAATTCAGTGCCGACTCCTTCGGTACTTACTACATTAATATGCTCGTCATGAGCTTGAATAATTTCTTTTACGATGGACAGGCCAAGGCCTGTCCCTTTTTTATCTTTGCCGCGGGAAAGGTCTGATTTGTAAAAACGCTCCCATATTTTAGTCTGCTCTTGCCGCGGGATTCCGATTCCGTGATCTTTTACGGAAATAAATACTTTTTCGTTCTTTTCACTAACCTCTACAGTAATCAAAGAATCGTTTTCGCTGAATTTAATCGCATTATCGATCAAGTTATAGAGGACTTGCTGGATCTTACGTTTGTCTGCCAAAACAAAAACAGCATCAGGCATGAGAAGCAGTTCGATGGAAATATGTTTTTGGGTACAGGCAGATTCAAAAGATGCGGCGGTACTTTTCAGAACTTCCTGTATGTCAAAATCTGACTTGTTAAGAAGAAGTTCTTTTGTATCGAATTCATTTAATGTCAGCAGATCTCGCGTGAGGTCGGTGAGACGCTCTGTTTCAAACAAAATAATATTTAAATATTTTCCGTACAATTCAGGCGGGATCGTTCCGTCGGCCATTGCCTCAACATATCCTTTTATGGACGTGAGAGGAGAACGAAAATCATGAGAGACATTTGCGACAATTTTTTTTTGATAGTCATCCATATCTTTCAGTCTGACTGCCATGTAATTCAGTGAAGCAGAGAGATATCCGAGTTCATCATGAGTGTGTACCGGAATCTCATAGTCAAGATTTCCGATAGCGTATTGTTTTGCCGCTTCGGAAATCTGCCTGAGCGGACGATGGATGAAAAACTGTACGCCGAGGAGAAAGATAAGAGAAAGTGCGAAAATGACTGCTGTGGAGATGTATACCTGAGTCATGATCGGAGCGCATCTCTCTTCGATGGCAGAGACGGGACTGTGGATCAGAAGGTATCCCTTTGTAGAAAAACCTTGTGTCACAGGCGCCATAACGGTGATCATATCTTCGTCAAAATATCCGTGATATGTACCTGTAATATAGCGGTTTCCGCCGATTTCGGCAGGGTTGAAGTCTTTGATCCTATCAGGACATACAGTGTCTTCTAAACTGGAAGAGGTAAGTGTTCTTCCGGTACTGTCTACGAACCAGATAGAAGCGTTGAAGTACAGTCTCATTGCAGACAACTGTGACTGGACGTTATAGATGGAAGAATCGCCGGAGAAGTAAGATGGGAGATAATCATTGGCAACAAAAGTAGCTTCTCTGTAAAGCGTATGAGAAGTGTCTTCGGTAAGCTTATCTGTCACAAGCTGCTCTGTAAGCGTTGCAGTTGAGAATAGACATAAAAATCCAAATATGATATAAAGTGCAATAAATTTAATGTGCAGAGTGCTTCTCATACGCGGTAGTCTCCTGTTTATCTGTTATTTTGTCTCAAATTTATAGCCGATGCCCCATACGGTTCCTAATTTCCACTGAGGATGATCTTTAAGTTTTTCCCGGAGACGTTTGATATGGACGTCGACAGTGCGGGTGTCACCGAGATATTCATAACCCCATATACGGTCAAGGAGCTGCTCCCTTGTAAATACCTGATTCGGAGATGAGGCGAGACAGTATAAAAGCTCCAGTTCTTTTGGCGGCATTTCAACAGTGTTTCCGTCACAGAGAACAGAATAATTTGTCAGGTTGATGGTCAGTCCTTCATACTCGACACACTTTGGCTTTTCCGCCTGGGACGGTTCGTTTTTTATCGGATGATAACGGCGAAGAACGGCGCGCACACGCGCAATCATTTCTTTTGAATCAAAAGGCTTTAAGATATAATCGTCCGCACCGAGTTCCAGACCGAGTACTTTGTCGAATATTTCCCCTTTCGCCGAAAGCATAATAATCGGCACGCCTGATTTTGCCCTGATCTCCCGGCATACTTGATAGCCGTCGATGCCCGGAAGCATAAGGTCAAGAAGAATCAGATTCGGTTCGTATGTTTCAAATGTGCTCAAGGCGTCTTCTCCGTTAAATACTATTTTTGTGTCAAAACACTCTTTTGTAAGATAGAGAGAGATAAGTTCTGCGATATTTTCATCATCGTCAACGATTAGTATTCTTTGTTTTCCGATCATATTTTTCCTCCGTTTTATGGGTGAACCCGTTATCCGAGCTCAACGATTGTGACTCCGGCATCGCCTTCTCCGAACTCGGCAAGGCGGTATGATTTTACATGTTTTTGTCTTCTGAGATATTCGTGGATTCCTTTTCTTAAAGCTCCGGTTCCTTTTCCGTGAACTACGCGTACGCTGTTTAGATGCGAGAGCAGGGCGTCATCTAAATATTTATCCAGTTCGGCGACCGCTTCGTCTACTGTTTTTCCGAGCAGATTGATCTCAGGACTTACAGAAAGTGACTTGCTCATCTTGATCTTGCTTTTTGCCGTACGGTTCATCCGCTTCGGTGCGTAAGGCGATACTTCTTCGATAATTTCCAAATCGGAAATATTGACTTGTGACCGAAGGATTCCCATCTGAACTGTGACGTTGCCTCTTGCATCGGGGAGAGAGCCGATGGTGCCGGTCAGATTCATACTTAATACTTTTACAGATTCTCCGAGTTTGAAATCAGACGGTTTGTAAGTCTTTTTCGGTTTGTTTGTTTTCAGTGAAGCAGAAGCGGAAGTATCTTTGATCTTTTTGCGCAGACGCTCCCGTTCTTTTTCCATTTCAGCGGCGGAGATATTCTCCTTTCCGAATTTGTGAAAATTGCGGATCGTCTCGTCGGCAACTTCTTTCGCTTCTCTTAGTATTGCATTTGCTTTTTCATTTGCTTCACGGATGATGCGGTCACGTTGTTCTTCGAGCTTTTCCTGTTTTTGCACAGCCTGCCGTTTTAAAGTTTCGGCCTCTTTTTTATAAGCGGCAATTTCAGCCTGTTCTTTTTCGATCGTGCGTCTGCTTGCCTCAAGATCGCTTAGGAGATCTTCAAAAGAGACGTCTTGTTCACTCAGACGTTTTTTTGCATCGTCGATAATATAGCCGGGAAGTCCGAGCTTTCCGGAAATCGCAAAAGCATTACTTTTACCCGGAATACCGATGAGAAGCCGGTAAGTCGGCCGGAGACTTTCCACATCGAATTCACAGCAGGCATTTTCAACGCCCGGGGTAGAAAGGGCATAGATTTTCAGCTCGCTGTAATGGGTTGTTGCCATAGTGCGTATGTTTCGCTTATGGAGATGCGATAAAATAGCAATGGCAAGGGCCGCTCCTTCTGTCGGGTCGGTTCCTGCGCCTAATTCGTCGAAAAGAACGAGAGAACGATCGTCGACCTTTTTCAAAAAGGAAACAATATTTGTCATATGTGAAGAAAATGTACTCAGACTTTGTTCTATGCTCTGCTCATCTCCGATATCGGCGTAAACCTGTCGGAATACGGCGATTTCCGAACGGTCGCCTGCCGGAATATGAAGTCCGGCCTGCCCCATGAGGGTGAGAAGTCCGACCGTTTTTAAAGAGACGGTCTTTCCGCCTGTATTAGGTCCGGTGATGATGAGAAGAGAAAATTCATCGCCGAGAGATACGGTGATCGGGACAACTTTCTTCTGGTCGAGAAGAGGGTGGCGTCCTTCCCGGATACGGATACGTCCTTCTTCATTTAGAATCGGACGACTTGCGCGCATAGTAAGAGCAAGAGCGCCTCTTGCAAAAATGAAATCCAGATCGGTGAGAGATCGGTAGTCTGTTCGGATCTCTTCGATATATTGTGCGGCCTCTTCGCTTAAAGAAGCAAGAATCTTTCGGATCTCATCCTGTTCTTGTACATATAATTCTTTTAAGTCATTGTTCAGTTTTACAATAGCCATAGGTTCAATAAATAATGTAGAACCGGATGCGGACTGGTCATGGATCAGCCCTTGTACCTGACTGCGGTATTCGGCTTTGACAGGGATACAATAGCGGTCGCCGCGCATTGTGATCAGAGCATCCTGCAGGTACGTTCTTAAAGAACCGTTTACAAGACCTGAAAGTGTTGTGTGAACACGGTCGTTGAGATTATTTATGCTCCTTCGGATATGCTTTAGCGCACTGCTTGCGTCATCACTGATTTCATCTTCGGAAATGATGCATCTTTCAATTTCATTTGAAAGAGGTGTGAGCGGCTCAAGTCCGTCAAAATAAATATCAAGACAGTCGGCAAGATCTTCCTGCGTGTCATGCCGTCCGTATGACTTGGCCCGCGCAGTGTTTGAAAGAAGACGGCAGATGCGGAGAAGTTCCGCTGTATTTAGAGCGCCTCCGATCTCAAGTCGTTTGAGAGATTCTTCCACAGGAGCTGCGTCGCCGAAAGAAATCCGCCCCTTTTTAATGATCCTTGTAAAAGCGGCGGCGGTCTGTTCCTGAAGCAAATCGATCTTCGTAAGATCCGTTACCGGTTTCAGCCGTCGGCAAAGTTGTTTTCCGCGGAAAGAACTTGCCTCATTTTCCAACATGGAAATAATTTTATCAAATTCAAGTTTTATTAATGTTTTGTTATTCATAAATCTTCACCTGTCTGTAATGTTTGTATCCTCATTCTACTCTATTATCCGTATAAAGAAAAGGACTTTCAGGAAGTAAGAAAAACCTTTTCATAGAGGATTGAATCAGGTATACTAGAATTTGGAGGAAAATAAGTCCATGCCGAGTGATAAAGAACAAAAAAAATCGCCCGAAGAAGAGGCGGAAGAGAAGAAATATTCTTTTTTACAAGAAAAGATAAAAGGGAAACAGGGCAGCAGGGAAACGCTTATAAAACAATTTATCCGAATTGCGATCTATGGTCTGATATTGGGGATGTTTGCCTGCTTAGGTTTTTTTGCGCTTAAACCGTGGATGCAGCAATGGTTTGCGGGAAATGCAAAGACTGTGATGATCCCCGAAGATGAACAGGCAGCGGAAGATTCTGAGAAAAATCAAGAGGGAAAAGAAGATCCTGCGCTCGATGCGGAAAGTTATGAAGAGATGACCGCCGGGTTGAATGAACGTGTAAAAGAGGCGAGAAAAAGTATTGTTTCTGTATCTTCTGTATCTGAAAAGGCAGACTGGGACGGAGAGATGACAGGAATTTTGCAGAGTGTTACAGGTGTTATCGCCGGAGATAACGGTCGGGAATTTTTGATTATCGCCGACAGTTCGATCTGCACAGGCGCTTCTGCATGGAGAGTGACAATTTCCGATGGAAAAAGCTTCGATGCAGCGCTGAAAAAGGTCGATAATAACAGAAAGATAGCAGTGTTCGGCATCGGGAAACATGTCGTAGATGAGGATGACAGCGGATTGATCAAAGTAGCCGTTTTAGGTAATTCAAAGAAAGTGGCGCAGGGAGATGCAGTGATCGCTCTCGGAAATATATTTGGATATGCAGACGGAATGTCTTACGGCGTTGTCAGCGCATCGAATTATAAGGCGACATTTTTCGACGGAGAATGCGCAGTGATCGCGACAGACATTCCGGCAGAGGAACAAGGAACAGGCATGTTGTTTAACATGGATGGCGAAGTGGTAGGGATGATTTCTTCATCCGTATGGAACGACACAGGAAAAAATGTTGTGAATGCATATGGAATTTCAGATTTGAAGCCGATTATAGAATTGCTCATCAATGGGAAAAGCGTTCCATATATCGGAATTTACGGAACAACGGTGACGGAGCAGCTTGCAGAAGAACATAAAATGCCGTCAGGTATTTATGTGGCAGATGTTGATCCGGATTCACCGGCGATGGTGGCGGGAATACAAATCGGAGATATTATATGTGAAGCATCGGGAGAAGAGATAAAGGATATTGCCGCATACCAAAACATTGTGATAGGCTCGTCTGTAGGAGAAACGATGGAGTTTGTCGGAAAACGGCTCGGTTCAGACGGATATGTCAATATAAAATTTTCTGTCGTGACCACAGAAAAAGAAGAAGTTAAATAAAGAAGCGGGAATGAGAAAATAAGAAAAGAAGAAGTTTGGTAAGAAGCAGGAATGAGAAAATAGGAAAAGAAGAAGTTCAGTAAAAAGCGGGAATGAGAAAATAAGAAAAGAAGAAGTTCAGTAAGAAGCAGGAATGAGAAAATAAGAAAAGAAGAAGTTCAGTAAAAAAGCAGGAATGAAAAAATAAGAAAACAGATTAAAAGAAATAGAACATAGAGAAATAAAGAAAAAATAGAAAGAGGAATAGCGAGACATGAGATATATCAGTGGGTTACATGAAGGAGAAACAATCAGAAATATTTATCTGTGTAAGGGAAAACGTTCGGCTGAAACAAGAAACGGAAAACCATATGACAACGTGCTTTTGCAGGATAAGACAGGAACGCTTGACGGAAAAGTATGGGACCCGAATTCGCAGGGGATTGCGGACTATGATGAAAAAGATTTTATAGAAGTATATGGAGAAGTGATCAATTATAACGGAAATCTGCAGATTAATATAAAACAGATCCGCAAAGCCGGTGAAGAGGAATACAACCCGGCAGATTACATGCCTACCACAGAGAAAAGCGTTGACGGGATGTATGAACAGCTGACAGAGTTTATCCGTCACATTTCCAATCCGTATCTGAAAAGTCTGTTAGAATATTTCTTTGTGAACGATCAGGAATTTATTAAAAAATTCCGGTCACATTCTGCAGCGAAAACGGTACACCACGGATTTTCGGGAGGACTGCTGGAACATACGTTGAGCGTACTTCGGATGTGCGAATATTTTGCCGGATCATATGGAATTTTAAACAAAGATCTTCTGTTGACAGCGGCAATGTGCCATGACATCGGAAAAACAAGGGAACTTTCGTCATTTCCGGACAATGATTATACAGATGAAGGACAGTTGATAGGGCATATTGTGATCGGAGTGGAAATGCTCGACGAGGCAATCAGGACAATACCGGATTTTCCGGTTCGCCTTGCAAATGAATTGAAACACTGTATTATCGCCCACCACGGAGAGTTGGAATACGGTTCTCCGAAAAAACCGGCGCTTGCGGAGGCGGTAGCGTTGAATCTTGCGGATAATGCAGATGCAAAAATGCAGACTTTGACGGAAATATTTAAAGGGAAAACAGGTACAGACTGGTTAGGATTTAACCGATTGTTCGATTCTAATTTGCGCAGAACGTCAGGAGCGTAAACAGAAAAAGCCGATTGTAGGCGGCGGATAGATCGTAACTATACGGTGTTTCCGGTGGGGAAATATGTGCGCAGATGCGGATGTGCAAAAAATGCAGGAAAACAGAAAGAAAAGGGAAGATATGTGTATGCAGAAAAATGATACTGTAGTTGTTGAAATCACGGATATCGGTGTCAACGGAGAAGGAATCGGAAAGATAGACGGATATACGCTGTTCATAAAAGACGCTGTAATAGGAGATGTTGCAGAAGTTAAAGTGATCAAGGCTAAGAAAAATTACGGATATGCCCGATTGATAAACGTGCTTGAACCGTCAAACAGCCGGGTTGAACCTAAGTGTCCTTTCGCAAGAAAATGCGGGGGTTGTCAGATTCAGGAAATGTCCTATGAAAAGCAGCTTGAGTTTAAAGAAAGAAAAGTCAGGGGAAATCTTGAACGGATCGGCGGTTTTTCATCTGAACTTTTGGAATGTACAAAAGAGCCGATCATTGGGATGGAAACTCCGTTTTATTATAGAAATAAGGCGCAGTTTCCGTTTGGAACAGACAAAGAAGGAAATCCCGTAACAGGATTTTACGCAGGCCGTACACATGACATTATAGCAAATACAAACTGCATTCTCGGTGCAGCGGTAAATGAACATATTTTAGAGAGCATTCTTGATTTTATGAAAAAATATAAGATCCGTTCCTATGATGAAAAAACAGGAACGGGTCTGTTTCGTCATGTGCTGCTTCGTTATGGATTTACGACAAAAGAAATCATGGTGTGTTTTGTTGTGAATAAAGATAAAGCGGATAAAAGCGGAGAATGGTTTCCGCATCAGAAAGAGTTGGTGGAAGAGCTTGCTAAAATTGACGGAATGACGAGTATAACGGCAAGTCCCAACACAAAGCGAACAAACGTAATTATGGGAGATACGTTTGAGGTGCTTTGGGGGCAAGGATATATTACAGACTATATCGGCTCAGTGAAATATCAGATTTCTCCTTTGTCGTTTTATCAAGTAAACCCGGTACAGACGGAAAAATTATACTCTCAGGCGCTTGAATATGCAGGCTTAAAAGGAGATGAAACGGTTTGGGATTTGTACTGCGGTATCGGAACAATTTCTTTGTTTCTTGCGCAGAAGGCAAAACAGGTTTACGGCGTGGAAATCGTGCCCCCTGCGATTGATGATGCAAGAGAAAACGCACTGTTAAACGGAATAGAAAACGCACAGTTTTTTGTGGGAAAATCTGAAGAAATCCTTCCGAAATACTATAAAGATTATGAAGAACAGCACGGAGGAGAAAAGGCACACGCGGATGTGATCGTCGTAGATCCGCCTCGGAAAGGGTGCGACGCTGAATTGTTGGAAACGATTCTTAAGATGCAGCCGGAGAGGATTGTTTATGTAAGCTGCGATTCCGCAACATTGGCAAGAGATCTGAAAATATTGTGCGAAGGGGCACAGGAAGACGAAAAAACAGCAGGGTATCAGATTGAGAAATGGAGAGCGGTTGATCAATTTCCGATGACGACACATGTGGAGACGGTTGTTCTTTTGTCCCAACAAAAACCAGATGACACGATAGAGATCGACTTAGACCTGGACGAGCTGGATGCCACCAGTGCCGAGTTGAAAGCAACCTATCAGGAAATCAAAGATTATGTGCTGAAAGAATTTGGCTTGAAGGTTTCAAGTTTATATATTTCTCAGGTAAAACGCAAATGTGGAATTGAAGTGGGAGAAAACTATAATCTTCCAAAATCAGAAAATGCAAGAGTTCCACAATGCCCGAAAGAGAAAGAAGATGCTATCAAGGCTGCCCTGAAATATTATGCGATGATCTAAGGACATCGCTGATTTCAAGGAGGAATAACACATGAAAAGCACATTTGAAAAAATGGGTGGAACCTACACACTTGGCGCAGACGGAATTTACTATCCGAATCTTGTCAGTACAGATGAAGAACCGCATTATGGGAAATATGGAATGATGCGGAAAACGTATCTGAAAGAGCATCGTCCGGCAATGTATTCACTGTATATGTTGGAAGACAGATTGACAGAACATCTGAATGCGGTGGACGATGAAACACAGGAGAAAATGGATATTCTGGTGAGTCAGATGATGGAGAAGCAGGGCATTACGGAAGAATTGAAAGCTCGTGACCAGATGGAATGGGTTAGAGCGGTAAATAATGTCCGGAATGCTGCAGAAGAGATTGTGTTGAAAGAATTGATTTACAGGTAAACAAAGGGCTGAACAGGTAGGACGAAAAATCCTATTTGTTCAGCTCTTGTGTTTATAATGGGCAAAGAAGAACCAAATTATAATTCCATATCATACGACCTTTTCTTAGTTCGAGCAGGCTGATTTCGCCGTATTTCCTGTTTCCTCTGATATTCAAGTTCCCAGGCACGATGGGAAAAAACATCAGGATCTTCCACATTGAGATAATCTACCTCATTGGCTGCAATATCACGGCGGTGATAGTCATAATACTTACCAAAAGTACCTTTGAGCTGTTCGATCAGCTTATCCCGAAAATCAGGACGTATCTGGATTCGGGTGTCCAGCAATTCTGTATACTGTTCTGGTTCAGGACGAAATTTTTCTTCCCGGAAAGCGGCGGCGTCTTTTTCAAGCTGCTTTTTGAGCGAGGTGTCCTGAGAATACAGGATATCCAGATTTTTATTCATCTGGTCATATTTCTTGGATAGATTCGTCATATCTTTATTGGTAGAGCATTCTGCCTGGAAGATTAGCTGCTCTTTCCTTGATTTCAGTTCTTCGATTTCTTCGGTAATAGTGGTAAGCTGCTGATTTAATTTTATATGCCGGATGGGATTCAAAATACTGGTTTTATCCTTTTGCACATTCAGTTCTTTCCGTTCCGTAACTTTAGCTTTGAGTTCCTTTTTAACTGTGTTGTATTTATTCAGTATTGGATTGAAATGATTCATCCAGTCATGGATCACTTCTTTTTGCATCTCATTATGAAGTAAATGATACTGTATAAAAATCATATGATTGCGGATCGCTTCTAACGTTTCAGCTATTATTGGAATAGACTTTTCTACAGCTTCAGCCAGTTTTGCTACCTTTGCTTTTAATTCTCGGAGCATTTTGTTATCCGCACGAATCTGACGGTTGATTTCACAGCGGTCTGCTATCATGCCTTTCTTTTCCATATTCTGGGCAATGTAGCCTTCATGGATGGTTGGCTGTTCGGTGATTCCCTGATCTGCAAAGCTGCGGTGATCAATGGTAGCATTTATCTGATTACGTGCAAGCATTTTATTTACGGCATCTGCCCAGTTTGCCCGCCAGATACAAAGTTGTTCATCACTGTTCCATTGTTGGGAAATAGGATTCTGTCTGCCATATCGGCTGCTCTTGGGGTGTTTATCAATTCGTTCATATCCTTTTTCCTGTGCAACAGAAGAAGTCAGATATTCTTTCTTTTTCCCAACTTTATAGCGATATTGCTTTTCCCATCCCTGTTTCTGAGCAGTTTTAAATTCAGAAGCAGTAAACCCTTTTTCTTCCCCATCTTTGATACAGAGATATTCTTTTTCTGTTTTATACTGCCATGTTCCATTTTCATTTAATGGTCGGACAGTAAGAAGAATGTGTGCATGGGGATTGTGACCATCTGTATCGTGAATGGCAAAATCAGCACACATCCCCATATCTACAAAATTTTTTTTAATAAAATCTTGAAGAAGAGAAATATTGCTGTCTTTATCCAACTCAACGGGGAGTGCGACAACAAATTCTCTTGCAAGTCGGCTGTCTTTGGTCTTTTCGTTTTCTTCCACAGCATTCCAGAGTTGTTCCCGGTCATTCCATTCCAATGGAGCCATTGGAGGAAGCATCACCTCCTGATAGATCAGCCCCTGCTTTCTGGTATAGTCATGCTGGATGCCGTCATAATCATTGTACATGCGGCTACAGCTCATATAAGCAGAAGCAGCAACAGCAGACCGACCGGAACCGCGGCTGACGACTTTGGCTTGCATATGATAAATTGCTATATCTGGCACCTCCTTTCGATGTTGCCTGCAACAGCGGATAAAGCCCTCGGCAGAGCGCACGAGCCCCGAAGGGGATACCACTGCCTGATTTATCAGGTGGTGAGTAAGTGCGCCCTTCGGGATGAGAAATTGCTGGTGTCAACTAGTGTCAGATTCTTTTGAAACGGTTTAACAATTCCTGTCTGATCTGCGACGGCTCCATTGTCTGGAATTCCGGGAAGATGCTCTCCAAAACGGCACCCTCCTGAATCAGCCTGCGTGTCCGGGCATTTCGCTCTTTCACACGGTTCCGTGCCTGTGCTTCCTCTGCTCTGTGTCTTGCCTGTAATAATTCTTTTCTGATTTCTGTTTGTGTTTTTTTATCTGTCATATTGGCCTCCTTTCTTCTATGACCGTTTCCGGTCAGATTTTTAAGCAAGTAGTTTTCGGGCTTCTGACATATTAGCTACAGCGTTCAGTTCCCGGATATTCTGGTTGTTGATCTTTAGTGGGACACAACGCTCCAGAATCCGGTCATAGATCCTGCTGTGTGCTAAATCTTCCGGATGTTTTAATTCTTCCAACGTCAGATTTGTTGTAATGATCATAGGTTTCATACTGCGGTAACGGCTGTCGATTACATGGAAGACCTGTTCTAAAGCAAATTCGGAATTTCGTTCCACACCCAAATCATCAATGATCAGCAGGCTGTACTGATTTAAACTATTGATAAATTCATTCCGATCCTGCGGATATATTCCGGTCAGAGAATTTAAGATTTTGGCGAAGTTCGTCATGAGTACGGGAACCCCTTTATCTAGCAGAGCGTTTGCAACACAGCCTGCAAAAAAGGATTTCCCAGTGCCGACATCACCCCAGAGCAGCAGCCCCATGGCCTTGGATTTTATTTCCTCCCAGTGAGTAACATAATTTTTTGCCTTTTCAATTTCCGGGTTGATACCGTTATCGTGAGCAAAAGTGAATTCTCTTAAAGCCGGGTCTTGCAGACCGCTGGATTTCAGCCGGGAGATGTGTTCTAGAAATTCCTGGTGTTTTCGTTTTGCTTCTTCTTTTTCATATTGTTCCTGCTGGCATTGGCAGCGGATGATCGGAAACATGATTTTTCCTAAAAATTCTATCTTTTTCTGCCGTGGGGTGTGGCACTTGGAACAGTAGATCAGACCGTCCGTTTCGCTGATATATTCATCTTCTAAAGGCTGCCGGGGAGAAAGGTTCGGCAGTAGGTTTTGTGGTTTTATCATAGGCTTTCATCCTCCTTACATTCATAATGGCGTTTTACTGAATCATTATTTTTCTTCTCTTTATTATTAGGGGACAGTTTTCTGACTGTCTGGCGGACAGAATTCTGTCTGTCAAAGGGACGGTTTTCTGACTGTCTAACAGACAGTTTTTCTTCTGTCTGTGTTGAAAAATCAGCCGGGACTTTTACATAAATCCGGTTGGGATTCCCGGTTCCCTGACGAGCACGACAGATAAGGTCTACTTGTTCCAAAGCACTCAGAGATGTTTTGATGGTTGTCTGGCTTTTGCGAAGTGTTGCTGCCATATCTTCAATGGTGAAATAGGAGAACACATGACCTTTTTTATCAATCCAGCCGTCATTTTTTTGTGATAATCTTGCCCGGTTTAAAAGCACCATATAGAGCAGTTTTGTGGTTTCGGAGAAATCACAGTCCAGAAGAAAACTGGGAAATGCCATATATGGCGGTAGAGTACTGTTTGCAGTAAGAAAGGTTGTCATGCACTCACCTCCCCTCAGATGACGAACACTTATCTATTGCAGTATTTTTCATCTGTAACAGGACTTCCTCTTTGTGTTTTCATAAAAATCCTCCTTTCCGATAATCTTTTGTGCGGATGTTTCGCACAGGATTAGTTTATTGAAAAGAAGGGGGAATGGCATTGAGCCGGGATTGAGTGAGAATTGAGTTACAATGAACTTTCAAATATAAACAGGAATAGTTACAACGAAAAAACGGGTGTATAATCAGGTTAGTAAATATTATTTATTAATCACATCTATTTATGGATTGACAACAGTGAAAAAATAAAGTAAACTAAAGTTAGTTAAAGCTAATTAAAAAACGGCTTATGTTTAGATAATGGGATAGGTTTATAAAATTATAGAAACGTACATCTGATGTTTTTAATGAAAGCAAGGTGTGCATATTTTTTTCACATGAATTAGTTAAAACTAACTATTGATAAAGAAAACTTACTGGGTAGAGTAGATTCATTTTCAGAAAAGATGTTTAAGGAGAAGTGAAAGAAAATGTCAGAGGAAATGTTAGTATGCCATTGTTCACCTACGTTAGCAGGACTGAAAACGGGAAGTCTTTTTTCATGCCCTTATAGTTCACAAAAGATGATTATAAAAGAAATACGTGAATTTAATCAAAAACTGACACAGAAAGGGATCCGGATTATCCCGGTTCGCATATCAGACAAACGGATGCTGGTTTATGTCTATCGTCCAGAAAAGTTAAAAGAAGATTTTTCTGATGAGAAAACTCAGATCATATTGAAATGTAAGGGATATGATTGTACGAATCTATCACAGTGCATCTGCAGACTGATTCAAAAACTGCAGAGTGACCCAGACTTTCCGCATGAAATAGGTTTATTCTTAGGGTATCCGGCAGAGGATGTAAAAGGATTTATTGAGAATAAGGCGGCCTGCAGCAAATGTTCTGGGTGTTGGAAGGTGTACGGGGATGAACAGGCCGCGAGGATTCTGTTTAAAAAATATAAAAAATGCACAGAAATTTATTGCAGGAGATGGAAAAGTGGCGTGGCTGTTGAACAGCTTACGATTACTATATAATCACAAACTTCAGAAAGGAAGGTAAAAATCATGAGTAAAATTGCAGTAGTTTATTGGAGTGGCACAGGAAATACAGAAGCCATGGCAAAGGCAGTACTGGAGGGCGCGAAGGAGAAGGGGGCAGAGGTTGTATTATTAACTCCGGATGAATTTGATGTTTCTATGATGGATTCTTATGATGCGATCGCTTTTGGATGCCCGGCAATGGGAGCAGAAGTATTGGAAGAAGAGGAATTTGAACCGATGTTTGCTTCTTGTGAATCAAAACTTTCAGGAAAAAGAATTGCACTGTTTGGCTCTTATGGCTGGGGAGATGGAGAGTGGATGAGAGACTGGGAGACAAGATGCAAAGAGGCGGGAGCTGTCTTGATTTGTGAAAGCGTGATCTGCAATGAAATGCCCGATGATGAGGGGATTCAATCCTGCAAAGCGTTGGGTGAAAATCTGGATTAATAAATATTGGGGAATGCTGCGAGAAAAGATTTTAATCAGTTAATAGCAGCGTTCCCATAATACGATTTAGAACGCAACCGATGATCAAGAACGGATGATTTTGTAGATATCTGCTATCGGAGCGTTTTATGAATATATTAAAAATGGGAGGTTGGGTATGAGTGTTGTTATTATAGGCGGGCATGATAGAATGGTCTGTCAGTACAAAAAAGTTTGTAAAAGTTTTAATTGTAAAGCGAAAGTCTTTACACAGATGTCTGCAACTTTAAGTAAACAGATTGGGAATCCAGATTTGATTGTACTGTTCACGAATACGGTTTCCCATAAGATGGCCAGGTGTGCAGTGGAGGAGGCGGAACGCTGCAATGCGGATGTAGTGAGATGCCATTCAAGTAGCAAAAATGCGTTACAGGAGATTCTTGGAAGTATCTGTATGTAGCGAAATTTTTTTATATATTAAGAATAGATATTGTTTTGGTGAGTTGATAGAGGTATAGGTTATGTCTTTTTTTCAAAATACTTGTAAGCCAAAAGGAATCGGCGGCAAAATTATGGTTCATATGATGAATACTGGTCATTCATCTATGGCTGAATGGGGATTTACACATATGGAAATTCAAAGCGATAATGTATGTCTGGATATTGGATGTGGCGGTGGGGCAAATGTCAGAAAGTTATTAGAAAAAAGTCCGTATGGCAGAGTGGTTGGCATTGATCATTCAGAAATCAGTGTAGAAAAAAGCAAAAAAATCAATAAAGCAGGGATAGAAAGTAAGCGTTGTGAAATCCTGCAGGGGGATGTCATGAAACTCCCTTTCAGAGGTGAAACTTTCGATGTAATTACTGCATTTGAAACAATATATTTCTGGCCGGATATTAGTGAGGCTTTTAAGAAGGTATATAAAATTTTGAAAATCGGCGGAACGTTTATGATCTGCAATGAATCAAACGGTGAAAATCCAAAGGATGAAAAGTGGACGAAGATAATACAGGGGATGAAGATTTACAATTCTGAGCAAATAGAAAAATCTTTGGAGGATGCCGGTTTTAGAGGAGTAAAAGTAGATAAAACAAAAAAAGGTTGGATTTGTGTGGTGGTAAAAAAGTTATGAAAAGCAAAAGAAAACGATGGTATTTATTGTGGTTTGTAGGCGCAGTAATATGGCTGACTAACTTTTTTGACAGTTTCAGAAAAGATGGGGTTGATTTTGTGGTAAGCATGCAACTTTTAGCCGCAATACTCTTCTTTGCTGCAGGTATTGTTGGGCATATTCGATATAAGAAGCACGATAAAAATCAATAATGCAATACTAAATATGGAAAATGAAAAGATTTTAGAAACCGGGAAAGTATGAAATTCCCGGTTTTAAAATGCCATTCAATTTATAGTGAGAAGAGAGTTATTTGATATGCTTTTTGAGGGCTTCAAAACTTTCAGAACTAATGACATGTTCTATCCTGCATGCATCTTGTGCGGCAATATCCGGATCAACACCAAGACGTTCTAGCCAGGAAGAAAGAAGAACATGGCGTTCATAAATCTGTGTAGCTATTTCTTTTCCAGATTCAGTTAAATTAATATATCCTTCCGGAGATACCGTTATATGTCCGCTTGTACGCAGTTTCTTCATAGCCACACTTACGCTGGGTTTTTTAAAGTCTAATTCTGTAGCGATGTCCACAGAACGAACAACAGGACGTTTTTTGCTTAATATTAAAATAGTTTCCAGATAGTTTTCACCAGACGAATTTATGTGCATAGCTTGTCACCTCCTATATCATTCGGATTCTTTTATAAAAATTGTATAGTTATTGTATCATGATTCATGGTATTCAGCCAGATATATTTATAAAAGAAAAATAAAAAAGTATTAAATAATTATTGACAACTCACCGGGATTAGAATATACTAACAACGTCAAATGAGAAAAAACATCGAATAGCTGTGAGTAAATTTTAAGTATAATTGTAAAAATGACTATAAGGAGCGAGTGGATATGAATTTAACAGAAGCCAAAGAAGGGGAAGAATATATCATTAAGGAAATTTTGACAGATGATGAAGAACTGACCTCTTTTCTGTTTTCTCTTGGCTGTTACAGTGGTGAACCAATTACAGTGGTTTCTCATCTGAAGGGTGGCTGTGTAGTTTCCATTAAGGATGGGCGTTATAATATTGATACTGATCTGGCGAAAGCCATTTCAATATAATAAAAAAATAGTAGTTTCCACTATTTTTTTTGCACAAAGGTTAGTGCATACTAATAAAGATAAGATGCGTATAATTAAAGACGTCGAAAAGGAGGAGAATTATGAGGATTGCTTTTGCAGGAAATCCCAACAGTGGAAAGACGACCATGTACAATGCACTTACCGGCAGGAATGAACGTGTCGGGAACTGGGCAGGCGTTACGGTCGAAAGAAAAGAAAGTCCGATCAAGAAAGGTTATTATGACGGGACGGAGGAGTTAGTTGCGGTAGATTTGCCGGGCGCTTATTCTATGTCTCCTTTTACATCGGAAGAAAGCATTACCAGCGGATACGTCAAGAATGAGAATCCGGATGTGATCATCAATATCGTGGATGCTACGAATCTGAGCAGAAGCCTGTTTTTTACCACACAGCTTCTGGAACTTGGGATTCCAGTAGTTGTCGCACTGAATAAGAGCGATATCGTTAATAAGAAACAGACAAAAATTGACGAGAAGATTCTGTCTGAAAAGCTGGGCTGTCCGGTAATCAAGACGATTTCCACTTCTTCCGGACATGAAGGACTCAAAGAGACTGTAAATGCTGCGGCTGCATTAAGAGGAAAAGGTCAGAAAGCACCTTATGTGCAGGGGGATATTGATTTCAAAGATAAAACGGCAGTAGAAGCGGCTGACAGAAAGCGTTTTGAGTTTGTGAATGGAATTGTAAAGCAGGTAGAGAAGAGAAAAGTTTTTACAAAGGATAGAAACGTACAGGATAAGATTGACGGTATCATCACACATAAGATTATCGGTATACCGATTTTCGCAGCAGTTATCTTCCTTGTGTTCTACATATCCCAGACAACGCTCGGTACCTGGATCGCAGACTGGCTGGTGGCATGGATCGAGACTTTCCAGGGATGGGTCGGCGGACTGATGGAAAATGCAAACCCGCTTCTGTATGCACTCCTTGTAGATGGTATCATCGGTGGCGTTGGTGCAGTTGTCGGTTTCCTTCCGCTTGTTATGGTCATGTACTTCTTAATTGCATTATTGGAAGATTGTGGATACATGGCAAGAGCTACAGTAGTTCTGGATCCGATTTTTAAGAGAGTAGGGCTTTCCGGTAAATCTGTCATTCCTATGGTCATTGGTACAGGATGTGCGATTCCGGGCGTTATGGCTTGCCGTACAATCCGTAACGAAAGAGAACGTCGTACCACAGCGATGCTTACACCATTTATGCCATGTGGAGCTAAAATCCCAGTGATTGCTCTTTTTGCAGGTGCATTCTTTGCGGACGCATGGTGGGTTTCAGCAACTATGTATCTGGTGGGTATTCTCTTAGTTTTGCTTGGAGCTTTACTTGTGAAAAAGATTACAGGACAAAAATACAGAAAATCTTTCTTTATTATTGAACTTCCGGAATATAAGTTTCCAAGCTTGAAAAGGGCATGCGGCTCTATGCTGGAGCGAGGAAAAGCATATATCGTAAAAGCAGGAACGATCATTCTGGTATGCAATACGGTGGTACAGATCATGCAGAGCTTTAACTGGCAGTTCCAGCTTGTAGAAGAAGGTGCAGAAGGGACATCTATTTTGGCATCCATTGCCCATCCGTTTGCGATTTTGTTCATACCGCTTGGATTTGGAGTGTGGCAGCTTGCAGCAGCGGCAGTGACAGGTTTTATCGCAAAAGAAAACGTAGTTGGGACGCTTGCAGTAGTTTACGGTATCACAAACTTAATAGATACAGATGAACTGGCGTTGGTTGGAAGTGGGAATGAAGTAGCAACTGTTATGGGACTGACAAAGGTAGCAGCTCTTGCTTATTTGATGTTTAACCTTTACACACCACCTTGTTTTGCAGCTCTTGGAGCGATGAATTCAGAAATGAAGAGTGGAAAATGGCTGCTTGGAGGAATCTGTCTCCAACTTGCAACGGGGTATACCGTAGCTTTTGGTGTATATCAGATTGGTACATTGATCACAACAGGATCTTTTGGCACCGCATTTATTCCGGGACTTATCGCGGTTATTGTATTTGCTTTGATTATTCTCTGGAGAATCCGTAAGTCAGATAAAGAGTTTGCTTCAGAATACAGCCTGCATTCTGTAAAATCATAAAGGATAAAAGTTATAGCAGACGGTGGACAGAGAAGAAGTACTTTGTCCACCATTTTTATTAGAAAAGGATGTGAAATGCTCTATGGAAAATATGATAGCAGTTCTTGTTATTGTAATCTTAGTAGGGAGTGCAGCTGCATATCTTATTAAGGCAAAAAGAAGCGGAGTGAAATGTGTTGGATGTCCAGCGGGAGGAAATTGCAGCAGCAAAAATAAAAAGAAAAAAAAGAAATTGACGGGTCCGGTCATCGCAAAGAAAACCATGTTTATTACAGGAATGCATTGTGAACATTGTGTACAAAGTGTGACAGATAGCTTGAATCGGATTGATGGAGTCTCCGCCAGAGTAGATCTTAATAAAAGTTGTGCTGAGATATCCCTTGATCGTGAAATAGGGGAAGATATCCTGATCTGCGCAGTAGAAAAAGCAGGGTTTTTAGTTGAGTCTATTCAAAGCTAGACCGTGGTATTTCATATGGGAGAAAGCGGGTATGAACGGTGAAAAAGAAAGTATTATTATAAAACTGAAAGAAAATGGCTGCAGAATTACAAAGCAGCGTAAAATGATTTTAGATATTATCCTGGAAGACAGGTGTTCCAGCTGCAAGGAAATTTATGCCCGGGTGGTGAAACTTGACCAGAGCATTGGGATGGCAACCGTTTACCGTCTGGTAAAGGAATTGGAGAATATCGGGGTGCTTAGCAGAGAAATCGTATATAAGTAGCCTGCAAATGACAAAATTTATCAATAAGGACTGTTAGAATTGACTATCTTAAATGAAAGTTGTTACTATGAAAAAATAAACAGAGTCTTATAGAAAAGGAAGTGATGTGGTTGTGAAACAACATAGGTTTTGGGCGTGGGCGTCCGTCTTTTGCTTTTTGATGGTATTCTATACAGGCTATAAACACAAATAATCAGGAGGTACATAGGATGTTTAGTGATTCTACTTTGAAAAAAATCGGATGTTTTGTAGGAGGAGTCGTATTTGGGACTGCGGGTGTAAAGCTCCTTTCCAGTAAGGACGCAAAAAAAGTATATACAAACTGCACTGCGGCTGTACTGCGGGCAAAAGACTGTGTTATGAAGACTGCTACAACAGTGCAGGAGAACGCAGAGGATATCCTTGCAGAAGCACAACAGATCAATGAAAAGCGTGCACAGGAAGAGGCAATGCAGGTGCAGGAAGATGATGTTCAGGAGGATGGTGCGTCTGAACAGGAAGAAAACGAATAGGTAAAAGATGAGATTTCTTATCAAGCATGAAGTACAGGGCCGTCTCCGTATCCACGTTATCCGAAACCGAATGACATGTACGGAGGCGGATGTTCTTTGCTGGGCTCTTGAAAAACAGAAAAGTGTTATAAAGGTCAAAGTATATGAGCGCACCGCAGATGCTGTGATCTATTATACAGGGGACAGAGAAGAACTGATCCATAAATTAAAAAAGTTTCATTTTGAGAAAGCAGATGTTCCGGATAATGTATTATCAAGTTCAGGGCGTGCTTTAAATTCCGCATACAGGGAAAAGCTGATAGCAAAAACATTGCTCCATTATGGAGGGAAATTGCTCTTGCCAAATTCGGTGAGAAAAATATGGCTTACTTTTAAAGTGGTCCAATATATCGGAAAAGGGATTCGATGTCTGGCCAGACGGAAGATAGAGGTGCCGGTATTAGATGCTACAGCGATTGGCGTGTCCGTGCTGCGAGGAGACTTTAATACTGCCGGTTCTGTCATGTTTCTGCTGGGAATTGGAGAATTGCTGGAGGAATGGACACATAAAAAGTCTGTAGGAGATCTGGCACGCAGCATGTCTTTAAACATAAAGAAAGTATGGCTGAAAAGAGAGGAGCAGGAAATTCTTGTTCCGGCATCCGATATTTTGCCGGGTGACAGAGTGATCGTACACATGGGCAATGTAATCCCATTTGATGGAGAGGTGTCTTGCGGAGAAGGAATGGTGAACCAGGCATCTTTGACCGGAGAATCTCTTCCGGTACGAAGAACTGAGGGTCAGTCCGTATATGCAGGAACCGTTTTGGAGGAAGGAGAGTTGGAAATCATAGTCAGGGCCGTATCAGGTGCTACCCGGTTTGAAAAGATTGTGACTATGATTGAAGACTCAGAAAAGTTGAAATCCAATCTGGAAAGCAAGGCAGAGCATCTGGCGGACCGTCTGGTACCATATACGCTTCTGGGGACAGGGCTTGTCTGGGCTGTCACACGCAATATGACAAAAGCTCTTTCTGTTCTTATGGTGGATTTTTCCTGCGCATTGAAGCTGGCTATGCCGATTTCTGTCCTTTCTGCAATACGGGAAGCCGGACAGAATGGAATTACCGTAAAGGGTGGGAAGTATCTGGAGGCTGTGGCAGAGGCAGATACCATCGTATTTGATAAGACCGGTACGCTGACAAAGGCGAAACCAACTGTAAAAGAAGTCATTGTGTTTGGCGATTATCCTGAACCGGAAGCTCTGCGGATTGCTGCCTGTCTGGAAGAACACTTTCCACATTCCATGGCAAAAGCTGTCGTGGATGCTGCAAAGAGAAGAAGTCTGTATCATGAAGAAATGCATTCAAAAGTGGAGTATATTGTAGCCCATGGTATTTCCTCCTATATAGAAGGAAAGAAGACCATAATAGGGAGCAGTCATTTTGTGTTTGAGGATGAAAAGTGCCGGATACGTCCGGAATATCAGGAACGATTTGATACGCTTCCTGAAGAATACTCTCATTTGTTCCTTGCCATTGACGGAGAATTAGTTGCTGTAATCTGTATTGAAGATCCTCTCAGGGAAGAAGCCGGGGAGATGGTAAGATTTTTGAAAGAAGAAGGTGTTTCCAAGATCGTCATGATGACGGGAGACAGTGAACGTACTGCAGCATCTATTGCGAAACGAGTGGGAGTGGATGAATATTATTCCGAAGTACTTCCGGAAGATAAGGCAGGATTCATTGAAAGAGAGAAAGCGGCAGGAAGAAAAGTAGTGATGATCGGTGACGGAATCAATGATTCGCCAGCGCTTTCAGCAGCAGATGCGGGAATTGCAATCAGTGATGGAGCAGAACTTGCGCGAGAGATCGCAGACATTACGATTGCTGCTGAGGATCTGCGGGAAATCGTAGTACTGAAACGTTTGTCTAATGCGATGATGCACCGTATTCAGGGGAATTACAGGGGGATTGTCGGTATTAATGCAATGCTGATTGCACTAGGAGTGGCAGGAATTATTCAACCAACGACCTCTGCGTTACTACATAATACTTCTACTTTAGCTATCAGTTTGAAGAGTATGGGAAATTTATTGCCGACTAATTAATATAAAATATTCATATTGTTATAAGTTTTAATGTCTGAATAGTTTGATTTGTAGACTATTCAGACATTTTTAGTAGAGCTCAATAATTGTTGTCCAATTTGTATTCCAGCATTGATATACAATTCTTGTATTTGTTGGTATTTATTATCGATAGCTTCCGGTTCAGATTCCCATACTATTTCATAGATTGCCATAGCTTTTTTGAGATGGGAGGTAGCCTGTTCTATATCAGCCTGTACCAGATAGGCAGTTCCCATAGCTTCCTGAATAATGGCATAGTCCAGACACTGATCGGAATTGTATTCTTTTACCAGCCGGGCACATTTGCGTAAGGAGGATAATCCACGAGACGCTTCACCGGTATCTGTAAGGAGAGCTGCATAGTTGCAGATTTGAACAATACTGTCATTCATATAGAGAAGCTGGTATTGTTCTAATAAGCTGATTCCCTGCTCCATAGCCTGTTTTGCCAGTTCGGTATTTCCCTGCTGGTGATATAGTCCACCCAGATTTCCATATAGATTTGCGACGAGGTGGGCGTTTTCAGGTGTAACAGGAGAAAGCAAAGACATCGCTTCTTTTTCCAGCTTTACGGCTTTTCCAATATTTCTTTCAAGGGTAGCTTTATAGTCCAGTAATAATGCCCGGTCAGACACGGTTCCGATAGAAGTGTCTTCCAGCAAAGAAGATAGTTCACGCAGGATTCTTTGCATACCATTTTCTTCGTGGTATTTTTCCATATATGGGAAAACATCTTCTAAGAATAATAAATAACCAGAAATATCATCTTTAGTTGTTTTTGTAATAATGTTTTCAACGGTTTGGAAAACAAGTCTGTAGTAGGAAATATCATTGCCGTGTAAAAGGCAGATGTTTTGCAGACTTTCCAGTAAAGGGAAACAGGTTTTTACAGACGGCTGCATATCTGCAACAGCGATTTCCTGTATCATGGGATGCAGTACAATGGTTCTTCCGGTTTTTGGCTGAATAAATCCCATTTCAATTAAATCATTTACGGCATTCAAATCCGGTAAATTCAGCCATGCAGCAAATCTTCGTGCCGGAATACCGGTTAAAGGAATCAGGCACAGACATCTCATTACATCTTGTTGAGTTTCAGAAAGCTGATATAGAGAGAATAAAGTATGTATGTGTCCATAGTAGGTTTCTTTGCTGCTTTGCCCGTCTTTTATAATATTGATTTTATCAGTTGCATCAAGAGCGACATTTTCTTCCAACAATTTTTTTAAGAGCATTTCTGGTTCCAATATTCCGGTTTCCAGTAAGCGTGATGCCAGTTCTACAGCGAGCGTATGGGCATGGACAGCTTCTATGATCTGTTCTATGACATCAGATTTTTCTTCTGTGTCGGAGAAAAATTTTCCTGCAAGTTGCAGAAGCGTTGTTTTATCGGAAATTTCTTCCAACAGCATACAGGAATGTCCGTCCAGACGGCTTCTGGTAGTAAATAATATCTGACAGCGGTATTTGAGTATGACCGAAAGAAAACTGTCCTGTATGGAAGTGGCGTTGAAATTATCTACAATCATCAAAGTATCTTCTTTGAGAGAACGCAGAAAACGGTTGTGTTTTCGGAAGCGTTCTTCATCAGAATCCTGCGGAAGATCATCCGCAAAATCCATGTCTGTAATATCCTGTTTTAAATCACCGCTGTAGGTGAGATACAGGATATTGGTATATTCTTTCTTATACTGCAGGGCATAAGCCTTTGCCAGTTCACTTTTCCCGATTCCGGCAATTCCAGATAAAAATACTTTACGCTCTTTTTCCAACAGAGAATGCAGCACTTCGATTTCTTCAGAACGTCCACAAAAATGCCTGCATGGACGGGGAACGTCATTTCCCATTACAAAATCTGTTAAGACAGGAGAAAGATTTCCGGCGGCTAATAATTTCTTGGTTCGTGTGTCACGTTTCACAAAATTCCGTTCCATTCCGAAACACAGAACCCTTGTTATGAAAATATGTATGGTGTCTATATCAGCGGGAGAATAAGAACAGATTAGTTCCTGTTTTTTTGGCTCTGAAATAGATGTATCCTGTAATACTAACTCATATAATTCTTTTGCTGCCATAGCAGAATCATACATCAGAGGAATAATATGTCGCTGAATGTTTCCTGCCAATTCTAATTGATGTTCTTTATCTAAAAAGTAGGTTACGATCCGGGGACTTACTTTTGCCTGTCCTGTCATCCAACGGCAGACCTGTCCATTGTCAAAATCAAAGTCTATGGCTTCATCGCTGCACATAAACGTGTCAAATAACAGATAGGTAAAATCTATTTGATTCATTCCTTTATCTTCGCTGATATAACGGCGAATGATCGTCATAATCGAACCAAAATCACATCTTTCCAAATAGAATCCCCTCCTGTTCTGTAAAATACTCAATTTCCGCTCAATCTATGCTCAATGAGTTTCTTATGAAATTCCATTAAACTGACATCAGGCTGAACGGAGTTGGTCTAATAGAAATTATAGCACAAATTCCAGATCAGCTAAAGAGTACCGCCGAAAAATGCGTGGTGACAAGAAATATCGGTTTGGAAGGAGGAGCTATGGCACACACAGTTGAATTTGAACGATGTGTTGATTTTCTTGCCAGAATGATAGAAAAATATGGCAGTGAGCTCCTTCAGGAACTGAATGGATTACCGAAGGAGGACAAAGCAGAAGATAACTGCCAGCAAGAGCAGCAACAGAATACATTGGGAAATGATTAGGGAGAGCATAGATGTTGGCTCTCTTTTTTCTTGCGTGATATTTGTGCATTTTACCTATATTGACGAGTATGTGCAGCTACGGTAAAATATAGTTGGGACAAATAAAAAGTAAACTGTAATTTGGTATGGAGAATATAAATGAAAAAGCGAAGATGTTATATATACACAAGGGTATCTACGTCTATGCAGGTAGAAGGATACAGCTTGGAAGCACAAAAAGAAAGATTGAGAAAATATGCAGATTTTCAGGAAATGGTGATTGTCGGAGAGTATTCGGATGAGGGAAAGTCAGGAAAAAGTATTGAAGGACGGCAGGAATTTATGCAAATGCTTCGGGATATTGAAGAAGGTAAAGATCGTGTAGAGTTTGTCTTGGTATATAAGTTATCCCGTTTTGGAAGAAATGCTGCAGATGTACTTAATTCTTTGCAGAGAATGCAGGATTTTGGAGTAAATTTGATCTGTGTTGAAGATGGTATAGACAGTTCTAAAGACAGCGGTAAGCTGATGATTTCTGTTCTGTCTGCGGTAGCAGAAATTGAACGTGAAAATATTCTGGTACAGACAATGGAGGGGCGCAGACAAAAGGCGAGAGATGGCAAATGGAACGGCGGATTTGCTCCGTACGGATATAAGCTGTTAAATGGAGAACTGGAAATTGCAGAAGATGAGGCAGAAATCATTCGTATTATTTTTGATAAATATATTCATACCAATATGGGAGTAAATGGCATTGCAGCCTATCTGAATGAGCATGGCTACAAGAAGAAAAAGAGACAGAATAATACGTTGGATGCGTTTGCTACTTCTTTTATAAAGGGTGTCCTTGATAATCCTATTTATTGTGGTAAATTGGCATTTGGAAGAAGGAAAACTGAAAGAGTGCCAGGCAAGAGAAATGAATTCCGTATTGTAAAGCAGGATTCTTATATATTAAGTGATGGTATTCACGAAGCCATTATTTCCGAAGATGATTGGAACTTGGCAAAACAGAAACGAAATATAAATGGAGTAAAGCATGAGAAAATCCATAGTTTGGAGCATGAACATATTTTGTCCGGAATTCTTAAATGTCCAATTTGTGGAAAGGGAATGTATGGAAATGTAAACCGTAAGAAGAAAAAAGACGGAACATTTTATAAGGATTATTTTTATTATGCCTGCAAGCATAGGTATTATGTGAATGGTCATAAATGTGATTACCGGAAGCAGTGGAACGAAGAAAAAGTAAATGATGCGGTAGCAGAAGTTATTAAAAAGCTGGTGAATAATCCGAAATTTGAAGCCGCTATACGTGCAAAAATCAATTCTAAGATAGATACCGGAGAATTGGAAACAGAGCATGAGAACTTGAAAAAACAGCTGCGGCAAGTATTGGGAGCTAAAAATAGGTTAGGACAACAGATGGACAATCTGGATATTTCTGATAAAATGTATGACAGGAAGTATCAGGATATGCAGGATCGGTTAAATGGTTTGTATGATGAGATTGAACGACTGGAAAGTCTGATCGATGATATAGTATCCAGAAAAGAGTATATCCGTCAGCAGAAAATTTCTGAGGATGGAGTGTATCAATATCTTTTGTACTTTGACAAACTGTATGATAAATTCACCGATATGGAGAAAAAAGAATTTATGAACAGTTTTGTTGAAAGAGTTGATATTTACGAGGATGAACAGCCGAACGGAAGATTTTTGAAGCATATAAAATTTAAGTTTCCGGTATTTTTTGACGGTGAAGAAATTCAGGAACTTAGTTGGGACAACGAAACAACAGTTGAGACTATTGTGTTGATACAAAAGAAAAACTCGTAGAAATCCTTTATTTTAGGCACTTTGCGAAACATTTTACCTTTACTTCAGAGGGCAAAAATTCACGCAATAAACACCTAAAAAACTATTTTGATGTTTCAGTGGTAATAGATATCGGGTATGGGAACACAAACGAAAAATAAAGGTTTTTTGAAATATATTTATCTATGTAGTGTCCACCTTGCTACAAAAATGTAGGCGACATTCATTTGTATAAGGGCAGATAAGCGTATCATTAGAAATAGTGGTACGCTTATTTTTATACTTCTATTACACATTTGAGTACCCTGACCGTTTTTCTATATAATGAAATCAAGAACGGAGGTGCTGACAATGAGAGAAATAAAATACCACGCATATCTGGATAGTGAGGAAAGAACAATTCTTTTACATAGCCTTGTGGAATTGAAAAATCAACTTATTCAGCAAGGCAGATATACAGACTGTGTTGACGAGCTGATTGTCAAAGTCATAAACGCCCCTGTGAAGAAACTAAAAGTATTGGTGTAGGAGGTTGTGATGTATGACAAAGATTTTGCCGAGCTTGTGAAAATTGCAGCGGAGAAATTAAAAGAAGATACCGTTTATAAAATGCTCACACGCAGCGAGGATTATCAAAAAGAAAGCGACGAAAGGGATAAGGCGGAACGAAACTATGAACAACTTGATTTGACAATGGAACAGAGAAAGGTCTGTGATGTTTTTTTAGATTACAGAGATAGGCAGAGCTTGGAATACTCTGATTATTCCTATTTGACGAACAGCTCTTCAACTCTTGTTTCGCGGTTAGATATTTGCTTGAAAAAGCAAATACCACAGAGCAAGCGCTTAATCTGTTAATGCAGTTACCTATTGCATCAAATTATAATATTTTGATTGCAGACAAAAGAGGTAAAATGGTGGTAGTTGAATGTACGCCGAATATAAAGAAAATCGGTGAAGCAAAAAGCGTTGACGATGGTTACTTGGTATGTACGGTTAATAGTTTTATTTCAGACAAACTTAAGCCTTATGATTTTGCTAAGGGAGATGATTATCATTCCTATACAAGATATTCTGTTGTTATGGATAATTGCATTAACAATGTAAAAAACAATGACCCTGTTGTTGAAACTCAAAAACTGTTAAAAGGTGAATATGGTTTTATGTGTCAATACGATGATGAGCCAGACTTTGAAACAATATGGAGTTCTATATTTGATTTGTCAAATTTAATGATTTATCGTGCAGAAGGTGACCCCAGAAGGAAGAAATTTATAACCGATAAAAGATTGCACAATATCGTAATAGGAAGAAAAGATGCTGAAAAATGAATGGATACGCTGTCCTGTTTGCGGTAGTAAAACTCGTGATAGGCTTAGAGAGGATACAGTATTGAAAAACTATCCCCTCTACTGTCCGAAATGTAAGCAGGACACTTTGGTAAATGCAAAGGAACTATATATAACCGTCATTAAAGAGCCAGACGCACAGACGCAGAGCCAATGAAATTGTGAGTAACCACGATCATTTGCTCTGTGTTTTCAATGAAACCTCGTCTAAAATCTTGACAGTGTAAAGATTTTAGAATATAATATAGACACTGTAAAGATTGGAGGTTGTGTATGGAAAAGAAGCCTTATCATCATAAAAATTTGAAAAATGATTTGATAGAAAAAGGAATTGAATTGGTAAATAAGAATGGAATAAATCAACTTTCTCTCCGTAAGGTGGCACAAGCTTGTGGTGTAAGTCACGCTGCACCATATAGTCATTTTTCTAACAAGGAAGAATTGCTTCAAGAAATGCAATTACATATTACGAAAAAGTTTACAGAAGTACTCGAAAATACAGTTTCCCAATATAGAGGGACACCTATTTTTTTATTGGAATTTGGCAAAGCATATATTTCCTTTTTTATAAGCCATCCGCAATATTTTAACTTTCTTTTTCAGCAAGGAAATATACAAATTGATTTGAATATTGATAGTGGTAGAGAAAGTAATTATCAGCCCTTTGCGATTTACAAAGAACAGGTGTTGAAATTACTTGCCGATACAAATATGACACAAAGCAAAAAAGAAGATTTGATAGTTGCATTATTTGCTTATGTGCAAGGTCTTACGACTCTTGCAACGATGGAGAATGTTCATTACGCATACAAATGGGAAGATAAACTGACAGATTTAATTGGAATATTTAGTTGTGAGTTTTAGGAGAATTTATGGTTGGAATTTATTTAAGTGGTACGGGTAATACAAAATATTGCATTGAAAAGTTGGTATCTCTTATTCATTCATCTGCAAAAGCTATTCCTATGGAAAGCCCTGAAGCTATTTCAGCAATTCAACAAAACGAAGAGATTTACATAGGGTATCCTACACAGTTTTCTAATGCTCCATATATGGTGCGTGACTTTATTAAAAAGAATGCTGACATCTGGAAAAATAAGAAAATACTGTGCATTGCGACAATGGGGGCTTTTAGTGGTGATGGTGCGGGCTGCACGACAAGAATGTTAAAAAGATACGGGGCAACTATTTTGGGTGGAATACATATTCATATGCCAGACTCTGTTTGTGATAGCAAGTTATTAAAAAAGACAATGGATGAAAATCGTTGTATTATAGCACAGGCAGATAGAAAAATCGAGGAAGTGGCTTTGCAGATTATAAATGGAGATTATCCACAAGAAGGTATTACGCTAGTTTCACATATCATCGGATTATTGGGACAAAGGCTTTGGTTTTATAAAAAAACAAAAGGTTATTCCAATAAGTTAAAGATTAACAATAATTGCATTGGTTGCGGAAAATGTGTTTCTATATGCCCAATGAAAAATCTTATTTTACGAAATAAGAAAGTTGTGTCGAATGATCGCTGTACAATGTGTTATCGCTGTATTAGCTTATGCCCCCAAAAGGCAATAACTCTTTTAGGAAATGAAGTTGTAGAACAATATAGAATAGAGGATTATAGATAATTTATGAAATCAGAATGGATAATGTGTCCAATATGTGGCAATAAAACCCGTGACAAAATCAGGGAAGATACAGAATTGAAAAACTTCCCCCTTTATTGTCCGAAATGTAAACAGGAAAGTTTAATTGATGCAAAGAACTTGCAAATAACTGTCATCAAAGAGCCAGACGCAAAGACGCAGAGCCGATGAAGTTGAGAAATGTTTCACAGTTCATCGGCTCTGTTACTACTTTTATGCTTGATTTTATTGTCTGTCACAGGGGATAGAAGTTGTTTTCATTTTCTGTTCGGCAATAGTTAAACTTTTATGCAAAGGGATTGCCATAAATACTGTAATAAGTGCAGAGAGAACATCGGCAATCGGCTGTGCGTATAAAATACCGTTTAATCCCCATATAAATGGAAAAATTAAGATAACGGGAATGAAGCAGATACCTTGTCGGCAAGCCCCAAGAATAAACCCTTCTTTTCCTTTTCCAAGAGCAAGGAATAAAGAGGAATATACCGTATAGTATCCAAACAGCATAAATGTAATACCGTTTATTCTTAAAGAGGAAGCCCCAATGTGAATCATTTCTGTGTTTCCGGTTGTAAACTGTGAAACAATAGTCGTAGAAAACAGACTGAATAATAACCCTACGATTACACAGAAAATAGTTGACCATAAGATGGAAATTTTGATTGCAGTACGCAGACGATCAAATTTTTTCGCCCCATAACTATAACCTGCAATCGGTTGAAAGCCTTTGATAAAACCAAATACTGTTAAGCTGCCCATAGATATAAGACGAGTAACAACACCCATTCCTGCTATGGCTGAATCGCCGTAATTACCTGCGGCATTGTTTATTAGAGAGATAGAAATACTTGTCAATAATTGAAATACAAGTGTCGGAACGCCAATTTTGAAAATTTCAGATAAAATTTCGTTAGAAAAAGTACAGTCCTTTATTCTAAACTGAAAAGCACTTTTTTGTCTGAAAATATAAAATAGATACACAAGAGTAGATACTACCTGAGAAATTGCTGTGGCAATAGCAGCTCCTGCAACACCAAAATTAAAAGTGTATATAAATAATGGATCTAAACCGATATTGAGGATTGCACCTAACAACAAGGCACACATTGTAGTTTTTGCAGCTCCTTCACTTGTCACGATATTGTTCATTGTGACATTAAAAACATTGAAAATGCAGGAAACAATGTAAATACTGGCATAGGTAGCTGCATAAGGAAGGACACTTTCTGTTGCACCTAAAAGTCTTAGAATGGGTTTCAAAAAGAGGATTGATAAAACAATCATAATTGCACCAACAACAAGACTGCTATATAGTGCAGTGCTTGCCACTTTGTTTGCCTGATCCTTATTTCTTTGTCCTAACAGTCGAGAAATGTAGGATGCTGCCCCATTACCAAAAAGTAATCCTAAGCCAACGACTACTTGACCGAGTGGATACACAACCGAGATGGCAGCCATTTGACTTTCGCCTAATCCGCCTACGAAATAGGCGTCAACGAGATTGTATAAGGCGTTGATGAGCATACCAATCATTGTTGGAATACCCATAGCTAAAAGGGCTTTTGGGATTGGAGCATTGCCCAATAACTCCAATTTTCTGTTTTGATTGTCCATAGTGTTCTTTCTCCTTTCACTTGACAAATAGAATAAAATATACTACTATAAATTATAGTAGTTGAAACGCAAATGGTATTCTACTATAATTTATAGTAGTTGTCAAGAGAGTAAAGGAGGAAATTGATATGGCGACCATTGACTTAATTGTTTTGGGAATGTTAAAGAAAGAACCTCTGAGTGCGTATGACCTTCAAAAGTTGGTAGAGTACCGCAATATTTCAAAATGGGTAAAAATTAGTACCCCGTCCATTTATAAAAAGGTTATCCAGTTGGAGGAAAAAGGATATATTTCAAGTCATATTGAAAGAGAGGGCAAAATGCCAGAAAAATCAGTGTATTCTTTAACTGAAAAAGGGAAACGGCAGTTTGAAAAATTGATGCTTGAAATATCCTGTAAGCCGATAAACATTTTTTTAGATTTTAATGCTGTCATTGTAAATCTGGACAGTATGCCCAGAGAAAGACAGCAAGAATGTCTGGATAATATTGAGAGCAGTATGGAGGTATTGAAAAAATATCTGGAAGAAAATATTGCTTTGAAAAAAAGTAAAGAAGATATTCCTGTTACGGGTATGGCAGTTTTACAGCAACAATACACATTGGCAGAGGCAATAGAGGAGTGGATTGCTTCATTAAAAAAAGAAATCAATTCGTAAAAGTGCATGGTAGGAACAAAAGAGATGCTGTTATTTTTTAGTTTGGATTGTAATGAGATTGTAAGAAGTGGTTGCTATACTGAACTTACAAAATAAAAAATACAAATTTGGAGGTTTTCAATATGGCAATACTTGAAACAAAAGATTTACGAAAGATATACGGAAGCGGAGAAAACGAAGTCCATGCTTTGGATGGGGTATCCATTTCCGTAGAGGAAGCCAAATTTGTTGCACAACATATCCAGCGCGCCAAGGGCGATATTGTCCGAAATTTTTGCGCGTAGATCCAGACCAAGCTTTTTTCGATCTTCCGGGATATAAACAATTTTATTCGAGATTGCGACATGTGGAGAAGTGACATGGAGCGGCTTTCCGTTAAGGATGACCTCACCCGCATCTCTGTGCATTGCACCAAAGAGCGTCATCATAACCTCGGTGCGCCCAGCACCGACCAGACCGGAAAAGCCCAGAATTTCGCCGCGGCGGACATGGAAACTGACGTCCTCGAAAATGCCTGTGTGCGTGAGCCCCTTGACCTCCAGAACCGTCTCACCGATTGGAACGTGTTCCTTGGGGAACATATTGGAGATATCGCGGCCAACCATGCTGGAAATAAGGCCGCTCTGCGTGACCTCCGCAATCGGCCACTCGCCGACGGACTGGCCATCTCGCATGACGCTGACATAGTCGCCGAGCTCGAAGACCTCCTCCATGCGGTGCGAGATATAGATGACCGTGCGGTTTTCGGAGGTCAGGCGGTGGATAATCTGGAAGAGGCTCTTGACCTCGCGCGTCGTCAGAGAGGAGGTGGGCTCGTCCATGACGATGATTCTGGCGTCGGAGGCCAGCGCCTTTGCAATTTCCAGCATCTGCTGCTCGGCGATGCTGAGCGTGCTGACCTCGGCTGTCGCGTCGATATCCAGGTTATACTCGTCGAGAAGTGCCTGTGCCCGTTTGACAGAGTCCCTGATCCGGACGAAGCCGGCCGAGCGGACCCATTCGTCGCCCAAGTTCATATTGGCCTCTACTGTCATCTGCGCCACCAGGTTCAGCTCCTGATAGACCATTGCCACACCGGCAGCCTTCGCGTCCTGCGGCTTTCCAATCTGCACAGGCTGGCCGTCAATCAGGATTTCGCCTGCGTCGCTGGAAATAACGCCGGCCAGTACGCGCATCAGCGTCGATTTTCCGGCACCGTTTTCGCCCATCAGGACGTTGACCTTGCCGCGATAGGCGTTGTAATGGACATTGGTAAGCGCGTGAACGCCGCCGAAGCTCTTGGAAATCCCTTTCATTTCCAATGCTTTTACATCCACCATTGTGTACCTCCTCACTGTGTATGATTTACCACGTCTGCATGACGGAAAGTCCGGCGCGCAGGGCCTGGCCGGGGTCTGGCCGGTAGGCGCTGTGATCGAACTCCCAGACGATGCACCCGTCAAGTTCGTATGTCGGTAAGCTCTGCACCAGCTCACGCAGCGGCGCGTCCTGCGCCGTGGGAACACGGTGAGCAGAACCGCTTGAGATCCGGACGCCTGCAATGCGGCCCCGGAAAAGACGATGCGCATCAGAAAGCGTCTCACCGTCCAGCAGAAGCCGCCCCGCGTCCAGACTGACCAGAAGCGATGGGCTTCCGATTTCCTCCAGAAGCTTTGCCGTTCCGGAAAGCCCCGGTGCGTAATTTGCTGCGCCGTGCAGTAAAAGCGGCTGAACGCCGAGCGCGTCTGCGGCGGCGCAGGCCTCCCGCAGCACACCGGCCGCTTGGTGAAGCGCCTGCAGAAAGCTTCCGTCGAGCAGCTGCGTTCCGGGGTGCAGCAGCAGGCGCGGAATCTCGACTCTGGCACAAAATGCCGCGCAGGCTTCATAGTAGGCAGCCGTGCGCCGCCTTACCTCGGCGCTGTCATCTGCGGGATTGAACGGATAGGAAAGGACCTCCGGCGCAAATTCGATGAGTTCCATCCGGTGCTGCCGCATGAGCTGGCGCAGCTCGTCTGCTTGAGAGGAACCGGGATAGCCAGAAAAGCCGTGCGCCGCGCCGCCCCAGAGGGAAATGCGGCGGATCCCGGCGGCTTCCAGCTGCGAAACGGTATAGCCGAGGGAGCTTCTTGAAAATGCGCTTGTCGATACGATCAGGGTTTCTAATTTCATGGCGCTTCCTCTTCCCACTGCGCCATCGCGCGCAGACATTGCTGTAAAGCGGCTTCCGGCGCTTTGGCGTATTGTGCGTCGTTGATTTCCAGCGTGATAGGGCCCTGATAACCAGCGCGGCGCAGCTGACGGCAGTATGCTTGCAGCGGCAGAATGCCGTCGCCGAACGCCAGATGCCGCCCCGGCGCGCCGTCCATGATGTGGACCATCCAGATTTTATCGCCAAGCGGCCCAAAGTAATCAGAAACAGACTCCCCGAATACGCTCATCTGCCCCAGATCCAGCGCAACGCCAAGATTTTTCCGGCCGATGCTCCGGACCATCCGGGAGACCTTGTCTGCGCTGGTCAGAAGATTGGAGCTTTGCGGCGTGAGGTGCTCGAGAACGAGGCGGACGCCCTGCTGCGCGGCATAGTCCGCGGCGCTCTGCAAGGAAGCTGCCGCGCGGTCGAACGCTTCGTCATAGCGCTCATCCCACACACCCCAGCCCGGAATGACCAGCATTAGGGGCACTTCCAGCTCCGACGCAAGCTCGATATTTTTGCAGCAATACGCCAGCGAGCGGGCACGGATTTCTGCGTAGGCGCTTGCGAAGTTAAACGGGCAGCCCAGAATTCCGGCGTGTAGCAGATAAGCTTCATCTGCCGCGCGGAAAGCTCCTCACGGAAAGCGCGCAGATACGAAGGACCGGCAGAAAACGGGTCAAAGTGCTGGCATCCGCCCCAGAGATCAATCTGATCTAGCCCGAGGCGCTGCATGCTGTCTAGAAAATAGGAAAAGGAGTAGGCCCGGTACGCATTGTTCATTACGGAAAAGCGTTCACGGATGCGCGGCTGTTCCATCCGGGGTTCCCTCCTTTACCTGAGCAGACACTTTGCAATGCGGGCAACGGCGAGCTGACGCGGGAAGATACAGGTTTCAAGCTCTGCCTGCCAGCCGGTTTCATAGATGCAGACAACATCGTTTTGCGTGACGGCGAGGTCACTGTAGCCGCCCTTTTCGTCGATCAGGATACCGGCGGAAAAATGCCTGCCGCCGTCTCGGCTGAAGCGGACAGTCAGATTTTTTCTGGCGTCGTCGCTCCAATTGTATTTGCAAAGGCCGCGAGCCTTCTTTTCTGCGATGCCTTCATCGGCGTTTGCGCAGTTGCTGAACAAAATGCCGTCGAAACCCAGCTCCTCCGCAGGGCCCAGCCGCTGCAAGGATGCGTGGCAGATGGGATCCGGCAGGTCCGGGCGATACTCCGGGCAGCTCCAGGGACCGGTGCCGCCGCTGCTGTAGCTGACGGCGCGCATTCTCTGCTCGCAGTCGTGGCGCACGGTGGCCAGAACCTGCCCGTCTGCCAGCTCGACAATTGCGCCCTCGTTCGGATTTACGATGGTGCTGTGCTCTGCGTCCTGCTGCAAAATGGCGCCGATCCGGACGCTCCGGAAGCCATCGTCTGAGTAGATGTTTCCAAAGCCGGAGGGCTTATGCCCATCGCCGCCGGTTGTGAACCAGGTCGGAATCAGAATCCGGCCGCTTTTTAACACGATGCCGTGGCCCGAGCCGATGCCAAAGGCGTTCCAGGGGTATTCGCAGTCGGCCCGCCACAGTGCGCGCGTCAGATCGGTCGGAGCCTGCCAGTGTACGCCGTCGGTGCTCTGCGTGTGCCAGAGCTGCCGGTACTGCACGTTCCACAGACAGTGAATGACGGAGCCGTCGGAGACCATCATCACATTGTGCAGCATGCCGGTATCGCCGCCGCTGGCCAGTGTGATCCGCTCGGACCAGCTCTTGCCGCCATCGCAGCTGACGCAGCAGAAGAGCGACTGGTGCTTGACCGGATGGAAGCACTGGCCCTCATAATAGGCGATCAGGCTGCCGCCCGGGCCGGTAATGATGCCGGGCCTGCGATAGTAATCAAAGGCACTGTCGGCTCCGTTTTCCAGAAGATATCGTTCCAAGGATTGCACCACCTTTAAAACATCATGCTTTATCATAAAAGATTATATATCATTATATAGTGAGGCGCAAGATAGAATAAACGACAAAAATTTTTTATGCGAACTGTAAAAAAGCCACAAAAAGTCCCTGCGCTGTATGCAGCGCAGGGGCATGCGTTTCTAGGGTGTATCTGGTATCAGTCTTCTACCTTTTCATAGACGTTCAGGGAGAAGCGTTCGCCGTTGATAATCTGGACGCCGACGTAGATTGGCTCCCGGTTCTGGTCATAGGCGGTACTTTTGACGAACATCATGTAGTCGCCGCGCTTCACATCGAGCATTTTGGCCTCTTCGCCCGTCACATGGCACAGCTCGATCAGCTTCTCTGATTCCTTACAGATAACGCCCATATGCTCTTTGAGATAGGCGAACAGGGATTCATTGTCAAAGCGGCGCTGTAGAAGCTCTGCGTATTTGGGCGGGAAATAGTTCCGTTCGATGATCACAGGCTCGTTGTTGGCGTAGCGGAGGCGGTGGATATAGATGATGTCACTTCCCGGCGCAACGCCAAGCTTTTTGGCGGTCTTCTCATCTGCGGCAATGAGGCGGTTATCGAGCATGCGGCCGCCCGGCACAACACCCATCTGCTCGCACATCTGCGTAAAGCCGGACAGGCGGCGGATGTTCCGGGAATATTTCGGTTTGGCGACAAAGGTTCCCTTGCCCTGCTTTTTGATCAGTAAGCCCTTTTCGGTCAGCAGACTGATCGCCTTTCGGACCGTGATCAGACTGATGCCGTATTTCTTGGAGAGCTCGCTCTCCGTCATGATCCGGTCGCCGGGGCTGTATTTCCCGGTGCGGATATCATGTTCCAGAATATTCATTAACTGCTCATACAGAGGGACAATATTATCCTGATTCAGCATAGTTCCACTCTCTTATTTCCCGCAGCTGTGTGCGGTTATTCGTTTTTCCTAGTATTATTATAGGAAACGGGGACATGCTTTGTCAACGTGGGAAATGCTTTTGTGTCAGCTGCGAAGCAAAAACAGGCGTTTTTTCAGCAGATTTTGCGTATTTGCAGAACCGGAGCAAGCGATCCGGCAGGCTGGGGGGTGGAGCTGGCCGCTCGCGAAGGACCCAAACCGCCCGGACAGCAGCCTGTCCGGGCGGTTCGGGTTGTGTAATATGGATGATTTGCGGGGAGATGCTTACAGATGCAGCACGCGGTCGCGGATTTCCTGCGTCCGGCCCTGGTTCCAGTACTGGGTGCCGATGTAGCCGCAGGTTCTGCGCGCAACGTTCATCTTCGACTGGTCGGTGTTGCCGCACTGCGGGCAGATCCAGACCAGCTTTCCGTCGGGGTCTTCCTTGATTTCGATCTCGCCGTCGAAGCCGCAGACCTGACAGTAGTCAGATTTCGTATTGAGCTCGGCGTACATGATGTGATCATAGATGAACTTCATGACCTCAAGCACAGCGTCGATGTTATTTTGCATGTTCGGCACCTCCATGTAGCTGATCGCGCCGCCGGAGGAGAGCGCGACGTCCACCAGGTTGATCGTCACGACGCCCTGGTTGAACCGGCCGTAATACTTGGGCTTGCCCGGCTCATAATTGCCCGCGTTTGCCACGTTGTTCCAGCCATTGCCCGAACGGTCGGGCGTGAGGAAGCTGCGGCAGCCCATGCAGGTATACACATCGCCATGGCCTGGCGTTTCGCCCTTGGAGAGCTTGAGCTCCTTCATCTTCTTTTCCGAGATGTAGTCCGGAACCATCCGCTTTGCCGTGCAGCGCGCGGCAAGCTTTGTAAGATACCAGAACTTCGGGCCTTCGGTGATATTGTCCTCTTCCAGCACGTAAATGAGCTTTGGGAACGCGGGCGTAATCCATACGCCCTTTTCGTTTTTCACGCCCTCAATGCGCTGGTTGAGCGTCTCTTCGATGATGATGGCAAGATCTTTCTGCTCCTGCTCGGACCGCGCCTCGCCAAGATACATAAAGGCCGTGATAAACGGCGCCTGGCCGTTGGTGGTCATGAGTGTGACCACCTGATACTGGATGGTCTGTACGCCGCGGCGGATTTCATCGCGCAGCCGCTTTTCCACAACCTTGGAAATTGCCTCGTCGCTTACCTCGGTGCTGAAATCCTTGAGCTCTTCCAGAACAGCCTTGCGAATTTTCTGCCGCGAAACGTCGACAAAGGGGGCAAGATGCGTCAGGCCGATCGACTGGCCGCCATACTGGTTGGAGGCGATCTGCGCGATAATCTGCGTTGCGATGTTGCAGGCGGTGGAAAAGCTGTGGGGCTTTTCAATGAGGGTGCCCGAGATGACCGTGCCGTTTTGCAGCATATCCTCGAGGTTCACAAGGTCGCAGTTGTGCATATGCTGAGCGTAATAGTCCGCGTCATGGAAATGGATGATGCTGGCTTCGTGCGCGTCGACAATCTCCTGCGGCAGCAGCATGCGGCGCGTGAGATCCTTGGAGACCTCGCCTGCCATCAAGCTGAACCCAAAAAGATATCAGCGCGAAAAGCCCAGAAGTTTCAACTGTTTCACCTCATAGGTACACAATGTGTCATGGGGGATACAGTCGGTACGGGCAAAAGCAAGACGCAAACTCATGCATTTGAGTTTGCGTCT
>ERZ773260.646-NODE-646-length-49721-cov-5.669895_pt1 | contig 49721 bp, 50 predicted proteins | sample MGYA00511387_ERZ773260 | MGnify/ENA primary metagenome ERZ773260 (study PRJEB29015, sample SAMEA2737745) | human gut metagenome | biome: human gut; feature: human-associated habitat; material: faeces | place: China | collected 2012 ...
ATAGACCATGTCTATTTTTATGAAATTGATTTTGCGAAATTAATTATACGTCATCCAGTTAACTGCCATCTGCTGAACGGCAAGAATTAAATTTGCGAAAAAATCTTGACACTATCTCGATTATTTTATATATAGATAAAGGCATCGCTCCATCATCTAATTTGATGGTAGAGCGACGCCCCTTGATTGGTATTAACAACTGTGATGTTTATTTAAATTTAATTTATCACGGTATTCTTTTATCTGTGTATCATAATCAACTAAACCAATACCATAATTATAAGATGGATTAATTTCGATACCTAAATTATTTTCATCAGTCATGTATTCAAAGATCCGGCGTTTATCCTCAGGAGTATGCACAGGATTTACTGTTGAAATAATGCCTTCTACAATAGAATCAAACATATGAATAGGAAAGGCAACTGAAATTTCACCTTTGTCAAATCTTCCGCTTTTTCTTGTTCCTTTACACATCAATGAAAGATTTATATCATTAGAAGAAAACGGCTTCGAAATCATATCTGAGCACATTGCTTGATTTCCGTAAAATGATAAGTTTTGAGGAGCACCATATTTATATGCATATCCTTGCATAATTCGCATAACTGTTTCTGCGTAATCTGCAATAATGACAATATCAGCATCTTCCATCTCTTTTAATGGTCCTATTTCTAAACCGTAGACTGTGTGAGTAAGATATTTCATTGCATCCATAATATTACGCGAAATGGATTTAGATTCGTATAATCCGCTATATTCATAACTTCTTCCTTGAAGTATTGTATCATCTGCTTTACTGAGTCCAATGGCATATCTTGCATAATCACATGTAACATGGCATTCTTTTAATTTGTAATGAAAACCATCCATAGCATTACGAACATGATAACAGAACGGTCCTTTTTTTTCCGGTAAGGCTACTTTGGTTTGCAAATAATCTTGCTCAAAATCAAGAAATTTAACACCTACTATATTATGTTGCAAGTTTAATGTTAACTCAACACGGGATACATTTTTGTTTTTCATTATAGCTCCTATTTAGACATCCAAACATTCCAGAAATAAGGTTGTCCATATCCCTGATATCCATTTAATTTATCGCTAATTCCATATAATCGTTTATCATTAAATGTTTTAATGTAAGGTACATCTTCCCAGAATTTATCATAAAACTCTTTTACAATTTCGTAACGTTTCTCATAATCTAACTCGCTGATCATGCGAGCAAATATTTCGTCCATTTTTTTAGAATCTTCGTCATTCCAATTGGTAATCCAACCATCAGTCCCTGTCCAGGGGCCAAAAACTTGTGGATCTGGATTCATATCCGACCATCTAGAAAATAGGATATCCCATTTACCGGATGCTCTATACTCGCCAAATGTAGCATTATCGACGAGATTTAATTCAGCTTTTATCCCTATTTTTTCTAATTGATTTTGTAACACTAATGCACCATTATTCATAAACAAATCTGATTTTGTTCCGAGAATAGATATTATCTCACCATTGTATCCCGATTCTTTTACTAATGCTTGGGCTTTTTCTAAATCATGTGCATTATAAATTCCCTCTCCAGCCTTTTCATCATACCAGATACTACCTTTTTTAAACCAAGATCCATCATCAACCGACCAGAATTTTTTATCACCAATCTGTGCTGTGGCTAATTCTTCTACATCTAGAGAGTATGCAACAGCCTGTCGAAGTGTTTTATTACTGAAATAATTACCACCACAGTTAAATGCTACGATTCCCATTGTTCCAAAATTACATATAACAGGAGAAATTCCTGGAAATTGATCTAATGTTGAATACTTATCTGGAGAGATTTCATCAACAAATGCATATAAGCCACTTTGCAATCCGGCTATGCGAACACTTTCCTCTGGAGCAAATTCAATAGTTATTTTATCAAGATAGGCAATTCGCTTTCCTGACAGACCAGATAACTCTCCTTCCACAGGGCAGTAATTTTCGTTTCTTTTGAGGACAACCTTTTGTCCCTGAACTATATCATCGAACACATATGGTCCTGTTCCGATATGTTCTGTGATAATATCTTCTCCAAATTTGTCGATAATTTCTTTTTTCTTAACAATCATTTTTTGGCAAGATACCGGAGATGCAATAATACTAATGAATGGTGCATATACTTGGTCGAATTTAACAAGTATCTCATAGTCATTTACTATTTCAATTTCCTGCAATGAATCTGCAATATTTACACCTGCAGCATTAACTTTAAACCATCTTTCCATAGATGCTTTAACATCTTCTGCTTTCATTTCATCTCCATCAGAGAATTTTACGCCTTTTCGAAGCTTAATATCATATGTTTTTCCATCATCAATAATTTCATAGCTCTCTGCAAGATGAGGAACTGCTTCATCTGTAGCACTAAATTCAAAAAGTCCTTCATAAACATGGTTAGTTACAGCGGTGACAACCCAATCACTTTGCGGATGATCCGGATCGAAATTTTCAGGTGCAGACATAAACGCAACCGTAATTTCTCCCCCCATTTTGTCATCGGCTGTTTGAGCACTTGTTTCGTTTGTTCCCATTGTTTCATTTGTTTGCGTTTTGTTTTCTTTTCCACATCCAACAAGTGCTGTGCCCATCATTGATAAAATGAGCAAAATAGATGCGAATTTCTTTGCGTTAGCTTTCATAACGACCTCCCTTAAATTTTATATTAAATATCAGATAATACATAATGTGTATCTGTTAGTTGTTTTTTATAAAATTTATTGTTTTTTAGATTGCGCATTACTTCCTGATATTTAGTATCGTCTTCTAAGTCTACGTCTCTGGTGTATTTAAATTCTGTTCCGATTTTAGGAATAGAATCAAGCAATATTTTAGTGTATATGTGTGATGGGTTTGTAAAAATTTCATCGGTCGTTCCTTCTTCCACAATTTTGCCCTGGCACATCACGGCAATCCTATCACTCATATAACGAACTACAGCAAGGTTGTGAGAAATAAAAATGTATGAAAAATGGTATCTTTTTTGTAAATCTTTTAATAATCTCAGGATTTGCTGTTGTACAAGTAAATCAAGGGCAGATACTGGTTCGTCACAAATAATTAACTCAGGTTTCATTGCTATTGCTCTAGCAATGCAAATTCGTTGTCTTTGGCCTCCTGAAAATTCATGAGGATATCGTTCCAGATCATTAATAGATAATCCTACATTTTTTATTAATTCTTCCACAATTGTATTTTCATCTGCAAGAGTATCTCCATTTGCTTTCACAGCTTCAAGTAAAAGTTTACGAACGCTCATTCTAGGGTTCAATGCTGCAGTTGCATCCTGAAAAATAATTTGTATGGAGGATCTTAATTTTCTAAAAGCGCGCTTGGAAATATTATTAATTTGCTGATTATTAAATTGAACCAGCCCACTGTCTGATTTGAGTAGTCCTACAATTATTCGTCCAGTTGTAGTTTTACCACATCCAGATTCTCCAACTAATGCTAGTGTTTCCCCTTTTTTTAGATAAAACGATATATCATCTACGGCTTTTGTAGTACGCTTTTTTGATTTATATGTTTTACTTAAATGCTCTACTTTTAAGATAACTTCGTTCATAACCTAATCCTTTATATATTTCCAGCATTTTATTCTACCAGTGCCATTCGATTTTAGTATTGTTGGAGGTTTCTCATTTAAACATTTTTCGGTACAAAACTCACACCTTGGTGCAAATTTACATCCGATGATATTTTCATGTGGTCTTGGGACAGAACCTTCTACAATTGTTAACTCTTTACAACCATTTTGTAATTCTAATGCTGCGTTAATTAATTTTTTGCTATAAGGGTGTTGCGCATTTTTAATGATATTTTCTTTATTATCTTGTTCTATAATTTCTCCAGCATACATGACTATGATTTCTTCTGCCAGGGTAGAAATAACTCCAATATCGTGAGAAATTATAAGCAATGACATTCTATTTTGCTGTACAAGATTTTTTATAATTCGCAAAATCTGTAATTGAATTGTAACATCTAAGGCGGTAGTAGGTTCATCAGCAATTAGCAGTGAAGGACTACAGGAAATAGCCATAGCAATTACTATTCGCTGTCTCATTCCACCAGATAATTGATGAGGGTAACTTTTTAAAACAGCTTCAGGTTCTTTTATTCCTACTTGCTGAAGCAATTTTATACATCGATTGTGCAACTCGTGTTTCGGTATTTTCAGATGTGTTTTCATTGGCGCCAGCATTTGTTGCTCAATATTAAACACAGGATTTAAAGCTGTCATCGGTTCTTGAAAAACCATGCCTACCTTTTTTCCGCATATTTTTCTTAATTCTTTTGCAGACAATTTTCTTACATTTGTATTTTCTATTTCAATTATTCCATCTGTTATTTTTATATTTGGCTCTAATAATCTAAGTATGCTAAGCGCAGTAATACTTTTCCCACATCCCGATTCACCTATTATTCCTACGGTTTCACCACTATTTAATGATAGAGATATATCATCAATAATTTTTAATTCTTTTTTTCCTGAATTAACTTTTACTGTTAAATTTTTTACATCAAGTATTTTACTCATTTTAACCCCTGTTTTTCTTTCGCGGATTTAACCATTCACTTAATCCATCTCCCACCATATTTAATGCTAAAACAATCCAAGATATGGTCAATCCTGGAAATGTAATGACCCATGGGGCAATACTAATATAGTTTCTTCCATCGTTTACCATTCCTCCTAAACTGGGAGTTGGAGCTTTTATTCCCACACCAAGAAAACTGAGAATTGATTCATGTAAGATAGCCATTGCAAATGTATATGTAATTTGCACAATAACTGATGACAATATATTAGGTATGATATAATTAAAGATAATGTAAATATCACTTTTTCCTAACACAATTGCGGATTCAACATATTCTTTGCTTAATACTTCTAAAGTTGCATTTCTAGTGACGCGAGCTAATGTTGGTATATAAGAGATAGATAACGCAACAATAATATTTTTTGTACCTGCACCTAAAATACCAGCTAATACAATTGCTAATATAATACTTGGAAAGGCCATAATACCATCTACGATTCTCATTAAGAATTTTTCTGTATTTTTATAATACGCTGCTATAATTCCAATACACATTCCGAAAATGGTACTAATCATTGTTACAGATAATCCTATTAAAAGGGATACTCTGATTCCTATCATCACTCGTGTAAAAATGTCTCTTCCTACATCATCAGTTCCCATTAAATAGATTATACTAGGTTTCTGTAATTTATTTAATGCGTCTGTTTTTAGAGGATCATAGCTAGATAAAATATTACCAATAATACTTATAGCCATAGGAATAATTAGTAAAATAATTCCGATAATTATATATGGATTAATAGTGTTTTTTTTCATTGTTTTATTCATTTTCATACCTTGCTTTTGGATTGATAAATGCACATACGATATCTGTTATTATATTTACTACTATAAAAATAATGGCAATAAATAATAGCATTACTTGGATTATGGGGTAATCTCGGTTTAAAATAGCTGTAATAGTTAAATTTCCAATTCCAGGAATATTAAAAATTTGTTCGATAACCACAGCACCTGCAAGTAGAGCAGCAAAACTAAAACCGATTACTACTGTAATGGATGGCAAAGCGTTTTTAAATGCGTAGTAATTTAAAACTTTATGTTCACTAATTCCATTAGCCCTTGCAGTTCTTAAATAATCGTATTCCATAATTTCTAGCATGGAAGCTTTTGTCATTCGCCCGATTTGTCCACTATGCATGATTCCTAATACTAAACCAGGTAACATAAGATCTTTTAGTGCAATTAAAAATCCAGAGTCAGCTACTGCATGATACCCTGCAACAGGAAAGATTTGGAACTTTACACCAAAAATTTGAATCATTACGATTGCAATCCAAAAGGCAGGTAGCGAAATTGACAATAGAGATAAAATCGATAATATTTTTTCGGCGAATTTCCCGTGTGTTTTTGCTGAAGTGATTCCTAGTGGTATTCCTAACAATACACTTATGATGATTCCAATAAATGCTAATAAAAATGTAGGTTCAATCCTATTTTTTACAATTTCCAATACGGGTTCTTTCCACATTATCGATTTTCCAAAATTCATATGGATTATTTCGTTGACCCATATTTGGAATTGTTCAAAAAGTGGCTTGTCAAGATTTAGTTCGTTTCTCATTCGGATTATTTGTTCTTCTGGTGCTTTATCACCCAACATTGTCACTATAGGATCTCCTGGCATCCAGTGAACAATGAAAAAAGATATTATTATAATTGCTATTATCAGTGGAATTGAATGTAGTAGTCTTTTAAGAGTATATTTAAGCATTTTTTATTCCTTTAAGTATAATTTTTTATTTAAATATAGAATTTATTCTATATATTGTCAAAAATATATTTTCTATAGTTTTATATGAGTTATTTATATTATCTATAAATAGTTTTATTTACCTAAAAATGGGCAGATTTGTTAGAGACTTGAGATTTTTTAATAGAGAAATAGTTCAGTGTTTATCCAGGGAGGAAACTCTTGCACCCTGGCAAAATCTATGCTATACTCTAACCCGTTGCAAAGCCCATAAAAACAAGGTCTTACAGGGCTTTCCGCCGATTTCCGGCGTAAAATGAATCGAGTGTTCGCGACCTTCCACTCGTAAAACAAAACTAAAGGAGACAACTGAATATGAACGAGAGAAACAAGAAATCTGTGTACCTGCTGACCTACAGCGCGGCCATAGCGGCCATTTATATTGCGCTGACCATGATGTTTATGCCGATCAGCTTCGGACCGGTCCAGTTCAGGATTTCGGAGGCGCTGTGCGTGCTTCCGTACTTCACTCCGGCGGCGGTTCCGGGACTGTTTATCGGCTGCCTGCTGTCCAATCTGCTGGCAGGGGCTATGACTATGGACGTGATTTTTGGAAGCATTGCCACTCTGATCGGAGCAGTCGGCTCCTACGCTCTCAGAGGAAACCGTTTTCTGGTGCTGCTTCCTCCGATTATCTCCAACGCAGTGATCGTTCCATGGATTCTGCGGTATGCTTACGGATCCACGGATTTGATTCCTGTGGCTATGGTGACAGTGGGAATCGGAGAGATTCTGGCTGTGGGAGTGCTGGGAAGCGTTTTAATCCGCGCTCTGGAGCGTTATAAGCATATGATTTTCAGGGGAGTGAGCGCAGCGTAGAGGCGTTTCACCGGCTGGACGGAGAAGAACTCAGATAGAATTCAGAGGAAGAAGCATTCCGGCCGCCTGGCAGGACAAAGAGATTAGAACGATACGAAAAGCTGTAAAGGCCGGACTGGCTTTTACAGCTTTTCCTGTATCAGTTGACATTTCCCTGCAAAAGCAGTTAAATGAAAGAAACATTGCAATAATTTTAATGAAAAAGGTGGAATGATCTATGTATCAAATTGATTTTAATAAACCGCAGCACATTTATTTTATGGGAATCGGAGGCATCAGCATGAGCGGTCTGGCTGAGATTCTCATGGATGAGGGATTTACGATCTCCGGCTCTGATTCCAAGGAAAGCGAGCTGACAGAGCATTTAAGAAGCAGAGGCGCCTTTGTGTCTATCGGACAGAGGGCGGAAAATATCGCGGCCGCTGACGAGGCAGGCGGCGCGGTGGACGCGGTAGTTTACACGGCGGCTATCCACCCTGACAACCCGGAATTCCAGGCAGCTCAGCAGGCGGGCATTCCCATGATGTCCAGAGCGGTTCTCCTGGGAGAGATGATGCGTAATTATAAGGAAGCGATCGCCGTATCCGGAACCCACGGAAAGACGACCACTACCTCCATGCTGTCTGAGATTTTCCTGGCAGCCAAGGCGGATCCCACGATCTCTGTCGGCGGCATTCTTCCGTCTATCGGCGGCAATATCCGGGTGGGCGGACCGGAATTTTTCATCACAGAGGCCTGCGAGTACACCAACAGCTTTCTGGAGTTTTTCCCCACTATGGCTCTGATTTTAAATATTGAGGAGGATCATTTGGACTTTTTCAAGGATCTGGCCGATATCCGCCGTTCCTTCGCCCTCTTCGCAGAGAAGGTTCCGGCTCAGGGAAGCGTCATTATTAACGCAGAGATTGAAAACTGGCAGGAGATTGTGAAAAATGTCAGCGGAACGGTCATTACGGTGGGAAGAGATCAGGCGTGCAGCTACAGCGCCGGTTCCATTACCTACGACGAGCTTGCAAGGCCGTCCTTTGAGCTGTATGAAAACGGCGTAAGAAGAGATATCATAAGCCTTGGCGTAGGGGGAGAGCATAATGTATACAACGCTCTCGCGGCGATTGCGGCCGCCCTCACAGCCGGCGTTTCCATGGAGGCGGTAAAGAGAGGCCTTTTGAATTTTACAGGAACCAAGCGCCGCTTTGAAAAGAAGGGCGAGTTCAACGGAGTGACGGTTATCGACGACTATGCCCATCATCCTCAGGAGATTCAGGCTACCTTAAAGACGGCTGGCAATTATCCACACAACCAGGTGTGGTGCGTGTTCCAGCCCCACACCTACACCAGGACAAAAGCCTTTTTAGATGAGTTCGCAGAGGCCCTTTCTATGGCTGACCGGGTGATCCTGGCGGATATTTACGCGGCCAGAGAGACGGATACGCTGGGAATCAGCTCCAGAGATATTGCGGAAAGAATTGAGAAGCTTGGAACAAAAGTCTGGTATTTTCCGACATTTTCTGAAATTGAAGGATTTCTTAAAACCAACTGCCAGCCAGGGGATTTGTTGATAACTATGGGGGCCGGAGACATTGTAACTGTGGGCGAGGAGCTGCTTTCTAAATAGTTATCCACATTATCCACATAGTTTTCAACATTTTATACAGCGGTCTGGTGTGGATTTCTTGATTGACATAACAAAAGTTTCTATTGTATGAAAAACATTGAAAATTCAAGGTTTTCGACAGGAAGGGACAAAAACAGCGGAGAAAGGACAAGGGATTGTCCACATTATCCACAATATTCACACGGGATTCTGGGGATAAAAGGTGGACGCCGGAAGGAATGATTTTACAGTAAAACAGCGGGAGGAAAAGAGATGGGAAACTTCATAAGGAATCGTCTGGCCCATGGGGTGACTGTCGTCTCCAATGAATTTATAGACAATTATATGGCCAGGGCCAACGGGGAATATGTGAAGGTTTATCTTTATATTTTGAGAAACGGCGGCAGAGCGGACAGCGTGGCCGACATTGCCGACGCCCTGAACCATACGGAGGCGGACGTGCGCCGCGCCCTGGTCTACTGGGAGCAGGAGGGGGTTCTGGAGCTGGGCGACAACAGGCAGACTGGCCTAGCCGCAGCGGATGCGGCGCCGGACAGAAAAATGGCGGACAGAAAGCCGGCAGAGAGTAAAACGGCAGAGAGCAAGACGGAGGAAAAAGCGTCTGCGGAAGGAGCAGAGAGCCGCCTGTCCCAGCATTCTCTGGAGCCGGGCAGAAAGAAATCTTCGGGGGCAGTTCTGAACGGCCTGTCGAGAAACGAGGAATTTTCCCAGCTGCTCTACATTGCCCAGAAATATTTAAACAGGACGTTTACGCCCACGGACTGCGACGTGTTCGCCTACCTGTACGGGCAGCTTCACATGCCGGCGGAGCTTTTGGAGTATCTGGTGGAGTCCTGCGCCCAGAACGGCCACACCAGCATCCGCTATATTGAGAAGGTGGGGCTGAGCTGGCACGAGAGAGGATTTAAGACGGCTGAGGAGGCGAAAACCCAGTCTATGGGCTATAAGAAGGACATTTTCGCCGTGATGAGGGCCTTCGGGCTGTCGGGGAGAAATCCGGCGGACAGCGAGATTGACCTGATGGACAAATGGTTCGGAGCCTTCGGCTTTACCAGGGAGATTGTGGTGGAGGCCTGCAGCCGCACCATGGCGGCCATCCACAAGCCCAGCTTCCAGTATGCGGACACGATTCTGACTGACTGGAGCCGGGCCGGGGTGCGGACCATGAAGGACGTGGAACATGTGACCAGGCTCAGACGGGAGAAAAAGGCCAGGGAAGGGAAATCCGGCAGCCAGCCGGAAAAGAGGCGGACGAACAACCGCTTTCATAACCTGGAGGAGCACGGCTATAATTACGACGAGATGATCTGGAGCATGATCAATTCCGAAGACGGAGGAAGCGGCCCAGGCCAGCCAGAGAGCACAGGAGGAAAACATGGCGCTGAGTAATTCCCAGTATGATTCTATTATGCGTATTTACAACCAGGCCCAGCTTCGCCAGAAGCACGAGCTGGATAAGAGGCGGGAGGAGATCTATGAGAAAATTCCTGCCGTGAAAGAGCTGAACGAGGAGATTGCCTCCTCAGCCGTAAAAAGCGCCAGACAGCTTTTGGCCGGAGATGACAGGGCGGCGAAAGGGCTGAAGGCAAAGATTGCCGATCTGTGCGAGGAGCGCCAGGTGCTTCTGGCCGCCTACGGCTATCCGGCAGACTACCTGGAGCTTCATTACGACTGTCCCCTCTGCCGCGATACGGGATATGCGGACGGGCGCAAGTGCAGCTGCTTTAAAAAGAGGGAGATTGCCCTTCTGTACGATCAGTCCAACATCAGGGAAATTTTAAAAAGAGAGAATTTCAGCACCTTTTCCTATGAGTATTTCGACGATACGAAGCCGGATCCCAGAAGCAAAAAGACGGCCAGAGAATATATGAAGCAGGTGGCGGCTCTCTGCAAGTCCTACGTGGAGCGGTTTGGGGAAACCAAGGACAATCTGCTCTTTACGGGAAAGACGGGCCTTGGGAAGACCTTTTTAAGCAACTGCATCGCCAAAGAGCTTCTGGATCAGGGATATTCGGTGGTCTATCTGCCTGCAGTTAAGATGTACGAGATTTTTTCAAAGGAACGGTTTGACTATGACGCTACGGAGGAGGATCGGGATCGTTCCAGCTATCTTCTGGACTGCGATCTGCTGATTATCGACGACCTGGGCACAGAGCTTGTGAATACGTTTACCACCTCTCAGCTGTTCTACTGCGTCAACGAGAGGCTGAACCGGAAGAAGGGAACCATCATTTCCACCAATCTTCCGGTCAACGAGATGAGAGATGAATTTACAGACCGCGTCATGTCCAGGATTATCAGCCAGTATACGGTGATTCCCCTTTACGGAGAGGACATCCGGATCCGGAAAAAGCTCCTTGGGCGGGGTTGACGCAGAGCAGGTTAAATGATATAAAGAAGAAGTATTTAACTGACACGTGGGAGGAGAAACATGCTGTACGAAGAGAAGATTATTGATACCATTCCTGTCGGGCCTCTGGGCCTGATTCCCCTGAAGAGCTGCAGAGCCATGGGAGAAAAGGTTGACAAATATCTGACAGACTGGCGCAGAGAGCGGGAGAGCGAGCACAAGTCTACGATTGCCTTTGCCGGTTACCAGAGAGATTCCTATATTATTTCCGCCAGCACGCCGAGATTTGGATCCGGAGAGGGAAAGGGCGCTTTAAACGAGTCTGTCCGCGGAGATGATATCTATATTTTAGTGGATGTATGCAATCACAATCTGACTTATTCCCTGAACGGAATGGTCAATCACATGTCCCCGGACGACCATTTCCAGGATTTAAAGAGAGTGATCGCCGCCGTAGGAGGAAAAGCCAGAAGAATTAACGTCATTATGCCGTTCCTCTACGAGAGCCGCCAGCACAAGCGCACAGGCCGCGAGTCCTTAGACTGCGCTCTGGCTCTGAAAGAGATTGTGGACATGGGCGTAGAAAACATCATTACCTTTGACGCTCACGATCCAAGAGTCCAGAACGCGATTCCGTTAAAGGGCTTTGAGACGGTTCAGCCGATTTATCAGTTTATCAAGCACCTGTTAAAGCACGAGAAGGAGCTTCAGATTGACAACGACCACATGATGGTGATCAGCCCGGACGAGGGCGGAATGCGCCGCGCCGTGTACTTTGCCAACGTGCTGGGACTTGATATGGGCATGTTCTACAAGCGCCGCGATTATACGAAGATTGTCAATGGCAGAAACCCAATTGTAGCCCATGAGTTCCTGGGCAGCAGCGTGGAAGGCAAGGACGTCATCATTGTGGACGATATGATCTCCTCCGGAGAGAGCATGCTTGACGTGGCCAAGGAGTTAAAGAGGAGAAAGGCCAGAAAGGTCTTTGTCTGCGCTACCTTCGGCCTGTTTACAAACGGACTTCAGAAGTTTGACGAGTATTATGAGAACGGAGTCATTGACCGCGTGCTGACTACAAACCTGATTTACCAGTCGGCGGATTTGCTCTCCAGACCGTACTATATCGACGTAGACATGAGCAAGTACATTGCCCTGATTATCGACAACTTAAACCACGACGCTTCCTTAAGCGAGCTGTTAAACCCAACGGGAAGGATCAACCGCCTGGTGGAGAAGTATAAGGCGGGAATCAGGGACTAGGGCAGGTAGACCGGAAGGGAAAACTGCCGGGAGAAGGAAATGGAACAGAAGATGATGAAGGCCCTTGTATTTCAGGGGATTGGAAAGCTGGGGCTGGAGGAGCGTCCGGTTCCAGTCATCAAGGAGCCCACAGACGCCATTGTCCGGGTGACCCGCTCCACCATCTGCACCAGCGACCTGCACATCAGAAACGGGGCGGTTCCAAGAGCCAGAGAAGGCGTGATTCTGGGCCATGAGTTTGCAGGGGAGGTAGTGGAGATCGGTTCTCAGGTGAAGACCTTAAAGCCGGGAGACAGGGCTGCCGCCAACTGCGAGACTATCTGCGGAGACTGCTGGTACTGCAGAAGGGGATTTGTCAACAACTGCGAGCAGGGCGGATGGATGTTAGGCTGCGTCATAGACGGCTGCCAGGCGGAGTATGTGAGAGTGCCCCTGGCGGACACCAGCCTCTACAGGATTCCAGACGGCCTGACAGAGGAGCAGGCGCTCTTTACGGGGGATATTTTATCCAGCGGCTACTGGGGAGCTAAGCTGTGCGAGATAAAGACGGGGGATACGGTGGCTGTAATCGGGGCTGGCCCGGTGGGCATGTGCGCGGCCCAGTCGGCGCTCTATCTGGGAGCCGGCCAGGTGATTCTCATTGATCCCAATGAAGAACGTCTGAAAACAGCCAGGGAAAACCGTCTGGCAGGCGAATATCTGAGCGTGACGGGCCAAGAGGCTGCAGAGGCTGTCAAAGGCCTCACAGAGGGCAGAGGAGCGGACGCTGTGATAGAAGCGGCGGGAACGGAGGCTTCCTTTACTCTGGCCTGGGAGGCAGCCCGTCCTAACGGGATCGTGGCTCTGGTGGCCATGTATGAGAAGGATCCGGTGCTTCCCCTGACCAGGATGTACGGGAAAAACCTGATTTTCAAGACAGGCGGCGTGGACGCTGCGGACTGCAGAGAGCTTTTGGAACTGTTAAGGGAAGGAAAGCTCACCACAGATTTTCTGATCACTCACAGAGGGCCGCTGTCTCAGATTTTAGAGGGATACGATACCTTTGAACACAAGAAGGACGGATGTATTAAGTGGGTAGTGACGGCGGAATAGACGCTTTCATAGAAAGGGACCGGTGAAAAATAGAGGAGTAATCCCTGTTTTTCACCGGTCCCTTTCCTGCTTTGTCAGACCTTTTCTGTCAAATTGTCACCACATGGTGCTTAATTTCTTCCTCTTTCAGGATATCCAGCTCTCTTCTGTGGCAGGTGAAGATAATAATCTGCCCTTTGTATGCCTCGGACAGCCAGCGCAGAGCCTGCCGCAGCCGGTCGTCGTCATAGAGCACGAAGCTGTCATCGAAGATCAGGGGCATGGAATCGGTTCCATTTTGAATAAACCGTGCCGCCGCCAGGCGGAGAGCCAGGTAAATCTGATCTGCCGTGCCGCTGCTGACCTGCTCCAGAGGAATCAGTTTTCTTCTGGTGTTTAAGAATGCTCCCAGATTTTCGTCAATGCTCATGCTGGTGTAGAGACCGCCGGTAATGCCGCTTATCAGCTCGGAAGCAGTTTTATTCAGGTAGAGGCCAAAAGAATCACGGATGGACATGGAAAGTTCCTTCATGGTTTCCTGAGCCAGCTCAATGGCTGCGATTTCCTCCCGTATCCTGTCATTTTCTGCGATAATCTGGCGCAGGGCGGAGGCCTGATCTTTAAGCTCTGCCAGATGTTCCAGCTTCTTTTCCAGCTCCCACTGAACCCGCTGCTGCTGTTCGATGATTTCAGAGCATTGATTCTGACGCCCCTGCAGCTGTTCTACATCGTCCATCTGCCGCCGTACAGTTTCCTCGGAGCGGACAATCATGGAGCAGAGGTCTATAAAGTCGTCCATTCTGTTTCTGAGGGCATCCATGGCCTTCTCAGAGATAGTGCCGTCTCCCAGGTGGCGTCTGAAAATCTCGGACAGATTAGAAGCGCACAGAGCGGCAGTTTTTTTCTCCTGACGCAGCTTTAAGCGGAACAGAGCCCCAGCAAAGAAGGATACAGCCGACGATCCGGCAGCTGCAGCACCGGAGAGAAGAGGATCAATGGTTTCCGGCATCCAGGGCAGGAAGGAATTGCCTGGCATCAGTCCCCAGCAGAAGAAGTAGCCGGCTCCCAGAAGCAGCAGAAGTCCCAGAAGGCCGAAAAATACAGAAAGTCCCCGGCGTGATTTCTTTGAGGCGGCCTGTCCTGCTTCCAGGTACTGGCGGTAAATGTCCTCCGCGTGGTTTAAGTAAGAGGAGACAGACTGGGCGTCTGTAAATTCAAATTCAGCCAGAGCCTCGTGTCCCTTCTCAATCCGCGCCAGAAGCTCTTCCCGCTCCGCCTGCTTTTGTTCAATGGCAGATTTTAAATCGGTCCGCTCCTTTGCGTAGGCCCGCAGCTGATTTTCGTATTCCGGGGAGGAAATCTCCCGCTCCAGATTTTTGATTTCCCCCAGAAGGGAAGCGTAGGTTCTGGCCGCCTCCGGCGTCAGCTGGCCCTCAAACTGCCTCTTCTGGTTTTTCAGGTAGGCGGTGGCCTTTGTAATATTTAAGGCCATGCTTCCGGAGGTGTTCATGTTGGCAATATAATTTTTCAGCTCCGAGATCATGCCGCCTTCCGTGGCGCTTTTCAGCTGGCCGATGCTGATGGTGTTGTTGTAGGCGGTTTCGCTGAGGCCGCAGAGAATTTCGTCTAACAGGGCCTTGGTAGGTTCCATTTCACGGCCTGCAGTTTCATTGATAATGGTGAATTCCTTCTTATTTTTCTGAAAGCTCCGCTCGAACCGGTAAATGACCCCGCCGGATTCCAGCCGCAGCTGTCCCTCGTAGGTGGAGCTGTTCTCCCAGGGCTCGTATTTGCTGTAGAGATCGTTTTTCGCCGCCCGTCCCCTCTGCCTTTCGATGCCGAACAGCATACCGCGGATAAAGGTGTGGATGGTGGACTTGCCCGCCTCGTTCTTTCCGTATACCAGGTTCAGGCCGTCCTCGAAGGAGACGAAGGTGTCGTGAAACTTTCCAAAGCCCTTGATATAAAGATCCAGAAAACGCATGGTTTAACTCCTTTCATCCGTGGTGAGCAGCAGGGCGTGGATTCCGTAGTAGAGCGCTTTTTTCTCTACGGGACTCATATCCGGTTTCTGAAGGGCTCTGATATAGAAGCCGATCATATCGCTGGGATGCTCCTCGAACAGGGCACTGAAATCGTACTGAGGCTCCGACTCGTCTAAAATGTCGGCAATCCGGTACCGCATCATCAGAGACTCCAAATCAAAGGAAATGTCGGGATCTCTCATGCCCTTCAGCCGGAACCGGAAAATGTTCTCCGAACCGCGCTTTTCGATTTCCTGAGACATCCTAAGAAACAGCTCCGTGTTGGTGGTATTGGGCGTCACGTTGACCATAAGAGGTATGTACTGAAGCTTCGCCATAGGGATAAATTCCAGGTTGGTAATCCGAAGGCTTGTCTCGCTGATTTCCCCGTAGATAATGCCGTGGCGGCCCGTCTCCGTCTTGTCTAAAGGCTCTGGAGAACCGCACCAGGCCATCCGAAGGCTCTGGGAAATCTCCGGCTTGTGGATATGGCCCAGAGCGGCGTAGGAAAAGCCGGATTTGAGAAGCCCTTCCTTATCAATGGGAACGTGCTTCCCGTCGCCTCCATGGCCTAAAAGGATGTGGATCAGCCCGTCGTCGGGAGCCGAGATATCGTTTAACCTGGCTTCTGATATCTCAGAGGTCCAGTAGGAAAAGCCCGTCACCTCTGTGTGCAGTTCCTCGAAGTAGGCGGAAGAAAATTCCTCGTCCGACAGGAAAGTGACGTTGGGCGCCCAGTTAAAGCTCAGGACAGCGGAGCTTTTCCGCACCCGGTCGTGGTTTCCGGCGATCATCACGATCCGCACGTCCGGAATGGTGGAAAACAGGTAGTTGACCTCCTTTAAATCCTTTAAAAGCGGCTGCCGGTGGAACAGATCCCCGGCGATAAAGAGAAAGTCCACGGAAAGCTCACCGGCCTTCCCGATAATGGCGGCGAAGGTTTCGCGGATATCTCTGGCCCGCTCTCTGCTCCAGGGCTTATCGCTGTCAGGGGCCATGCCCCAGTGGACGTCTCCGGTATGAATAAATTTCAAGGCCTTATTCCCCCTCTCTAAGACAGCTTCTGAAATAGGATCCGGCAGAAGAGCAGGATCCTTTCATTCAGAAGAAAAGGGCGCCTCAGGGAAGGCGTGCCGCCGTCTTTGAGATGCCCTCATCGTGTTGTGTTATGTCAACTGAATCGTTTTAATTCCTGTGGCTGCTTCTTATAATTCGCAGTTATTTACAGTTCTCGGGAATGGAATCACGTCGCGGATATTGCCCATGCCTGTCAGGTACATTACGCAGCGCTCAAAGCCCAGACCGAAGCCGGAATGACGCACAGAGCCGTACTTTCTCAGATCCAGGTAGAAGCCGTAGTCCTCTTTCTTAAGTCCCAGCTCCTCCATGCGGCCAACCAGTTTGTCGTAGTCGTCCTCTCTCTGGCTTCCGCCGATGATCTCGCCGATTCCTGGAACCAGGCAGTCCATGGCGGCTACCGTCTTGCCGTCCTCGTTCATCTTCATGTAGAAGGCCTTGATCTCCTTCGGATAATCGGTAACGAAAACAGGGCGCTTGAAGATCTTCTCCGTCAGGTAGCGCTCGTGCTCTGTCTGCAGATCGCAGCCCCAGAATACCTTGTAGTCGAACTCGTCGTTGTGCTCCTCTAAGAGCTTCACGGCCTCTGTGTAGGTTACGTGGCCGAACTCAGAGTTTAACACATGGTTCAGACGGTCTAGCAGTCCCTTGTCAATGAACTGGTTGAAGAAGTTCATTTCCTCTGGCGCGTGCTCCAGTACATAGCGGATCACATATTTTAACATGCTCTCAGCCAGAGCCATGTTGTCGTTTAAGTCTGCGAAGGCCATCTCCGGCTCGATCATCCAGAACTCAGCCGCATGGCGTGTGGTGTTGGAGTTCTCGGCGCGGAAGGTCGGTCCGAAGGTGTAGATGTTGCGGAAGGCCATAGCGTAGGTCTCGCCGTTTAACTGGCCGCTTACAGTCAGGTTCGTAGGCTTGCCGAAGAAGTCCTGGGAGAAATCCACCTTGCCGTCTTCTGTCTTCGGAACGCTGTTTAAATCCATGGTAGTTACCTGGAACATCTCTCCGGCTCCCTCGCAGTCGCTTCCTGTGATCAGCGGAGTGTGAACGTAAACGAAATCTCTCTCCTGGAAATACTGATGGATCGCGTAGGCAATCAGGGAGCGCACGCGGAAGACAGCCTGGAAGGTGTTCGTTCTGGGACGCAGATGGGAAATGGTTCTCAGATACTCAAGGCTGTGGCGCTTCTTCTGAAGCGGATAGTCAGGAGAGGACGCGCCCTCTACGATAACCTCGTCCGCCTGAATCTCGAAGGGCTGCTTGGCCTCGGGAGTAGCTACCAGAGTTCCCTTTACCAGGATGGCGGCGCCTACGTTTAACCTGCTGATCTCGTTAAAGTTCTCCATATTGTCATGGTAAACCACCTGAAGCGTGTCAAAGTAGCTTCCGTCGCTTACTACAATAAATCCAAAAGTCTTAGAATCGCGGATGCTTCTCACCCATCCGCCAATCTGGATTTCCTTTCCAAGGAATTTGTCTCTGTCCCTGTAAATCTCTCTTACGGTAATCAAATCCATAATCGTGCTCCTTTTTGTTTGATAAACGGCCCGGGCGCAGATAGGAGGCCCGAGCCGTCAAATGGTTTCGAAATGAAACAGGTACTTTGTTTGACTATTTTCAAACAAATTTCTGATGTTGCCATTATACTGTATTTTTCCTGTGGATTCAAGGGGAAGAGCAGTATTTTTACGCATGGGAGGGAAGGCGGAAACGCTGAAAAACACAAGATGCAGTTGAATTTGGTGTTTTCTGGCGATATGACATACAAAATGTCGGAAAATGTACAAAAAATAGATAAAATCATTCGGTAATTTGTGTACTTTTTATAAAAAGTATGGTATAATAAGCGTTACAACATTAAAGCACACAAGCAAATATACATCAAGGGGTGATATCGTGATCAAAAAAGAAATGATAGCTATGCTTTTAGCAGGAGGACAGGGCAGCCGTCTCGGCGTGCTGACACAGAAAGTGGCGAAGCCGGCAGTTTCTTTTGGCGGGAAGTACAGAATTATCGACTTTCCTCTGAGCAACTGCATTAATTCAGGCGTAGATACAGTGGGAGTTCTGACCCAGTATCAGCCGCTGCGCTTAAACGCGCATATCGGAATTGGAATTCCGTGGGATCTTGATCGCAACGTGGGAGGCGTTACCGTCCTTCCGCCGTACGAGAGAAGTAAGGGAAGCGACTGGTATACAGGTACAGCCAACGCCATTTACCAGAATCTGGAGTATATGGAAAATTATAATCCTGATTATGTCCTTATTCTTTCCGGCGATCATATTTATAAGATGGACTATGAGGTAATGCTGGAGTATCACAAGGCAAATAATGCAGATATTACAATCGCTGCCATGCCGGTGCCGATTGAAGAAGCAAGCCGTTTCGGAATCCTGATCACAGATGAAAAAAACCGTATTACGGAATTTGAAGAAAAACCTGCGAACCCAAGGAGCAATCTGGCTTCCATGGGTATTTACATATTCAGCTGGCCGGTACTGAGAGATGCCTTAATCAAGCTTTCCGAAGAACCGGGATGCGATTTTGGAAAACATGTCATCCCTTACTGCTTTTCCGGCGGAAAGAGAGTGTTCGCCTACGAGTATAACGGATACTGGAAGGATGTGGGAACCCTGGGCTCCTACTGGGAGGCCAACATGGAACTGATCGACATCATCCCTGAGTTTAACCTGTATGAGGAGTACTGGAAGATTTATACAAAGAGCGATATTATTCCGCCGCAGTATACGGCGCCGGATTCCAGGATCGAGAGGAGTATTATCGGAGAGGGATCGGAAATTTACGGACAGGTAATTAACTCTGTTATTGGAGCTGGAGTTACTATTGGAAAGGATGCGGTGGTGAAGGATTCCATTGTAATGAAGGGAACCTCCATCGGAGAGGGCACTGTGGTAGATAAAGCGATCATTGCCGAGGATGTGTCCATTGGCGCTGGCTCAGAGATTGGCGTAGGCGAATATGCGCCCAGCAAATACGATCCGAAAGTTTATCAGTTCGATCTGGTGACCATAGGAGAGCGTTCTGTTATTCCGGATGGGGTAAAGGTGGGAAGAAATACTGCCATTTCTGGAGCGACAGACAGCTCAGATTACCACGACGGAGCGCTTGAAAGCGGAGACTATATTATAAAGGCAGGTGGAGTACAATGAGAGCGATCGGTATTGTTTTAGCAGGCGGAAACAGCAAGAGAATGAGAGAGTTATCCAACAAGAGGGCAATCGCCGCTATGCCGGTGGCAGGAAGCTTCCGGAGCGTTGACTTTGTACTCAGCAACATGAGCAATTCCCACATTCAGAGCGTGGCAGTGCTGACTCAGTACAACTCCCGCTCCTTAAACGAGCATTTAAGCTCCTCCAAATGGTGGGATTTCGGAAGAAAACAGGGAGGCATGTACGTCTTCACTCCTACCATCACGGCAGAGCACAGCGACTGGTACAGAGGAACGGCGGACGCTCTCTATCAGAACCTGGATTTCTTAAAGAAGAGCCATGAGCCTTATGTAGTCATCGCAGGCGGAGACTGCATCTACAAGCTGGATTACCACAAGGTGCTGGAGTATCACATTGAGAAGAAGGCCGATATCACCGTTGTGTGCAAGGATATGGAGCCGGAGGCGGACGTAACCCGCTTCGGACTGGTTAAGACCAACGCCGAGGGCCGTATTACCGACTTCGAGGAGAAGCCGATGTTAGCTACCTCCAACACGATTTCCTGCGGTATCTACGTGATCCGCCGCCGCCAGCTCATTGAGCTTTTAGAGCGCTGTGCTTCCGAGGACAGATATGACTTTGTAACGGATATTCTGGTGCGTTATAAGAACCTGAAGCGCATTTACGCATACAAGCTGGATTCCTACTGGAGCAACATCGCCTCCGTAGATTCCTACTATAAGACCAATATGGACTTTTTAAAGCCTGAGGTAAGACACTACTTCTTCCGCGAATATCCGGAGATTTACTCCAAGGTGGACGACCTGCCGCCGGCCAAGTACAATCCTGGAGCTGAGGTGAAGAACAGTCTTGTTTCCAGCGGCTGTATTTTAAACGGAAGCGTGGAGAATTCCGTTCTCTTTAAAAAGGTTTACATCGGCAACAACTGCGTGATTAAAAATTCTATTATCTTGAACGACGTTTACATTGGCGACAATACAGTGATTGAAAACTGCATTGTGGAGAGCCGGGACACCATCCGGGCCAACACGACGCACATCGGAGCGCCGGATAACGTGAAGATCGTTATCGAGGAAAACGAGCGTTTCACTTTATAGGGACGGCACAAGGGGAAAGAGCGGTCCAGAACCGGGCAGTACGGAAGAGGGGTTATGTTATGCAGATTACAGACGTGAGAGTCAGACGGATTGAGAGAGAAGGAAGAATGAAGGCCATTGTGTCGATTACCCTGGACAATGAATTTGTAGTCCATGATATTAAGGTGATCGACGGAGAGAAGGGTCTTTTTATCGCCATGCCGAGCCGCAGGTCTACGGACGGCGAATACAGGGATATTGCCCATCCGATTAATTCTGAGACCAGGGATATGATTCAGAGCATTGTTCTGGAGAAATACCAGGCCACGGCCAGCGGGCTGGACGAGGACGGAGCTGCAGGGCAGGCTTAGAGTGAAATCGGAATTCTGCTCAGAGGATCAGGGCGCGTTTCGCTTCCTGCTGTATCTGGGCAGAAGGCCATAATAGAGAAGAACCGGCGTTTTTAAAGCGTCTCTGAGACTGTTTCAGGGGCGCTTGACAGAACGTCGGTTTTTGCGCGTCAGACTGGCTTTGCCCCCGCCAGCTTTAAAAATTCCGCCATCTCTCCGGTGATCCATTTATCCTTGTGGTATACGATCTGACGCCAGACCTGCATATGAAAATCCTCTGCGTCCAGAGCGGCCAGACGCCCCTTTTCAATATCGCGGCGGACAGAAAAGAAGGGAAGCAGGGAGACGCCTGCATTTTCCCGCAGCATATGGACGATGAAGTCCGTATTTCCAATTTCCAGAAAGGGACGGATCTGCTTTCCATAGGCAGCCAGATACTGATCTAAAATATGACGGTAGCTGGCTGCTTTTTCTGTGAGCAGAAAGGGGTGGGAAATGATTTCGTCCAGCTTAAGGCCGGATCGGCCTGCCAGCGGGTGGAGAGACGATGCTGCGAATACAATGTCCTCCGGTTCTTCCAGTACCTTAATCCACCGCGGATCAGAAATCCTCTTGTCAAGAAAGTATACAATATCCAGAGAATTGTCGTTGAGCCTGTCTAACAGCACTCTGGGGGAGTCGATCACGACGCTGACATTCACTTTGGGAAAACGCCGGTGGTATTCGGAGAGAATGGGCGGAAGCAGGGAGGAGCAGAGGGATTCGATGGTTCCCAGAGCCAGGCTGCCCGTCAATTCCCTGCTGTCAGAGAGGGAGCATTTAATTTCCTCCATATTTTTCATCAGAGTGACAGCGTACTGATAGAACTGTTCGCCGCGGCTGGTCAGACTGATCTGCTTGCCGATTCGGTCAAAGAGGCGGACGCCCAGCTCCTCCTCCAGGTTTTTGATTTGGATAGTCACGGTCCCCTGGGAATAATTCAGTTTTTTGGCTGCCTTTGAGAAGCTTTTCAGCTGCGCCGCCTGCAGAAAGGTGGCAATCTCCCGAAATTCCATATGCGCTCCTATTTGATTTAAAAATATTAAACGATTTCTTTAAAACCTTAAATTTTACATTCTAATAGCTCTATACTATAATAGTTTTAAGAAGAGATCAAGAAGAGGGGAAGCGGAAAGTTTTTACGCGTTATTAAAAGAGCAGGAAAAGTTTTCCATGCTCCACCAAAAGCTTAGTCGCAGGAAAACTTTTCTGCTCTTTTAGGGGCGTGAAAATTGGCCGCAGATGATTAAAAATTTAAGGCAGAAAAAGGAAAGAGGGAAGGAAGTATGGAACGGACAGACAGCAGATATCAGGCTTACATGAATATTTTGAAGGAGGAGCTGATTCCGGCTATGGGATGTACGGAGCCCATTGCCCTGGCTTATGGGGCGGCTGTGGCCAGACAGGAGCTGGGCGCGCTTCCCGACCGGGTGGTGGTAGGCGTCAGCGGAAGTATTCTTAAAAACGTCAAATCCGTGATTGTCCCCAACACAGGCCATATGAAGGGGATCGCGGCGGCGGCGGCAGCAGGAATTGTGGCTGGAGACGCAAAGAAGGAGCTGGAAGTGATTTCCCAGGTATCTGAGGAGCAGATCAAGGAGATCAGGGAGTTTCTGGATCGGACGGATATCCGGGTAGAGCACATTGACAACGGCCTCATGTTTGAGATTCTGATTACCATGTATAAAGGAGAGGACTGGTCCAGAGTACGGATCGCCAATTACCATACAAATGTGGTTCTGATTGAGAAAAATGGCGTGGTAAAAAAAGAAGTAAAGGTAGAGGGAGAGTCGGAGAAGGGGCTGACAGACCGCTCCTGCCTTTCTATGGAGGGAATCTGGGATTTTATTAATACGGTAGATTTAGATGATTTAAAGCAGGTTTTAAAGCGTCAGGCCAGCTATAACATGGCGATTGCCAAAGAGGGAATGACGCATTCCTACGGCGCCAATGTGGGAAAAAGCCTGGCTTCCTGCGTGGAAAACCGGGAGGCTGATTCTGATACAGATATCTCGATTCTGGCCAGGGCGATGGCAGCCGCCGGATCCGACGCCAGAATGGACGGCTGCGAGCTGCCGGTTGTGATTAACTCTGGAAGCGGAAACCAGGGAATCACTGTTTCCGTGCCGGTTCTGGTGTATGCGGACCGCCTGCACGCCGGGGAGGAGAAGACCTACCGGGCCTTAGCACTGTCCAATTTAACGGCAATTTACCAGAAAACGCCCATCGGCCGTCTGTCTGCTTTCTGCGGAGCCGTCAGCGCCGGGGCCGGGGCAGGAGCGGGAATTGCCTACTTAAAGGGCGGAGATTTCGAGGCCGTATGCCGGACTGTCAGCAACACTCTGGCCGTCACTCCAGGCATGATCTGCGACGGAGCCAAGCCGTCCTGCGCGGGAAAGATCGCCATGGCTGTGGAGGCGGGAATCATGGGCTGCCGCATGAACGCGGAGGGAGAGAAGTTCCTCTGCGGCGACGGAATCGTCGGGGAGGACGCGGACGAGACCATCAGCAACACGGGAAGAGTGGCCAGAGAAGGAATGCGGGCCACCAACGATACCATTATAAAAATTATGATCGGGGATTAGCGGCAAAAAAAGTTTCCTTATTTCTAGTGATTGACGTTTGGCTGGAGAATCCTTTTTCGATCAGGGTTGTTTCATGAATAAATTTTAAAAGAACAAGAAGTGTAAATTTTATCGGGAGTTAAGATAAGAAAAGGAAAACGCAGGTTTTGTCTGAGTCAGGCAGAAGCTGCGTTTTCGCGTCTTTGGGAGATAATTGTTCGGAAAAAAGTGAGAGAAAGCAGATGGAGAAAAATAAGGCTGAAATCAGCCGGAAATCTCTTAAAAGCGAAGAAAAAAGGAGAGCATTGCAAATGGCAGATACAGAAGCATTATTAGAATTTAATAAAATAAAAGAAATATGGAAGGAACTGGCTCTGACTGAATGGGCGAGGAAACAGATTGACGAGGCTGGCCCTCTGATGGAGGAGACGAAGGTGCGGGCCAGACTGCGGGAAACTACGGAAGCTAAGAAAATGATGGAAGCTTACGGCCAGCCGCCTCTCGTATCCCTGGAGGGCGTGAAGGAGTGGATGAAAACGGCGGAGATCGGCGGCTGTCTGACGCCAGAGCAGCTGGAGGGCGTGGAACGGGCGCTGGCGGCCGTGTCCAGAATGAAGCAGTATTTAAACAGGGGAAAGGCCGCAGGCATTTCCATGGCCTGGTACGAGGAAAATCTGGACAGCTACGAGGAATTGAGAACGTCTATCCACGAACAGATCCGAAACGGCCGGGTGGATGATAACGCGTCTAAGCTTTTGAAATCCTGCCGCATGGATATGGAGCGGGAGGAGCGGGCCATGAGAGAAAAGGCCGACGCGGCCATCCGGGCCAACAAGGCATATATGGCCGACAGCTTCAGCACTATGAGAAACGGCCGCATGTGCATCCCGGTAAAGGCGGAATTTAAAAACAGGATTAAGGGTACAGTCATCGGACAGTCCGCCACAGGAAGTACTGTCTTTCTGGAGCCGGCCTCAGCGGCCCGCCACGCAGAAGCGCTGGAGCTGTTAAAAATTCAGGAGGAAAACGAGGTGTCCCGCATTCTCTATGTTCTGACAGGACTTGTATACGACTGCCAGGAAATCATGGAGCAGAACGTCCGCACCATGGAAAAGCTGGATTTCATGTTTTCAAGAGGAAAACTGAGCTTTCGGTACGATGGAACAGAGCCGTCCATCAATCTGGATAGGAAAATTGTTCTGAAGGATGGACGTCATCCGCTGATGGAGAAAGAAGTCAGCGTCCCGCTGCAGTTTTCTGTGGGAGAAGGAGTAAATGGCATCGTTATCACAGGGCCGAATACAGGGGGAAAAACGGTAGCCATCAAAACAGTGGCTTTAAACTGTATGATGGCCCAGTCTGGCCTTCACACGGCCTGCAGAGAGGCGGATATCTGCATGAACTCCAATTTCCTCTGCGACATTGGAGACGGGCAGAGTCTTTCAGAGAATCTGTCCACCTTTTCCGCCCACATTGCTAATGTGCTGGATATCCTGAAGAAAGCGGGAAAAGATAGTCTGGTAATAATGGATGAGCTGGGATCCGGCACAGATCCGGCGGAGGGAATGGGCATTGCCGTGGCGATTTTAGAGGAGCTGAAAAAGAGCGGCGCGCTGTTTCTGGTAACGACCCATTATCCGGAGGTGAAGCAGTACGCTGACAGGACTCCGGGTATTTTAAACGCCAGAATGACTTTTGATAAGGAAAGCTTAAAGCCAACCTATCAGCTGGTCATCGGAGAGGCAGGAGAAAGCTGTGCCTTCTACATTGCCGGAAAGATGGGAATGCCGGAGGAAATGCTTAAAAACGCGGCCAGAGCGGCCTATGGCTCAGAAGAACTTCCGGAAGCGTTAAAGAGCCAGATTTCAGAAAACAGCCTGGCAAAGGAGAGAACGGGAGGAATCAGAAAGGCGAAAAAGACAGCCGGGACAGGGGCGAAAGCGCCAAAGTATCAGCTGGGAGACAGCGTAATGGTGCTGCCGGATAAAAAAATCGGAATCGTCTGCCAGCCGGAGAATGAGAAAGGCGTCCTGCGGGTTCAGCTGCCCGGCAAGAAGATTTATATTAACCACAAGCGGGTGAAACTCCATGTGCCCGCCGACCGGCTCTACCCGGAGGACTACGATTTTTCCATTATTTTCGATACAGTGGAGAACCGGAAACTGCGCCATCAGGTGGAGCGGGGGAAGATGATAGAGGGGGAGATTGTGGAGGAGACGGTAGGGAAATAAATAGTAAAAAATAATTAAATATGGTACAATAGAAAACAAAAGAAACGGTTTCTAAATGAGGAGGAAAAGTATGAATGTTAGAGTGTATTTATCTGAAATAATCAAAAAGAAATCAGAAATAAAAGGAGAGAATTTGCGTTCCAATATTGAAAACGGACAGATCGATATTGATGATTTAAATGAAATATATGAGTTCCAAATAGAGGATAAGTCAAATATTGATTTGATGGATATAGAGTGCATTCAGGAAGCGATAAAAGATGAAGATTTATATTCTTTTTTCAAACTGTGCGGCATGGGAAAGTACCAGAAAGAGATTGAAGAATGCCAGAAAGAAGGTAAAGATAGTACTTCAATACTGTGTGAAGACGCTGAAAAAATTGCAGAGATACTGGGCTGTGATTTGTATGAAATCGAGGATGAACTTATATTAGTAGACGTAGAAAAGATAGAGACAGAAAGAAAAAATAAAGGCTATGAAGCAGTCTATGTTTTTGAAAAACAGTGCAATATTGGCCAAAGGAGTTGGAACAGGATAAAACAAATATATGAACAGAGTGGTGAACGATATCAGCTGATAAGTATTAAAAATCTGAGAAAAATAGCTGGTAAATTAAAAGTTCATGCAAGAGAATTTTTGGTTTCAGAGAAAGCACATTACAAATATTATTCTGATATTTTAGAGCCTCTGTTAGAAATGCCACATAAAGGCGCTCTCTATGCGGCTATGTTGGATTTTGCAGAAAAATTGGGGAAAAGAATTTCGGAGGAGCATCCTGTCTATTATAAAAAGTTAGACAATTGGTATATAGTAACTTTCCCGCGTTTTAGCGAAGAAGAAAATCAGTACACAATCCAGGTATCAACACAAAAAGATGAAAAGGATAAGGACTTTATAGAACACTTAAAAAAGAAGGTAATAGATAAAATAGAAGAAACCATGGGAAATAGTAATGCAGCAACTAGGCTGGAGATATATTTAGATGATGCTCCGCTGGAAAAAGAAGAATAAAATGAAAAGGGACTAGTCACATGATGAAGTGATTAGTCCTTTTTTATAAATTATTTGGAAGGCAGAGTGTTGCTCTTTACCTACTTGGAAGGTATATGTCCAAACCAAAATGGTGCCCTTAGGCAGAAAATATGATACGCTGTAATCAAATCACAAAAGGCAGAACAGAAACAATTTTTGTTGTGCAACTATGAAAAGGAGAGCAGCAATGGCAAAAATCATTCTTGTGGGTAACTACAAAGGCGGTGTAGGAAAGACAACAGCAGTAATTAACCTGGCAGACGCTTTTTCATCAAAAGGTTTCAAAGTTCTCACAGTAGATTTGGATCCTCAGAGTTCACTGTCGGAAATCCAGGCGGAAAATTTTCATCAGGGTTCTTTAAAGGAGATTCCCGATCAGGAAACTCTGAATTATTTCATTGACTTATCGATTTTGTCCCTGGAAAAATATCCAGATAGAAAAAACAAGCTGAATTTCCAGAAGCTCATTCACAATTACCGAAAAAATTATGACTATGTCCTGTCATCTTTGTTTTATCAGAATGGAAAAGGATTGGATAATTTAGTTGGAAAAATGAAAATTGAGATTCCATTTTTATCGATTTTGCGTGATTTCTTGTTCGCAGTCAGGGAGGATTATGATTTCATTTTCCTGGATAGTCCGCCTACTTGCAATTGGCTCACTCAGTCTGCTTTTCTGTATTCGGATTTTTACTTGGTTCCGACTATTTTAGATAAAATCAGTACGGACGGGGTGCGCCAGTACATTTATAATGTTGAAAAAACCTACAGAGAGATTTGTGAAGAGCACGAAGATGCTGTTTTGGCAAAAAATATCTTTGGGGACTGCCCCAAACTTTTGGGAGTGTTTTGGAATCGATATCGAGCGAACGTTAATTATACTGTTGAGGTTGAAAATTTTAAAAGTGCGATAGCTCATGGTGATAAAATGATTCCAATATTTGACTGTAAAATCCACGATTGTATTGATATTGTTCGAGAGGCACAGAAAGGCCGTATGTCAAATTCAAATCATGATTTTGCAGAGCTTGCAAGAACTGTTTTGGAGCGGATAAAAGAAATGGACGGAACAGAATGTTAAGCCACCAACAAATTAAGGAGCTGGAGGAGCTTTTGGAGATATTAAATCAAAAAGCTCTTCCTTTAAAAGAAGATTTAGAAGAACGGGTAGAAGACGTTAACTATCTTTTAAAGACGTTAACTAAAGTCAAGGTATCAAGAATAAAAAAGCTGATGGATCCACTTTCGAATAAAGTAGGAAAATCAGATAAGCTTCCAAACGAGCTCTCTTATTCGAGAGAGTTCGTTCTTCAGCTTTTTAGAACATTAAAGACCGATGAAATTGTTAAAAACTATACATTGTTGCAGATTCAGGAGATGTTTGCTGTGGTTTATGGAAAGAAACCTCCGTCAAAGGAGACGAAAAAAACTATTACAGAGGCAATAAAAGGTATGTCACATCAAATAGAACGAGCTAATGGATTCAGGGAGATGGAAAATGCAGCTAAAAAATAATAGACAAAAATCCTGTCCCCGCCTCATTGCCGGTTTCATCGGCGTAGGTGAAACCAGTTACTGTAACATCCACAGCGAAAGGGCCATAGACTTTGGCGTGCTTCCTTTCAAGTATCCTGCCCATATTTCTGAGATCAGAAAGGCGGTTTCAGGCGGAGGCAGGCAATGCAGCAGAAATGTAGAAGCGCTGAAGGGAAATCTGGATTGGGAAATGGGCCTGGCCTGGCACGAAACCTACTACGACGCGCTGCTTCAGACCTACCGGGAATATCCGGGAGAGACGATAGTGATTCCGACAGACGGGGCAATACTGCGATGGCTGGACAGGGACGGAATCCCGTTTACTTTAGTATATCCCTGTGTCGAAGCGCGCCTGGAGTACAGAAAACGCCTTCAAAAAAGGGGAAACTCGGCATTTCTTTTAGAGATATTTACGGACGAAGATTCCTGGGCGGACTGGATGGAACAGCTGAGGAGACCGTACACCCACGCAGAGCGGATAGAGCTGAAGGAAGGGCAGTATCTTTCTGATGTAGTTGATGCTCTTTCTGTTTCCTCAGCGTCTTCAGAAGCAGGAAAAACCATAGAAAATCCATGGGACTACATTTTAGACCGGTATTTCCCGGAATAAAAGACAAAAGAAAGAGAGGAGGGCAGCCTGTATGAGGCCGTATTGGGACGAAGAGAATACCTTCGGATACCTGAGATTTGAACTGGCAGAATACAGAAGTATTGCGGCGTATAAAACCTACCCTAAATATTTTCAGACCTGGGAGTATGCCCAATGGGTATATTTTCACAGAAAAATTCAGTATATAAAGTATGATCCCGGAAAGGAAAGCTATGGCATGACTCACTATTTGCAGCTTCCCTTGTCTATTTCTGATTTGTTTAAAAATTGTCTGGAGGTTCCCTTCGGATTGGAGATTTCCATTCCAGAAGGGACAACAGAGTGGGAAAACCTGGCGAGAGAAATTCTTTCAGAAGAACTTCAGGAATCTAACGGCTGGAGGTTTTCTGGAGATTTGAGAGAACCCGTAGATACCGGACTGAAAAGGTGGGAGATTCAGCCTTATGGAAAGATTCCCAGCCCCTATCCGGAAGAAATGGCGCTGGCTGCTGTTCAGGCATCGCATTTATTAGAGGCCATGGAGGCGGACGGATGCTGTGAAGAGGATATCTTAAAGATATGGAGCTGGAATGACAGGGAGTTTTTCCAGAAAATGTGCAGGAAGTATAAGGTGAGGAGGTAATAGGATGCTGTATCTTGATTTTAAAGAGCCGGAGAAAATATTGTGGAATGTAAAGGGGCGGTATGAAATTTTTTATGAGTCTTCCTGGTTTGACGATCCGGTCGTTGTAAGAATAGCAGAGCAGGTAGATCAGGTGAAACATTTATATGGAGACAGGTTCCGGAGCGATTATTCAGGAGATTTCAGCGGTCTGACTCTGTCTGGAGGAGCGCAGATTTTAATCCTCTGCTATCTTAATCTGTTTGAGGATTACTGCCTGCCTTTGTCATGGGTAGCTGACAACTGCCTTGAAGTTCTGGGTTCGCTGCCCATATCCCATCCAGTCCATTTCTTCGCTAATACAGTACCGCTGCTGGATGATTACAAGTGCCAGTTTATATCATCAGAAACCGGGAAGCTAATAACGGGGCATGATGAGTACATACCGGAGTATTACGAATATGCGCCGCGATAAAAAAATGTCAGCAGCAGCTGAACGAATGAGGGAGTTATTGGAAGACATCCGGGATCATAAAGAATACAGTATTTTGTATATGATGGTGGTAAGCTGTATTTCCGCTGAAAATAACGAGACAAACGAGCAGATTGCAATAAATGAGAGAAACTTAAACGCCATAATCGACGCCATAGACGTTATGGACTCAGTTCCGGAAGAATTTGCAAACTGCAGAAGGATCATTGCCGGCTATTTGAAGTCAGACAATAGAAGGTGTCTGTGATATTTGGGAAGGAGGAGCCAGACATGAGCAGATATAAAGAAAACCATCAGAAAGGCCCGCTTCCTTCATATGCTCCATCTGATCCGGAAAAGCCCTGCCTTCCTAAAAGGGGCGATTATGTGGGAGCGGTATCCTGGCTTCAGGCTGTCCGAGACAGAATCGGGGAACCGTTTGTTTTTGCGCTGGACGAGGCCCTTATGTGTCAGGGCAGCTTTGGGGGCAGGAATGATGAGTTTGTAGTCTGGGGGTATGGAAATGCCTCTGCCGCCCGTTTTAACGGCGTGGTTTTGCTTGGAGAACAGATAGAACGCTCCAGCATAGAGGAGAGAAACGGGCTTTTCTATACGAATTTTAACAGGACGCTTTCAGACGCCCTCACTCACGAGGATATGTTGGATATGCAGGGGATCACAGAGGCTCTCAGCCGGTATTATGACAGCCATGGAGAGAGCTTTGAAGGGATTTCTGTAGCTGCAGAATACAGGGAAAGATTTGAGAAGCTGGCGGCGGAAGCAGCCGGATATTATGAGGGATGAGAGATGATAGAAAGTAACATTACGGCAGAGGAGAAGCTGATGTACCAGGTGATGGGGGCTTTATCTGACAGCGGCGTTCCCATTACCTTTAAGGGAGCGATGGTTTTGAGAGCCTTCCTGCTGGAGGCGGGATATCCGGAGGAGACGCGCCACACGACAGATATTGACGGGAACTGGAATTCGGAAACAGCGCCGTCTGGTGAGGAGATGGCAGAAGCGATTCAGAACGCTTTTGAGAAAAAGGGCATTTCTTTTACAGCACGGCTGTACAGAATGTATGGAGAGAAGCGTTCCGCAGGATTTGACCTGGCAGACAAGACGACAGGGGAAACCATTTTTACCATGGATCTGGATGTGAACAGGGCTGTCCTTCATACGAAGCGTTATGAGACAGGCGGATTTTCGTTTTCCGGTTCGTCTCCCGCTCAGATGGCGGCGGACAAGTTTATGTCCGTCTCTACCGATAGAGTGTTCCGAAGGATCAAGGACGTGGCAGACCTGTACTATCTTTCGCAGGTATTCGATTTTAACCGGGCTCAGGTTCTGCAGCTGTTAGAGGACAGCGGAAGAACTCTTGATACTTTTCACGGATTCCTGTATCGGACAGAAGAACTGAGACATGCCTATGAGAAATTCCGTTTTTCCGGCTCTGCCAGAAAACCGTCTTTCGATGAGGTATACTGCAGGGTGAGAGAATATATCGGGGAGGTTCTTAGGGAATAAGGCGACAGGGGAGAGATACAGAAAACGAGACAACGGCCCTTTTGCGATTTTTGATTTATCATAAAAAGATTGTTGTCTCGTTTTTAATTATCATTAGAGCAATTCATTGAGTGCAGGATTGCGGAGCATGTTGTTGAAAGCCAGGATCCGCTGCTGATCCAGGATCCACTGCTTTTGTATCAGAGACCAGGCTTTCTGGCCTTCGCAGGAAGTGGAAATTTCTTCCTCCAAACGGCAGTTGTCAAGGCATTCCTGCAGAATTTCCGCGATATTCTCGTCCAGGTCTCCGCCGTCGATTACATTCTGGATCTGCTCACGCAAGTAATCGTGCACAGATTCAGGAGTCTCTTCTCCTGCTGGTACGGAAAGCTCACAACCGTTAAATCCAAAACTTGACGGAAAGCAAACCAGATATTCGTCCTCATCTTTGCTGAAAAAAATTACATTATCCATTACTGTTCCTCCTGATTGGCTGTTTTTGTATTTTTATTATATCACGCCAGGAGGAGAACTTCTATTTAATGATTTGGACACTGGGCGTCCAAATGGGTAAGAGAGGAATGGCTTAAATGTTACCCTTCCATCTGCCGTCCCAGGAATCCGGCGGCTGTGGAGGCCAGCTTCAGCTCTGTTTCAGAGAATTTTACCCTTGGTTCTCTGCTTAACAGGATGACAGAGCCGATAGCATCTCCCTCGCAGATAATCGGGACAACGACCTGAGCGGTAGCTCCCTCCGGCTCGTCTGGGGTGATGGGGATAAAGCCTCTGTCGTCCTTCCCGGCTGTCACAATCTGGCGCTCTCCGATCAGGACTTCCAGCTGGCGGCTGATGGATTTTTGCAGATAGTCCTTTCTGGGACCGCCTGATACGGCGATGACCTGATCTCTGTCTGTGATGCAGACCATCAGGCCGGTGCTCTGGGCCATGGCCTCCGCGTACTGGGAGGAGAAGGCGGTCAGTTCCATCATGGGAGAGTATTTTTTTAGTATAATTTCCCCTTCCCGATCCGTGAAGATCTCTAACGGCGTTCCTTCGTGAAGGCGAAGAGTCCGCCGTATTTCCTTGGGGATGACAACCCGCCCTAAATCGTCGATTCTTCTTACAATTCCGGTCGCTTTCATATAAAAAATTCCTCCGTTTTACAAACTTCTTCGTGAACTGCTTATTTCTGTCAGTACATGTAGTATCTGTAAAAGCGAAGGATTTTATGCATTTATCTGCAGGAATACATCAACTGATATATCAGGGCGATTCGGGCATAAAAATATCTTTTGTATACAGAACTTCCTGGCTCAGGAGGCCGCGAAGCTGCCGGTTGATCATCTGTTCCAGCCATTTGACCCGTTGTGGTGAAAACCGTTCGTCTCCACGGAAGGTAAATTCAAAACCAGTTAAAGCAGCCAGATCTGCTCTGATATCAGGCGTCATTGCTTCCTGGCCGACGCGGAGGAAATCATCTCCGATGCGGGGGCCGTAGTCTGACAGCTTTCGGCCAATGACAGAGAATTCTTCCTGCTCCACATAGGGCAGACAGGCCAGATTCAGGTCGAAGACAGGGGCCATACCCAGGATTTTCTGGGAAGCATTGTCCACTAATACGCCGTAATTGCCCATATGGCGATCCAGCTGAAACGTCAGCGCGTCCAGAACCAGCATACGCCGGAACTCGTCTTCCGATCCTATATTGTGATAAAAACGGATTAGCTCTTCCACGGAAGCTCCGTCCGGATAGAATCGAAACATGGGCGCATATCCATACTGTTCGCTGGTGAACAGGCGGCATTTAGACGCTGTTTTGCCGTACAATTCGGCCAGCTCATAGGAAACGGCATTCCGGCAGATTTTTTGCGCCAGTTCGGCGGCCAGAACCTCAGAGTAAGGTTCCAGCCCTACGTTCCGCGCGCCGGATTCGCCCTGTTTGTATAAGAAAATTTCCCCGCCTTCTCTTTTCCAGCATTTCCGGAAGCTGCCTTCTGTGCTTAGATCTGGAAAGCAGTCTTTCGAATCGGAAATAATCACAGCCTCTTCAAAATCCCCGGTTCCCTCAAACGCCAGTTTCGAGACCGGCTCGCTGAAGGAATTCCGATAAGGGGAGACATCGTCCCAGCCGAGTAATTCCGTTCCGTTTGATACCCAGAAGGTATCGTTTAGGCTGGCGGCATGGGTGAGAGAGAGGAATTCGTTCTCATTGCTGCAGCCGCATTTTTCCAGGAGAGAGTACAGATATCCGTTGTGGCTTGCGCTGTTTCTGCGCTTCAGCCAGTTTTCCAGCGTCTGAAAACCGATGGGCATTTTTTCTTTTTTGTTACCAAGCAGGAGATAGGAAGAATCCTTTTTTTCAAAAACCGCAATTATTTCATCCCGGTTCATTAAAAACAGCATATGTTCCCTTCCTTTCAGGCAATTCTGCAGATGTTCTGATACACCATGTGAAATTGATCGCTGACTGCCTTATCCTGATGATAGTGGCCGAAATACCACCGTTTAAAGCGAAGCTTTTCAGAAATCACCTGAAAATAGTCCGTCAGCTTATCTGGCTGGTAAAGTCCTAGGGAAAAATAGGCCTGAATACTGCTGGGGCAGCAGTGGGTAATGACAAAGTCTGTCTCCCAGTTATGCTGCTCCAGGCAGGAAATTCCCTTTTTCATCTCTTCTTCCGAGGGCATTTCCTGCTCCCACCAGTCGTAGTGGGCGATGCGGTACAGCTGCTTTCCCTGCCGTTCCAGCTCCAGAACTTCTTTTATCAGTTTTTCTGTATCGTCTGACTGCAGCAGCCCGTCGCTGGTATCAGTGCTCCTGGCTCCGCCAAAGGTGAAAATCCGCTTTCCGTCAATGCAGAACATCTCTCCCCTCAGCAGATGGGTGATATTGGAGCGGATGTTCTGCACCCGTCCTCCTGCCCACGTACTGTAAAAACCAGCGTATCTTTTCTCGAGAACATCAAAGTTTTCATGGTTGCCTGAGACGAAAGCCAGACGGCAGTCCAGCGATTCGCTCAAATAATCCAGCCGGCGTGCTTCTTCCATAGAACCGTCCCAGACGCACCCGAAATCGCCTGCTACGATGACCGTATCATGGGCGTCCAGGCAGTGTTCCTGTGCGTACTCTATGATTCTCTGACAGTTTCCGTGTGTGTCTCCTGTTACATAAACTCCCATTGTTAATTGTCCTCTCCCACATAAATCCACTGCTCAATATAATTTCTGTCATCCTTAAATACAGGGATTTCTTCATCTATGAACCAGACGGCTTTTTCTGCCTCCTGCTGTGTTTTGACGCAGCAGCTTCCATATTTTTTGTGTACAGGAAGCTCCTCCCAGATTATCCCGTCTTCTGCAAGCATTTCCTGAATATTTCTGCAGGATTTTTTATGAAGCTGTTTGGCCGAAAAATGCGCCTGCCCTACCATCAGGATGGAGTTTCTGCGGGCGTCCAGCTGCCGCCAGTACAGCAGATTGGCTGCCTCCTCCTTGGGAATGTTAAAGCATCTGGCGTCAAATAAGGCGCCTTTTTCCATGGCGCGCAGAAGCGTTCTGCGGTATGCTTCCTCTTCAGGCAGAAGCTCCCCTGACGCCTGCCCGCTGCGAGAAACAGCTTCTGCCTCATATTCCCGGACTCTTCTGGAGAAATTCTGGCAGAAAGCCAGAGTAGCCATACTGGCGGAAATGCTGCACATTTTCTGTACCTCATAATCGAACCAGGCGTCGGAATTCAGCTTTTTATAATCCACCAGAAGGAGGCTGATTTCGTCGGACTGAGTGTAGCCGAACACGGCTCCCTGGATATGTTCGCATAAATATTTCATGGTATCCTGCATGGTGTGGATCAGGATATCGTCAAAGGGCCGTTTCAGGCCGCGGGTGAAGGTGTGGAACGCTTTACCATCCAGTCTAATACAGACGGGAGTTCTCCGCACCAGACGGATTTTAGGGATTTCTTCATAATAGTGCTTCATTCTGGTTCCAATTTCGTCATTAATCACTGTATTGTTCCTCCTCTGTTATGGCAGCGCCAGGGGATATCGGCGCTGTTTTATACATTCAGTATAAAAGACTGTAAAGGCAGATTCAATGAGTTGATTTGGAAGGTAACCGTCCAAATCAATCTGTAGAAAAAATGAGGAATCCTTTATATAATAAACGCCATAAGACACGATTCTTTGAACGATTCAGATATCAGAAGGAGGGAGACAGATGGGAGAGAAAATTACGATCAGCGAAGCATTGGACAGAAGAGATTTGCTCCGCAAAAAATTGTTTCAGAAAATAGAGGCAGCTCATCTCATTGACTGTAAAAAAAGCAATGAAGAAAACACATTTCTGTACCGGAAGACGCCGGAAGCTTTTTCTGAGGAAGTAAAAAGCACATGGCAGTCCATCTGGGATCAGATCCATTACTATGATAGGCTGGAAGCGGCGATTGTCCAGTCCAATTCAGAGACTGTGATTGAGACATCCTTCGGAAAGCTTACAGTGACAGCCGCCATTGCTATGAGAAACAGGCTGCGCCAGAGCCGCCATCCTTTGTTCAATCGGACAGGCAGGTTCAGCCTGCCTCAGAATGAAGACGACGACCAGATTTACAGCGATTTTGAGCGCAGATTAACAGAAATTATGGAGAATCAGTATGAAACCATATTGAAGGAGGTCCGCGACAGAAACGCCGATTTGGAGAAGAATGCGTCTGAAATGAGGAAGGAGATTCTGGGAAAAGAGACCCGCGGAAAAGACGACAGCAGCGCCTTAAAGGTGGTGGATACCTATGTGAAGGAAAATACCACAGAGCTGCAGGATCCCCTGGAGATTCACAGAAAGCTTCAGGAGATCAGGCAGAACCGGGAAGCCATGATGGCAGAGCTTAATACGAAGCTGAAGATTTCCAATGCGACGACTATGATTGAGCTGTAACATAATGGCCTGCAATGCGAAAACCTCGTACTCAGCCCCCTGCGAGGCAGGGAAATGGGGTGGGCAGCCCTTTCTGCCTGAGATCATTCTATACGTAGCCCAATGGAAGAGCAAGAAACTTTTAATTTCTAGGTTGGAGGTTCGAATCCCCCTGTGTAGAACAAGGAAAAAATATGGTATGAAAACGAGAGTAAAAAACGAGTCCGTTTATTTGAACATGCAGTAACGAACACTTACGATTGAGAAACTGTGATTTTGGATGCAGGCATCTGAGAGATGCTGAAATCCGCGGATAAGGTTATAAGCGTTGGCTGATTGACTTGAGGGATTCCTCGCGGCTGCATTGCAGGCTTTTAACAGAAATGAGAGGGAAGACATATGGAAAAAGATTTTGTAGATTCCTGGGAACGGCATAAGGGAGAGCTTAAAGCATATCTTGAAACCTGCCGCCAGAAAGAGCTGGGAAGCTATCAGGCCCTGGTTAAACTGCTGTTTCGAGTGGTGATCAATCCGGATCTGAAGCACGCGCCCTATGATACGGAGAAGATGGTTGTCATAGACGACGGAGACTATCAGGGAGCAGAGCTCTATATTCTGCACCGTTCAACGTATCAGCCCTATGTGGAGGATTATGTGTATACCTATGTGTACTACGGAAGCTGCAGCTTCTGCGATATTCTTCAGGGCATCCGAAGCCAGGGAACATTATGGCCGAATGAAGACAGAGCGCCGTCTCCGGAGCAGGTAACGTCCTATATGCAGCTTTTGCTCCACCTGCTTCAGAGGATTAAACGATTCCAGGGAAATGATATGGAAGACTTTCCGCTTTTAAAGATGTGAAGAGGGAATGAAATGTTCCTGTAACGACAGAAAACACAGCTGGTTACAAGAACATTTCATTCCCTTTTTGATTCTCTGCCCCCTTTCTATCTGGACTCTCCTTTCTGGATCCTCTATAATAAAATCATTGCCGAAAAAAACGGAAGGAGGACGAGAAATGAACGGGAAGGAAACAGAAAATATACAGTCATTAAAGCAAGTCTATAGAGCAGACCGCCCGGACGCCTACACGCTGGAGGACTTGAGAAACATCCTCCGCATTCTCCGCTCAGACGAGGGCTGTCCCTGGGACAGAAAGCAGACCTTTGAGACCATGGTTTCCTGCGTTCTGGAGGAAGCCGGAGAGGTGGCGGAGGCCGTCAGAAACCAGGACACAGAGAATCTCTGCGAGGAGCTGGGAGACCTGCTGTTCCAGGTGGTGTTCTACTGCCAGATGGCAGAGGAGCAGGGGCTTTTTGCCTTCGAGGACGCGGTGGACGGAATCAGTCGGAAAATGGTCCGCAGGCATCCGAAAATCTTCGGCGGAGACCTTCCGGAAACAGACGGAAACGAGGGAGATTTATGGGAGCGGATAAAACGGGCGGAAAAGGCAAAAAACCATAAAACAACTTGACAAAGCAGGTATAAATGTATATAAATGTAAGGTAAGTAATTAGCGGTTTTTGAAGGAGTAATATTGCTGTTTTGGCCGTTCAGGCTTCATGGCAAGTAGAAGCTCAGTATAAGAAGATGCAGGAGGAATAAATCAATGAACAAGACAGAGTTAATTGCAGCTGTAGCCGAGAAGGCAGAGATTTCCAAGAAGGACGCTGAGAAGGCAATCAAGGCTTTCACAGAGGCTGTTTCTGAGGAGTTAGTAAAAGGCGGCAAGATCCAGTTAGTTGGTTTTGGTACATTTGAAGTTTCTGAGAGAGCGGCAAGAGAGGGAAGAAACCCGAAGACAGGCGAGACTATGCCTATCGCAGCTTCCAAGACACCAAAGTTTAAGGCTGGAAAAGCATTAAAGGATATGGTAAACGCATAATCACAAGAGATCAGATAAATTTTTGAAAGTTTCAGAAACCGGAAAGATTTTTGCAGTTCGAAACATACAAAATAAAATTCCCCCTAGAAGGCGAAAAGCCATTCTAGGGGGAATTTACCAATTAAAAGGAGATAATGATATGCGTCTAGACAAGTACCTGAAGGTATCCCGCATCATTAAGAGAAGAACAGTAGCCAATGAAGCCTGCGACAGTGGTCGTGTGATGCTCAACGATAAAGTGGCGAGAGCCAGTGCAGAAGTGAAGGTTGGAGACGTGATAGAGATTGCTTTTGGTAATAAATCTGTCAAGGTGCGTATTACAAGCGTACAAGAAACTATTCGCAAGGAAGATGCGAAAGAGATGTTTGAGTATCTGTAAAGGCATGGACAGTTAAAGAAGCCTGGGAGTCGAATATGGACTCCGGGGCTTCTTTAACATTGAACAGTTTTATGCAGACTTAAGTGTGGATACAGCCAAAATTTCTTCCATGAAGCAAACCCACAGCTTTTCGGCGATGGGAACGACAGGTTCGCAATATTTTGGAGTTGTAATAGGTCTGAGACGGTTCAGCTGATCATAGTAGCAGCCGTTAAATTTGCCGCCTCGTTCAACGTAGACAACACGTCCTTTTTGCTTGATATTTTCCTGATAAAAGCCAAAAAGATTTTCGTAGCAATCAAATTTTAATTTGGTTGACTCGCGGAAAAAACGATGGAAAAAATCGTGGCACAACTTTGATTTTGAACGGTATTTTTTCAGGTAATACATGTCAAAGTGCTGTCGAACATAGGAGAAAAATTCCTCTTGAGTGATCAATCCCAAATAAAAAGCGGCATTGAGCAGCAGGGACATAACCCAGCCAAAATCTTTTTCCCCTCCAGGATTGCAAAGGGAAGCAGGAGAAAATGGGACATGATCCAGTTCCAGCTCGTGGGCACCATCACAGGAGAGCATTTTCAGGGCATCCCTGTAGGAGATCCGATAGCTCCGATATCTGTTTTTTTCTCCTCCCTCTTTAACCCTAATAGTAACCCAGACATTTCTGGAATCAGGGGAGCTGTGCAGGCAGTCGAAAGCAAGGTGGCAATTTACAATTTTTTTTAACATAGGCGTTCCTCCGTTTCTTTTGTAGTTTAATTATAACAAAAATGAAAGCAATATTCAAATAAATTATATGAATATAATTATGAAAAAAATATAATAAATAAGAATAAAATATTCTTTAAAAGAATGCGGAAATGTGATATAATATAAAGAGGAGGTGTTTTTGTGAGTTTTGACGCTACTTTAAAAAAATTGAAGGAAAATGTCAAGGAGCAGATGAAAAGAAAAAATATGAAGCAAGTAGATCTGGCTAAGGAATTAGGAATTCAGCAGTCGGCTACCTCGAAGCTTCTGGCAGATGAGACAAAGAGCTGCTTTAGCGTGGAGCAGCTTGTTACTCTGGAAAAGATTTTTGGTGTATCTGTTGATACTCTGCTCGGCAATGAGCAGGCTCCTTGCGGTTTGGATGGGGATAGTTTGAATATCAGAGAAGTGTGTGCGGTTCTGGCATGGCTGATACGAGAAAATTATCTTACTTTTGATAAGCGGATTTTAGTAGATGAAGAAGAATATAACGAGTCGCGTTCTCTGATTATAGATGGGAGAAAATACAGAGAACTTCATTTTTGCAATAAGGACATCGCTTATAAAGAAAATATAGATGAAGAAACAGGAGAAAAAACAGGAACTTATCATCAGGAAACAAATGCAAATTTTTACCATACATTTCATTTTTCCAATTATGAGAAGCTGGGTCTGTTTTCCTCCAGACAAGAAGTAGAAGAGGCAGAGGAATTTTACGAAGAGTCCGGAAATAGTAATATGGATAATATAAAAATTAATAATTTTTTGCAGACGTATCTGGATGTATACAAAGCCTATTATCAAGGGAGTATGGAAAAAGAGACGCTAAAAAATGTGGAAAAAGCTTTACTTGACGGACTAGGAGAAGCCCCCCTGAATCCTTCATAAAAAGAGCTGTGTACTTGTTTACCGCTATTTATAGCATAAAGAGACAAACCTCCTAATATATTTAACAGTAGTTAAATATGTCAGGAGGTTTTTTAAATGGAAGAAAAAATCAGCCGCCGCCCCCACCATCTGGATTTGATGAACCGGGGGACGGGGAGCGTCACAGGGATTCAGGACGTTGTGGCTTTTGATGAAAACCAGATTGTGCTGGATACGGATATGGGACTTCTGACAGTCAAGGGGAAAGGTCTTCATGTGAGCCGCCTGACGCTGGAAAAGGGCGAGGTTGACATAGAGGGAACGGTGGACAGCCTGGTTTACTCCTCCAACGAGACCTACAGGAAGCAGGGAGAATCGCTCTTTGCCCGTCTGTTTAAGTAGGCGGCCTATTATGGATACAATATACACAGAATGGTCCTGTATGGCGGCCGCTCTGACGGCGGGAATGACTTTGATGCTGGTTTACGACGGGCTCCGTCTGTTCCGCCTGTTTGTCAGCCACGCTCCCATTTGGACAGGCCTGGAGGATTTGCTTTACTGGATTGGAGCCGGGCTGTCCGTTTTTTTCCTGCTCCGCAGCAGGAACGAGGGGGAAATGCGGGTTTATATGATTGCTTCTGTGCTGATTGGAATGGTTTTTTATGATAAAACGGCCAGCCATCTTCTGTTCACCCTATTGAAAAAGTTAAAAAAATATTTTAAAATGAAAAGGAAGTAAACAGTAAAAGGGGAGATGGCCATATGCGCAGGCAGGATAGAACGGCAGGAAAAAAGAAGAAAGAAAAAGCGGCCAACCGTCTGGCGCTTATGGGAATCACTCTGGTAGTGCTGAGCCTGGCGGTTACGGTTCATCTGAGCGGCATTTCCATGGAGGAGAAGGATCTCCAGTACCGTCTGAAGGAGGAGCAGCTGGAGAAGCAGAAAAGCGAGGAGGAGCAGCGGGCCCAGGAACTGGAAGAGTACCGGATCTACGTTCAGACAAAAGAATACATTGAGAAAGTTGCCAAGGAAAAGCTGGGACTGGTAAACAAGGACGAAATTCTCCTGAAACCGGAAAAGTAGAGGGGAATTCTGTCGGAAAGTTTTTCAGAAACCGCCCCTGATTTGACAAATATTTCCCTCCGGCCTGTATATAATGAAGCTTACGCAGGTCAGGAGGGATTTTTATGATTGGAAAGAAATTACATAGAGATATGGCAGAGGTCAACGTCTACACAGCCAGGCGGCTGCGGGAAATGGCCTGCTCTCTGAGCGGGCTGGCCAGGGCCTTTACGGAGGAAGCGGGATCCGACAAAAGGCTGAGCTTCGACGAGGGGCTGGCGGCCATGCAGACGGCGGCTTCCATGGTGTGCGGAGGCTGCAGCCGCTGCAACCTGTATGAAACGGGAAAAAAGGAAGGCAGCTATTATCTGTATTATCTGCTTCGTGCCTTTGAGCAGAAGGGGAAGGTGGACAAAGAGGACATGCCCCGCCTGTTTCATGAATCCTGCCGCAGGCAGGAGGAGTATCTGAGCCAGCTGAACCGGAATCTGGGACGGGCCACCATGAATCTCACCTGGAAAAACAGGTTTCTGGAGAGCCGGGACGCGGTGATTGTGCAGTTTCGGGAAATGGCGTCTATTTTAGAGGAGTTTTCCGGCCAGATGGAACGGGCCCTGGATGTGACGGAAACGTATGAGGATTCCGTCAGATATCTCTTCCGCCGCCGCCATATGAAGGTGGAAAATATGCTGATGCTGGAGTACGAAAACGATCAGAAGGAGGCCTATCTCACCATACGGACCATAGGCGGGAAATGTGTTACCTCCAGGGATGCCTCGGATATCCTGTCCAGGGCGGCGGGAGGACGCCGGTGGAGCGTTTCCAGGGATACGAAGAGCATTGTCACCAGGCGGACAGACACCTTCCGGTTTGTGGAGGAGGGGAAATACCAGATGATCCACGGTGTGGCAAGAGCCGTGCGGGGCGGAGAGGTGACTTCCGGGGACAGCTTCACCTTCAGCGAGGGACTTCCCCGCCAGATGATTATGAGCCTGTCCGACGGCATGGGCAGCGGGGCGGCGGCTCTGGCTGACAGCGCCAGAGTGGTGGAGCTGACAGAACAGCTTCTGGAGACGGGATTTTCCGCCAGGGCGGCGCTAAAGCTGGTGAATACGGTTCTTCTGCTGGCTGGCATGGAACAGAATCCGGCTACCCTTGATCTGTGCTGTGTCGACCTATGTACAGGCGTACTGGAGAGCATGAAGCTGGGGGCGGTGGGAACCTTTCTCATGGGGCGGGAAGGGGTGGAGATGATTGAGCCGGGCAGCGTGCCGATGGGAGTGATGAATCCTGTGGAGCCGGCCCTTGTCTCCAGAAAGCTGTGGGACAATGATAGGGTCATCATGGTCAGCGACGGCGTTTTGGAGGCGCTTCCCGGGGAGGAGAAGGAGGAAACCTTCCGCCAGTATTTAGAGGAGCTGGAACCGGGAAATCCCCAGGATATGGCAGACGAGATTTTAAGCTTCGCCATGTCCTTTTCCGAACAGCCTGCAGACGATATGACGGTGCTGGTGGGCGGAATTTTTGAAAAATAGAACCTGCGGGGAAACAATACAAAGGAGGAACAGGGCGATGAGTCTCAAAGAGAAGGTACTGTCCTATATCAGGACTCACAACATGCTGGCGCCGGGGCAGCGGGTAGTAGCCGGACTGTCAGGCGGAGCCGATTCCGTGTGCCTTTTGAGCCTGCTTGCGGATCTTCGGGAGGAATACAGTCTGGAGCTGCGGGCCGTCCATGTCCATCACGGTCTCAGAGGCGAAGAGGCAGACAGGGACGCGGCGTTTTCAAGGGAGCTGTGCCGCAGCCTTGGCGTCCCTTTTTCACTGGCGTTTGTGAATGTGAAGGAGGAGGCGGGAAAAAGGCGGATATCCGAGGAGGAGGCCGGCCGGATTCTTCGGTACCAGGTATTTGAACGGGAGGCCGGGCGGTGGGAACAGGAGCTTAGGAGGGAGAAAACAGCGGAGCCGGACGGCAGCCAGCCAGAATCGGTTAAGATTGCCGTGGCCCATCACGGGGACGACAGCGCGGAGACGATCCTCTACCAGCTCTTTCGCGGCAGCGGCCTGAAAGGCCTGTCTGGAATCCCTCCGGCGCGGGGAAATATTATCCGTCCCCTGCTCTGCGCAGAGCGCAGAGAAATCATAGCTTATCTGGAGGAGAAAGGACTTCCCTTTGTGACGGATTCCACCAATCTGGAAAACGATTATGCCAGAAATAAAATCAGAAATCAGATTCTTCCCATGGCAGTTCAGGAGATCAACCAGGGTGCGGCGGATCACATCAGAAGGGCAGGAGAACTGATCGGGGAGGCGGATCGTTTCTTTGAAGAGAGAGCGGAACGTATGCTGGAGACGCTCCTGGAAACAGGAGAAACGAAAGGGCATGGAGCAGAGAGTGCGGCACTTTCTGTCTCCGGTCTTCTGGAACTCTCCCACATTGAGGCGTCCTACGCGGTGCGGGCAGTATTTAAGAGGAAAAAATGGCCTCTCAGAGATGTCACATCCGGGCATATTGAATCGGTCCTGGCCCTTTTGAGGGGAAGAACCGGGGCGGGAAGCGATCTGCCTGGCGGTCTTCGGGCAGAGCGCAGCTATGACAGGCTGATTCTCACGAAGCTTCAACCGGGGCAGACAGAAAAAAGAGACGAATCTGGTCTGCCCTCCCTTTCTATGGAAGTGGCGGACAGGGAAAACCAGGGGGAAATTCCCAAAAACCTGTATACGAAATGGTTTGACTATGATAAAATAAAAGATACGTTATCTGTCAGATACCGCCTTCCCGGCGATTACATTACCCTGAAAGGAGGAGGCAGAAAAAGCCTGAAATCCCTGTTTATTGACGAGAAAATCCCCAGAGAAGAGAGGAGCCATATTCCGCTTTTGGCCGAGGGAAGCCATGTGTTATGGGTAATAGGCGGGCGCATCAGCGAGTATTACAAGGTAACGGAGGAGACAGAGAGAATTTTAAAAGTACAAGTAGATGGAGGTATCAACTGTGGCTGACAATATCCGTGTTTTATTAACAGAAGAAGAAGTAAATAAAAGGATCAGCGAGGTAGCTGCTCAGATTAACAAAGATTACGAGGGACGTCCCGTTCATCTGATCTGCATTTTAAAGGGAGGCGTGTTCTTTACCTGCGAGCTGGCAAAGCGTCTTGACCTGTCCGTTTCCCTGGATTTCATGTCCGTGTCCAGCTACGGATCCGGCACAGAGTCCAGCGGTATTGTGAAGATTGTCAAGGATCTGGACGAGCCGTTAGAGGGAAAGGATGTTATCATTGTGGAGGATATCATTGACTCCGGCCGTACCCTGGCCTACCTGATCGAGGTATTAAAGCAGCGCAACCCGAAGAGCATCGAGCTGTGCACCCTGTTGGACAAGCCGGAGCGCAGGGTGAAGAAGCAGGTTCAGGTGAAATACACCTGCTTTACGATTCCGGACGAGTTCGTAGTGGGCTACGGACTGGACTATGATCAGAAGTATAGAAATCTGCCGTATATCGGTGTGGTGGAAGTATAAGGAGGAAAACCGTTGAAACAGCGACAGCCAATGGGAGGAGGTTTTTTCCTCCTGGTACTGGCCCTGACCATGCTTGTTGTGATGTGGATGAGATCGCCGAATAACCCGCTGACCGCGCCTGCCATGACGGAGCAGGACGTCTATGTGGCCCTGGAAAATGGAACCATTACCAAGGCACGGATCCGCCCTGACGCAGAGAACAGCACGGGAAAGCTTCAGCTCTGGCTGAAATCGGGAGATATGGAGGAGGTCCACGTCCTGAACGTTTCAGACTTTGCAGAGGAGTTCAGGGACGATGGCATTCCCTACGAGGTAGAGGAAATACCCAAGGAGAATTATGCTCTGACGATTATGCTTCCGATTCTTCTGTCGGCGGGACTTCTGGCAGCGTTTTTCATGTTTATGAATCTGAGGAACGCCGGAGGAGGCAATGCCAAGATGATGAATTTCGGCAGAAGTCGAGCCAGGATGAGCCGAGACAGCAAGGTGACGTTCGCTAACGTAGCAGGCCTGAGCGAGGAGAAGGAGGAGCTGGAGGAGATCGTAGATTTCCTGAAGGATCCTCAGAAATATACAGGAGTGGGAGCCAGAATTCCCAAGGGAGTGATTCTGGTGGGACCTCCGGGAACCGGAAAAACCCTGCTTGCCAAGGCGGTGGCCGGGGAGGCGAAGGTGCCTTTCTTCTCCATTTCCGGATCGGACTTCGTGGAGATGTATGTGGGTGTCGGCGCGTCCCGTGTCCGCGACATGTTTGAGGAGGCCAAGAAAAACGCCCCCTGCATCGTGTTTATTGACGAGATCGACGCGGTAGCCCGCCAGAGAGGAACTGGTATGGGCGGCGGCCACGACGAGAGGGAGCAGACCTTAAATCAGCTCCTGGTGGAGATGGACGGCTTTGGAGTCAACGAGGGAATTATCGTGATGGCGGCTACCAACCGGGTGGATATTCTGGATCCGGCTATTTTAAGGCCGGGACGATTTGACCGTAAGGTGGTAGTGGGAAGACCGGACGTGAAGGGCCGGGAGGAGATTCTGGCAGTTCATACCAGGATGAAACCCCTGGGAGAGGACGTGGATCTTCACCGGGTGGCGCAGACGACCTCCGGCTTCACCGGGGCGGATCTGGAAAACCTGATGAACGAGGCAGCCATCCACGCTGCCAGAGAAGGCAGGAAGTATCTGATGCAGAGCGACATTGACCGGGCCTTTATTAAAGTGGGAATCGGCACGGAGAAAAAGAGCCGCGTCATGTCTGAGAAGGACAGGAAAATTACGGCGTTCCACGAGACGGGGCATGCGATTTTATTCCATGTGCTTCCTGACGTGGGCCCGGTGCACACGGTTTCCATCATTCCGACGGGAACGGGGGCAGGCGGCTATACTATGCCGCTTCCGGAAAGCGACGAGCAGTATATTACCAAGGGACGAATGCTGCAGCAGATCATGGTTTCTCTGGGCGGACGAATTGCAGAGGAGCTGGCCTTTGACGATATCACGGCAGGCGCGTCCCAGGATATCAGGCAGGCCACGGCCATTGCCAGAGCTATGGTGACCGAGTACGGCATGTCCGAGCGGATCGGCATGATTGACTATGGAAGCAATGAGAACGAGGTCTTTATCGGAAGAGATCTGGCCCACGCCAGAACCTACGGCGAGGATGTGGCGGCGGCCATTGACCAGGAGATCAAGCGGATCATTGACGAGTGCTATCAGAAGGCGAAGGAGATTATCTTAAGCCATAAAGAGGTGCTCAGCCAGTGCAGCCAGCTGCTTTTAGAAAGAGAAAAGATAGGGCAGGCAGAATTTGAGGAGCTGTTTAACCGGATAGAGAATGGAACAGACGGCCAGACAGAGAATTAAAAGGACGCGCAGCCCACGAGGTATAAAATGCCTGAAAAGCCCGGACGGCGAAAGCCAGGTCCGGGCTTTTGTGCGAAATGGAGGGGGCGCGCAGCAGGGGAAAAGAGGGGTGTCCGCGTTATGCACAAAAAAATATTTGAAATTGATTCATGTTTGTGCACACTTATTTTTCGCCCTATGCTATTATAATAGACGTAACCCCCCCAATACATTATATAGTTTTTGCTACACCCCATAAAAACGAAATACCTTCTCCTAAAAAGGCCAGCTTACCCCGCTGGCCTTTTTACTTTTCCGTCTGCAGGGCTGAAAAGGAGGAAGATGTTCTGTTCTTCTTGTGCAATGTCTGAAAATCAGATAGAATAAAAGAAGAAGGCGAGGGAGTGATGAGTGTGATTGACAGAGAAGCGCTGTTTTGCGATGAAACAAAGGATTACAGGAATCCCTATGAGCCTGACGCCGGGGACACAGTCTGCCTGAGACTGCGGACGGCCAGGGACAATGCGGATTTTGTTTTTTATATAGAACCGGAGACGAAAATCCGAAGGAGAATGAAGCGGGTCTGCACAGAGGGCCGCTTCGACTACTACGAAATCTGCGTGGAGATCGACGAGGAGCCGGTTTCCTACCATTTTGAGATACGCCTGGGCAGTGAAATCTGCTTTTACAACCGTCTGGGAGCGGAGAATCAGGCGGAGGCCGCCTATGCGTTCCGGATTATTCCGGGGTTCCATGTGCCGGAGTGGGTACAGGGAGCCGTCATGTACCAGATTTATGTGGATCGTTTCCGCAACGGAGATCCCACCAATGATGTGGAGACCAACGAATATATTTATATAGGAAGCCCGGTACAGCGGGTGGAAGACTGGGACGAGCTTCCCGGGACGCTGGATGTGGGGCGCTTTTACGGAGGCGATTTACATGGAGTCTGGGATAAGCTTGACTACCTGAAAGGCCTGGGAGTGGAGTGTATTTATCTGAATCCCGTCTTTGTGTCGCCTTCCAACCACAAGTATGACTGCCAGGATTATGAACACATTGATCCCCACTATGGAGTGATCGAGGAGGATATGGATCTTCTGGTGGCTTCCGACGCCATGGACAATGATATGGCGGGAAAATACGCGGCCAGGACGGCTGACGAGGCCAACTTAAAGGCCAGCGATGAGTTTTTCGCAGCGTTTATCGTAGCGGCCCACCAGAAAGGAATCCGGGTTATAATCGATGGAGTGTTCAACCACTGCGGCTCTTTTAACAAGTGGATGGACGCGGAGCTGATTTATCAGCATGAGGGCAATTATGAGCCGGGGGCCTATGTGTCGGCTGACAGCCCCTACCGCAGCTATTTTAAGTTTAACAATCAGGACGGCTGGCCCTTTAACGACAGCTACGACGGCTGGTGGGGCTTTTCCACGCTTCCGAAGCTGAACTATGAGGAATCGGAGGAGCTGTGCCAGGCGGTGATGCGGGTGGCTGAGAAATGGGTTTCTCCTCCTTTTGGAGCGGATGGGTGGCGCCTCGACGTGGCGGCTGACCTGGGGCGCAGCAGCGAGTTCAACCATCAGTTCTGGCAGCGGTTCCGGGATACGGTGAAAAAGGCCAACCCTCAGGCGGTGATTTTAGCAGAGCATTACGGAGATCCGTCTCCCTGGCTGGACGGAAGCCAGTGGGATACGGTTATGAACTACGACGCGTTTATGGAACCGGTTTCCTGGTTCCTGACAGGGATGGAAAAGCACAGCGACGAGTTTAACGAGAAGCTTCTGGGAAATGGAACGACTTTTTTTGACATCATGCGCTACCACATGTGCCGGATGCAGCCCCAGTCTGTTTACAGCGCTATGAACGAGCTTTCCAACCATGACCATTCCCGGTTTATGACTAGGACGAACCGCAGGACAGGGCGGCTGGATTCGGCTGGATCTGAGGCGGCTTCGGAGGGAATCAGCTATGGCACATTCAGACAGGGCGTTGTGATGCTGATGACCTGGCCGGGGGCGCCCACGCTGTACTATGGAGACGAGACAGGACTCTGCGGCTGGACGGATCCGGACTGCAGGAGAACCTACCCCTGGGGCCGGGAGGATCAGGAGCTGATAGAATTTCACCGGTATATGACCAGGATTCACAGACGCCACCCTGCCTTTCGCACAGGTTCTGCAAAACGCCTTCTGGCTGAACAGGATTTGATTGCCTATGCCCGTGTGTCGGAGGGCTGGACCGTCGGAAAAGCAGAGCTGGAAAACGGCGAGATGAAGCGGCAGAGAGAGAGCCGCGGAGTGACGATTGTCAACACCTCGGAAGAAGAGCGGGCCGTGAAGATTCCCGTGTGGCCGGCAGGCATTACAGACAGCATGGAGCTTCGCCGCTGTATGCTCACCTACGAGGAGGGATACAATGCCGGACAGGTGCTTTACCCGGTGAAGGATGGAGTGCTGGAGATTACTCTTCCGCCCAGAGGGGCGGCTGTTCTGACAGCAGAGAGGAAAATACAGCCGGATTTTCGCTTGAAATAGAAATTTCATGAAATTCTGTAAAAATTATTTTTTGAAATATGCTTGATTTTTTCGTCAAAATATGATATTATCTAACACGGTTACAAACCGTATGGATGGGTTCCCGAGTGGCCAAAGGGGGCAGACTGTAAATCTGTTGCGACACGC
>ERZ773260.651-NODE-651-length-49375-cov-7.710260_pt1 | contig 49375 bp, 45 predicted proteins | sample MGYA00511387_ERZ773260 | MGnify/ENA primary metagenome ERZ773260 (study PRJEB29015, sample SAMEA2737745) | human gut metagenome | biome: human gut; feature: human-associated habitat; material: faeces | place: China | collected 2012 ...
CGAGCAGCAGCTGCGCCACGAGCGGCAGCTTGAGGAGCGTCTGCGCCGCCAGGCGGAGGCGCAGGTCGCGCGCGAACAGCGGCAGGCGGCAGAGCTGGCCAAAAAGGCGCAGCGTGCAGCCGAGCGTGCCCGCCGCCACGCCGAGCACTCCGCCGAGCGCGCGCAAAAGCACGCCGAGGATCTCGCGCGCAAGATGCAGCGCCACGCCGAGCACAAGGCCGAGCGCCTCGAGCGCCACGCCGCGCACGAGGCAAAGCACGAACACGAGCACGGCGGCGAGGACTGAGCGCCGCGCACGCGGGCGGCTTTCGTCAAGGAAACGCGGCGCACGTCGAAAAATAAGTTTACATAATTCCGAAACCCGCTCGACACGTTCCACCTGTCGAAGGCGGGCGAGAAAAAATGGATTTTCCAGAATCTTTGTGCTTTTCGACGAAGTGTATCAGATTATGTCAACGGAAACTTGGGGTTATTCGCCAAGAACCACACGATTCCAGCATCCCAAACATGGTAAAATATCCGCGCAAGACAGGGAAAACGAGCGGTTCATCAGACAGCTGACCGCAAGCCCGAAATTTTGCAGAGGAGAAGGTTATGGAAACAAAAATCAGTGTACTGGTGGCAGAGCCCAGTGAGGAATACCGCGCAGCCTATGCCAAGGCCATCGCCCGGGAGGCGGACATGGAGCTGGTCGCGCAGACGGACAACGGGCTGCGCGCAGAGGCGCTCGTCGACGAATTTCAGCCCGACGTGGTGGTGCTCGACCTCGTGCTGGCGAGCGTCGACGGTATGTCGCTGCTGGCGCGGCTGCAGGCCAAGGAGAAGCCGCCGCGCGTGATCGTTACATCCGCGATCTACAATGACGAGGTGCTCATGGAGTGTGCCGATCTCGGCACGATGTACTTCATGCAAAAGCCGGTCGACCCGCCGCTGCTCGTGTACCGCATCCGGCAGACCGCGCGTCCGCGCCGCCGCACCGGCAGTCTGTGCGCACAGCTGGACGCACCCGAGCCCGCGCCCACGCTCGAGAGCGTCGTCACCGATGTCATCCATGAGATCGGCGTCCCGGCGCACATCAAGGGCTACCAGTACCTGCGCGAGGCGATCATGCTGGCCATCGACGATATGGACGTCATCAATTCCGTGACCAAGGTGCTCTACCCCGAGGTCGCGCGCAAATTCAACACCACGCCCTCGCGCGTTGAGCGTGCGATACGCCACGCGATCGAGGTCGCGTGGGATCGCGGCGATCTGGAGACGCTGCAGAAGTTTTTCGGCTACACAGTTTCGAACATCAAGGGCAAGCCGACGAATTCGGAGTTCATCGCCATGATCGCCGACTGCCTGAGTCTGCGGCAGAAGCAGAGCGCGTGCTGACGCGCGGCATGGATGGCAGAGGGATACACAAGCGCCCCCGAACCCAAAACGGTTCGGGGGCGCTTTCTGTCAAATAAGTGCTGCTTTTTTTGAAAAAGAGGTTTGCGGCCTGACTGCAGCGCACGCGCTGCCCGGGCTTACCAGCTCGGGAACAGGGCAAGGAAATCGTCGAGGTTGCGGTAGCTGCCGCCCTGCGGCGCAAGATCCGGCGCGGCGGCATAGGCGCTGCCCGGCGTCGCCGTGACGGTGAGGCTGGCCGCATCGACCTGCGTGCGCAGCGTGATCCGGCTCGGCGTGAGCGAGATGTACAGCGGCGAGGCCGCGATGTTCGCCGTGATGTTCAGCGCACCGTCGGCATAGCCGAAGTCCGAGATCGCGCCGACAACGCTCGCAAACGACAGATGCTCAAAGAAGTAGGTATACGCCTCGATGGCGTTTTGCACCGTCTGGCGGTCGACGCCCGGCGTGACGGTGAGCACGGCATAGAGCGCGCGCTCGAGCGAATCCATCGACGCCGTGACGTGGTGCCAGCCGTAGTCGATGTACACGCGGTCGTTCCAGAACGTGACGGTCAGGTCGCGGCCGAGGATCTGCGACACGGCGCGCGCTGCGACGGGCTTGCCGAGCGAGAGCACAACGTCGGTATCCATGCTGTAGCCGTTGACGCTCACGGTCGCGTCCATGCCCATGGCCTGCGCGCCAACATAGCGCTCGAGCACGGGGGCAAAGGGCTGCAGCTGCGAGAGCGTGACATAATTTCCGCTCGTGGGGCTGATAGCAGCGGCACTGCCGGACGTCGAGGTGATCGTCACGCGCACCGTCCAGCCAGCAGCCGTAACGCTTACGCTGTCGGCCGAGAGGGCGGCAGACACATCCGTGCCCGCGATGTTCAGCTGCGCATGCAGGGCATTGTTCGACCACGTCAGCCCGCGGATGCTGTCAACGGCGGACTGCGGCGTGAGCTCACGGAAAAACTGCGCATAAGCGCTGCCCGCGGCGTCCGCTCCGCTCGCACCGGCGAGCTTGCCCGCCCACGCGACGAGGTCTTTGATCTCGCTGCCCGTGCCGCTGACGTGGATGTTGCCGGCGGAGACATAGACCGTGCTGCCGATGTATTCGGCGCGGATCGTCACACCGTCTACCACGGTCGTGAGCGCGGCATCATAGCCGCCGGAGGTGCGGGTCACCGTGGCCGTACCGCTGAGACTCAGCGGACCGCTGAGCGCGACGTCGAAGGTCGCGGTCTTGGCCGTGGCCGCATCCATGAGGGGGCTGACGAGACTCAGCGCGCCGGTCAGATCGGTGTAGCCGTCGAGCGGCTGCACCCGGAAGCCGCCGTAGTACGGCGTGGCCGCGATGCGCATACGTGCGCCGCCGAGGTTGAGCGACACGTCCGCGCGCGTCAGGCGCAGCGCGTCGGGATCGGTCAGCTGCACCGTGCCGGAGATCATCGGGTCGTTGAGGCGGATGTTCATGCCGTTGGCGGTCTCCTGCATGGTGACGTTTTTCGTCAGCGCAGCCATGCCGGCGGAATCGAGCGAGATGTCCGGGATCTGCACGCCGAGATAGCCCGCCACCGTGCGCGCCGCGTCGAGCGTGTCACTCGCGCGCAGGGTGATCTTCTGGCTGCCGAAGGCGATGTACACCCGCTCGTTGCTGTAGGCGGCGAAGAGGTCGACGCCCGCGACATTGCCGCGCAGCTGGAAGGTGGTCTGGTCAATATCCATATGTGCCGTCAGGCCGTAGGACTGGCCGTTTGCGCTGACGGTAATGCTGTAGTTCGGGGTGCGGCGGAAAAAGTCGCGCACCATGGCCTGCGTGTCCTGCCCGCCGTCGGAGAGCTTGCCGAGGTTGTTGGGGTCGTACTGGGTGGCGAGATAGTGCTGGAACTCCGTCTGGTCGTCGGTCACGGCGCCGAAGTCCGTGAACGTCTCCGTGAGCGTGCTCGTGCAGTTGAGGCTGCCGAGACCGGACATGGACACGGAATAGCTCTCCACAGTGTCCATCTGCAGCAGATCCCAGTTGGCGTCAATCGTCCAGACCATGTGCACAGCCGTAAACTCGGGGTTTTTCGACGCGCCGCTGTACGTGCGCACCTGATGCTTATAGTATGCGCTCGCGCCCGCAGGCTCGAGGTCAAAGGTGAGGGTGTACGTGCCGTCGTCATTGGCGGTCATGGTCGGGTTTTGCACCGTGTCCTGACTGATGACGTAGTTGCTGAGGTTGCGCGGATCCTGCCCGTAGGCATCCTGATAGTCCTGCTGCGAGATGGCCACGATCTGGTCGCTCCACGTCGCGCTGTCGGCGGAGACGGAGCTCGCCTTGCGCACGAGGATCGCACCGTCCTTAAAATATTTCTGCTCGCCGAGCTTGACGAACATGCTCGTGCTGATGGCCTCGGTGAAAACGCTGTCGCTCGTCACGACGCGCACGTTGTGCACGTTCTGGTTATAGTCGATGAAGCCGACCTTCGCCTTCGTCTGCCCGACGGTCTCGGAGCGGTAGGTCTCCTGATCCATGACGCCGGTCGTAATATAAATGTTGTCTTCGGCGCTCTGACCGGAGGGATCGCCGTCCGGACGCGCGAGCGTGGTGCTCGCACCGCCGGCGCCGTCGTCGGTATCGACCGCGCCCGGCAGCGCCACCGCCGCCGCGATCGCCAGTGCCAGCAGCACGCCGCCGATAACATAGGTGCGCTTGCCGTGCTTGCGGCGCGTCGGCTGCGCGGCGCTCTCGGAGGGCACCAGTTCGCTGTCGGCGATGTCCGGCGCGGTTTCGTCCGCCGTCGGCTTGCGCCGCCATGGCGGAAGACGGAAATGTTGTTTGCGCATAGATCTCATACTCCTTGCGGGCAGCCCCGGCGTGCACATCGTCGGGGAAGTCCCGGTTTTTTCTTGTTTTCATTATACGGCAAGGGGTCTGAAAACGCATCCTCCCCCCTTTCGACCGGTAGAAATGTTGAGAGAAGGCAGTTCTACCGGCAGGAGAATCCCTGTATCTGGGATTTTTGCCGGACTTGCGGTGTGGCACGCGCTGTGGTATACTCATACCATGGAAGATGTGAGAGGCGCGCTCGCCGCCAATTTAGCCGAGCTGAGAAAAGAAGAAAATCTGACGCAGGCCGAGTTCGCCGCGCGCTTCAATTACTCCGACAAGGCCGTGTCCAAGTGGGAGCGGGGCGATTCCCTGCCCGATGTCGTCATGCTCAAGACCATCGCCGACCTCTACGGGCTGCGTGTGGACGATCTGCTGACCGAGGACGGCGTTGCCAGCGCGCTCGCCGAGGCGGCCGGCCGCGAAAAAAAGCGCGACGCATACCTGATGCAGAAAATGCTCATCGCCGCCATGTGGGTGACGATGGTGTGGGTCGTTGCGGTCGTCGTGTTTTTGTACTCGCAGTTCAGCATCGGCAAGATGTACTGGATGGCGTTCGTGTGGGCGGTGCCGGTGTCGTTCGCCGTGGCGTTCCTTTTCTCCCGCCACTGGAAGGGTGAGGCGGTGCTGCAGTGCGTGTTCGCGTCACTGTTCGTATGGAGCTTGATCACCGCGTTTTATTTCCAGTACCTCGAATACAACATCTGGGCCGTGTTCTTCGTCGGCGTTCCGGTGCAGATCGCGCTCATCCTGGGGGCAAAGCTCCGCCGCGCCGGTGTGCACTGGCTGCGCCGGTGAAAAAACAAAACTACCGCTTGACGGCGGGCCACGCCCGTGCTATACTCGCGTCTAATGACAGGCCGGAAACGGCCGGGCGGCGTCCGCGCCGCAGCAGACAGAGATCACCGCGTCTGTGGGACTTCATGCCCCGCAGGCGCTTTTTTATTTAGAAAGGAGTCTTTTTTCATGCGTGAAACCGCTTCCGCACCCGATGATGCCAAGCGCGTGACCATGCAGGTATCCACCGTCGGCATCGTCTGCAACGCCGCGCTGACGGTGTTCAAGCTCGTCGCCGGCATCGTGGCGCACTCGTCGGCCATAGTGGCCGACGCCGTGCACTCGGCGTCTGACATCCTCGGCTCGCTGATCGTGATGATCGGCGCAATCTTTTCCAACAAGGCGGCCGACGCCAGCCATCCCTACGGGCACGAAAAGCTCGAGTGCATCGCCTCGATCCTGCTCGGCAATATTCTCGTGCTCGTCGGCGCTGCCATCGGCTACACAGGCATCACGAAGATCCTCCACGGCGAAACGCTCGCCGCCCCCGGCATGCTCGCGCTCATCGCGGCGGTCGTGTCCATCGTCGTCAAGGAGGCACTGTACTGGTACACGATCGCAGCCGCCAAGCGCATCCGCTCCGTGTCGCTCAAGGCCGAGGCGTGGCATCACCGCTCGGACGCGCTGTCGTCCATCGGCAGCTTTGCGGGCGTACTCGGCGCGCGGCTCGGCCTGCCGATCCTCGACCCCATCGCGTCGATCGTCATCTGCCTGTTCATCTTCAAGGTGGCATACGGCATCTTCCGCGAGAGCATCGACCGTCTCGTCGACCGCGCGGCTGACACCGACACCGTCGCCGCCATGCGCCGGACGATGCTGCGCACCCCCGGTGTCGTGCGCGTGGATGATCTCAAGACGCGGCTGTTCGGCAGCCGGACGTATGTCGATGCCGAGATCGCGGTCGACGGTGCGCTGCCGCTGCGCGACGCGCACGCCATCGCAGAGCGCGTGCACCATGAGCTCGAGCACGATTTCCCGGACGTCAAGCACTGCACCGTGCACGTCAACCCCGCGTAAGACGCGCGGCGATCATGCCGAAAAAGCGGATATACACTGCACGAAGAGCCGCCCGAAAGGGCGGCTCTTCGTGCTGGTTCGCTTGTCTCTGCGCGCTTTTCTCTTGCCTTACGCGCGAAATTCACGCAAATTGTGCGCTAAGATATGCTAAGAATTCACATCCTGCCCGCATTTGTCGGCTAGGTAATCACGTTCGACAGGGTTCGACGCAGGCTTCGGAGGCCGGTTTACATAATGTGAATCGGCACCGGGCACGCGGGCCAAAAAACATCGGCGTCACGGAGCTGCCTCCGTGACGCCGGTGCGTCGATGCGCGCGCTCAGCGCTTGCGCTTATTTTTCTGGTACAGTTCCCACAGCCCGTTGAGCAGCAGGTTCTTTTCATAGATAACCTCGCGCCGGCAGTGCGGGATGACGATGCCGCCGAGGCCGCCGGTCGCGATGACGGTGGCAGACTCGCCGAGCTCATCCTCCATGCGCTCAATCATACCGTCGAGCATGGCGGCCGTACCGTAGACGCTGCCGGAGCGCATGGCCTCGATGGTGTCGGTGCTGATGCACTTTTTCGGCGCGTCGAGCGAGATGTGCGGCAGCTGCGACGTGCCGCTTGCGAGCGCCTCGAGCGAGATGCCCACACCGGGGATGATCGCGCCGCCGAGGACACGCGCCTCACGGTCGATGACTGTCATGGTGGTGGCCGTGCCCATATCGATGATAATGAGCGGAGGCGCGTGCATCGCAAGCGCCGCGGCCGCACCGACCACAAGGTCGCTGCCCATGGTGGCGGGATTGTCGAGCGCGATGTTCAGCCCCGTTTTCATGCCGGGGCCGACGACGAGCGGGTGGATGCCCGTGATCATGCGCACGGCGGCGACGAGCGCGCCGTTGATTGGCGGCACGACGGACGACAGGATTGCCCCGTCGACCTGCTCCGGCGCGATGCCGGAAAACTCGATCACCTGCCGCAGCGAGATCGCATACTCGTGCGCAGTCTTATCGCGGTCGGTCTCCAGACGGGCAATGTTGCGGATGCCCGACTCGTCGAGAAAACCGATCACAATGTTTGTATTGCCAACGTCCAGAGCCAGAAGCATATCAGTCCACCGGACCCTTCTTGCCGGCTGCGATCAGCCGGGTAATGGTCGGGCTCAGGACGAGGTTCACGCCCAGCTCGAGCAGGAAGTTCACGCCCACGAGACCCGTGACAATATAGGTCGCCACAGCGGTGTCACCCGCCCACGCCTGAAGCTGCGGCTGGTAGAACAGCAGCATGGCGAGCACGAACAGGCCGGTATTGACGACCGGCGCGGCAGCGGCCGCGACGATCACGCCGGCGAGTGCATTCTTTTTGCTGATGGCGCGATAGACAAGGCCCGCGACATAACCGGCTGCGGTGCCCTTGAGCAGGCAGACGATCACGGTCATGACCGGACGCGCGGAAAACATGATGTAGCCGCCGGCATCTGCGCCGGTGACGACGGCGATCGTGACGACGACGCCAAACACGAAGCCGAGCCAGGCACCGGCTTTCACGCCGTAAACGGCCGCGCCGACCACGATCGGGATCAGCACGAGCGACACGGCAAACGGGCCGACCTTGATGAAGCTGCCGAGCAGCTGCAGCACGACGACGATGGCGGTGAAGAGTGCAAGCCCAGCCAGACGCCGGGTCTTACCATTGCTGTTGTTCATTTTTTATACCTCCTAAGCTGCTGTTCCCGCTCCGGGCGGGATATAGCGCACGAGTATGATACCCAATCCGGCGCAAAAAATCAAGAGCGGATGTACAAACTTTGTACATCCGCTCATGACAGTTTTTTATAACGGGGTTTACTTCAGCGCGTCCACGCTCGCCAGATACAGCGCATCCGAGCCGTCGGACGGCATGAGGAAGCCGGTGCGCGGCGAGAAGCTGAAGCCGTTGAGCGTCGGGCCGTCCTGCAGGCAGGAGCGCTTGAACTGCTGGCTGAAGAGGCGGCGGCAGTAGCTGCGCAGCCACTTTTTGAGCGTCGCGTGGTCAAACTCGTCGCCGTAGGCGATGTCGGCCAGGCGCAGCACCTTCTCGGGCGCGAAGCCGTGATCGACCAGGTAATACAGGAAGAAGTCCTGGAGGTTGTACGGACCGACGGAGTCCTCGCTCTTCTGGGCGATCTCGCCGTTGCGCGTCGGCGGCAGCAGCTCGGGGCTGACCGGCGTGTCGAGCACGTCCAGCAGCGCCTTGGACAGCACGTCGTCGTCCGTGGTCTCGGCAACGTAGCGCACGACCATCTGCACCATGGTCTTGGTGGAGCCGGCGTTGACATCGTACATGGAGATGTGGTCGCCGTTGTAGGTGCACCAGCCGTCGGCAAACTCGCTCATGTCCTCGGTGCCGACATGGATGCCGCCGTCGGCAAAGCCGTTGGCCACGTCCATGAGGATCTGGGTGCGCTCGCGCGCCTGTGCGTTTTCATACACGACGTTGCGGTTTTCAGGGTCGTGGCCGATGTCCTTGAAGTGCTGCATGACGCTCTCGCCGATGTCGATGACGCGCACGGTCGCGCCGAGCTGCTCGGACACGATGATGGCGTTGGACTTCGTGCGGTCGGTCGTGCCGAAGCACGGCATGGTCACAGCGTTCACATAATCGGCCGGCAGGCCCATCATCTTCACGGCCTCAGCGCAGATGATGACGGCGAGCGTCGAGTCCACGCCGCCGGAGATGCCGACGACCGGGTGCTTGAGATTGGCATACTGCATGCGGCGAACAAGGCTGGCGGCCTGCATGTGCAGCAGGCGCTTGGCAGCCGCGTGATAATCGGCCGGATCGTCCGGGCGGTAGGGGTACTTACCGAACGGGCGGGTGAGCACGGTCTCCTCCACGCCCTCGCCCCACTCGGTGACGACGTAGGACGCAGCGTCGCCGGTGAAGGTCGCGTCCTTGCGGCGCGCGGCGATGAGCAGCTGCACGTCGAGCTCGGTCACGACGTCGGAGCAGCCGTCCTCGGCGCTCTCGAGCACCTTGCCGTCCTCAGCGATGAGGCACAGGCCGGAATACGTCGCGTCGGTGCTCGACTCGCCGAAGCCGGGCGCTGCGAGCACGACACCGGCGTGCAGTTTCGCGCTCTCGGCGCGCACGGCGGTGGTCATGCGGCAGGCGGAGTCCGTCGCCATCGGGAAGCCCGCCATCTCGACGAGCACGGTCGCACCGGCGAGCGCGTGGCGCACAGCCGGGGACACCGGGGCGGACACGTCCGCGCCGACGAGCACGGCGGCAGTCAGCTCACTGACCGCGCTGTGCTGGAACAGCTGCTGCGGGTGGAAATCGACCGGTCCGAGGGAGCCGATCTGAATATCGTCGAGCAGCGCGCCGGGCAGGGCAAAGTGCTTGTCGCCCGGGCAGCTGGCCGGCACGACGCCGAGCAGCTCGCCGTTGCACACGGCGGCCGCCGCGTCATACACCTTCGCGCCCTGCGCGACCGGCAGGCCGACGAACATGAGCATGTCCTTGCCCGCAGATGCCTGAACGACCTTCTCGAGCGCGGCCGCCGCGCCCGCAAGCAGCGTATTCTGGTAAAACAGATCGCCGCAGGTGGCGCCCGTGAGCGTCAGTTCCGGGAACACGAGCACCTTCACGCCGAGGCGCGCGTGCTCGTCCATGGCGCGGATGACGGCATCCGCATTGAACATCGGGTCTGCTACCCGGATCTCGGGAGCAGTCGCTGCAACCTTGATAAATCCGTGTTTCATGTTGATTCTTCCTTTTCTTCTATTCTAATTTGTTTTCTCAAACGTAAAGAGCGCCGCATCGTAAAACTTCAGCACCGCGCCGCGCACAGGCACGTATTCCTTTTCTGACGCTGTAACGGTGACAGTACCGTCACTCACCTCGGCGTGCGCGGTCTCGTCGAGCACGGGCAGGAAGTTTGCATTGAGCTCCTGCGCGAGCTCGTCGAGGTGTCCGGCGTAATACGCGCTGTCGTGCGGCGGCGTGTAGCCCGGCACGGGGTTTGCCCCCGCCGTGAAGCAAAACACGACCATCAGCGCCGAGAGCAGCAGCACGAAGACGCCGCCCACCGGCCCGAGCCAGCGGGCGATCTGCGCGCCGGGCTCCTCCTTTTCGGTCGGATCCGGCGGCGGGACGATCTTCGGCATGGCTTAAAACCGGATGCGCGCGGCGATGTAGTCGGCGAGCTGATCCATGGGGATGCGCTCCTGCTGCATGCTGTCGCGGTCGCGCACGGTCACGCAGCCGTCCTCCGCCGAGTCAAAGTCAAACGTCACGCAATACGGCGTGCCGATCTCGTCCTGACGGCGGTAGCGCTTGCCGATCGAGCCGGCCTCGTCATAGTCGCACATGAAGCGCTTTTGCAGCTTGTGGTAGAGCTCGGTCGCGGGCTCGGAAAGCTTTTTCGACAGCGGCAGCACCGCGCACTTGAACGGCGCAAGCGCCGGGTGGAAGTGCATCACGACGCGGGTGTCGTTCTTGGCCTCGTCCACGACCTCCTCGTCGTACGCCTCGCACAGGAAGGCCAGCGTCACACGGTCTGCGCCGAGCGACGGCTCGATGACATAGGGGATGTAGTGCTCGTTTTTCTCCTGATCGAAATAGTCCATGTCCTGACCGGAGAACTTCTGGTGCTGGCTCAGGTCGTAGTTCGTGCGGTCGGCGACGCCCCAGAGCTCGCCCCAGCCGAACGGGAACAGATACTCAAAGTCGGTCGTGGCCTTGGAGTAGAAGCTCAGCTCCTCCTTCTCATGGTCGCGCAGGCGGAGGTTCTCATCGTGCATGTTCAGGCCCTTGAGCCACTCGTGGCAGAAGCTGCGCCAGTAGTCGAACCACTCCAGATCCGTGTCCGGCTCGCAGAAGAACTCCAGCTCCATCTGCTCAAACTCGCGGATGCGGAAGATGAAGTTGCCCGGCGTGATCTCGTTGCGGAAGCTCTTGCCGATCTGGCAGACGCCGAACGGGATCTTGCGGCGCGTCGTGCGCTGGATGTTCTTGAAGTTGACGAAAATGCCCTGCGCGGTCTCGGGGCGCAGATACACCTCGGCGGCCGTGTCCTCGGTCACGCCCTGGTGGGTCTTGAACATGAGGTTGAATTTGCGGATATCGGTAAAGTCGCTCTTGCCGCAGCCCGGGCAGGGGATCTGCTGGGCGCGGATGAAGGCGACCATCTCGTCATTGGTCATGGCCTCAACGTTCACGTCGGGCATGGGGTTCTCGGCCAGCCAGCCCTCGATGAGCTTGTCGGCGCGGTGGCGCATCTTGCAGGACTTGCAGTCAATGAGCGGATCGTTGAACGTCGTCACGTGACCGGAAGCCACCCAGACCTGCGGGTTCATGAGGATCGCGGAGTCGAGCCCGACGTTGTAGGGGTTTTCCTGCACGAACTTCTGCCACCATGCGCGCTTGACGTTGTTTTTCAGCTCCACGCCGAGCGGGCCGTAGTCCCAGGAGTTGGCGAGGCCGCCGTAGATCTCAGAGCCGGGGTACACAAAGCCGCGGTTCTTGCACAGGGCGACGATCTTGTCCATTGTCTTTTCGGTGTTTTTCATGATTTTCCTCCCTGCTCCGCCAATGGCGATGGCGGAAGCCAAATGATCTCCGCCGATGGCTTCGGCGGGACGCGCCCGAGCGCAGATAACACGACCGGACAAATAAGTATTATAGCACTCAAATGCCCGCCCTGCAAGGACTGACACAACGTTAACACGGCTGCGCACGCAGCGCGGAATTTTGTTGCGTTCCCTATAAAATCATGTTAAACTAACCTTACCCCCGGTTGACAAACGCACATACGTCGGACGTCGCCGGTGGCTCACAAACGTAGTAAAGGAGAGATTTCCAATGTCCATTTCCGTTGGCGCCGTCGGTACCGCTTCCACCGTCGTGACGCCTGAAAATACCGCGGCCGCTGTCGGCTCCGGCTCCCTGCCGGTGTTCGCAACGCCGTATATGATCGCCCTGATGGAAAATGCCGCCTGCAACGCCATTGCAGACGCTCTGGAGGACGGCCAGAGCAGCGTCGGCACGAAGCTTGACGTCTCGCACGACGCGGCGACCCCCGTCGGTATGCACGTCACGGCCAGGGCCGAGCTCGTTGAGGTCGACCGCCGCCGCCTCGTGTTCCGCGTCACCGCGGAAGACGATGCCGGTCCGATCGGTCAGGGCACGCACGAGCGTTTCCTCATCATGGCCGAGAAGTTTCTCGCCAAGGCGGAGGCGAAAAAGGGCTGAGCCCCGCGCTTTCCGCCGGAAAATTGCCGATCGTGCGGCGATTGAGAAAAAATTCACAGATTCCACTTCCCTTTTGCCGCGAAATCGGTTATCATGTATATAACGATCCGGGGCGACCCGGAGTGCAAACCTGAAAGGAGTGGCGTTTTATGAAGTTCACGTTCATCGAAAAGAAAATGGCCCCGTCCGGTTCCCTGCGCGCGTATGCGGAGAAGAAGGTCAGCAAGATCGACCGGCTCTTCCGCACGGAAAGCGAGGCAAACGTCACCTTCAGCACGGAGCGCGGCCGCTTCACGGCCGAGATCACGATCAAGAACAACGGCACGTTCTTCCGCGCCCACGAGACGACGAGCGATATGTACGCCTCCGTCGATTCCGCCGTGGCGACGATCGAGCGCCAGATCCGCAAGAACAAGACCCGCCTCGCCAAGAAGCTGCGCGACGGTGCGTTCGAGCGCGAGGTGCAGCCCGATTTTCTCCCCGCAGACGACGCGGCCGAGGCCGGCGCGTTCGAGATCGTGCGCCGCAAGCGCTTCCCCATCAAGCCCATGAGCGTCGAGGAGGCAATTTTGCAGATGGATCTGCTCGAGCACACGTTCTTCGTCTTCCGCGATGTCGCGGCCGACGGTGCGGTGTCGGTGGTCTATCGGCGCAAGGACGGCGGCTACGGTCTCATCTCCGACGCGATGGAGTGACGCCGCTGCCCGCTCTGCCTGAGCAAACAGCAAAACACGCAAAACCCCGCGCCATCCGGCGCGGGGTTTTTTGACGTTACGGACACCGGAGATTTTTTCACCCTTCCGCTCGACCGGAGGTGCGCAGACGCTCTCCGCGCCCAAACTCCACACTTGCAGCCTGAGAGGTATTTTCTTTCGCCGCTCCGGCGGCAAGACTCTGCAAGGCTTTCCGGCGCTACGGACACCGGAGATTTTTCACCTTTCCGCTCGACCGGAGGTGCAGCACAGACCGCAAGCAAAAACGTGCATGGAAGCGAGCTTCCATGCACGTTTTCTATCTGTGTTTGCCCGCGGCTCAGGCGTGGTCGCCGTGTGCCGGGTAGTGGATGTGCAGCAGCTCGTGGGCGCGGCCCTTGAGCAGATTGTCGTAGACATAGCTCAGATCGGGGTTCTGCTGCGGGATGCGCAGCGCGCAGGCTTCGTCCGCCTTGAAGATGGCCTCGGCGCGCTCGGCCTTGCGCTTGTTGCAGGCGGGGGGCTGACCGCCGCCGCCGATGCAGCCGTTCGGGCAGGCCATGACCTCGATGAAGTCGAACTGCTCCTCGCCGGACTCGACCTTGGCGATGAGCTTATCAGCATTGGCCAGGCCATTCGCCACCGCGATGCGGATAGTCAGGTCGCCGGCCGTGACGCTGAACGCCTTGATGCCCTCGAGCCCGCGCACGCCGCACTCGGCAATGGTCTGCAGGGTGTTCGGGCTGGCATCATCGAGCACGCGGCGGATGACGGCCTCGGTCACGCCGCCGGTCACGCCGAAGATGACGCCGGCGCCGGTGTAGTCGCCGAGCGGAGCGTCGGGCTCTTCATCCGGGAGCGCGGCGAAGTTGATGCCGGCCTCCTCGATCATGTCGCACAGCTCGCTCGTCGTGATGACGAGGTCGATGAGCCGCTCGCCGTCCTTCTCAAGCTCGGGGCGCGCAGCCTCGAACTTCTTGCCGGTGCAGGGCATGATGGCCACGGAATAGACGTCCTCACCCGCAAACTGCTTGCGGATGAGCGAGCCGAACATCGCCATCGGGCTGCCGCAAGTGCTCACCTGCGGCATGAGATGCGGGTGACGGTTCTCGACGTGCTGGATCCAGCCGGGGCAGCAGGAGGTGAACATCGGCAGCTTCGCGCCGGTCTTGACCTTCTCGAGGAATTCTGCCGACTCCTCCATGATCGTGAGGTCGGCGGTGAGGTTGGTGTCATACACCACGTCCGCGCCGAGGCGGCGCAGCGCGGCGACGAGCTTGCCGGTGCAGGGCTCGTTTGCGGGCAGACCGAAGCGCTCGGCCATGCCGACACGCACGCTGGGCGCGTACTGCACGACGACCTTGCGGGTCTGATCCTGCAGCATCGACCAGAACTTTTCGGTCTCGTTGCGGATCGTGATCGCACCGGTCGGGCACACGGCGGCACACTGGCCGCAGCCGACACAGTCGGTATCCTTGAGGGTCTTGCCGAAGTCGGCGGAGATGTGCGCCTTCTTGCCGCGGCCGCTGAAATCGACCGCGCCGATGTTCTGGATCTCGGCGCAGGTGCGCACGCACAGACCACAGAGGATGCACTTGCTCGGATCGCGCACGATGCTCGGCGACGAGAGATCCATGGGCTCGGTGCAGTAGGTGTTGGGCTCAAAGCGGTGCTCGTCCACGTGGTAGCGGCGGGCATACTCCTGCAGCTTGCAGCGGCCGCTCTGATCGCAGGTCAGGCAGTCGGCGCGGTGGCTGCTCATGAGCAGCTGCAGCGTCGTGCGGCGGCTGTCGAGCACCTGCTTGGTGTGGGTATTGACGACCATGCCGTCGCGCGGCTGCATGGAGCAGGCCGCGTCCATCTTGCCGCGGTCATTCTCGACAAGGCACAGGCGGCAGCCGCCGTAGATGGACAGGTTTTCACAGTAGCAAAGCGAGGGGATGTCGATGCCGTTGTTGCGGGCGACCTCGAGCACGTTGCGCTCGGTCGTGAACGGGCAGGACACACCGTCGATGATCATTTTCTTTTCAGCCATGGTTCACGCCTCCTTGATCGCACCGAACGGGCAGCCGGCCTTGCAGGCGCCGCACTTGATGCATTTTTCCGGATCGATGTGGTGCGGCTTCTTCAGCTCGCCGGTGATGGCGCCGGCCGGGCAGTTGCGCGCGCACTTCGTGCAGCCCTTGCACACTGCCGGGTCGATGACATACGTCGTCAGGCTGCGGCAGCTGCCGGTGCGGCACTTCTTGTCGAAGATATGCTCGCGGTATTCATCCTCAAAGTTTGCGAGCGTGGACAGCACGGGGTTCGGCGCAGTCTTGCCGAGACCGCACAGGGAGGAATTCTGGATCATCTTGGCAAGGGAGCGAAGCTCCTCAATGTCGCCGGGGCGGCCGTTGCCCTTCGTGATCCGGGTGAGGATGTCGAGCATACGGGTCGTGCCCTCGCGGCACGGGGTGCACTTGCCGCACGACTCGTTGCAGATGAAGTTCATGAAAAACTGCGCGATGGACACCATGCACGTATCCTCGTCCATAACGACCAGACCGCCCGAGCCGATGATCGCGCCGGCCTTCTTGAGCGAGTCAAAGTCCATGGGCAGATCCATGTGCGCCTCCGTCAGGCAGCCGCCGGACGGGCCGCCGATCTGCACGGCCTTGAACGCTTTGCCGTTTTTGATGCCGCCGCCGATCTCATACACGACCTCGCGCATCGTCGTGCCCATGGGCACCTCGATCAGGCCGGTGTTGACGACGTTGCCCGTCAGGGCGAAGGCCTTCGTGCCGGAGCTGCCCTCCGTGCCGACAGACTTGAACCAGTCGGCGCCCTTCTTAATGATGTCGGGGACGTTGGCAAACGTCTCGACGTTGTTCAGGCAGGTGGGCTTGCCGTACAGGCCCTTGTCGACGGAGCGCGGGGGCTTCGTGCGCGGCATACCGCGGTTGCCCTCGATGGACGCGGTCATAGCCGAGCCCTCGCCGCAGACAAACGCGCCCGCGCCGCAGTTGATATGCATATGGAAATTGAAGCCGCTGCCGAGGATGTTGTCGCCCAGCAGACCCAGCTCCTTCGCCTGCTCGATGGCGACGGTGAGCCGGTGCACGGCCATGGGATACTCGGCACGGACGTAGATGTAGCCCTCGGTCGAGCCCGTGGCCACGCCCGCGACGATCATGCCCTCGATGACCTTGTGCGGATCGCCCTCCATGCAGGAGCGGTCCATGAAGGCGCCGGGGTCACCCTCGTCGCCGTTGCAGACGATGTACTTCACGGGCTCTTCGGTGTGCGCAGCGACCTGCGCCCACTTTTTGCCCGTCGGGAAGCCTGCGCCGCCGCGGCCGCGCAGACCGGAATCGCTCACGACCTGCACGATCTCGTCCGGCTGCATCTCGAACAGCGCCTTGGCCAGCGCGCCGTAGCCGCCGATGGACAGATACTCCTCGATGGATTCCGCGTCGATGTGGCCGCAGTGCTCAAGCACGCGGCGGGTCTGACGCTTGTAAAACGGGATATCCTCCTGCCGCTCATAGAGCTCGCCGCCCCGATTGTAGCCGAGGCGCTCGATGAACTGCCCGCCGAGGATGGTCTTCTGGATGATCTCCTCCACGTCGCTGACCTGGCACTTGGTGTACAGCCAGCCCTCGGGCTCGATGCGCACCAGCGGTCCCATCTCGCAAAAGCCGTGGCAGCCGGACTTTTTCAGGCCGACGGAGTCGTCGTGGTGCTCGGTCAGGGAGACCTCGCAGGGGATACCGAGCTCATCCATGCGCTTTTTGAGCTCATGATAGACGTTCAGGTTGCCGCCGGCGACACAGCCCGTGCCGCAGCAGACAAGGATCTTCCGCTTTTCCGCCTCGCGTGCGGCCATGTACTCGGCCTGCAGCGCGCGGAACTGCTCCAGGGATTCGATTCTCTGACGCATTACGCACCCTCCTTTGCACGCAACTCCTCGATCAGATCTGCGGCCTTTTCAGGGGTCATGGACGGGTGGACCGTGTCGTTGACCATCACGACCGGACTCAGACCGCACGCGCCGAGGCACGAGACGATCTCGATCGTGAACAGGCCGTCGTCCGTGGTCGGCTTGCTCTCGCTCAGGCCGGTGGCGTCATACAGCGCCTGCAGGACGTTGCCGGACTTGCGGACATGGCACGCCGTGCCGCGGCAGACCTTGAGCACATACTTACCCTTGACGTCGAGCGAGAAGTTCTCATAGAACGTCGCCACGCCGTAGATCTTCGACTCGCTGATGCCCACCTTGTCCGCGATGTAGCGCAGCGCGTCCTTCGGCAGGTACCGATACTTGGCCTGCACATCCTGCATGATCGCAATGATCTGCGAGGCGTCGCAGGCGTGATCCGCAAGAACCTGGTCAATGAATTTGTAATCGATCTGTTCCATAATTTCGATTCCCTTTCCAACAAATTTGCACTTTGCCGGCTCCTACCCCGGCTGATGCAGGTTTTCTATATACAATATACAGGATTTTTTCTGTGATTTCAATGCCCAGCCCCGTCGTTTTGATAACGACAAACTGAGAGATTTTTTCACAATACGTTCCATTTTTCAACCTCTGTGCATCTTTTGGAAAAGTCGCCGCAAACGCTTGACACGTCTGTATTCCCGTGTCATAATCGAACCAAACTATGCGCCCGCGCCGCAAGCTCTGCTGCCGGTCCGGCCGCCGCCGATCCCGCACCGAATCTGACACCGAATCGCCCATGAGGTGGAAGGCTGCGTGCGTGCCTTGCCGCACCGCCATGCCTTCTGGGCATGGCATTTTTTGTCTCTTGATGCAGGCGGCAATCACGAAAAGGAGAGATCTGCAATGAAACATCTGCACAAATGCACGGCCCTGCTGCTGGCCGTCCTGATGGTGTTCGCCCTCGCCGCCTGCGGCGAGAAGGACACGGGCAGCGCCGTCGACAAGGACCTGACCGTCAACGTCGTCTCACTCAACGGCACGACCGGCTTCGGCATGGCAAAGCTCATGGCCGACAGCAAGGCGGGCAGCGCCGCGCTCAACTACAATTTCACCGTCGAGACCGACCCGAGCAACGCCACCGCCGCGCTCGTCAACGGCACGGCCGACATCGCCGCCCTGCCGACGAACGCCGCCGCCGCGCTCTACAACAAGACCGACGGCGCCGTGCAGGTGCTCGCGCTCAACACGCGCGGCGTGCTCTACGTTGTGACCGACGGCACGGAGAACATCACGTCCTTCGCCGATCTGCGCGGCAAGAACGTCTATGTCCCCGTGCAGAACCCGACATTCATCTTCCAGTACCTGTGCGAGAAAAATGGTCTGACCGCCGGCACGGACATCACCATCGACAATACCTATGCCCAGCCGGCCGAGCTCAACACGGCGCTCGCCTCCGGTGAGGTGCACATCGCCGTGCTGCCCGAGCCGATGGTCACGATCGCCCGCGCGGCCAATCCGGAGCTCACCGCCGCGCTCGACCTGACCGCCGAATGGGACAAGGTCTCCGAGGCCGGCAGTCTCGTGCAGGGCTGCGTCGTCGTGCGCAAGGCGTTTGCAGACGAGCACCCGAACGAGGTCAAGGCGTTTCTCGACGAATACAAGGCGTCCATCGAATTCCTGACCGCCGAGCCCGAGCAGGCCGGCCAGATGATCCAGGACGCGGGCATCTTTGCCAAGGCCGCCGTGGCCGCCAAGGCCATCCCGAACTGCAACGTCTGCTTTGTCTCCGGCGCGGAGATGCAGGCGCCGCTCACGGCATTTCTCACCGCGCTGAGCACCGTCGCTCCGCAGAGCATCGGCGGCAGCGTGCCGGGGGATGACTTCTACTGCGTGCTGAAATGAAGCGTTTCGCCCGCGGTGCGCTGACGCTGGCATTCTGGGTCGCGGTGTGGGCGGCGCTCGCACTGCTCGTGAACCGGGAACTGCTGCTGCCCGCGCCGTGGGTCGTCGTGCGCAGACTGTGCGAGCTCGCGGCGACGGCAGCATTCTGGCGCATCACGGCCGTATCCATCGGCCGCGTGCTGCTCGGCATCACAGCGGCGGTCGCGCTCGGCACGGGCATGGCCGTCGCGTGCTCGGTGTCGAAAACCGCTGACGCGCTGCTGCGCCCGCTCATGACGGTCGTCAAGTCCACGCCGGTGGCGTCGTTCGTCGTGCTCGCGCTCGTGTGGATCGCGCGCGACTGGCTGCCGGTGTTCATCTCGCTGCTCATGGTGCTGCCCGTCGTGTGGAGCAACGTCTGCACCGGCATCCGCTCGGCCGACCCCGCCCTGCTCGAGCTGGCGCGGGTGTACGGCTGGCCGCGCAGCCGCATCCTGCGGCGGATCTATCTGCCGGGCGTGCGGCCGCACTTTCTCGCGGCGCTGCGCTCCGGCATCGGCTTCGGCTGGAAGTCCGCCATCGCTGCCGAGGTGCTCACCGTGCCGCACAGCGCCATCGGCCGCATGATCTATGAATCGAAGCTGTATCTGCAGACCACCGACCTCTTCGCGTGGACGCTCGCGGTCATTCTCCTGAGCGTCGGGCTCGAGCGGCTGGTGCTGCGCGCGCTGACCCCGCGCGGGAAAGGAGGCGGCGGCACATGATCGAGGCGCACGACCTCACCGTGACCTATGACGGGCGCGACGTGCTGCACAAGGTCACGCTCACCGTGCCCGACGGGGCGCACATCGCGCTCATGGGTCCGTCCGGCTGCGGCAAGACGACGCTGCTGCGTGTGCTCGCCGGGCTGCGCGCGCCGGACGGCGGCAGCGTGCGCGTTTCGCCCGGGCGCATCGCGTGCGTGTTTCAGGAGCCGCGGCTGCTGCCGTGGCGCACGGCGGCGGAAAACGTCAACGCCGTGCTCTCCGACCGGGCGCAGACCATGCCGCAGGCGCGCGCATGGCTCGAGCGGCTGGAGCTCGGCGCGGCGGCGGAGCAATATCCCGCGGCGCTCTCCGGCGGTATGCAGCAGCGCGTGGCCATTGCGCGCGCGCTCGCGTATGACGCGCCGGTGCTGCTGCTCGACGAGCCGTTTCGCGCTCTGGATGCGGCGCTGCGTGCGCGTGTGATCGCGTGCATCGCCGCCGAAACACGGGGCAGGACGCTCGTGCTCGCCACGCACGACCCCGCCGACGCCGATGCGCTCGGCTGCACGGTGTATGCGTATGCCGGCGGCACGTTTCGCTGCGGCGTACCGTGAAGTGCAAAACGCACCAAAACGCAGAAAAAACAGCTCGCTCTGATGGAGCGGGCTGTTTTTGCACATCTGCTCAGTCGCGCAGCGCATGGCCGCACCCGGACATAGAACAAACCCCAGACGGCAAGCCGCCTGGGGTTCGTCGGCTTGCTGCGCAAGCGCGTGCCATGGAAACCGAGGCGGGCCCTGCCCCCCCCGGCTCCCCCGCTGCTCTGTCGTCCCACGCTCGCGCCGCGTTTCTTGCCCGGATATAGAACAAACCCCAGATGGTGTTACCCATCTGGGGTTCGTTCAATAGAGAGGAGAATATGAGGAGGGAGAAACTAGCAAATTAAGAGATGTCATTCGTGTCGACGAGCTTGACTTTGACGTCGAACGTTTTGCCGTCGCGATAGATGGTCAGGGTGACGGTGTCGCCCACCTGCAAGCCATCCTTGACGGCGCTGACATCGTAGGTGGTGGTCACGGCCTTGCCGTTGACCGCCAGAAGCATGTCGCCGGACTGGATGCCCTTCTTCTCGGCGTCCGAGCCCTCAGCGACGTCGCTGATATAAAGCCCCTCGGGCAGATCATAGTAGTCCGAAGCGGCGGAGGAGATCGCGCCCACGGTGATGCCGATGCTCACGCGGCCGGAAACGCGGCCGTCTGCCAGCAGGGCATTGACGATCGGCCGGATGACCGCCGTCGGGATCGCGAAGCCGATGCCCTCCACGCCGGTGGACAGGGCCTTCATGTTCGTGATGCCGATCACCTGCCCATACATATTGATGAGCGGGCCGCCGGAGTTGCCTTCGTTGATGGCGGCATTGGTCTGCAGGAGGGTCATGCTGTGCCCGTTATAGACCATGTCGCGGTTGATGGCGGAGATGATGCCGTTGGTCATCGTCCAGCGCAGCTGCTCGCCGAGCGGGTTGCCGATGGACACAACGTCATCGCCGACCTGCAGGGAGCTGGAGTCGCCGAACTCGGCGGGGGTGAGCCCCTGTGCGTCGATCTTGAGCACGGCGATGTCGCTCACGGCGTCTGCGCCGACGAGCGCACCCGTATACTCGGTGCCGTCCGACGTGGTCACGGTGACGCTCTTCGCGCCGTCGAGCACGTGCGTGTTCGTGACGATGTAGCCATCGCTCGTGAGCACGATGCCCGTGCCGGTGCTGTACTCGCCGCGGCGGATGTCGGCATGAATGCCGACAACGGACGGCAGGCACTTGGCATACACGCTCTGCAGCGAGAGCACACTGCCGCCGGCGGGCTGGAGCGCCATGGTCACGCCGGGATCTGTCGGCGCGCCCGGCAGTTCGTTCTTGCCGGTGACGGTGGTGTCATCGTCCGCATCGTCCTGTGGGATCGTCACGCTGCCGTGCTGCCCGGGATCGACGGAGGGAACAGAGTCCCGTCCGCGCGCCGCGAACACATAACACGAGGCGATGATCAGCACCAACACGCCGAGAATGATCATCGTGATCTTCAGGCCCTGATGGGACTTCTTCTTCGGTGCGGCGGTCTGCGACGGGCTCCAGTAAGAGTCGTAGCAGCCGCTGCCGGAAGCTTCGCTGCGGGGCGCAGAATAGCCGGCCTCATACCAGTCGGACTCCGGTTTGCGAACGTTGTCGTACATGTTGGTGTCCCTCCCAAGGAACGATTTGATGATAACACACGATTTTGTGCTGCTTATGAATGGAAAACGAACATTCTATGAATTCCGCGAACAATTCATGAACTCTTGCGCCCGCCCCGTCGGCCGGTGTTTTCCGGCTTGGCAGTGGGCTTGGGCGCGGGCTTTGCGAGCGTGAGCGTGAACACGAACTCTGTCTCCCCGTCGCGGCTCGTGACGGCGATGTCCTCCCCGTGCGCGTCGAGGATGCTCTTGACCAGATACAGCCCGAGGCCCACGCCGTCGCGGTCAAGGCTGCGGCTGCGGTCGGACTTGTGGAAGCGGTCGAAGATGAACGGCAGGTCGTCGGCGGGGATGGTCTCGCCATGGTCGCGCACGGAGACATAGGCCTTGCCCTCTGACTTCCAGAGCGAGACGCACAGCGTGCTGCCGGGCGCGGCAAATTTGACGGCGTTGTCCATCAGATTATAAAGTACGCGCGTGATGGCGTCCGGGTCGCCGAGCACGAGCATCGGATCCTCCGGAAGCTGGAGGTCGACGTCGAGCTGCTTGTCATTGGCGCGCGCCTCAAAGCTGAGCATGGTGCTGACGATCCTGTCCGAGATGTCAAATTCGCGCCGGCGCGTCAGATCCTCGCCCGTGCTCTCCACGCGCGACATGTCCAGCATGCTGCGCACAAGGCGCGAGAGGCGGCGCGTCTCGTCGGCAATGGTGACAAGGTACTTGTCCTCCTGATCCTTGGGGATCGTGCCGTCGAGAATGCCGTCGGCAAAGCCGGCGATGGTGGTCATGGGCGTCTTGAGCTCGTGCGAGACGTTGGCAATGAAGGCGTTGCGGCGCTCCTCACTCGTCTCGAGCGAGTCCGCCATGGTGTTGAACGCCGAGATGAGCGCGCCGACCTCGTCGGTGCGTCCGTCATCCGTGACGCGGGCGGAAAAATCTCCGTGTGCGAATTTCTTGGCGGCGACGGCCATCTCGTCGAGCGGCTGCGCCATGCGCTTGCTCGTCACGAGCGAGAGCAGCAGCGCGATCATCATCACGGCTGCGGACGCGGCGAGAAATACCCACACGAACGTGCGCCAGCCGTCGATGATCGTGGCGCTGTTGGTCGTCACGAACACGTAGCCGACGATACGTGCGGCCGAGCCGATGGTGATCGGCTGGGCGACGACGTAGTGCGCGGAGCTGTAAAACCCGCCGAGGCTCGTGATGAGGTTGAGCTTGCCGTCGCTGCGCAGCTGTGTCATGGCACTGCCGGTGAGCGTGCGGCCGAGGTGCTCGCAGGCAATGTTCCGGCACGAGCAGGACACGACCGTCCCGTCGGTGTCGGTGATGAAGATGTGGTTTCCGGTCGACTGTGCAAGCGTGCTGATGACCATGCGCAGGTCCCAGCTCGTAAGCTCGCCGCTGCGCACGAGCGCCTGCGCCGCATGGCTGACCTCCTCGGCGTTGGAGACCATGTTGCCGCGGTATTCGCTGATGACATAGCTGCGGCCGAGAAACACGAACGCCGTGCCGAGGATCAGAAAGCTGAAGAGCACCATGGCGGCGGTCGCGGCGAAGTTTTTGAAATAGATGCTCTTCACTTACGTCTCTTCCGCTTCGAACTTATAGCCCACGCCCCAGACGGTCTTGAGCGCCCACTTGTCGGACACGCCCTCGAGCTTCTCGCGCAGGCGCTTGATGTGCACGTCCACGGTGCGGCTGTCGCCGAAGTAGTCAAAGCCCCACACCTCGTCGAGCAGCTGGTTGCGGGTGTAGACGCGGTTGGGCGTCGCCGCAAGGTGGTACAAAAGCTCCATCTCCTTGGGCGGCGTGTCGATCTTCTTGCCGTCGACGATCAGCTCATAGGAGTCGAGGTTGATGACGAGCTTGTCGAAGGTGAGCTTCTTGCTCTGGGGCTTGCCGTCGTCGCCGGTGCGGCGCAGCACGGCGTGCACGCGCGCAAGCAGCTCCTTGACCTCGAAGGGCTTGACGATGTAGTCGTCCGCGCCCATCTCCAGACCGGAGACCTTGTCCTCGGTCTCACCCTTGGCGGTGAGCATGATGATGGGCATCTTCATGCTCTTGCGCAGCTCGCGGCAGACCTGCCAGCCGTCCATCACGGGCAGCATGATATCGAGCAGCACAAGGTCGGGCTGGATCTCCTTGGCCATCTCGACGGCCTTGCCGCCGTCGGCCGCGTGCGACACCTCGAAGCCGTCCTTCTGCAGGTACAGACGCAGCAATTCCGCGATGTTGATATCGTCCTCCACGACGAGCACTTTCTGGCTCATGTGATGTTGCCTCCTTCACCGGCGCGGTGCGCCGGGCATAATGATCCAATGGTTCGTTCTATTATAAACAATCGGCGCGTATTTTTCATGTCCAATCTGTAAAATCCGCGCCTGCACGGCTGCGCGGCGCACACAGCGCGCAAAAGGCATTTACAAGACCGCGAAAATGTTGTATGGTTAACTGTAAACCTATTTTTGAACGAACAGCGAGGCAACCGCATGAACACCTATGGCGAACGTGTAAAAGTGACGATTTTCGGCGAGTCGCACGGCCCGGCGATCGGCGTCGTGCTCGACGGCGTCCCGGCAGGAGAGGCCGTTGACATGGACGCCGTGCGCATCCAGATGCGCCGGCGCGCCCCCGGCTCGTCCGACCTGACGACCCACCGCTCCGAGACCGACGACCCGCTCGTGATGAGCGGCATCCTCAACGGCGTGACGACCGGCGCGCCCATCTCGGCCATCTTCCGCAACAAGGACCAGAACAGCGCGGCCTACCATCCGGAGATCCCGCGTCCGAGTCACGCGGACTATGCCGCGACCGTGCGCTTCGGCGGCCACGCCGACCTGCGCGGCGGCGGCCCGTTCAGCGGCCGGCTCACGGCGTGCCTCGTGTTCGCCGGGGCGGTCTGCCGCCAGATCCTCGAGCGCCGCAGCATCACGATCACGGCCAACGCCGTGCGCGTCGGCCAGGCGACGGGCAAGGAGCTGAACTTCGACATGAAGCGCGCTATCCTCGATGCGCGCAGCGCCGGTGACTCCGTCGGCAGCGAGCTTGAGTGCGTCGTCACGGGCGTGCCCGCCGGCGTCGGCGGGCTGCTCTTCGGCGGCATGGAGAGCCGCATCGCCGGCATGCTCTATGCCATCCCCGGCGTGAAGGGCGTGGAGTTCGGCCGCGGCTTCGCCCTTGCCGAAATGCGCGGCAGTGAGGCAAACGACCCCATCCGCCTGCAAAACGGGCGCATCACCATGGCGTCCAACAACGCCGGCGGCATCAACGGCGGCATCACCAACGGCATGCCGCTCGTCGTGCGCATGGCCCTGCGGCCGACGCCGTCGATCGCCTGCGAGCAGCCGTCGGTCGACCTCGCGACCATGGAGGAGACGCCGCTGCGCATCAACGGCCGGCACGATCCGTGCCTTGCCCCGCGCGCGATCCCCGTCATGGAGGCCGCACTCGCCTGCTGCGTGCTCGACGCCATGCTCGACAGCGCCGCCACGATCTGAGAAAGGAGCCCATCATGGACGAACACAAGACCCCCGAAGAAATGAACACCGAGGAAACCGTGCAGCCCGAAGCTGCCGTTGAAGAAACCGCCACGGACACGCCGTCTGCCGCCAAAGCGTGCGTGCAGCCGGAAGAAGGCACGGCCGGCGAGCCCGCCGCTGCCGAAGCCGATGCTGCCGAAGCCCCCGCTCCGGCGGAGAAAAAGCCCATGAGCGTCCGCGCGCGTCACGCGCTCCGGCGCGGTGTGGCCGGTCTGCTGGCGGCCATCGTGCTGCTGGCGGTGTCCGGCTTCGGCGTGTTCCGCATCGCCCGCGGCGCGCAGGAGATCTCCGGCACGTTCGATGCCGACCCCGGCACGTTCGTGCAGCATGACATCGTCTTTATCCTCAACACGTTTTCCGACCCCAACGGCGGCAGCGCGCAGTACGGCGTTGTGCCCATCGGCGGCAAGCTCGTGGCCTTCCGCTTCCCCGCGCGCTGGAACGCCTCGGTCAAGACCATTGCCGACGCGACGACAAGCGTTCTCTCCGGCCAGAGCTACTCGGTCGACAGCTTCATCCGCGTCACCGGTACGGTCAAGACCATGCCGGAGGCCGTCTCGTCCGCGCTCTACGACTGGTACACGGAAAACCACGCCTACCTGCAGCAGATCGGCGCGATCGGCGACAGTGAGGACGCGGCCGACTACCTGCCCGACGAGATCGTGCGCGTGGACACCGTCGGCAGCATCCCGCAGGGCTGGGTCGAGGGGCTGACGGTCGCGGCCGTCGCCTGCCTGATCTACGCCATCGTGGTGCTCATCCGCATTCTCTGCGGCAAGTACGAGCAGGAAAAGCTGCCGGACATCACCTTCGAGCTCGTGGACATGACGCCCGGGACGGAAGCGAAGCCCGAGACCGCACCGGAGGCAGACAGCGCACCGGAGGCTGAGACCGCGCAGCCCGAAAAATCCGAAGAAACCGAGGACACGCCCGATGCCTGACCACAAACTGTGCGTGCCGTGCCTGTTCGGGCTCGAGGGCCCGCTCGGCAATGAGCTGCGCCATATGGGGCTGCGCGATGTTATGCCCGAAAACGGCCGCGTGCGCTGCACCGGCACGGACGCGGACATCGCGCGCATGAACATCCGCTGCCGCTTCGGCGAGCGCGTGCTGCTCGAGCTGGGCAGCTTCCCCGCGCCGACGTTCGACGCGCTCTTTGAGGGCGTCAAGGCGCTGCCGTGGGCGGACTATCTGCCGGCAGACGCGGCCTTCCCCGTCAAGGGCTACAGTCTGGAGTCGGCGCTGCACTCGGTGCCCGACTGCCAGAAGATCATCAAAAAAGCCGTCGTCGAGTCCCTCAAGCAGCGCTATCATGTGACCTGGTTTGCCGAGACCGGCGCCCTGTACCAGATCCAGTTCTCGCTCGTGCACGACACGGCCACGCTCTATCTCGACACGACCGGCACGCCGCTGCACAAGCGCGGCTACCGTCCGGCGCACGTGGCCGCGCCCCTGCGCGAGACGCTGGCCGCCGCGCTCGTGGACATCGCGGGCTACCGCGGCCGCGGCGATTTCTGCGACCCGTTTTGCGGCAGCGGCACGATCGCCATCGAGGCGGCGCTGGCCGCGAAAGGCCGCGCGCCGGGCATCAGCCGCGACTTTGCGGCCATGCAGTGGGCGTGGTTGCCGGCCGAGGTCTGGCCGCAGGCGCGCGAGGAAGCGCGCGCACGCGAGTTTCACGGCGACTACCACATCTTTGCCTCCGACATTGACCCCCGCGCCGTCGCCATGGCGCGCGACAACGCCCGCCGCGCCGGCGTGGACGACTGCATCACCTTCGCGGTGGCGGACGCGCGCGAATTCGCGCAGACGACCGACCGCGGCGTCATCGTCACGAATCCGCCCTACGGCGAGCGCCTCATGGAAAAGCGCGAGGCCGAGGCGCTCTACACCGCCTTCGGCTCGGCCTATGCCAAAACCGAGCACTGGCGGCTCTACCTCCTGAGCTCGCACACGGAGTTTGAGCGCGCGTTCGGCCGCCCGGCGGACAAGAAGCGCAAGCTCTACAACGGTACGCTCCGCTGCGATCTGTTCCAGTACACGAAGGACGTGTGAGGCCGCATATCCGACACGCAGCCGCATATATTTAACACCGGTAGTTAAAAATCCGCAAATATTCACGATTTCCCTCTTGCGCGCCCCCGCCGCGCGGGGTATAGTAATGGTATTATTTTGTCGAAAGTGCAGGAATTCACTATGAAACATCTGTTCATCGTCAATCCCGTCGCCGGCGGCAAGGACCGGCGCGAATACGTTGCCGAGCAGGCGCGCCGCGCGCTTGAGGGCAGCGAGGACGCCTACGAGGTCTATGTCACGACCGCGCCCATGGACGCGTGCGCAAAGATCGAGTCGGAAGCCGCCTCCGGCGAGCAGCTGCGGGTGTATGCCTGCGGCGGCGACGGCACGCTCAACGAGTGCGTCAACGGCGCCGTCGGTCACGGCAACGTCGCCGTGACCCACTTCCCCTGCGGCACGGGCAACGACTTCATCAAAATGTTCGGTGAGGAGAAGGAGCGCTTTTTCGACCTCGCGGAGCTCGTGCGCGGCGAGGTGCGCCCCCTTGACGTCATGGAGTGCTGCGGACGCTATGCGATCAATATCTGCTCGGTCGGCATCGACGCGCGCATCGGCACCGAGGTGCACCAGTACCACGACAGCTATGTGCTGTCCGCCGTGGCCAACCTCTTCAAGGGCATTGCCCAACCGCTGACCGTGCGCGGCTGCGGTATGGAGTATTCCGGCGGCACGTCGCTCATCTGCGCGTGCAACGGCCGGTTCTACGGCGGCGGCTTCAACCCTATCCCCGACTCCATGCCCGACAACGGCAAGCTCGAGTTTCTCGTCGTGCGCGATGTGTCGCGTCTGACGTTCATCCGGCTCGTCGGCAAGTACGCCAAGGGCCGCTACCGCGAGCTGGCAAATCTCATCACCCACCTCGAGGGCGACCATCTTGAGATCGACAGCGAGACCGAGCTCGTCGTGAACGTCGACGGCGAGGCGCTCTGGAGCAAGCACGTGAACTTCGACCTCATCCCCGGCGGCGTGAACTTCCTCGTGCCGGCAAACATGGCCTTCTTCCACCCCGAGACGGCGGGCGGCCACGAGACGCGCGAATTTGTCCACGCGTGACGAAAAACGCGGTCACAAAACGTTTACAAAAAAATTTCGCCAGGGGCTTGATAATCCGAAAAATTGTGGTATAGTATGATGCGTTAGCACTCATAGGAATTGAGTGCTAACGCATCGCTTTTTTGTATTCAATATTAGGAGGCATATAGATTATGAAACTCAAACCGTTGGCAGACCGTGTGATCCTCAAGCAGTTCAAGGCCGAGGAAAAGACCAAGAGCGGCCTGATCCTGGCAGCATCCGCGCAGGAGAAGCCCGAGATGTTCGAGGTCGTCGAAGTCGGCCCGGGCGGCATGGTGGACGGCAACGAAGTGAAGATGACCGTCGCTGCCGGTGACCGCGTGATCGTCGGCAAGTACTCCGGCACCACCGTGAAGGTGGACGGCGAGGAGTATTCCATCGTGCGCCAGAGCGACATTCTGGCCGTCGTCGAGTAAGACACTACTGCTTGGATTCATTAGGAGGCTATCATTATGGCAAAACAGATCATTTATGGTGAAGAAGCACGCAAGGCGCTGCAGCGCGGCGTGGATCAGCTGGCTGATACCGTCAAGATCACCCTCGGCCCCAAGGGCCGCAACGTGGTGCTGGGCAAGAAGTTCGGCGCTCCGCTGATCACGAACGACGGTGTGACGATCGCAAAGGAGATCGAGCTTGAGGACGCGTTCGAGAACATGGGCGCGCAGCTCATCCGCGAAGTGAGCACCAAGACCAACGACGTCGCGGGCGACGGCACCACCTCTGCCACCGTGCTGGCGCAGGCGATGATCCGCGAGGGTCTGAAGAACCTCGCCGCCGGTGCAAACCCGATGGTCATGCGCCGCGGCATCCAGAAGGCGACCGAGGCGGCCGTCGACGCCATCCGCACCAACTCCCAGCCCGTGAGCGGCAGCGGCGACATCGCGCGTGTCGGCGCGATCTCGTCCGGTGACGAGCACATCGGCAAGCTCATTGCCGAGGCCATGGAGAAGGTCAGCCAGAACGGCGTCATCACCGTCGAGGAGAGCAAGACCGCCGAGACCTATTCCGAGGTCGTTGAGGGCATGCAGTTCGACCGCGGCTATGTCACCCCGTACATGGTCACCGACAACGACAAGATGGAGGCCGTCATCGACGACGCGCTCATCCTCATCACCGATAAGAAGATCTCGAACATTCAGGAGATCCTGCCGGTGCTCGAGGCCGTGCTGAATGCGGGCAAGAAGCTCGTCATCATCGCCGACGACATCGAGGGCGAGGCGCTGGCCACCATCATCCTCAACAAGCTGCGCGGCACGTTCACCTGCGTGTGCGTCAAGGCCCCCGGCTTCGGCGACCGCCGCAAGGAAATGCTGCAGGACATCGCCATCCTGACCGGCGGTCAGGTCATCTCGACCGACCTCGGCATGGAGCTCAAGGACACCACGCTGGCACAGCTTGGCCACGCACGTCAGGTCAAGGTCACCAAGGAGACCACGACCATCGTCGAGGGCGCCGGCGCCAAGGACGACATCCAGAGCCGCATCGCGCAGATCCGCGCCCAGATTGAGACGACCACCTCCGAGTATGACAAGGAGAAGCTGCAGGAGCGTCTGGCAAAGCTCTCCGGCGGTGTTGCGGTCATCAAGGTCGGCGCTGCGACCGAGACCGAGATGAAGGAAAAGAAGCTGCGCATCGAGGACGCGCTCAACGCGACCCGCGCGGCTGTTGAAGAGGGCATCGTGGCCGGCGGCGGCACGGCGTATGTCGTGGCCAGCAAGGCCGCACAGGCTGCCGCTGCCAAGCTCTCCGGCGATGAGAAGACCGGCGCGAACATGATCGCCACGGCTCTGCGCGCCCCGATCTGCCAGATTGCGGCCAACGCCGGCGTTGAGGGTGCGGTCATCCTCGACAAGGTCAGCAAGAGCAAGAACGCCAACTTCGGCTACGACGCCGCGCATGACACCTTCGGCGACATGATCGAAAACGGCATCGTCGACCCGACCAAGGTCTGCCGCAGCGCGCTCGAGAACGCCGCGTCCGTCTCCTCCATGGTCCTGACCACCGAGTCCCTGGTGGCCGACCTGCCTGAGAAGGCCGCTCCGGCCGCTCCGGCTGCCCCGGACATGGGCGGTATGTACTAATCCGCCTGCCCCGGCAAAACAACAGACAGCAACCCCGGTACGCGAAATGCGTACCGGGGTTTTGTGCGCGCATTTTTCTCACACTTGACAAAAAACGACGCAAGTATTAAGATGAAATATATGGATGCTGCAGTGTGCGTATCCGATCATTCTTCGGAAGGAGACCGTTTTCTATGATCGCCCCTCAATACTTCAACAAAGAGCAGACGCCCCTGAAATACTATCATTTTCTGCGCATCATACTTATCTTGGGGGTCATTGCGCGCTTCGTGCAGGGTGCGCAGCTGCTTCGCTCCAACCCCAATGCATATTCACTCATCTATGCCGTAGTCGGTCTGCTGCTCACCATTGCAGCCGCCGTCGGCATGAACTCCCTGAAATGGTACGGTGTGCTGGCGCTGTTCGGAATATGGGGACTGAGCATCCTCGACTCGATCGTGGCTCTTGTGATCATTCACACCTACCAGCTGACGAATCCGTCCGCCTCAACCACCATCGGTCAGATCATCGGCTGCGGCATCGTCGCCGTCCCGAGCTGGATATATTTCATGAAGCGGCGGCTGCTGTTCTCTCCCCTGCCGAAAAATGCGCAGCCCATGCAGATCAACGCGGAGTACACCGTAGTCCCGGATAGCCCCCCTGCCGAGAGTCCGGCACCCGCAGCGCCCGCTTACACGCAGCGCCCACGCTTCTGCAAAAACTGCGGCTCTTCGCTCTCCGAAGGGTGCACATACTGCACCAACTGCGGAACATACGTTGAAAAAGCGCCGCAAACATATCTCTGAATCGCACAGCAAACGCCCGCCGGATATCCGGCGGGCGTTTTGTTTGTGCTCTGGTTTACTTCGCGTAATCGACGGCCTTGGTCTCGCGCATGAGATTGACCTTGATCTGACCGGGGTAGGTCAGCTCGTCCTCGATCTTCTTGGCGATGTCGCGCGCGAGCAGCACCATCTGATCCTCCGAGACCTCCTCGGGCTTGACCATGATGCGGATCTCGCGGCCGGCCTGAATGGCAAAGCAGTTGGCGATGCCGGGGAAGCTCTTGGTGACTTCCTCGAGCTTTTCCAGACGCTTGACATAGTTTTCGATGTTCTCGCGCCGGGCGCCGGGGCGGGCGGCGGAGATGGCGTCGGCCGCCTGAACCAGGCAGGCGACGACGGTGTGCGCCTCCACGTCGCCGTGGTGCGCCTCGATGGCGTGGATGACTTCCTCCGACTCCTTGTACTTGCGGGCGATGTTCACGCCGATGGTCACATGGCTGCCCTCGACCTCGTGGTCGATGGCCTTGCCGATGTCATGCAGGAGACCGGCGCGCTTGGCGGTGGCCACGTCGACGCCGAGCTCGGAAGCGAGCAGGCCTGCAATGTGCGAAACCTCGATGGAGTGGTTGAGCACATTCTGGCCGTAGCTGGTGCGGTACTTCATGCGGCCGAGCAGCTTGATCAGCTCGGGATGCAGACCGTGGATGTTCGTCTCGAAAACGGCGCGCTCGCCCTCGGCCTTGATGGTGGCGTTGACCTCCTTCTGAGCCTTGGCAACCATTTCCTCGATGCGGGCGGGGTGGATGCGTCCGTCCTGAATGAGCTTTTCGAGCGCGATGCGCGCGACCTCGCGCCGCACGGGATCGAAGCTCGAGAGCGTGATGGTCTCGGGCGTGTCGTCGATGATGAGGTCGCAGCCGGTAAGCGTCTCGATGGCGCGGATGTTGCGGCCCTCGCGGCCGATGATGCGGCCCTTCATCTCGTCGTTCGGCAGCGGCACGACCGACACGGTCACCTCACTGGCATGATCGGCGGCGCAGCGCTGGATGGCGGTGGCGATGATCTCGCGGGCGCGGCTGTCGGCCTCGTCCTTGTACTGGTTCTCCAGCTCCTTGACCATGAGCGCCTGCTCGTGCACCACGTCGTCCTTCAGGCTGTTGATGAGGAAGGTCTTGGCCTCCTCGACCGTGTAGCCGGAGATCTTTTCGAGCAGCTCCATCTGGGTCTTCTTGAGCTGGTTGATCTCGTTCTGCTTGGTGTCGATCGCGGCGATCTTCTGGTTGAGGGCATCGGTCTTTTTATCGAGCGTGTCCGTCTTGCGGTCGAGCGTCTCCTCCTTCTGCTGAAGGCGGCGCTCCTGCTTTTGCAGCTCCGCGCGGCGCTCCTTGACCTCGCGCTCATACTCCGAACGGCTCTTGTGGATCTCTTCCTTGGCCTCGAGCAGGGTCTCACGCCGCTTGCTCTCGGCACTCTTATAGGCGTCATTTATGATCTGCTTGGCCTTCTCCTCCGCACTGCCGATCTCGCGTTCCGAGACCTTTTTGCGATAGAGCCCGCCAAGGATACAACCAACCACAAGCGCTGCGATGATACAACCGAGTGCTATTGGTATCGACATATGAAATTGTAATCCTCCGTTTCTTCAGATTTCTTCACGATATTTTTTCAAGTTGGAAAAGGCGGGCCATCAAGCGTACCCGCCGGGAACATAACGATATTTGTGGCGGTGCTCCATCCGCCGCCAAAAATATAATCACATTATTTTAACTTTATTCCGTACCGTTGTCAAGTGCCGGAAGCTGCCCGCCGGATTCTTTTCTGGACAGCGCCGCCGCGCTGTACTATAATATAGACCATCCGACAAACGCGAGCATCCAACGCTCCGGCGAAGGGAGGAACGGCGCATGGCGGCACTTCGGATCATCTTGCCCGCGGCGGCCATCGCGCTGACGCTGGCGCTGTTTTTGCAGCTGGCGTGGCCTGCGCGCACCCCCATCCCCCGGCGCACGTCGCGCCGCGGCGGCATCGGCATCGCGGTGCTGACGGCGGTGTATGCCGTCGCCGCGTTCACGGGGCTCGGCTCTGCAAACGCCCCGCAGCGATTTTGCACGCTCGAGGCCGGCGAGAGCGCCGTGCTCGCGCTCGACGGCGTGCACAGCATCGACACCGTCTGGTACTACACCGGCCTGTACACGGGCGAATACACCCTCGCCTACTCCGACGACGGCATCACCTACACCGCCGCCGGGACGATGCCGCAGGGCTACGCAGACCTCTTCAAATGGCTGCAGCCGCAGCCGGCGGACACCGCGCCCGCGACGGCGGCCTATGTGCGCGTCACGGCAAGCGCGCATCTGGAGCTCGGCGAATTTGCGCTCTATGACCCGCAGGGTGAACGCATCGCCGTGCGCGAGATCACGGGCCCGGCATCCGCGGCCGCCCTCTGCGACGAGGCGGACACCGTGCCGGCATCGTCCACGTACTTCAACAGCTCGTATTTTGACGAGATCTACCACGCGCGCACGGCCTACGAGCATCTGCGCGGCGTGTATCCGTATGAAGTCTCGCACCCGCCGCTCGGCAAGGTGATCCTCTCGCTCGGCATTCGGCTCTTCGGCATGACGCCATTCGGCTGGCGCTGCATGGGTGCGCTCTTCGGTGTGGCCATGCTGCCGCTGATGTGGGATCTGCTGCGCCGGATGTTCCGCGACGACCGCGTGGCCCTGTGCGGCACGGCGCTGCTGGCGTTTGACTTCATGCACCTGACGCAGACGCGCATTGCGACCATCGACAGCTTCGCGACGCTGTTCATCCTGCTCATGTACCTGTTTTTGTACCGGTACTTCACGGAGGGTAAGCTGCGCCATCTCGCCGCCTGCGGCGTTGCGTTCGGCGTGGGCGCGGCCACGAAGTGGACGTGCCTGTATGCCGGGGCGGGGCTCGGCGTGCTCTGGGCGCTGCACTGGGTGTTTCAGGGCGTGCAGGCGCACCGTGACGGCGACGGCCGCCGCTATGTGCGCAGGCTTCTGGGCAACATCGGCTTTTGCCTCGTGTTTTTCGTGCTCGTGCCGGGCATGATCTACTACGCGAGCTACTATCCCTACGGCGCGGCGCGCGGTCTGCACGGGCCGGGGATGTACTTCACGCGCGAATACGCCGCCATCGTGCTGGAAAACCAGCGCTTCATGTTCACGTATCACGCGGGCCTCGTCGCAACGCATCCGTATGCCTCGCGCTGGTGGCAGTGGCTGCTCGACCTGCGGCCGATCCTCTACTACCTGTCGTATGGCGACGGGACAGTATCGACCATCGGCGCGTTCGTCAACCCCCTGCTGTGCTGGGGCGGGCTGCTGGCGCTGCCGGTGCTGGTGTATCACGCGGTCAGGCGCGACCGCACGGCGCTGTTCCTCCTCGTCGGCTATCTCGCGCAGGTGCTGCCGTGGGTGTTCATCTCGCGCCTGACGTTTGAATACCACTACTTCGCGGCGACGCTCTTTCTCGTGCTCGCGCTCGGGTACGTGTTCGACCGGCTGCGGCAGCGGGGATATTTCGGCATCGTGTACGTCTTCACCGCGGCAAGCGGTGCGCTGTTCGCGCTGTTTTACCCCGTGCTCACGGGCGTGACGATCCCGCGCAGCTACGCATGGAATGTGCTCAAATGGCTCCCGGACTGGCCATTTTAACGCCGGGAAATTTCAGAAATCGAGGTATTGACTATGATTGCGATCGGATGTGACCACGGCGGCTATGCCCTCAAGCAGGAGGTCATGCGCCATCTCGACGAGCTGGGCCTTGCCTACAAGGACTTCGGCACGTACAGCGAGGAGAGCTGCGACTACCCCATCTACGGCGAGGCCGTGGCCCGCGCGGTCGCGGGCGGGGAGTGCGAGCGCGGCATCCTCATCTGCGGCACGGGCATCGGCATCTCCATCTCCGCCAACAAGGTCAAGGGCATCCGCGCCGCCCTGTGCGGCGACTGCTACTCCGCCGAGATGACCCGCCGCCACAACGACGCGAACATCCTCGCCATGGGTGCACGCGTGCTCGGCACGGGCCTCGCGCTCAAGATCGTGGACACCTTCCTGACCACGGACTTTGAGGGCGGCCGCCATGCGCGCCGCGTCGCGCTCATCAGCGACATTGAAAACCGCGGCTGACGCCGCCTGACCCAAAGGAGGTGTGCCGATGCGCGCCCATCGAAACGACGTCTACCGCGCCCGGCGCAGCCGGGGCAAGGTCTGGCCGGTGCTCTTGTGGATCCTCGCCGGACTGATCGTGCTGGCCGTGATCCTGTTCTACGCCGGCCAGAAATACATCGTCTACGGCAGCGACGGCTCGCTGCACGTCGTCTTTCCCATCATGGAGACGCCAGCCCCCGTGACGGACGACGGCCAGCCTGAGACGGTCGACACCGAGCTCGTGCTCGAGGACCCGGACTACTCCGGCATCATCTCCGATGCGGGCAAGGACCTCTCGGAGCTGCACGCGCAGTATCTGACCGCCGACAAGATCACGCCCGAAGGACTCACCCGCGCCGCGGCATCCGCGAAGGCGGCCGGCGGCAACGCCCTCGTATTGCAGATGAAATCTCCCGGCGGCACGCTCAGCTGGAAGTCCGGCGTCTCGGAGGCATCGGCCTACGGCGTCAACGGCACGGCCGAGCTCGCCGATGCGCTCCAGACCGTCAAGGGGCAGAACATCTACCTCGTCGCGGTCGTGAGTACGTGCGTGGACTCGCTCATGGCCGAGCGCTACGCCGCCACCGCGCAGCAGACCGCCTCCGGCAGCGCATACACCGACAGCTCCGGCGGCTGGGTCGACCCGTACAACACCTTCACGCGCACGTACCTCGTCAGCCTCTGCAAGGAGCTGCGGGAGCTCGGCTTTGATGAGGTCGCGTTCTCGTACCTGCAGCAGCCGCTTGCGGCCGCAGAGCTCAAATATGCGGATCAGACAGGCACGCCCTCGCGCACGGACGCGGTCGTCGCGCTGGCAAAGTACCTGCGCGCGAACCTGACCGCTACGGGCCTGCGCGTGAGCGCGATCGTGAGCGCGGACTCCATCCTGCAAAAGCAGGCGGAGCTCTCCGGGCAGGACATGACGGTGCTGCCGAAGCTGTTTGACCGCGTGTGCGTGTTCGCCACGGCGGACAACGTTGCTTCGCTCCGGAGTGTCATCGCCGCCGACAGCAGCTTTGACGCGGCGACGCGCTTCGTGCCGTTTCTCGCCAAGGCGCCGGAGTCGGGCAGCTATGTCACCACCGGCTGAGCGCCGACCGATACCTATACAAGAGAGACCGGCGCGGCCACAAAGGCCGCGCCGGTTGGATTTTTCACAGCTATGCCAGCGCACGAAATATCGCGCATTGCCCGATTGCGGTTCAGTTCTCAGCATCCAGATAGTCCCACAAATTTATGGCTCCTCCGTCCTCTTCAGCGTTCAACCCGCTATCCCGAAAAGTCATCCTTGTCACGCCTGTTGTTTTGTCGACATAGAAGTACTCATACGCGCCTGTATAACTGCGAAACATCACGACATACTCGCAGTCCGTTTCACCGTAACTTGCCACATACATACTGTCCGGGAGTTGTTCTGCCACACTCCAGTCATACATTTTGTGGCAGTAGTTGTCTACGCCTTCATAGGCCATATCTTCCGTTATTGTCCGCTCCGGCGCAGCGGCGCTCGTCGGTGGGACAGCACTCTCCGGCGTGACCGTGCTCACAACTGCCGGTGCAGGCGAATAATCGGCAGGTGTATCTTTTGCGCCGCATCCCGGCAGCATTGTGACCACAGTCACCGCGGCAATTATGCAGCAGATTTGTTTTTTCATAGCTCCCTCCGAATCCCGTTTTTTCTGTAGATTCTAGATTATCACATTTTCTTAAAAATGGCAACAGCCACAGTGGCGCGAACCACTGTGGCTGTTTTCTGTCTGATGCGCAGTGTATCTTACCGTCTCGGGCGCTTGACGCCGATCACGTGCGCGGCTATGCCGAGGCCGGTCATGGCGCAAAACACGCGGTGCAGCACACGCGCGCGCTTGACGCCGATCTTCTTTGCCTCGGCGTGCGTATAGTTCAGCCCGACGATGCCGGTGCCGATGACCGCGCCGGTCACGGCGGCGGGGACATTGACCATGCCGGCGGCGACCGCCTGCGCCGTGTGCACGCCCGCGCCGAGGCACAGCAGCCCTGCGCCCGCACCGTGCACGAGCATACGCGCCTTGTAGTTTATCTTGCCCCAGCGGGTGTGCTTGAGCACGAGCTCCGCGCCGTCGAGCGCGTAGCCCGCCACGCCGAGCCACGGCCAGACCTTCGGGTATCTGCTGAGGGTGTTCATGATCTTGCAGTCACATTTTTTCATCCTTGAGTGCCTCCTAAGCCTCATAATTTTGCCGTATTTTGCAGCCCCGCCCGCAGCCGCGGCAGCGCCTCGGGGTCATTTTCCGTCTCGCGCATGACGCACACGACAAGCTGCGCGTCCGTGCGCTCGCTCACCGCCGCAAGACAATCGAGCAGCCGCAGCACCGCCGCGGCATACCGCACGGGAAAAACCACGTCGCGGTCGTCGAGCGCGTCCATACCGTGCCGCCAGACGATCGCCTGCGCAAGGCACATCTGCTGCGTCTGCGTCAGCCGGGGCGGCGGGCAGACCGGCAGCGCGGCCACGCGCCGGAGCAGCTCCGGCCACTGCGGATCGAGCGGCTCGGGCGATGCAAACGCCGCCGCCAGCGCTGCGGGCGTCAGGGGCGCGGCACACGCATCCGTGCCCCGCTGCGGCACGTTTCCGGCAGCCAGCGCCGCGAGCCGGTGCCTGTCGAGCAGACGCTGCGCCGCACAGGCAAACGCCTCCGCCGCCGCGAGGTTCTCCCGCGCCGTATGCTCCGGGCGCGTCAGCAGCGCGAGCGTCCGGTCGCGCACCGCCATGAGCGCCTCCGTCAGCCGCCGCTCCCGCGCGCCGGGCACATAGCCGTCATCCGGTATCCGCACGGATTCCAAGCGCAGCGGCGCGGTGCGCGCGAGCAGCTGCCGCGCGGCCTCCGGGCACGCGAGGGACAGCCCCTGCTCCACACGATCGCACAGCAGCACCTCCCAGCGCGGAAAATCGCGGCAGGTACGGCACAGGCTCTGCACGCCGAGCGTGCGCTGCAGCTCGCACAGACCGTCCGCACACAGAAACGGGCAGCGCCCGTCCGTCTGCGCAAAGTAGGTGTCGCCGTCCGCATCCACACGCATCACGCGCCGGAGCTTTTCCGCCAGCGGATGCTGCAGGCGCAGATAGGCATCCTGCGCATCGGGGTCGACAACGATCTCCCACGCGGCGCAGCACGTCTGCGGACACGCACCGGCGATGCACCGGAACGCATCATAGTCGTCGGGTCTGGTCTGGTACATGGCGGCCTCCTCACGTTGATCGATTTATTGTAACACATTCCGCCACGCAGGGAAAGGGACGCTTTGCCGCCGGTGCGCAAAAAAACACTTTGCCGCCGGTGCGCAAAAAAACAGACGGACACTGGAGTGTCCGTCTGTTTTTCATGTTTTGGCAGCTTACTGCTTGACCATGTCGAGCAGGTTGATGATGCCGCGCGGGCAGATATCGGCACAGTGGCCGCAGCCGACGCACTTGTCATAGTCGATCTTGGACACGAAGTTCTCGATCTTGATGGCGTCCGCCGGGCACTCACGCTGGCACTTCATGCAGCCGATGCAGCCGACATCGCAGATCTTGCGCGTGACGGCACCCTTGTCCTGATTGCGGCAGCCAACGAGCACGGCCTGCTTGTACGGCACGCGCTCGATGATCTTCTTCGGGCAGGCATCGGCGCAGGCCATGCAGCCGACGCACTTGTCGCGGTCGACCTTGGCAACACCGTTGACGATGTGCATCGCGCCAAACTTACAGGCTCTGGCGCAGTTGCCGAGACCGATGCAGGCGAAGCGGCACTCCTTGTTGCTCTTGCCGCCGAACAGCATGGCGGCCTGGCAATCCTGCGGGCCGGAGTAGTTGAAGCGCTTGACGGCGACGCCCTCCGCACCGGAGCACGGCACGAACGCAACCATCTTCTCCTCCGCACCGGCGGAGACGCCCATGATCTCGGCGATCTGATCGGCAGCGGCCTGACCGCCGGCCACGCAGCAGTTGACCGGAGCCTTGCCGGCCGCGACCGCGGCGGCATAGCCGTCACAGCCGGGGTAGCCGCAGCCGCCGCAGTTTGCGCCGGCGAGGCACGCACGGACGGCTTCCTGCTTGGGGTCGACCTCCACATAGAAGATCTTCGCGGCGAAGGCCAGCAGCGCGCCGAAGATGGCGCCCATGGCGCCGAGGACAGCGATGCCCTCGAGAATCAATTTAAAATCCATATTCATGCCCTCCTTAGCCGATCTTCATGCCGGAGAAGCCCATGAACGCAAGGGCGAGCAGGCCGGCAGAGACGAGGCAGATCGGGAAGCCCTCGAAGCACTCCGGATAGTCGGCAAACTCGAGCTTCTCACGCACGCTTGCAAACAGGCAGATGGCGAGCATGAAGCCGAGACCGCCGAACACACCGTAGACCACGCTCTGCACAAAGCCGAAGGTGTACTGCGTGTTGAGCAGCACGACGCCCAGCACGGCGCAGTTGGTGGTGATCAGGGGCAGGTAGATGCCGAGCGCGGAGTACAGCGACGGGATGGACTTTTTGAGGAACATCTCGATGAACTGCACGAGCGCGGCGATGACGAGGATGTAAGCGATCGTCTGCAGGAACTGGAGACCGAGCTGCACGAGCAGCAGGTTGACCAGCCAGCAGATGGCGGACGCGAGGCCCATGACGAACGTAACGGCCAGACCCATGCCGGCGGCGGTGTCGATCTTGCTCGAGCAGCCGAGGAACGGGCAGCAGCCGAGGAACTGCGAGAAAATGAAGTTATTCGTCAGGACGGCGCTGAGGATGATGGCAAAAATACCGGTCGATGAACTCATGTTATGCCGCCTCCTTTTCCTGCGCAGCGAGCGCTTTTTCCTTGGCTTCCTTCTTCTCGGCGGACTTGCGCAGCGCATACTGCATGAGCGCGATCAGGCAGCCGAGCGTAATGAAGCCGCCGATCGGGAGCGTGAGCACGAGCGCGCCGTACTCGGCCGGGAAGATCTGAATGCCGTTGCCGGTGCCGATGACACCGTCGATGGTGTTGAAGATACCGGTGCCGAACGAGCCCTTGCCGAGCAGCTCACGGATGACGCACATGGCGATGAGCACGAGCGTGTAGCCGAGACCCTGGAAGATGCCGTCGAAGAACGACGGGCCAACGGGGTTTTTCTGGCAGAACGCCTCGGCACGGCCGATGATGATGCAGTTGACGACGATCAGCGGGATGAACACGCCCAGAGACGCGCTCAGCGCGGGAACGTAAGCCTGCAGCACCAGGTCGACGATCGTCACGAAGCTCGCGATGACCAGCACGAAGATGGCCAGACGGATGTCATTCGGGATGACCTTACGGATGAGAGAAATGACCACATTGCAGCACGTCAGGATGACGAGCACGGACAGGCCCATGCCGATGCCGTTGAAGAGGCTGGTCGTGATGGCCATGGTCGCGCACATGCCGATGAGCTGCACGAGAACCGGGTTGTTGGTAATGAGGCCTTCCTTGAACTGTTGTTTGATATTCATGCTTCAGCCCTCCTTAACCCAGTGACTTGGCCGCGTTGATGACGGTCTGCACTTCGTTGACGACGGCGCGGGACGTGATCGTCGCGCCGGAGATGGCTGCGACCGTGCCCTTGTCCTTCGTCAGCGCAAGGCCGTCGCCCTGGCCGACGAGATTGTCGCGCCAGGCACCGTCGGTGGTGTCGGCCGCCTTGGCGCCGAGGCCGGAGGTCTCGGAATGCTTGGTGATGTACACACCGGTGCAGTTATAGTCGCTGTCGAGACCGACGACCATGGTAATCATGCCCTGTGCGCCGGAGAACGTGGTCTCGGCGACGTAGCCGGTCTGCTCGCCGCCGGTGGTGGCGACGCTGAGCTTGGTGATGGTGCCGTCGTTCTCGAAATCGGCCTGCTCTGCGTAGTCGTCAGCCTGGAGAACGTTGGCGTATGCGTTTTTGGTCGTCTCGGCTGCGCGCATGGCGATGGTGTCCTTCGTCACCTCATAGATGAGGCCGAGGGCGAGCGCCATGATCGCGGACACGGCAAAGAGCACGAGCGCGAGCTTGATGATCTGGCCGCCGCCGGATTTCTTTTCAGTCTTTTCAGCCATTTGCAGCAGCCTCCTTTGCTTCTTTCTTCGCAGCCTTTGCAGCGGCCTTCTTGGCCTTGACGTCCTCGCGGCTGACGCCGAACTGACGGCGCTGGGTGTGCTTGTCGAACATCCACGCGCAGCAGTTCATGATGAGGATGGCAAAGGAAACGCCCTCCGGGAAGCCGCCGAACACGCGGATGAGCACGGTCAGCGCGCCGCAGCCGACGCCGTAGATGATGCGGCCGGGAGCGGTAACGGGGCTGGTGCTGTAGTCGGTCGCCATGAAGAACGCGCCGAGCAGCAGGCCGCCGGTCAGGAGGTTGTCGAGCATCCACTCGACGTGGGTATAGCCGCCGCCGTTTTTGCTGCCGAAGATGAGCGTCAGCAGGGCGACGGAGCCGATGAACGACACGGGGATGTGCCAGGTGATGACCTTGCGCGCCAGCAGATACACGCCGCCGATGAGCAGCGCGAGCGCGCTCACCTCACCGAGGCAGCCGGGCATCGTGCCGAGGAACATGGACTTCAGCGTGAAATACTGCGGCAGCGCCTCGCCGGCCTTCATATAGCTCAGCGGGGTGGCCATGGTCTCGGCGTCCACAACGCCGGCCAGACTGCCGGGCACGACCCACGTGGTCATGAACAGCGCGTAGGACGCGAGCAGGAACGCACGGCCGGCAAGTGCCGGGTTGAGGAAGTTCTTGCCAATGCCGCCGTAGAGCTGCTTGACGACCACGATGGCGAAAAACGCACCGATGATCGGCAGCCACCACTTGCAGTTGGCGGGCAGGGTGAACGCGAGCAGGATGCCGGTGACCACGGCGGACAGGTCGCCGATGGTGTCGGGCTTTTTCAGGAGCTTGCGGTAAGCCCACTCAAAAAACACGCACGACACGACCGACACGGCCAGCGGGATGAGCGCCTGCGCGCCGAACTGCCACACGCCGACGCACAGAGCCGGGAGCAGGGCGATGATCACATCGAGCATGATCTCGCGCGTGCCGCGCTTGGCGCGAACCTGAGGCTGATAGGCAGCGTCAAAGGTAAATTCTTTCGGTGTCATTTCGTTTCAGCCTCCTTTGCAGCGGCTTCCGCGCGGGCCTTTTCTTCCGCCGCGCGGGCGGCGAAGAGGAGCTTTGCGGTCTTGAAGGTGTGGGTCAGGGGCAGACGGCCCGGGCAGTTGTACGAGCAGCTGCCGCACTCGAAGCAGTCGAGGATATGGTACTTCTGCATGTTCTCGAAGTCACGGTTCTGGAAGTACTTGTACATGTACAGCGGCTCGAGCTTCATCGGGCAGACCGTCAGGCACTTGCCGCAGTGGATGCACGTCGGGTTTTCGACCGAGCGGTCTTCCTTATCGGTGAAGAACAGGATGCCCGCGGTGCCCTTGATGTTGGGCGCCTCGAGATTCGTGGCGATCAGGCCCATCATGGGGCCGCCGAGCACGATCTTCTTCGGCTCGACGACAAAGCCGCCGCACTGCTCGACGATGTAGCTGAACGGGGTGCCGAAGCGGCACTGCAGGTTATAGGACTTATCGCCCATGGCGCTGCCGGCGACGGTGAGGACACGCTCGATGCTCGGCATGCCTTCGTAGCAGGCGCGGTAGATGGCGTAAGCCGTCTGGGTGCTGATGACGTTGCAGCCGACGCCGGACGGCAGACCGCCGGGCTTGACCTCACGGTTCGTGATGGCCTTGATCTGCATCTTCTCAGCGCCCTGCGGGTACTTGACGTTCTCCGGCACGATCTCCACGCCGTACTGCGCGGGGTTTTTCGACAGGAGCAGGTCGATGGCGTCCTGCTTGTTCTTCTCGATGCCGTAGTACGCCTTATCGAGACCGGACGCGATGCGCGCCAGCTCGATGCCCTTGAGCAGTTCCTCAGGGTGGTTCTTCATGGTCAGGTGGTCGCCGTTGAGGTACGGCTCGCACTCTGCACCGTTGATGATGAGCGTGTCGACCTTGCCGAGACCGCCGCGGATCTTGAACGCGGTCGGGAACATGGCGCCGCCGTGACCGACGATACCGGCCTCGCGGATGCGCTCGAGAATGGCCTCGGGATCCTTCATCTGCTCGGGCGTCAGCGGCGCGAGATCCGTGCAGGGGGTGTCCTGGAAGTCGTTTTCGATCACGATCGCGGGGACCATGTCGCCCAGCGGGTGGGGTCTCGGCTCGATGGCAATCACCTTGCCGGAGACAGTCGCATGGATGGGGGCGGAGACGGGTGCGGGATTGTCAGCGATCTTCTGACCCATCTTCACATAGTCGCCCACTTCGACCAGCGGCTTGCAGGGTGCGCCGATATGCTGCATCACCGGGAGCACGACCTGCGGCGGAGGAGCAATGACGGTCACCGGAACGTCCGGCGCCTTCATGTAGTTGGGATGAACTCCGCCATGAAACTTAAAGGGCATTTGCATCACCTCTCTATTTTTTGACCCACATATCTTAGCACACCACCCCATTTTCGTCCACCAAAAACGGCGGAAAAACATCAAATTGTACTAATTTAAATATTAACGAACCTGAAAAAATGCTGACAAGACCGATCTTTGCGGAAAATTTGCAGCATTTTGTGCATTTTGGCCCTTTTTTCCCGTTTCATCCGGAATACAGGCATGCGCAGACGCGAAAAAAATCCGCGCGCAGGGGCTTAACAAGCGCGCAAAAATCCTGTAAAATAGATCACAACTGTTCTGCCGGCGCGCCGCCGGCGGGAAAAGGAGGCCACGTTATGCTGACACCCTGGGCGGACACGCTCGATCGCGCGCAGCCGCTGCCGGAGTATCCCCGGCCGCAGATGGTGCGCGACAGCTACCTGAATCTCAACGGCCCGTGGAGCTACGCGATCACGACGAGCGCGCAAAAGCCCGCGCAGGCCGACGGCACGATCCTTGTGCCCTTCTCGCCCGAGAGCGAGCTGTCCGGCGTGGGACACATCCTGCAGCCGGAGGAATACCTGTGGTACATCCGCACGGTCACGCTGCCGGACGGGTTCAACGTCGGCCGCGTGCTGCTGCACTTCGGCGCGGTCGATCAGACCGCGACCGTGTGGTGCAACGGTGTAGAGCTGGCCACGCACACGGGCGGCTACCTGCCGTTCACGGTGGACATCACCGAGGTGCTGGCCAAGGAAAACACGATCCTCGTGTGCGTGCGCGACGCGACCAACAAGTCCCAGCTCCCGCGCGGCAAGCAGACGCTGCACCCGCACGGCATCTGGTACACGCCGCAGAGCGGCATCTGGCAGACGGTCTGGCTCGAGAGCGTGCCGCAGAATTACATCCGCTCCCTGCGCGTGACGCCGCTGTTCGACGCGCATCAGGTGGAGATCACCGTCGAGGGCGAGGGGCAGTGCACGATCGACCTTGAGGGTCGCCGCTACACGTTCCCGGCGGGCGTTCCGGCGCACGTGCCGGTGCGCGCCTTCCGCCCCTGGTCGCCGGAGCAGCCGACGCTCTACCCCTTCAGCGTGACGCTCGGCAGCGACACGGTCTACAGCTACTTTGCCATGCGCAAGTGCAGCGTCGAGACGGACAAGGACGGCATACGCCGCCTGTTTCTCAACGGCAAGCCGTATTTTCACAACGGGCTGCTCGATCAGGGCTACTGGCCGGACGGGCTCTACACCGCGCCGAGCGACGACGCGCTCGTCTACGACATCCAGCTGGCCAAGGACATGGGCTTCAACATGCTGCGCAAGCACATCAAGGTCGAGTGCGACCGCTGGTATTACCACTGTGACCGGCTGGGTATGCTCGTCTGGCAGGATATGCCCTGCGGCGGCAGACGCTACGACCCGCTCATCGTCTCGACCCCGCTCGTGACGGGCTGGCACCTCGACGACAGCTGGTATCCCCTCTTCGGCCGCACGAACGTGACGGCGCGCAAGGCGTTTTTGAACGAGCTGCGCGACATGGTCACCACGCTCTACAACCACCCGTGCATCGCCATGTGGGTGCCGTTCAACGAGGGCTGGGGCCAGTTTGACAGCCAGACGGCCGTGCAGGTCATCCAGTCCGTGGACAAGACCCGCACGATCGACCCGGCCAGCGGCTGGCACGATCAGGGCTTCGGCGATGTGCGCAGTCTGCACGTGTACTTCCAGAAGTACAAATTCCAGCCCGACAAGCTCGGCCGCGCCACGCTGCTGTCGGAGTTCGGCGGCTATGTCCACCGCGTCGAGGGGCACGCCATGGGCGGCAGGAGCGTCGGCTACAAGACGTGCGACGCGCCGCTCTCGCTCGAGTATGCGCTCCAGGCGCTCTATGACGAGCAGATCCGCCCCGCCATCGCGCAGGGACTCAGCGCCGCGGTGTACACGCAGCTGAGCGACGTGGAGCACGAGCTCAACGGCCTCGTGACCTATGACCGCAGCGTCGTCAAGCTCCCGGTGCAGACGCTGCGCAAGATCTTCTATATCGAAAACGAATAAACAAAACCGCCCGCTGCGATCGCAGCGGGCGGTTGATTTTTGCGTTACGGGCTCGGCTCAGTACGCCACGCCCCAGTAGATCATGCACTTGGCGGGCTTGCCGCACACGGGGCAGACATCGTCGATGTGCTCCTGCTCGAACGGGATGCAGCGGCTGGACATACCGGCCTTTTCCTTCATCTCGAGCTCGCAGGCGAGGTCGCCGCACCACATGGTCTTGATGAAGCCGCCGTTTTTCTCCTGCAGCTCCTTGGCCTCGGCCAGCGAGTGCGCGGCGTAGGTGTGCTCATTGAGGTTGCGCTTGGCCTTGTCGAACAGGCCCTGCTGCACGTCCTCGAGCAGCGCGGGGATGCGCGCCTCGAGCTCATCGAGCGCGACGGTGATCTTCTCGCCGTTGTCACGGCGGACGGCGACGCAGTGACCGGCCTCGATGTCCTTCGGGCCGATCTCGACGCGCAGCGGCACGCCCTTCATCTCCCAGTTGGCGAACTTCCAGCCGGGGCTGTTGTCGCTGAAGTCGCCCTGCGCGCGCAGGCCGGCGGCCTTCAGGCGCGCGACGAGCTCCTCGGCCTTCTCGGTCACGCCGGGCTTGTGCGCCGCGATGGGCAGCACGATGACCTGGATCGGCGCGATGTGCGGCGGCAGCACGAGACCGCTGTTGTCACCGTGGGTCATGATCAGACCGCCGATGACGCGCGTGGACATACCCCACGAGGTCTGGTGCGGATAGGCCTGCTGGTTGTTCTTGTCGGTATAGGTGATGTCGAACGCGCGGGCAAAGCCGTCGCCGAAGTAGTGGCTCGTGCCGGACTGCAGCGCCTTGCGGTCGTGCATCATGCACTCGATGGTGTAGGTGTTCACCGCACCGGCAAACTTCTCCTTATCGGTCTTGTTGCCGCGGATAACGGGCATGGCCAGCTCCTGCTCACAGGTGTCGGCATAGATCTCGAGCATCTGCAGCGTCTCCTTGCGCGCCTCTTCCTCAGAGGTGTGCAGGGTGTGTCCCTCCTGCCAGAGGAACTCGCGGCCGCGCAGGAACGGGCGGGTGGTCTTTTCCCAGCGCATGACGCTGCACCACTGGTTATACAGGCACGGCAGGTCGCGCCAGCTGTGCACGATGTGGCTCCAGTGCTGGCAGAAGAGCGTCTCGGACGTCGGGCGCACGCACAGGCGCTCCGGCAGCTCCTCGCTGCCGCCCATGGTGACCCACGCGCACTCGGGCGCGAAGCCCTCGACGTGGTCCTTCTCCTTCTGCAGCAGGCTCTCGGGGATCAGCATCGGCATGGACACGTTCTGGTGACCGGTCGCCTTGAACTTGCCGTCGAGCACCTTCTGGATGTTCTCCCAGATGGCGTAGCCGTAGGGGCGCAGAACGAACAGGCCCTTGACGTCGGAATAATCCACAAGCTCCGCCTTGGTGCACACGTCGGTGAACCACTGGGCGAAATCCACTTCCATATCGGTGATCTGCTCGACCTTTTTTTCTTTGGCCATAAGCGCAACTCTCCTCTGTATGCCGCGCGGGACACCCGCACAGCCGTAATTTATAATGTATTGTGTAACTTTTATATTTTATGCAATCGCCCGCCGTTTGTCAAGCGCGCACGGCGCTCAAAGCACCTGCTCGGCGGCAAAAATGCCGATGAGCACGGCGATCACGCCGTAGAGCACGACGCCGGCGACGGAGTGCCGCTCCGGACGGCGGTCAAACAGCTGTCTCACGCACAGCAGTGCAAGCAGCCCCGCACCGACCCAGTACGCCGGGTGGACGGCGATGGCCATGACCGCCGCCTCGACGATCATGAGCGCGAACACCGCGATCTGCCATGTGCGGATGCGCCGCACGCGGCTGTTGCAGTAGATCTCGCGCCAGGCGTCTGAAAGCTCGCGGCGCTGGCGGCGGAAAAACGGCTCGCGCGGCTTTTTGGGCGCGACCGCCTCGGCCGCAGTTTCGGCGGTTTCGGCGGTCTCGGCTGCCGTTTCAGGCTCCGTCTCGGTGTAGGGGCGCTTTGGTTCCATGCGTTCCACTCCTTTCCGGCTTTTCGGAAAACCGGCTCTTTTTTCACAGGATACCCCGCCGCAGACCGCCTGTCAAGAGCCGGCGCACGGGCGAAAAGTGCATTTCGGGCTTGACCGCACCTGATTCGTGCAATATAATATGTAAATTAGAATGCCATACAATGTGCATCGAACCCCTTGGAGGTGACCATCTATCAACAGACAGAGTTACATGGCGGAGATCAGCAGCCTGCTCGGCCTGATCACCGACGACCAGACACGTCAGGCGCTCATCGCGCAGATGGAGAATATGTTTGACAACGCGCCCGATGAGGAGCGCCTCATTCAGGAGATCGGCAACCCGACCAAAGTCGCCGTTGCTCTCATCCGGTATGCCGACAGCGGCAAGATCACACCGGCCGCCGCGCCCGTGGTCGCGCCCGCACAGGCGCAGCCCAGGCGCACGCCGCAGCCGCGCCCGCGCGCAGAGCAGTACCGCCCGATGACCGCGGCCGCCGCGCAGAGACCCGCGCCGTCGTTCACGTTCCCGGATCTGCCGGAGGAGCCCGACGAGCCCGAAACGGATGAAGCGCCCGTACTCGACGGGCAGCTCTCATTCGACGAGCAGCCGGCTGACAACGACGGCTACTACGATGAGCAGCCGACCGACGACGACGGCTACTATGACGAGCAGCCCGCCGACGACGATGGCTACTACGACGAGCAGCCCGCCGAGGACGACGGCTACTACGACGAGCAGCCCGGCGAAGGATACGGCGAGGAATACGACGAAGAATACTACGACGACTACGAGCCGGAATACAAGACGAACGTCTTTCTGGCGATCCTGTACACGCTCGGCGCGATCATCATCGGCGTGCCGGTGTTCGCCGTGCTGCTGGTACTGGATCTGGCCGTGCTGGCCATCGGCGCCGTGTGCGGTGCAGCCGGTGTGAGCCTGATCATGACTGCGTTCATCGGCCTGCCCGTGGTGGCGGATATGCTCATCCTGCTCGGCGGCGGTGCCGCCGTGATCGCCATCGCGCTCGTCGTGATCTGGCTGGCCGTCTGGCTGTTCATCCGCATGGTCATCGGCTGGGTCAGGCTGCTGGTGCGGCTGGGCCATCGCTGGTGCAGAAAGGAGATCGCCGCATGAAAAAAGCATGGAAGACCATTCTCATCATCGCGCTGTGCATCCTGATCGTCGGCGAGATCGTGCTCGGCGTCGGCCTTGCGACCGGCGGCAGCCCCGACCGCATCTGGGACGCGGCGTATGAGCACTACGACATCGGTGCGATCTTCACGTTCATCAAATCCACCGGCATCGCAGACCTGCTGGCAAGCATCGGCCTGTGAGAAAACCGAAACATGAGGCGGCAAC